>Ga0116141_10002549_pt1 | contig 15559 bp, 17 predicted proteins | sample AD_UKC097_MetaG_FD_89744 | JGI IMG/M metagenome (GOLD analysis project Ga0116141, IMG submission 89744) | Active sludge microbial communities of municipal wastewater-treating anaerobic digesters from USA - AD_UKC097_MetaG | ecosystem: Engineered > Bioreactor > Anaerobic > Digestate | place: USA...
ACGACGCCGGGAAGGCGAAGACGGCATAGCGGCGACCCGGGCGCTCCTTGCAGGGGGTTTCCGGATAACGACAAAGGGTCCACAGGGGCATCCCGTGGACCCGATATGTTCTCTGGCTCCCCAGGAACAACCCCACTCGAACCACTCTCGGTCATCGCACCCGCCTACGGCCTTCGGCGTGACCCGGTTGGCCTGTTCCGGCGGCATCCTGGCCGCCGGACGGGCGTGGGTCGCCCGCCAGACCACGCCAGAGAGTCGCCGGGCGGACGTCCCGGACGCCTGGTTTGCCCACGCCGCCGGGGTGATCATCCTGCGAAAGACCTGCCGCCTGCCGCCTGCCGACAACGGCGAATCGGCCATGAATCGGACAAATCGGACATACGTGCCATGCCACTTGCTCTCTGGCAAAGGTGCCACAAACGGGCCATCCGGGCTCAAGGGCTCACAAACGGATCATACGGGTCAAGCGTCGCGCTGACTTTCCGTCGGGACCATGTCGGGACCATGTTGGGACCAACTTGGGACTATGTCGGCACCAAGTCGGCGAACCGATACCGTCGCAGGCTGGGCCCACTCACGGGCCCAGTCAGAGGCCCAGTCACCAGCCGCAACGCGCCGCAGGCCCCAGTCGAGGCCCAAGAGGCCCCAGTCGAGGCCCCAGTCAATCAGTACGTGCTACTCGGATCGCTCTTGACGACAGCGTTTCGGATTGGGTTTCTTTGGCCTGCCTTACCGGTTCCTGTTGGACTTTGTCAGATTTGCGCTAGCATTCATGGACGCGACCTGCTATCTTCTCCCCCACGCATCTTCAACTGGTTGTATCGGTCGGCGTGCCGTGCCGTGACCATTGGACGAGGACCGGCGTGTCGCGCCGTAGCCCGGCAGGGGCGAAGGCGGGAGCAGGAGATCATGCAAGAACAAGAACGATGGCTATCGGTCGAGGAGATTGCCGCCCATCTGGGCGTCAATCGTGACACGATTTACAAGTGGATTGACCGGCGGCAGATGCCCGCGCACAAGCTCGGGAAGCTCTGGAAGTTCAAGGCGACCGAGATCGACGAGTGGATTCGCGCCGGTAGAGCGGCTAAAGATGCCGTTCAGGACCGAAACGGGGGGACTGGCAAATGAGCGATGTGAAACTGTTCCGGTTGGCGGGCTGCAAGGCTGAAGAGCTGGCCGCCAAGCCGGTCAAGCTGGAGAAGAAGCTCCAGGCCCTGATCGAGAAGCACATTGAGACCTTCCTGCACGTCCGCTTCGTCGCTTCGGAATACTCTACCGGCAAAACGCATTCCGGACGGATTGATACGCTCGGCATTGATGAGAACTTCTGCCCCACGATCATTGAGTACAAGCGGACCTCGAACGCCAACGTCATCAACCAGGGCCTGTTCTATCTCGACTGGCTGATGGATCACAAGGCCGAGTTCGAACTGCTGGTGCAGAAGCAGTTCGGCCAGGATGCCGCTTCGAAACTGGACTGGAGTGCCCCACGCCTGCTCTGCATCGCCGAGGACTTCACGCGTTACGACATCCACGCGATCCAGCAGATCAATCGCAACATCGAGCTCGTTCGCTATGTGTTCTTCGGCGACGACCTTCTCCTGCTCGATCTTGTCAATGTCGTGTCGGCCAAGCCGATGGACGAAGAAGAGGGCGACGACAAAGGCAAGAAGCCCAAAGAGTACACGACTCAAGAGGAACACCTTGCCAAGGCGTCCGCGCAGCTCAAGGAGCTGTACGAGGCCGTCCGCGACCACATGACCGACCTTGGCGACGATGTGCAGGAACGATTCCTGAAATGGTACATCGCCTTCAAGCGCCTAAAAAACTTCGCCACGATCCAACTCCAGACCCGTAACAACAGCTTGCTGGTCTGGCTGCCGCTGAAGCCGGGTGAAGTCACCCTCGAGGACGGATTCTCTCGTGACGTGAGCGGCGTCGGGCATCACGGCACGGGCGACCTGGAACTGACCATCCGCAGTCTGGACGATCTGAACAAGGCGAAGCCGCTGGTCCAGAAGAGCTTCGAGGAGAACTGAAAACTCCGCCCGCTGCATGGGGACTGGGGGTAGGTCAGTCTCAATTGCGTCTGTTTCGGCGTCCGTCTCATGAGGAGATGGCGCTTGACTCGTCCGGGGGACATGATACATTGCGGGCCAAAACAGACACATTGCGGACTAGACCTCATGAGTTTACTACAAGCCAACCTGTTCGACGTTGAAGACAGAAGCCGCTTCCAAGTGCATGTCCGCCAGGCGGAGGAGTTCTCGCCTGGCGAGAAGGCCCTTGTCGACGCATCCGGACTGAGCCGGTATGCGCCGGTTGAAGCCTGGACTGCAGAAGGCAGCAATCGCGACCTCTCCTATGCAACGCACGGCGTGTTTCGGTACTTCGGGAAGTTCCCGCCGCCCATTGCGACGCATCTCATAAGCACCAAAACCGTTGTCGGCGAACTGGTTGTCGATCCAATGTGTGGCAGCGGCACTACGGGCGTGGAGTGCCTGCTGCACAACCGAAGGGCTGCTCTCTTCGACGTGAACCCGCTCTCGCTGCTTCTTGCACGGGCAAAGACTCGATTTCTGCCGTCAGCTGTGACTGAAGCCGCAGTGCAACGTGTATTGACAGGCTACAACCAGCCTGACCTATCGGAGGACGAGCGGTTCCCTATTGGGTTGCGAAATGCAGATCACTGGTTCCTTCCGGAGACGACGCGGTCTTTGCGTCGTCTCCGCGCGGCGATAGACAGAGAACCAGACGAGGTTGTGCACGACTTCCTTCTTCTTGTGTTTGCATCCACTGTGCGACGCGTTTCACGCGCTACGACGCAGCAGGGACGTCTATTCCTGGATGCTGAAACAGCCGAGCTTGACGCCTTGCCCACATTCACCCACCGTGCGCGAGTGGCTACCAAGGCTGTCGCTAGTCTTCCGAAGGACATGCACGGTCAAGTGGCTGTGGCATCGCATGATTTGCGCCTGCCACCACCCCCCCAGTTCAAAAACAAAGCAGCCCTCGTAATTCTGCATCCTCCGTATTTCAATGGATATCGGTACACCACGATCAACGCCCTGGAGATGGCTTGGCTTGGCGAGCCCGTCGCCCAAGTTCGCCCTGCCGAGGTCCGTGAGTTCTTCAAGGTCGGCAAGAAGGAGAATGTGACTGGATACGTGGCAGACATGAAGGCGGCGATCTTGTCTGCGGTTTCAATGGTCGCTCCCGGTGGAAGTCTGGCGCTCATGATAGGCGACACCATGATACATGGGGAGTACATCCCTGTCGTCAGGCTACTGCTCGATGAGCTACCCGATGTTCGTGCACAACTTCAGAAAGTATCACTTCGCGTTCCCAAGCACACAGAAGCATCTTGGGTCGCGAGTCAACGACGGAAAAGCGGGAATCTGGGCATAACGTTGCACGATTTCATTCTGATTTTCGGGATGAGACAATGAGCCATCGAATTGACATTGTTGCCGCCAGAACGCACCCCCGCGAGTATCTGCTTCACAAATACTGGAGCCGGAAGCCGAGCAACGTGGTGTCTCATTTTATTTCGCGACTGGTTCCTTCTGGCGGAGTCATTTTTGACCCGTTCTGCGGGAGTGGCGTGGCGCTGTTGGAGGCGGCTCGGTTGGGCATCACGGCGTATGGGTGTGACATCAATCCTGCCGCGTCTCTTGTATCTTCTCTGATGGTCAACTCCCCTTCGGTTGATTCTTTCTCGGCAGTGGTAGGTCCGTTGATCGACGAGTTTGGGGAACTGTGTCAGAAGGCCTACAAAGGATCGCATGGTCAACAAAGCATCCGATACACTGTCCATGAGATTGCGGCGGGCTGCCCAAAGTGCGACGCGCCCGTAGCCCTTCGGACTGCCAAGCGCGTGAAGCGTGGCTACGCATGTCCATTCTGTGATGAAAAGCTGCACTTCAACCTCGAACGTCTGAAGTCAACCGACGTAACATGTATTGTCTACGAAGATGGCACGCAGGACAGGACCACCTCTCGGATTGAGGAGCAAGGTCAAGCATCCAGCACTTCATATTATGATACAACTGCGTTGTATGATCGTCCGTTCGCGCCTAACAGGCGAATACTGGCGTTCGCAGGCATGTCAACGCGCCAGTTGTTTACCCGCAGGAACTTCTCCCTGCTAACGTATCTCGCGGATCGGGTGCACGAACTGCCAGACAGCCCAGTTCGGACGGCAGCCCTCGTCATGATAACCGCCTCAGTCGCGCAGTGTTCACGCTTGATACCGTACCGCAACAACATGACAACCGGGGGTCCCGCGTGGAGTGTGCCGGGGTTCTGGGTGCCGCCGACGCACCTGGAGACCAATCCCCTGCCACACATAAAAGCGAGGTATGCGAAATTCATTCAAGGCCTTTCGAGTCTCCATCGGCGTAGAATAAAGGCAAAGGTGCACGTTGACTGTTGCGACGCACTCCAAACAGTACGACGGCTTGCAGATGAAGGTGTCTCAGCTGATCTGGTCTTCCTTGATCCTCCCTATGGCGATTCCGTTCCCTTCCTCGAGTTCAGCCAACTCTGGAATAGTTTCCTCCAGGTCTGGCCGCCTGTCGAAACGGATGTGAGTGTGAGCGACCGCCTGCCAAAAGAAAAGGCGTGGACGCAATATGCTGACAGACTTCGAGAAGTGATGGCCGCTCTACCAAGTGTGTTGAAGCCCCAGGGCCGACTGCTTGTCACGTTCAACAACAACGATGTGCGCGCCTGGGTTGCGTTGCTTCAGGCGATGGAGGAGGCGCGCTTCCGGTGCGACTATGTGACTTACCAGATACCGGCTGTCATATCCTCCAAGGCACAATTCTCCGTGGAAGGAAGCTACATTAGCGACATATACAGCGTCTGGAAGTATTCGCAGACCGAGACACCCCTTGGGATGTCTATGGCTCCGATATTGAGAGTGCTTCAGCGGTGTGCCCTAGCGCGGGGCGGGCGTCTGAAAAGGGGACTTGCGTTGCGAATATTCATGCTGACGATGCTCCGAGAGAATCTCTCTGTGCGCTGTCTGGACGAGCGCGATTCTTTCCTCGGAACACTTTTCAGAGAGGAAGGCGATGATTTCGTCTGGAAGGGACCGCTCGCCAACTCGATCCCTGACTTTCGTCAAGAGGTAGTGACTGTTGCCCTAGATTGCCTGCGGAATGGTGCGCGGAACTGGTATGATCTCTACGAGGTGGTTGCCAGACACATCGTCAGCGCCGACATTGGTATCCCGGACCCCTCGGAAGTCCGATCTACGCTCGATGGCACGGTTCTCTTCAACAAGGATCGGTGTCATCTCATTCGTGATACGGCAAACACTGACCAACTTGTGCTGTTCACCTAGTGTCTGGCCTTAGGCTGCTGAGCAGCGCCGGTCCGGCAATTGCATTCGTTCCCGTAGCATGGGCGTGAAGGAAAAGGCCAACATCGAGCACGCCCGTCCCAGATTGCTTCAGCACCTCAATGCACAAGCAGTCCCTGCACACTGCGGAATGTGCCTTCTCTCGCAATTCCCGCGCAAAGCGAAGAACCAACGCCTCCCGCTCCCCTCTTGAGGACGCTCTTTCTCCACCCCAGAGCAAGCCTGGACAGACTGCGTAATCTGCTCGGGCACCCCAGAAAGCGTTGTGCTTTAGTCCCGACAGGGTGCGCGCCAGATCGTTCACCACCTGTGCGGACTTCGTGATCTGTGCGTCGACCATGAGTTTGGCCATCGAATCCTTGGCTTCGATGATGGCGAGAGTACGGAGTTCATCGCACACCAGAATCAAATCGGGGCGATCAGAGTCGCGAGGGAAGCGGAAAACTTCGCCTTCCTTGCCGTCGCGGTCTCTCCCCATCACTCTCTTCCAAGGTCCTGCCGTTGGGTTCGTGAAGGCAACAAACCACGACGGGCACGCGTGCACAAGCACCTCGAACCGCCAGCGGGCAATCTCCTCGGTCAACTGGAAATCGTAGCTGTTCATCAAAGCACCTCATTCGTCTGCAGGCTAACAGCCACACCGCCGCCAAACAGAAGCAGATCTGTCAGTTCGCGCATGAGCGTGAGCCCCTTGTTTGACCGATCTTCATCGCCGACAACCGCCTGCGTGTATGCCTGATGAGGGAAATAGGCGATGACATATCTCGGTTCCGGGTCAAATCGTCCAAATATAGTTGCGAACGCAGCGATCTGCCCGGTAAACGGGTCTCCAAAAATGCGCCCTGGCTTGAGGCTGTTGCTAACGTAAACCAGCGCAGGTCGGGATCTGTCCATACCTGCAAGTTTCCCTGCGAGGCGTGGAAATGCAGTTTCAATTGCTTCTTGTACGTCTGACCACCGGTCATAGAGATAGACTATGTTCTTCGCTGTTGTAACGTGGAATAGGCCACTCTTGCTCTCTGGGAAGTCAGACGCCGCGACTGTGTACTCAGCACGAGGCTCAAGCACAACGCCCTTGCTGAACATTTTCTTCTGTTGCGTAATCCATGCGGCTATGGAGTCTCCCGGCTGGGGCCGAGATCCCGTCTTGTTTGAGAGGCCATACGCCCTCTTCTCTGTTATGTCATTCTCAAGGAGTGCGCAGAGGGCGTCCTTCTTGATCAGCGCGCGGCCTTTCTGATTTGCTCGTACCGCCTTCGGAAGCTCTGGAAAACGGGGCCAAATGAGGAAGTTGGCGGGCCACTGGTCAGCGTTTGGTGGGTGGTTCATCGCCGTGCGAGCGTAGAGTCTCGGGAGATCTGGGGCATCGAGGCTGTCACTCCCCGGCATGAAGTCGACAAGTTCACTCCACTGAGCTTTGACGAAATTAAGCATGTCGGTGAACTGAGCGGCCAAGGGTTCTTCCATGCCGTTCAGTGGTGACAGACCTTTGGCGGCATTTGCGACAACACCTGCGAGGCATCTGAACAGGGCATCGAGTCCTTTGCCCACGCCGTAGTCTTCCGGATTGTCGGCGTCGGAGTAGTGAAGAACTACACAGGGTGTCCTTCTGGCACGCGTGAGCTTCAGTGCCATCACGGTTGGCCAGATGGAGTCGCGTCGGACACCGCCGTCTACGTGCTTCCCGAACTCGGTGATCAGATACCAGAACGGCACAGAGACACGGAGAGCTCCGTACATACGTTCGCAACGCTGCAGAGCCTGATTGCCTGTAGGAACTGCCGCAGTCTCCTCAACAGAGAAGATAATCCGTTTTGAGGTCGGGTCGTAGAGAATCAAGTCTGGCTTTCCCCATTCTAGGACGTCAGCGATGGCCTGCGGCAAGGGACTCCACGAACGGTAGGAACCGAACACCGTGACACGAACGTCCGTGCCGGAGCCACGGAAGACGTATTCCGGTATGAATCCCTTCAACAGCGAGACGCTGGCTCTTACTCCCTGGCCAGCCAAGATACTGGCAACGTGTCGAACTGCCCAGTCTCCCTCATGGAAACTGTCAGCCCAAAGCTCGAGATGCTTCGTGGTTTGTTCACTCATTTCCCGTTCACCTCTCTTGTGGTGTCAAAATCGAAGAGGTCTCTGGGTGCAACCATGAGGGCGCTTGCCAGCTTGGCGATCATGTCGAAGGAGGGGGAGGACAGACCGCGCTCCGTCCGGCTGATATACTCCGGCGAGCACTCCACAAGCTCGGCCAGTTCGTCTTGAGTGAGTCCGCGTTTCCCTCGGATGGATTGGAGGGTACGGCCGAAGCTCCTCTTCATCTGCATCTCTTTCATGGCGCGAATATAGCCTACCGACAGTGATGTGAACAGGACCTGACAGTACGACACTGCGATTTTGCCTGCCTTGGATGGGCGGACAACCATGGGGCAGATGGGGCGTTTATGCTGCGTACGGCACCGGCCACTGGGTAAATGGGTGTTGACAACGGGCGGCCGACTGTGTAGTCTGTCCTAAACACTTTACGGAGAATCAGGCTATGGCTGGAAACCTGAAGTTTGGGAATCGTGTTCGGGAACTGCGCGAGGCGCGGGTCAAGACGGACCCGACCTTCTCGCTGCGGCAGTTTGCGGAGAGGGTCGGCATCAGCGCGACGTTCCTGAGCAAGGTCGAGCGTGGCGAGTTCGACCCGCCCAGAGCGGAGCACATCATCAAGATGGCCGAGCTGCTGGGCGTGGACGCTGACGAGCTGCTGGCCCTGGCGAACAAGGTCGACCCGGAACTCGAGAAGATCATCAGGGAACAGCCAACGGCACTGCCTGACCTCCTGCGCACGGTTCGCGGCATGTCGGCAGAAGAGCTACGGAAGCTGACGGAACAGGCACGCGAGCAGAAGGACTGATGCGAGAGGCGGGCATGGCGAAGGTCAAATACCTCAAACGCAACGAGATCGAGAGCACTACGCTCTGCCTTCTGGCCGAATACGGCCGCAGGTATGGCGCTCTGGAAGTGCCGCCGGTGCCCGTCGAGGAGATCCTCGAGGCGCATCTGGGGCTGACGCTCGACTTCGACGACCTGCGCACCCGGCTCGGAACGCCGGATGTCTTGGGTGCGACTTGGATACAGGACAAGGCGGTTCTCGTAGACCAGTCGCTCGATCCCACCGGCGACCGCATCAGGGAGGGGCGTTACCGATTTACCCTCGCGCACGAGATCGGCCACTGGGAACTCCATCGGCACGGCTTCCTGGCGAACGCCGGACAACCGTCGTTGTTCGGAGACAAGCCCGCGCCGTCCATCGTCTGCCGTTCAGGCTGCCGCAAGGAACCGATGGAGTGGCAGGCCGACACGTTCTCCGGATATCTGCTCATGCCGAAGGAGATGGTCATCGCGGCGTGGCAACGGCGGTTCGGCAGTCTGACGCCGTACGTCGCCAAGGAAGAGATGGCCGATCTGTCGGCGAAGTGGGGCCTGGCTGATGACCAGCAGCCCACCGTGGATGTTGCGAAGGAGCTGGCCCGCGCGTTCAACGTGTCGGGCCAGGCCATGCAGATACGTTTGATCGGACTCGGGTTGGTAAGGACCGAGGCACCCGCGCCCGATCTGTTCAATGGATGACTCGGTCCATTTTTTTCGGGCAAGCGTTTAGTGTTTAGGCCACTACTTACGCGGTCCGGGAAAGGAGAAAGACAAAATGACCCAGCAGTTCAACCCGAGAAGCGTGTTGCGGCAAACCTCGAACAGTCTCCTTCGGGAGTTCTTCGAGAAACAGGGGCATCCCCTGCCGATTGAGTGGGACGACATCAGCGAGCGTAGAATCGACAAGTTGTTCTACGCATGGCAGGCACTCGCACCGGATGCACGGCGAGAGATCGAAGTCGGCCTACGAGATGTCAGCGACATGGCCAACGACGACGGAATCCGTGTCATCGTAGAAGAATCCAAGAGCAAGCAGAAGGACATCGGGGCCGAACTCGAACGATGGGAAAGCCGCCACGACAAGGCCTTGTGGACGCTCCTTCACCATCCGGATGTTTGGCACTCATCCGTGCTCTTTGCGCAGGCCGACAGTCTGAGCCACGGCCGCTGCTGGGTTGGGCGAGGAAACATGCTCGGTGCGGCACCGAGGACTGATCCCTCCACGATTGCTCGGTTTCGCGATGCCGTTTCCGGATTCTTTCGCGAGCGCCAGGCTCGCGGGCACCAGTGTCATGTCGATCACATGAAGCGAGGGAGCCACCAGGACTACTTCTTCGTCTACCTGAGCGACTATGCCGACACCTACCTCAAGCTTGACGAGCAGCAGCAGGTCACGCGCATTCCGGAGCGCCGGGCCTTCGAGGTTGTATTCGCCTTCGACAGTAGCACGCGAACGCTTGAGATGTATGCGAAAGGAGGCAAGCCCGTCGTGCAGGCTCTTCAGGAAGTGTTCTCGCGTGTCATCCTCGGTCAGGAGATCGATGCCAGCTCACCAGACGGCAAGGCCTACCGGCTAGACCATCTGATGGACCGAGCCTTCGGATTTCCGACCGACCCGACGGATCATATCGCCAATGTGCGTCTGCGCAGCCTGAAGCTCGCCATCGTGGGAACCCGGCGCGGCACGATCACGCTCGAGCCGCAAAAGGACGATCCGACCACCCGCATCTACGAAATGCTCGACGAGGACCTGAACAACAAGCGACTGCCGAAGGAGTCGCTCCGGGTATCCAAGGCCACGATCAGCATGCAGCTCAACGGCGGCACGCGCCGAAAGACGCTGACCTTCAGTATCACCTGGCCAAACCGGTGCGACCTGAAAAGCAAGCCCGACGACCTGCGTGAGCTGGGCGAGAAATACCTTCAGGAGTGGAAGATCAATGTCGGCTGATCCATTGGCCATCCTCTGGCAGTGCGCGGATCGCACCGATCCCGTCCTGGTCTCCGAGGACTTCGAGAACGATGCGCAGATCGCCCGTCTCGAGGAATCGGGCATCATCCGCCCCGGGGCACCGGCGACGCACGTTGCCTGCTATGATTGCTCCGAGAACCACGACGCCGAGGTGATCCCGATTCCGTGCACTGACGGGAGCGCACGCTTCTTCATCGTCTGCCCGGAGAACGGTCGCGTGGAGATACCCAAGGATCGACTTCGCCAGTGGCGGCTCAACTGGAGGGTCGTGGCCGACGGCGTCGCGTTGGCACTCGATGCACGCGGGCCCGTGCAGGAGATCGTGCCGGATCGGGTCTGGTCTCTTGGGCCCACCTCGTTGGCTGGGAGGTCGCGCCCGGTATGGGCGGTTCGCGGCCTCGCGTGGGCGGATGCGAGAAGCGTTGTCGGTGCGCAGATCGCAGGCCTCTCCCCCGTCGTGTTCTTCGTAGGGCGGCCGCCCGAGACCGGCGTGCTCGACATTCCGCCCGACTCTCTCTTTGATCTGCGGCTACTGCTGCGCTTCGGCAACGGATTCGAGATCGCTCGTGACGCCGTGGATTGCCAACTCGGCGTGGCGGCTGAGGGCATCGCGCCCAAGAAGGTCACGCGCAGGAATGCCCGCTTGCTTGCCGTTGCCGGGGCGATCAAGCGGGAATTGGAGTCCCGCATCCTGACCATGAAGGACTCGATCTACAAGGCAGACGAAAGGGGCCAACCCTTCAAGCTCCCGCGCACAACTCAAAAGGAACTCGCAGCCGCCATCAGAGAGAAGCCGTACGTGGTCACCCGAGCCATACAGCACAGCCGCGACCCGTGGCTGGTCATCCTGCTCGATACCGTGAAGGACAAGGAGAAGATCCGCCTCTTCAAACGCAAGAAGTGAGTCTGACAGATTGCAGTTGCCGCCTGTAACTGCAACTGCAATTTCCACCATCGGGGCCGCAACGCGTTGAAATAGAGCGTGTTGCGGCCCCGCTTCGTTTCGACGCCGCTCGCATCTGCAATTTCCGCCAAGGGTGTCCCCAGACGTGGGGGCGCTGGCCGAAGCCGATTCCGCCGCGAGGCGGTTGAAAGCCCGGCCATAGGTGAGCGCCACGGCACGGTGCCGAGGCCCACCGAATGACAACCCAAAGAAAGGCGGAAACATGCAGCAGACCAAACAGACACTGAGCGAACCGCGTCGTCGCCTCGTCGAGGCGATGCAAGAGATGAACTACGGCGAGATTCACGACCTCGCCGTTCGCGGGGGCGATCCCGTGTTCGATCCCCCGCCACGCACCACGCGTATCATCAAAATCGGCGGTGATAACTCTCCGCGTCCTGAACTCGAGATGCGGGACTTCGCTCTTCGACAGGAACTCATCGAGCTCTTTACCCACCTTGAACGCCTGGGCAACGGGGTCGTCCAGGAGATCGAAGTCCAGCGAGGGCTTCCGTTCAAAGTCCGCATCGAGGGGGTGATCGCCTGATTCACCGGGGCTCGGCACCCCATCATCGTGTCTGAAATCTCAATCGTACAGTCACTGGCCTGAAAACGGAGGTGCTGTGGATGTCGCCAAACGGCGGGTCTGCGGCACCTCCTCTCTGCATGAGCGCCAACCGCTTCTGTCGGCATCCACGAGACGCCTCCCGGCCAACGGGAGACGGAAATGGATACCAGCAAACAGAAACAACAACTCACCAAGTACACCATGACACTCGTCCACTGCAAAGCGCGACAGCTCGTCGGCAAGGCGGGCTACACGCAGGACGACATCAAGGACATCGAACAGGACCTGATCCGGGACCTGCTCGAACGCCTGCCGAAGTTCGACCCCGCCAAGGCAACGCTCAACACGTTCGCTGTCCGCGTGGTCGAGGGCAAGATCAGCAAACTCCTGCGGGACCGCCAGGCGGAAATGCGCGATCACCGGCGCGAGGCGTTCTCGATGAACGAGGAGATCGAGACCGAGGAGGGCCCGATGGAGCGACACGAGACCATCGGCCAAGACGAGATCGACCTTCGCACGGGCCGCTACAACCGGCCCGCCGCCGACCACGCCCATCTCCTGATGGACATGAATGCGGTTCTCATCGGCCTGTCGCCCGAGTTGCGACAGGTCGCTGACATGCTGCGGACGCAGTCCGTTGCCGAGGTCGCCCGCGATCTGGGCATCCCGCGCCGCACGTTCCGCGACAGGCACCTGGCGCAACTGCGCGAGGCCTTCGCGGCAAACCGCATGGACGACTACCTGCGCTGAACGCGCTCTCCGCCAGTTCGCCCCTGCGCCGGGTAAGTAACAGAAGGCGGCCAGGGGCAACTGGCAGGAGTCACCAACGCGAGAGGAGTTCGTCATGGACATCAACATCGATCTCAACATTCTGGAAGCCGAGCCCGCCGCGCAGTACCACGCCCAGGCGGACCGATTCCTGAGCAGCCACCAGCTCTTGGACTTCATCAGGTGCCCGTGGCTCCACCGCAAGAAAGCCGTCGGCCTGGTCGAGGACACCGACTCGGCGAGCTACATCATCGGACGCGCCGCGCATGTCCGCGTCCTGGAAGGCCGGGACGCCTATGAGGCCGCGTTCGCGCTGGGCGGCCCGATCAACGAGAAGACCGGCAAGCCGTTCGGCGCGGGCACGAAGGCCTTCGCCGAGTGGGCCGATGTCCAGGGCAAGCCGGTCCTGTCGCACGATCAGGTCGATCTGGTCGAGCAGATGGCGTCCGGCGTGGCAATGAACGACGAGGCCGTGGCGCTCCTGCTCTACGGCCGTGCCGAGGGCGTCGTGCGGACCGAGTACTGCGGCACGCCGTGCCAGATCCGCATCGACTGGCTCCACCCCCATCGCGGGATCGTCGACTTCAAGACCGCCGACGATCTGACCTGGTTCGAGGCCGACGCCCGGCGCTACGGCTACCACCGGCAGGTTGCCTTCTACCGGGCCGTCCTGGCCCAGGCGCTCGGCGGCACGCTGGTCCCCGTCCATCTGATCGCAGTCGAGAAGAAGGAACCCTTCCGCTGCGGCGTCTGGCGCGTCGGCGACGACACGCTCGCCCAGGCGCAGCGCGAGAACGAGGCCGCGATCCGGCGTCTGCTCGTCTGCCGCGAGCGCGACGAGTGGCCCACCGGCTACGAGGACATCCGCGTGCTGGACGTGCCGTAGGGGCGCGTCTGGTCGAGGGCTGAAACCACAACAACCAGAAGGAGAGAAGCAGTATGACCATGTTGCAGCAGATTCACCGTGGGCGCAGGCACAACCCGCCGCGCCTTCTGATCTACGGAACCGAGGGCATCGGCAAATCCACCACAGCGGCCGCCGCGCCCAGGCCGATCTTCATCCCCACCGAGGACGGCCTTGACCAGATCGAGTGCGCCAGTTTCCCGTTGGCGACCCGGCTGGCCGATGTCGATGCGGCGCTGCGCACTCTGATCCAGGAGAAGCACGACTTCGAGACGGTCGTGATCGATTCGGCCGACTGGCTCGAGCGCCTGGTCTGGGACGCGCTCTGCGAACAGTACGGCGTCAACAGCATCGAGAAGGTCGATGGTGGCTACGCCAAGGGCTACACCCACGCACTCACGCACTGGCGCAAGCTGCTGGGCGATCTCAATACGCTGCGCAACCAGCACGGCATGTGCGTGATCGTCCTGGCGCATGCCAGGGTCGAGAAGTTCGAAGATCCGGAGTTCAGCGCCTATGACCGCTACTCGCCGCGTCTGCACAAGCACGTCACGGCGCTGCTGACGGAGTGGTCTGACGCGGTGCTCTTCGCCACGCGCAAGATCATCACCAAGACCGAAGACGGCGGGTTCGGGCGCGAGCGCACCATCGCCGCCGGTCTGGGCAAGGATGGCGGCGAACGCATCCTCCGCACCGTCGGCAGTCCGGCGTGTGTGGCGAAGAACCGCTACGACCTGCCCGCCGAGCTACCCCTCTCGTGGCCTGCGCTGATGAAGGCGCTGGCCGCCAACCCGATGTCCGCGTCCGGGGCGGTCCCGGCGCGGGGAAACGAGTCCGCAAACACCAACAGCAAGGAGTAACGAGTCATGGCAAACCTGAATGGATTCAATGCGTCCGAAGTCGAACCGACCAGCAACTTCGATCCGCTTCCGGCGGGCAAGTACCTGGCCGCGATCACCGAGAGCGAGATGAAGCCCACGAAGAACGGGAGCGGCAACTACCTGCAACTCACGTTCACGGTCATCGAGGGCCAGTACAAGAACCGCGTGCTCTGGGCCAGGCTGAACCTGAACAACCCGAACGCCACGGCGGTGAAGATCGCACGGTCGGAGTTGTCGGCCATCTGCCACGCGGTGGGCGTCATGCAGCCTCGCGACAGCGTCGAGCTGCACAACGTCCCACTGGTGATCGTCGTGAAGCTCAAGAAGCGCGAAGACACCGGCGAACTGACCAACGAGATCAAGGGGTACGAGCGGAAGGCTTCCGCCGGGCAGGCGCAGCAGGTCCCGGTTACCGACAACACGCCGCCGTGGAAACGGTAAGGAGGGCGTCATGCCGCTGACGCTTCCTTACCCGCCCAGCGTGAACCACTACTGGCGGCGGGTCGGGCTGCACACCCTGATCAGCCGGGAGGGCCGGACGTTCCGACAGAACGTCTGCGCCCTCCTCGGCGGGGGTGGAATGCGCAAGCCCCCGTCGAGCGGGCGCATCGCCCTGGCGATGGATGCCTTTCCACCGGATCACCGGCGGCGCGACCTGGACAACATCCAGAAGCCGGTGCTCGACGCCCTGGAACACGCGGGCGTCTACGCGGACGACAGCCAGATCGATCTGCTCCTGACGCGCCGCCGCGAGGCGGTGCCTGACGGCAGGCTTCTGGTCACAGTCGAAGAGTTTCCCCTGCGGCGCTGCCTCGTATGCGGCGGCCCGCTGAACGCATGCAACCCGGAGCCGAATTGAGATGCACAGACTGTTTCCAACACTCCTGATCGTCCTGGATGTCTGCGCCGCCGTGGGATACGTGCCCACGGGCGACTGGCGCAAGGTCATCTACTGGCTGGCGGCCGCAACCCTCACCACGGTGGTCACATGGTGATGCAGCTTCGGCCCTACCAGACCGAGGCGGTCGCCGCTGTCTACGATCACCTCCGCAGCCGCGACGACCACCCGTGCGTCGTCATCCCGACGGCGGGCGGCAAGACGCCGGTCATGGCGACGATCTGTCGCGATGCCGTCCAACAATGGAACGGGCGCGTCCTGATCCTGGCGCACGTCAAGGAACTGCTCGAACAAGCGACCGAGAAGCTCCACGCGATGGCCCCCGACCTGTGGAACAA
>Ga0116141_10002551_pt1 | contig 15543 bp, 9 predicted proteins | sample AD_UKC097_MetaG_FD_89744 | JGI IMG/M metagenome (GOLD analysis project Ga0116141, IMG submission 89744) | Active sludge microbial communities of municipal wastewater-treating anaerobic digesters from USA - AD_UKC097_MetaG | ecosystem: Engineered > Bioreactor > Anaerobic > Digestate | place: USA...
GCTCACCCAGGCCTACCTGCTGCACGCACCCGACGCCTTCGAAGAGAAGCAGATCAACGCGGTCGTGCTGCTCACCCCGGAGCCGCTCGACGCGGCCGCCCTGCGCGCGGCCGAGAGCCTGCGCGCCGTGCTCGACCTCGCCCCGCGACGGGTCGTGATCGAGTTCGCGGGCACGACCTCCGATGGCTCGCTGGCGATCTGTCATCCGGCCTTCCCCGAGGGGTTCTGCTACCGGACGACGAGCGGGGAGTACAGCCGGGAAGAGGCCGCCGGAGGACACCTCGCCGGCAGCGTGCAGACCTTCACCGGCGAGGAGGAGACGGTGTTCGACAAGTACCTCGTCTTCTACGACCTCCGCTTCGACGCCGCCCCCGCCCGCGACCTCAAGCGCCGGCGGTGACGGGCGGCGGGCTGCGCCGCGCCAGGGTGCCCGGCGAGCGCCAGGGCCGGGCGCCTGTCAGGTTCCCGCATACGCGAGGTGGAGTGCCCGCAGCCCGACGAGACAGACGGCGATCGCACCGCCGGCGGCGAGGATCACGATGCGACTCCTGCTCCCCGCCAGCCGGCGGCCCAGCCGCTCGATTCCCAGCCCGACGAGCGCACACGCCGGGCCGATCGCCGGGAACAGCAGCCGCCCCTGGGGCTGCCAGTCGGTCGTCGTCATGTAGAGGAGCAGCGAGGCGAAGGCCCCGCCGACCGCGGCCAGGCACGCGATTCCCGTCAGGGTTCGGGCTCGCGCCGCCGCCCAGACCCCCGCGCCGAGCGCAGCCGTCGGGAGCAGGAACCAGGCGTACGCCGGCGCGGGGAGAGACACGTTGAACCAGCCGAGCTTCGCCCACGTTCCGAGCCAGAGGGTGACGAGCCAGCCGGGTTCCGTCACGAGCGCGGCGGGCGAGCCGCCGCCCATCCCCCACGAGGAGGGCACGGCGTGCCCGAAAGGGATGCCGCGGGTCGCCTGGAAGGCGAGCAGCGCCGAGAGCATCGCGAGCCAGACCGCTCCCGCGGCGGCGGCAACCCGGCGGCGAGGCCAGCGAGCCACGACGACAAGCAGCGGAAAGAACAGGAAGGCCGCCGTGAGCTTGGCCCAGAGCGCGAGCCCGCAGAGACCGGCGGCGGAAAGGAGCCAGGCATCCGAGCGCCGCCGGCCCGCTGCGAGCAGAAGCGCGAAGGCGAGGGTCGAGAGGCTGATGGCCGCGGCGTCGTTGCTGAAGGTTGCGAACGAAAAGACCATCTGGGGCGTGAGCGCGATCAGGAAGAACGCGGCAGCACCGGCACCGGCCTCCCGAACCATCGCCCCGGCACAGCTCCAGAGCGCCGGCAGGAACAGGATGGCCCAGAAGCAGCTCACCAACCGTGGGGGCCACCAGCCGTGCAGCCCGGCGGCGGCAGCCACATACCGCTTCGGCGGCCGGCTGAAATCGAACTCCGCCGCCCGGCGAAGCTCCGGCCACGCCTCCCGTTGCCACCAGCCTCGGACCGCCGTCGCGGTGACCGCGTACGCCATCGGCGGCTGGTGGAGCTCGTAGGCGACTTCCCCGGGTCCCTCCGGCACCGCGGGGATTCGCCCCGTTTCGATGAGGAGCCGCACGTACTCCAGATGCGCCGGCTCGTCCGGCGCTTCGCCGAGGGGTGTGAGCCGCGAGGTGGCGAGCGCGAGGGCGACGAACACCACGACTCCGAACAGGAGCCAGCCGGTGGCGGCCGCCGCGACCGGCTGCTTCCGCCGGGCTCGCAGCTCTCCCTCGCCGCAGTCCGCCGCCGCATGACTCGGTCGTACCGTGGCACGGCGGCGGATCAGTCTGCCGGTTTGCATGGACGGCTCAGGGGTCAAACCGCACGATCGGGATCGAGCCGGGGGCGAGGAAGAAGGCAGGGACAGTCTCGGGCTCACCGGAGGGAGTCCGCAGGGCGAACGCAGGCGAGCCCACAGCGCGCGGCGAAGGGGGGTGGTTCTCCTCGCGACGCAAGCGGGAGGCGGTGTTGCAGGTGAGCTCTTGCCACTGACTCTGCTCTGCTGGCATTCCCGATCGTCATCACGTTGCCGACAAGAACAAGACCAAGAAACTCGGCAACAAACCGGACCGCATCCATGCGTCTTCCCGCCGGTGAGCTATGGGGCGCTTGGTCGGTGTTCTTCGTAGGTCAGCCCGAACACCGTGTCCGTCATCCACCGCCGGAACGATTCGTTGTCCATGAACTGCTTGAACAGCTCCGTGTCGTCCTTCAGCACGGCGGTCATCACGCGCGCCAGGGCCTTGTCGTGCTCGATGCGAGCGTTCTGCCGATCCGAATTGCGCTTGGCGTTCTGATAGGCCGTGTCCGCGGCGACGCGGCTCGGAATGTCCTCGGTGATCAGCTTGTGCACGCGGTCGGCATCGGTCCATGAGATATTGCCGAACTGGTCGTTGAAGGTCTTCAGGATATTCGACAGCCGGTCCAGCTCCGGTTCGGGCCTGCGCCCGCCGCCCGCCGTCGGCACGGGTCCTATCTCGGAATCCGCGTCGGGAAGCTGGATCCTGGCTGCCGCCTGCTTCTCGACCCGGTAGCTGTCCATGTCGATCGATTCCAGGATACCCCTGGACAGATCCTCTTCGACTGGGGCCGGCAGCTTGGGCACCAGAAAGCTCAGGAAGATCGAGAGCTTCTCCCACTCGGCGTTCGTGTACGGCAGGATCGACGAGAGGAACCCATAGGTGCGCAGGAAGGCCTTGGCCTTGCCCTTGAAGTCCACCTGGGCGTCTTCGTCCAGGTATTCCCGGTAGTCGGCGACGCAGGCGTCGAGGTTCGGATCGAGACGGTCGCGGTCCGCACCGGCGAGATACAGCTCGACCAGTTCATCGATCTGGGCGCGTGCGTAGACCTGATGAGCGTCGAGCGCCGCTTTCAGGTCGTGCAGCTTGTTCGGGTCGGTCTCCTCCGCGAGGATCGTCGTGCGGTAGTAGTCGGCGAACGCCTGCTGGATCGTGTCGATGTCGTTCATGAAGTCGAGCACGAACACGTCGTGTTTCTTCGGATGCGCGCGATTGAGGCGCGACAGCGTCTGCACGGCCCTGATGCCCGAGAGCATTTTGTCCACATACATCGTGTGCAGCAGCGGCTCGTCGTAGCCCGTCTGGAACTTGTCGGCGCAGATCAGGAACCGATACGGATCCTGCCGGATCTTCTCGGCGATCCTGTTCGACGGAAAACCGTTGAGCGAGGCTTCCGTCACCTTCGCGCCGCCGTACTCGTGCTCGCCCGAGAAGGCGACGATCGCCTGGCAGCGGCTCTTGCGCTCTACCAGGTAGTCGCGGATCGCGTGGAAATACTGGATCGCGCGCTCGATGCCGCTGGTCACCACCATCGCGCGCGCCTCGCCGCCGATCTTCTGCAGTGCCAGCACCTGCTCGTGGAAGTGGTCCACCATGATCTCGGCCTTCAGCCGGATCGCGTGGTCGTGGCTCTCCACGTAGCGCCGCAGCTTCTTCTTCGCCCGCTTGGTGTCGAACTCCGGGTCGCCCTCGATCTTCTTGACGAGCTTGTAGTAGCTGTCGACGGGCGTGTACTGCCTGAGCACGTCCAGGATGAAGCCCTCCTGGATCGCCTGCTTCATCGTGTAGCTGTGGAAGGGCCGGTGCTTCACCGTGCCGTCGAGCTGCGGGTCCGGCTCGCCGAAGATCTCGAGCGTCTTGTTCTTCGGCGTGGCGGTGAAGGCGAAGTAGCTGGCGTTGGGCAGCAGCTTCCTGGCCTCCATCAGCCGGTTGATCGTGTCCTCCAGCGTCTCGTCTTCCTCCTCGGCCTCGCTCGCCGAGAGGGCCATCGACATCGCCGCCGAGGTCCGCCCGCCCTGGCTCGAATGCGCCTCGTCGATGATGATGGCGAACCTGCGCCCCTGGTGCTCCGTCCCGATCTCGTCGAGGATGAACGGGAACTTCTGCACCGTGGAGATGATGATCTTCTTGCCTTCGGCGATGAACTTCCGCAAGTCGCCCGAGTGCTCGGCGTGCCCGACCGTGGCGCCCACCTGGGCGAACTGCCGGATCGTGTCGCGGATCTGCTGGTCGAGGATGCGCCGGTCGGTGACGACGATGATCGAGTCGAACACCGTTGCCTCGTCCTTCTCGAGGCCGATGAGCTGGTGCGCCAGCCAGGCGATCGAATTCGACTTGCCGCTGCCGGCCGAGTGCTGGATCAGGTAGCGCCGGCCCGCCCCGTTCGCCCGCACGTCGGCCAGCAGCTGGCGCACCACGTCGAGCTGGTGGAAGCGCGGCCAGATCTGCACCGGCTTCTTCCTGCCGGTCTTCTCGTCCTTCGTCTCGACGATCTGCGCGTAGTTCTCGAGGATGTCCGTGAGGCCCGCGCGGGTGAGGATGCGCTTCCACAGGTAGTCGGTCTTCAGCCCGTTCGGATTGGGCGGGTTGCCCGCGCCGTCATTCCAGCCCCGGTTGAACGGCAGGAACCACGAGCCCTTGCCCTTCAGGTGCGTGCAGAAGCGCACCTCGTGGTCATCCACCGCGAAGTGCACCACGCAGCGGCCGAGCTCGAAGAGCTTCTCGCGCGGATCGCGGTCGCGCTGGTACTGCTGGACGGCGTCTGCCACCGTCTGCTTGGTCAGGCTGTTCTTCAGCTCGAAGGTGGCGACCGTCAGGCCGTTGATGAACAGCCCCAGATCGAGCGCGAGCTGCGTCGCCTCGCGGCTGTAGCGGAGCTGCCGGGTGACGGAGAAGCGGTTCTGCGCGTAGCGCTCGGCGGCTAGCGGGTTGCCCGGCGACGGCGTGCCGTAGAACAGGTCGATCTGATGCGGCCCGTGCTTGAGCCCATGGCGCAACACGTCGATGGTGCCGCGTCTGCTGATCTCGCCCTGTAGCCGGGCCAGGAATATGCGCCGCGTCGGGCCGTCCGTGCCGAGATCGAGCGCCTCGCATACCTGCGGCTGCGTCTCGGCCAGAAAGGCCGCCAACTGCGCGAGATCCACGCAGTATTCGCGGTCGTAGTCCTCCGCCGCACCGCAGATCCAGCCCCCGGCGTAGGTCGCCGGGCGCTCCTGCACCCAGTTGACCGGCACGCCCGGCTCGCACGGCGCGCCGGTCAGCGCCATGCAGATCAGGCGTTCGAGCCCGCGCTCGGAAGTGTCGGTGGTCACGGCTTCGCTCCGGAGGCGGGTCCCGCACGCGGCGTCGCGACGAGCTTGTGCAATTCCCCGGCGATGGCGATCAGTTCGGCCAGCAGGCGGTCGTCGTGCTCCTGGAGGCCCTCGTATTCAACGAGGTTGCGCTGCGCGTGCGCCGTCGCGAGCACCCGCCATTTGGCCGGCTCCATGCCGGTCGTGTGCGGCAGCGTCTGAAAGACGAGATAGCGGTTCTCCGATCGGTAGCCGGTGCGCCGCAGCGCGACGAGCGCCAGGGCATGCGCGGCGTTGTAGGCGAGGTCGAATCGACTGGAGTAAGACAACTCGACCCGGCCGGCGTCGGTCAACCGCTCCGCCGCCGAACGCAGCAGGCCTGCGATCTCATCGTCCGTCGGCGGCTCCCGCTTGAGCTGGCCGATGCGGACGAGATTGTCGAGTTCAGTCGAGGTCATCGTTCGAGCCCAGCACGAACAGGCGCGGCTCGCCGGCGATGCGCGCCACGAACCCGGCCTGTTTCTGCTTGCGTCGCCATTCGGGGAGCGTCATGAGGTTGGGGCTGACGGTCCGCGCGAGGACGGTTTCGACCGGCTGCAAGGCCTCGAAGAGCTCCGCGTAATCGATCTCGTCCGCGATGACCATCAGATCGATGTCGCTCGCAGCACGATCCGTCCCCTTCGCGACCGAGCCGTAGACGAAAGCGGCGTGGATGCGGCCGGCGAGCGGCGCGAGCGCCGCCCGCAGCGGGCCGAGCAGCCCGGAGGTCTTGAGGATCAGGCCGTGCAGCTCGGCGAACACCGGACTGGCCCGATTGGCCTGGTAGTACTTCTGGTTGCCGACGCGCTCGACCGACACCAGCCCCGCCCCGGCCAGGCGCGTGAGCACCCGATGGACTGCACCCGTGCCGGAGTCCGCGAGCCGGATCAGCTCCCCGCTCTGAAAGCGCCGGTCGGGCTGGCCGAAGAGGAGCCCCAGCACCACCTGCTGCACCGGTGTGAACAAGGCACCGGCCAGGCCGCCGGCCGGGGCCGGATGGGAGGGAGTCTCCGTGGTCGTTCCCATTCCGGGAATGATCATACCCGAATTGGGAATGTTCTGCGTGGCCGTCAGCCAAGGCCTCGGCCTCGCCTAACGGTTCGGAATCGTCGGATTCGAGGGGCAAGCGCGCCGCCACCTCGCGCACGTCGAGCTTGTCGTGATGGCGTCGGCGATCAGGCGGGTGTAGTACGTGCGAACGAGAACGATCTTTGCTAGGACCTTTGCTAGGCAAAGGATTGGGGCCAACTCCTAGCAAAGCCGTAAAGGTCTGTTTCTGAATGACTTTCTCGCTATCAAAGCGGTCGAGACCTGCGTTTCGAGCCGATTGTCTTTGCCAAGTCATCGGTTAGCTTCAGACGGGGTCGGCGTGACAGCAAACCACTGGGGCTTCGACCGACTGCCGCGGTTGTCGATTAGTCCGGATCGACGCAGCTCCTGCAGGAGGTTGTGGACCTTTCGCAGCTTCTGCTCCTGCGAGAGACGTTCCGGCAGCTTGGTGAGCAGCAGCTGATCTACGTCCTTCCGGTCCACCGGCTGGTGCTCGCGCACCAAGGCCAGAATGAGATCGAGGTAGTACCGCTTGTCGAAGCCACGCTCGCGGATGTGCCGGCCAGCCTCGCCGGCCGCCCTTGCCACCGCGCTGGCCACGATCAGGTTCGGATAGCGGCCCTCCACCAGACCTGCGGATTTCAGGCGCTGGTGCTCGTCACGTTCGATCCTCTGTCCCTTCTGCACTCGATCGAGCAGCATGACCTGCCCAAGGTCGAGGTCGGTTCGCTCCATCAACAGGCGTGTGTAGCGTTCGTCCAAGATCCTGCCGCTCAGACTCACCGCTACCATACCGGGATCGCTCAGATCGTAGTCCGGCAGCGGGAACCAGCGCCGTCGCTGCGTCTCGAACATGCGCTTGATGCCGCCGCCCTGGGTGTCGATCAGGTTCAGCTCGACCATCGCATCGGCGAGGAACGGGTTGCGGTAGAGGGCCTGCGGCGCGTCCTGGCGAATCACCGTCTCGACGTCGCCGGGCAGAAAGTCACCGACATTCGTGACCAGCACCCGGTCGGGGAACTCGACCACGGTGATGCGCCCGTGGCGGCGGTAGTCCTGATGGGCGATGGCGTTTTGCAGCGCTTCTCGAATCACCCACGGGTCGTACTGCGCGATCTCCTGCGGAAACAGTGTCCCGCTAGGCAGCGCGCGCACGATGAGATTGCGGATGCGTTTGAGCAGCCGGTCACCGACGAGCAGGAACGGCGGCCCGAAGTGCTCGTAGTCGAGCTCGCGGTTGCTCGCGTCCTTGAGAATCCACGAGACCTTGGCCACCGCCGGCGACAGCAGGGTCGTCGACTCTGGGCGGCCGAGGAGCAGCAGCGCCGTGTTCGTCACCGCCCCCTGCTTCAGCACGCGAGCCTTGTTCAGGAAGGTCGTGTCGTCCCAGCCGGCCACGGCCGCAGCTTGACCGGGATTCTTGACAACGAACTGCTCGCGCGCCTTGGCCACGGCCTCCGGATCCAGATCGACCAGCGACGCCGCCGCGCACACCTCCGCAGACCAGTCGCTGCCCCGTGTCCAGAGCGCGCGGGCCTTCTCCGGGTGCTTGCCGAGTTCGGTCTTGCTGGCGCCGACGCGAATATAGGCTTTGCCATAGACGCTGACCGGCTCGCCGTTGGCGGGGCCGATCTCGAACAGGACGACGCGGCCGTCGGGATGCGCCACGACGTATGGTTCGAAGCCGGTGTTCGGTCGCAGACCCCCGGCCAGCCATGGCAACAGGTCCTGATTGCCCTTGGCCTTTGTCGCATAGGGGTCGAAATCGGTGCCGACCACTTCGTGCGAGGCGTCGTCGATGCCGAATATCAGATAGCCCCGCGGCTGGCTGGCCAGGCAGGCTGCGTTGGCTAGCGCGGACAGGTACCCGCCGAGCTGCTCGGGTTCGTAGCGATTGCGCTTGAACTCGAGCCATTCGGTCTCGGTCGGCAGCGCGCGCAGCCGATCGATGAGCGCGATCCGCTCCCGCTCGCTCACGCTTCGGCCTCCTCTGGCACGTCGTCGCCGTCGCCAGCTTCGCTGTCTTGCACGTCGTCCTCGATCTCGTCGAGCGGCTCGGTGTCTTCGGCCTCCTGCGGCAAGCGCGCCGCCGCCTCGCGCACGTCGAGCTTGCCGGTGACCACGTCGGCGATCAGGCGGGTGCGGTATTCGCGGAGGAGTGAGACTTCGCGTTGTGTCGACAAAATCGCCGCATTGAGGGACGCGGTCTTTGCACGAACTGAGTTCAAGATCAGTGCTTGTTCCCCGATCGGTGGTAATGCCACTCGAATCGCTCTAACCTCACCTTCACTTATGGCCGGCACCGGTCCCGGCTTAGCAAGCCTCCCGAGATCTATTTGCTCAAGTAGCAGGAACACATAATCGCGGTTTGCATCGCTCACGACGCATCCCATCACATTATTATCGATGCAACTTTCGACCCTAAGGATGCGTCGCTTATTCGTTAGTAGAGCACCTCCGACTTTCGGGAAGATGATCGATCCCGCGGGAAAGACAAACGCTCCTAACCTCGCTGCTGTCTCCCGGGATATGGTGCTGTCAGGCGTCTCGATCCAAATCTCGTTGCCTTCGCGCGTCATGTCAGATACCCGAAGGAATGGAAGTTCGCAGCCTTGATTGCCTTGTTCATTTACCGGAAAACCGCTACCACTCTTGAACCATGCAATCCTTTTTAGCGGCAGTACCTCCCAATGCTCCGGCACATCCCCCAGCCACTCCACGCCGGACGGCTTGAAGCGGACGTTGGGGTCAAGGCCGCGGGTGACGGCGCGGTGGATGATGGCCTGTTTCTGCTCCTCCAGCAGCTTGATCAGCTTCTGCTTGGCGCGGATGTAGCGCCGAATCCGCCGGTCCGCGTAGTCGAGGAAGCGGACGATGGCGGCTTGTTCGTCTCTCGGCGGCACCAGCACGGGCATGCGTTTGATGTCACTGAAATCAAGGTTCTGCCGCAGCCCGGAGCCGAAGCCGTAGATGATCTTTAGCAGGTCATAGGCGTTGAGATACTGATAGCCGAACTCGTTCAGCACGATCGGCTTCGTCTCCAGGCACATGTATGCAGCGGTGATGATACCGCGATGCTGTGCGTGCCCGACTCGCAAACTCGTTTGGTCGTTCTGCAGATCGGTAGTGCGAACGATGATGTTGCCCGATTCGACGATCTGGTAGGTCTCGAATGACTCGGGAACCAAGCCGCGCAATTTCTCGAGCGTTTTCACAATGATTCGGCCATAGCTCAACGAGAGTACTGTCGACTCGATCAGGCCAGTGTTCTTGACCTGCCGTGGCCTGTACACAGCGAACGCGGGAGCGATCTCCCAATGCTCGGGCACCTCCCCCAGCCACGCCACGCCGGAATCCTTCATCGCTGGGTAGGGCCTGAGGTCGGCGATCACGCACCGCCCCCTTCCGTGCCTGCTCCGCCTTGCCAATCCTTGGCGACTCGATCCCACTCCGTATGACGTACAACACGATTGCCTTGTTCGTCCTTCCCAACCCAGACACCCCAGAACTCGGGGTCGTCCGACCGAGGTTGCTGCAACTTCGGCAAATCGTTCATCCGCACCAGAACCGGCAGCTCGGATGCCCACCCCAGTAGGATCGCGCTCTGCGAAGGAAGCGATGGCAGCTCCCTGAGCAGGCCTTTGAGGTTGTCCGGTACGAGCCGGTGCACCAGTTCCTGGTCGCGGTCATTGCTGATGCGGTGCAGGAGGAAGGTGTTGCACTGTGATAGCACTGTCTGGGAAAGTTCTGACGGGCGCTGTGACGACAGAACAAGCCCTAAACCGAACTTGCGGCCCTCACGCGCGATGCGCTCGAACACCTGGCAGCAGACGGCAGCAGCATCCTGGTTCTCGACGTCCTCTTTATAGCGCTTGATAAACGTGTGCGCCTCCTCCATCACAAGCACGGTGGGGAGCGCCACCCCGCTTAGCTTCATGTACCGCTGCATGGCCTCGAAGACCATGCGTGCAATGACCGCAGTGACGACGTGAACGACTTCGGTCGGTACGAGAGAAAGGTCAATCACTGATACGGTGCCGTTGCCGGCACTGTCGCTGCCAACGTAGTCTGCTAGCCAAGCATCAAGCGGCACACCGTCCGCGTCACCGACTACCGCCTTCATCTTTGGCTCGGAGAGAAACGTCCTCATTCGAGCCACGAGAAAATCCAGGAACTGGCTGACGTTCTCTTGCTCGGCGAGGATCTCCAGGTGGTCGGCCAGGTCAGTGCCGCTAAAGGGTAGAGGCACGTCCTCGTCTGGTCCCTCCTGAAAGATCACCCCGCCAAGCGCGTTGACGCATGCGCGTAGGGCGTCGACGATCTTCTGAATCTGAGGTTCGGTGAAGGCCCGGTAGTGCTCGACGGTCTTGCCCGTGTCTTTGGCAACAAAGCTGTTGTAGTTTGCCGTCAGCGCCTCTGAAATGGCGGCTACAACTGGGTCAAGTGGGAAGTCAGGGAACTCAAGTTGCCTTTGCTGCAGATCCGCGGAGATTGCCTTAAGCCTAAACCCGAATTTCGTCTCGTCTGTCTGTATCGCACCAGACTGCAGGTCGCGTTGGATCAATATCAACCTCGACGAGAGATACCGGCGTAGGACGAGCCTTCGCTCTTCTTTGGTAGGCTGAGTCGCGCCCACCCGCCCGGCCTTCACCTCGCGCAGCGCCCGCCTCAGCAATGGACGCTGCGTCTTGGCGCTCGCCTGCGTGAACGAACACCACTCGGCGCTGTTCCAGAACCAGAGCGGCACCTTCAAGGCCAATTCACCGTCGCCGGGGTTCACTTTGAAGATGCGCGCCTTGATCGCGGAGTCGTTCCCGAACGCGCGCGAATACTCGCCGTTCGGGTCGAGGATGATGAACCGGGCGTTCGGGACACCCTCCGGCCGCACCTGCTGCGCCTGCTCGAGGCTCCAGCGAATGATTCCCGCCACGGAGCAGGATTTGCCGCTGCCGGTGTTGCCGAGGACGGCGAGATGACGGCCGAACAATCGATTCGGATCAACGCGGACCTCCGCGTCTCCGGCGAGGGGACTCGTACCGATCTTGACGCGCCGCCGCTCGCCGGACTCGACGATCGAGTGGAGCTGCGCCTCCGTCGGAAGCAGGACGGGGGCACCCACGGACGGCAACGAATCGGCGCCGCGGCGAAACAGGTAATCCCCGCTGTTCCGGTGCGCCCACAGGGCACCGAGCGGATTGAGCCTCAGTCGGCGTAAGGGATACGGCAGGTCCACGAGCCCGAAGTCCTGCATCCCGCGCCGCTTCGGAAACGCGGAGCGCTCGATGGTCAGCCACTCGACCTGCCCAACCAGATACCCCTCATCGACCGGGATGAGGAGATATCCGTTCACTCGCGGGAATGGGCGCGGCGAGCCCGCATTCAGCGCCACCGATTCGGGCGCTTCGATGTCGATGGCGACCTTGATTTCGTCCGGCGAGACGAAGTCCACCGTTCCGATGCGCAGGCTCTCAGCATGCTCAAATGGTGCTTGGGTCAAGGTTCCGCCCCTTCGTCGTTCGGCGAGGCTGTGTCGGCGCCATCGTTCCCCACCTGGCCTGCGCCCCAACGAGCCTTCAACAGCTCCGCCATCCGGAAAGTCGTTCTGTCGATAGCTGGCTTTGGCAGGTAGTGGTCGACGAGCGTCCTGAGGTCCCCAAGGTGATCCCCGATCAGCAAGGTGGTCTGCGCATGTCGGCCCAGTCGCTCGTAGGTGCGCATGATTCGGCCTAGCGGATCGCCGTAGGCGATCACAACGAGGTGCGCAGAGGGAATGGTGAGCATGTCCTCGATCACGCGGTTGATGTGATCGTCGCCGAAGCTGTAACCGTAAGTGACCAAGGTACTGTTCGGGCGGCAGATCGCAGCGGCGTAGTCACGAAACAGCTCGACGTAAGGGTGCGAGGCAGTCTCACGGTCTTTCGCAGCATTCGGGTAGATCATCAGCTGCAGCGCGTCCGCGCCCTCCAGCCCGGGTACCGACAGGAAGGGGGCAATGTCAGTCGCGCCGAACGGAATGCCGATGCGTCGGATCACTCTGTCGCAATCCACCCAATCGACGGAACCGTGGAGCTTGGTATAGCGGGCCACACCCTCGAGGTAGCGCGGCTCGCCGCGAATACCGGGAGGGTTGTAGTGCAGGTCGACGTCAAGACGCGACGCGCGAAACACGGGTGCGAGAGTGCCGACGAACCGATCGATCAGACGCAGGCCCGCTACATCTGCACAAGCCTCGATGTAGCGGTCATAGTTGGTCGTGAAAAGCTGCAGACGCTCCCGGGTACCCGAGCGGCTGGCGAAGCTCATCAGAAAGCTGACCAGATAGTTGAAGGCTTGCTCGCGCTTGTCATCGGGCGCCAAGGCAAGGTTCTGCTCGGCCTTCAAGATCGCGGCGGTGAACTCCGCCAAGACCTTCTTGATGGCTTCCTTCAGTGCCACAACCTCTTGGTGCTCACTGGCGTTGGGCGATTTGGTAGCCGCAATGATTTCCAAGCCCCGAAGGAGTTCGTTCGCCGCTCGGATCTGGTCTTCGATGTTCCCGTCCCCACGCCGCGCCGCTTGCGCGGAGCGTCTCGCATCAATAGTGATTTCCTCACCGCGCACGTCGAATGGGACCAAGGCCATCCCCGGGCCAGTCTCCTCTGTTGCCAGGTAGTGAACCGCATGTGTCAACCCTGATCCGACCAGCAGCGCCAGATGTTCAGACTGAACAAGCGCGGTCAACCATGGTTCGATGCGTGACCGAAGCTTTTCCGGGCCAAAGGACTCGTCCGCTTTCGCCCAGGAGCAAGGGGAGCCTGCTGCTATCTGAAATGGCTTATGGAGATCGGATGGTTCGTCATGTTGATGACGATGAATTAGCACCGGAGCGTGGTCATCCCGTGTCTTGACGATCTGTTGGCCGTCTTCAAGCATCATGTCTTGCTCCCAATAATCTCCCCAAGCAACCCCTCGGTCTCCTTGTCCAGCGCCATGATGTCGGCGCGGATCTCTTCCAGCGTGCGCAGTGGCTTTGGCTTGTAGAAGTAGCGGGTGAAGCTGATCTCGTAGCCGGTCTTGACGCTGTCCGGCACGTACCAGGCATCCGGTGCGTGGGGCAGCACCTCGCGGCGGAGGAAGGCCTCGATGCCGCCGTCTTCCAGGAGCGGCACCTGCTCAGTGTCGCGCAGCTCGGGGTCGGGCTCGTATTCGACGACGATGGGCTTGCCGGCGATCGTCGCCGCGAACAGGCCGCGCAGCGGATCGGCAGCCGTGCCCCTCCTGTGGATCTTCCCGATGACCGGAGGCGCGTCGTCAGCGCGCTCGGAGGTCTCCTTGAGCACCTTGATTTCCTTCGCCGAATACGGCCGCTCGGGGTCGATGCCCTTCAGGCGCAGCGGCCGCTCGACGGTCAGCTTCCAGTAGCCGAAGGCGGCGTTGGGGAAGAGCTTCGACTGTTCGCTCTCCTCGAACTTCAGGAACGCCTCGCAGATGCGCGCGATGTCTTCCTCGGACAGCTCGCAGTTCTTCTTGCCGAGGTTCTTGCGCAGCGGCTTGAACCACTGCGTGGCGTCGATCAGCTGCACCTTGCCCCGGCGGTGCGCCGGCTTGCGGTTGGTCAGTACCCAGACGTAGGTGGCGATGCCGGTGTTGTAGAACATGTTCAGCGGCAGCGCGACGATCGCTTCGAGCCAGTCGTTCTCGATGATCCAGCGGCGGATGTTGCTTTCGCCCTGGCCGGCGTCGCCGGTGAAGAGCGAGGAGCCGTTGTGCACCTCGGCGATGCGGCTGCCGAGCCTGGTGTCCTGCTTCATCTTGCTCAGCATGTTGGCGAGGAACAGCATCTGGCCGTCGCTTGAGCGGGTGACGAGCGAATACTCAGGGTCGCCGGCGTGTTCGATGACGAAGCGCGGGTCCTTGATGCCGTCCTTGCCGCCCATGCGCTCGAGGTCGCTCTTCCAGCTCTTGCCGTAGGGCGGGTTGGAGAGCATGAAGTCGAACTCACGCGAGGGGAAGGCGTCGTTGGCGAGCGTGGAATGCTCGGGCCCGCCGACGATGTTGTCCGCCGCGTCGCCCTCGCCCTTGAGCAGCAGGTCGGCCTTGCAGATGGCGTAGGTCTCGGCGTTGATCTCCTGGCCGTAGAGATGCGTGGCGACCTGCTTGCCGTGCTGCCAGGCCAGCTCCTGCAGCGTTTCCTCGGCCACGGTGAGCATGCCGCCGGTGCCGAGCGCGCCGTCGTAGAGCAGGTAGGTGCCCGATTCGATCTCGTCGGCGATCGGCAGGAAGATCAGCTTCGCCATGAGCTTGACGGCGTCACGCGGTGTCCAGTGCTCGCCGGCTTCCTCGTTGTTCTCCTCGTTGAAGCGGCGCACCAGCTCCTCGAACACGGTGCCCATGCCGTGGTTGTCGAGGCCTGCGGGGCTGAGATCGATGTCGGGTGAGGTGAACTTCTCGATCAGCGTGCCGAGTGCGTCGGCCCTCGACAGGCGCGGGATCTGGTTGCGAAACTCGAAGTTCTCGAGGATGTCCTGCACGTTCGGCGAGAAGCCGTCGAGGTAGGCCTCGAAGTCGGCCTTGAGCTGCTGCTGGCTGGCGCGCGCCTTGAGATCGCGCAGCGTGAACCGGGACGTGTTGTAGAACGCCTGGCCGGCGGCCTGCCGCAAGGCCGGATCCTGGTTCAGGATGCCTGCCTCGTCCAGCGAGGCCTTCATGTCGAGAACGGCCTGCTTGGTCGGCTCGAGCACGGCGTCGAGCCGGCGCAGCACGGTCATCGGCAGGATCACGTCGCGGTACTTGCCGCGGACGTAGAGATCCCGCAGGACGTCGTCGGCGATGCCCCAGATGAAGTTGGCGATCCAGTTGAGCTGGCCTTGATCCATGTCGTTCGACCTCGCGCTGGCACCGTGCAGGCAATTGCTTTCTGGCGCAAGCGTAACAGGCGTCGAGAGCTCGCGGTGCCGGGGCGCCCTGGTGTTGAACCGAACAGGAAGACCAGCCGAGAACAGGCTTGGCGCGGCTCTCGAGCGCCGGATTGTCGGGTAAGAGTCGAGCGAAACCGGTGCGTGCCGGGCGGATCAGACGTGGGCTCGGAGGGTTTCCGCGTCGTGGGGCAGCGCGTGGGCGAGGGACTCGGGCTGTTGGGGTGCGAAGCCCAGGTGGGTCAGCAGGCGCCAGCGCGAGCCCTCATGCCGCCGAACGTCTTCTTCCACCGGGAGAACGTCGCCTCCGTGACCCCGTGCTGACGGCACACCTCCTGCACCGCCATCCCGGCCTCGGCCGCCTTCAGTACCCTAAAGGGGTGGCACTGCCCCGCTCGGGCGTGTACTGTCGGCGGATGCCGGTGTCGCGCCCGTTCTCCGCGCCGTCCGCTGCCGAGC
>Ga0116141_10002554_pt1 | contig 15534 bp, 10 predicted proteins | sample AD_UKC097_MetaG_FD_89744 | JGI IMG/M metagenome (GOLD analysis project Ga0116141, IMG submission 89744) | Active sludge microbial communities of municipal wastewater-treating anaerobic digesters from USA - AD_UKC097_MetaG | ecosystem: Engineered > Bioreactor > Anaerobic > Digestate | place: USA...
GAACGAGCGGAACGACTGGGCGAACATCGTCATCAGCGACAAAGCGAACAGGACGACCAGCGCCAGGACCTTCGGCCAACTGAGCCGCCGGGTCCAATCGAAACCCTGCACGGGCTGGAACACAAGCAGTGCACACAGGGCCATCAGAATGAAATGCCCCCGCGTGTAGATCGCGGCACTCAACAGCGTCGAGCCGCCCTGGGCCGCCTCCGGCCAGAACATGATCGTCAACATCCGCCAGGCATCCGAGAGGGTCGTCGCCCGAAAGACCACCCATCCGACCGTGACGAGGACGAAGGTCGTGAAGCGTGAAGCGTGAAGCGTGATGGGTCCCATCGGTCCCATTCGTCCTATCGGTCCCATCCCTCTTCGAAGCCGCTCCAGAACCAGCCAGAATCCATGCCAGGCCCCCCAGACGAGGAACGTCCAGCCAGCCCCGTGCCAGAGCCCGCACAGCAGGAACACGATCATCAGGTTCACGTACGTGCGGATAGCACCGGCCCGACTGCCGCCGAGCGGGATGTAGAGATAGTCCCGCAGCCAGCTCGAAAGCGAGATGTGCCAGCATCGCCAGAAATCCGTGAAGCCGGCCGCCCGGTACGGCGCATCGAAATTGCGGGGGCACTCGAACCCGCACATCTGCCCGATACCGATGGCCATCTCCGAGTAGGCGGAGAAATCGAGGTACAACTGGAACGAGTAGGCCAAAGCCCCGAACCACGCATCCAGCGTGCCCGGTGATGCGGCCGCGAAGACCGCGTCCGCCACCTGGGCCACGGCGTTCGCCAGGAGGATCTTCTTCGCGAATCCCAGCATGAACAACGCGGCGCCTCGGGAGAACTTGTCCGGCGTATGCTCCTGCGCGGCGAGCTGCTCGGCGAAAGTGGGCACAGGTTTCGACTTGCGGTCCGTTGTCGCATAGCGCTGGATGGGACCCGAAAGAAGCTGCGGGAAGAAGGAGACATAGCACGCGAAGTCCAGGAGCGACCGGGCCGGCGGCTGCCCCCGATGGACGTCCGCCACGTAACCGACGATCTTGAAAGTGTAGAACGAGATGCCGACCGGCAGGACGACCGTGAGCAGGGGCAGCGCGTCGTGCCCCATCAGCGCCAGAATTCGGTTGAGGTTCTCCTCGACAAATCCGGCGTACTTGAAGACGCCGAGGAGCGACAGGTCGATCGCGACGACAAAGGCCGTCAACAGCAGACGCCCTCTGTGCCCGCCGACGGCCGCGATGCAGCGAGACAGAACGTAGTTGGTCACGGTCGCGGCGAGCAACAGGATGGCGAACCGCCAGTCGGCCCACGCATAGAAGACATACCCCGCTGCGAGCAGCAGGAGGTTGCGAGCCGTGAGCCACCGCCGCGGGGTGAGCCCGTACAGCAGCAGGAACGCCGGTAGGAAGTAAAAGAGGAAGATGTGGGACGTGAATGCCATCGATCACTTCGCGGCCTTATCGGTCCAGACCGCCCAATAGATGGGATCGTTCACCTCGCCAAAGTACTTGTTGATGATCCCGCCCATGTAGTAATCGTCGATGGGGACCTCCAGGGCCATCCGGTGCACGTCGCCGACGCGGAATTGCTTCACGTTGCCGCCGATCTCCTGGACGCGGGCGTCCGCCACGCTGCTGCGAGGCTCGGCCGGGTTGTAGTGGCCCACGTAGATCACGTCCTTGTCCACGGTGCCCCGATGGACCTGCAGAACCTCGTACTTCATCACGTGGGCGTAGTCGTACATCGGGTCGTCGATCAGATCCCCGCGGATCTCGGCCAACTCGGCCGTGACCTCGATACTGCCCCGCGTCGTGACGTTCGGGTCCACCGCATCGGTTTGACTTCTCTTCGCACACGACACGCACAGAAACGCAAGCACGGACACAGCCACCGTTGAGACAATCCTCATTTACGATCTCCTATTTCGGCATACGTCCAGCACGGTTCCCAGCCCGCGACAAGCTGGAGCACGGCAGCGTCTTTGGCCTCGGGATGCACCTTCCGCAGCGCCTCGCTCGGGCCACCGATCGCCGGGGCCTCGGCCATCCGCATCACGCAGATCGGCGCTCCGGAATCCTCAGAGCCGCCGCCGTCCTTGGCGCATCGCGTGAACAGCACATACTCGCCGTCGGGCGAGAGGGCCCCGCCGTAGATGTGGTAGCCGTCTTCGCCGTAGATCATGCGAGCCTCTTTGCCCTCGCCGTCGCTCATCCACAGTTGCGTGAAGCCGTAGCCATCCTGACCCGCGGGCCGGGACGGGAAGATGATATGCTTCGAATCGGGGAACCAGTCCGGCGTGCAGCTTTGGAACTCGTGCACGATGTTCAGATCGCCGGTCTCGGCGTCCATGCGAACGACCGTCCACAGGATGCGGGCGTTGGCCACGCCGCAGAACCACCGCCCGTCCGGCGACCAGAAGAGCTGCTGGTAGATGCCCTTTCGCGGCAGGTCCCGCACAACCTCCCTTGTCGCAAGGTCCACGATCTGAATCCCCCTGGGGGTCAGGCAGGCGATCTGCTTGCCGTCGGGCGACCAGGACGCCCAGGGGAACTCGCGGTCGCCGCCGATCTGGATAGGGTTCGAGCCGTCGGCGTCGGCGATCATCAGATCCCCCTGGAAACCCCAGAGATCGTGGCTGATGACCGTGCCCTTTGCGAAACGACGGTAGAGCAGTCGTTTGCCGTCGGGTGAGAAACGCGGCCCCCCCTCCTCGTAGTCGGGCGTATTCGTGACATTCCGGCGGTCCGAGCCGTCCGGCCGCATCAGGAACAGGTCCCATGTCTCGTTTTCCGCGCGGGCCGCGAACACGATCCACCCTCTGTCGCCCACCTCCTTCGCAAGCTGGGCCACGCGATCCTCCTGCGCCCGCAATCCGGCGGGCGCCGAAATCATACCGATCGTGAGAACGAGAAACGAGAGCATTCGTCTATCCATAAAGAGAAGGGCTCCTGTCCGGCACTACGCAGGCCGATTGAATTGTGGGATCTTCATCTGCTCGCCGCCTCGCAGGGCGGACTCGTGCGCAACGATGCCGGGGACGGTGTAGGCCAGCGCCTCGTAGACGTCCACCGCGGGCCGGCGGCCGTGCGTCAGCGCGTCGATGAACTCGTGCGTCAGGAACGTGTGCGAGCCGTGATGCCCGCTGTCATGCCGCAGGGGCGCGGGCAGCATGTCCGTCTTCCACCAAGCGGGCTGCTCGTACTTCTCCATCTCGGGCAGGTCGCGAACGAAGCCGGCGTCATCCTTCTCCCTGCGTCCCTCGGCCGACCGGACGATCACCGGCGGCAGCCCATTCGGCTCGTCGCAGTAGAAGCTCATCTTGTTGCCGATCCACTGGGCCCGCTCGGTCCCGCGATGGGCTCCCTTCCACCAGACGTTGCAGCGGAAGGCGTGGCCGCGATCGGTCTTGAACATGGCCGACTCGTTCCAGAACGGGTTCTTGTAGACGTTGTCCTTGCAGATCGGATCGTCGTCGCCCCAGCCGTAGCAGGAGACCTCGACGAGCCGCTCGCCCGTGACGCCGGTGAGGAAAGCGGTGCAGTGCGTCGGGTAGTGCATGGGGGCCAGGCCGTGACGCCAGGTCCGCTTGCCGTTCTCGAAGTACAGCACCTCCAATCCGGGATGCTGATACTCGGCTTCGCAGTAGTAGATCTCGCCGAACTTGCGCTGCTCGTGGAACTTCCGCACGGAGATCGTCGGCTGCTGATAGTAACTGGTCTCGGCCATCATGTAGGTCAGGCCGGAGGTCTTTACGGCGTCGAGCAATCGCTCGGCCTCTTCGACCCCGCCGCCCAGCGAGGCGGGGACGGCGGAGATCGCGTGCTTGCCGTGCTTCATCACCTCGGCGACGTGCTTGACGTGGTTCGGCCCCTCGGTGAAGACCGCCACGGCATCGATATTTCGATCCAGGACCAGTTCTTCGAGCGAGTTGTACGACTTGCTGCATTTGTAGACCTGCATGAGCCGGTCGCGGCGTTCGGGCCGCAGATCGCTGACGGCCTCGACCACGCAGTCGGGGTGCTCGTGCCACTGGAAGCTCGTGCCGAACCCCCCGCCCACGACGCCCATCCGAATCTTCTTCGGTGCGGCGTTCGCGGCCAGGGTGGAGTACAGGGGCATCGCCGCACCGGCGACGGCCGCAGTGGACGTGAGGAACTGCCGCCGGGAACAGGCGTACGGCGTGGAAACGACGGGCGACGACGAACTCGCGGGGTATGAAACAGCCATAGTGATTCTCCTGTCACAAAGGTATTCACGTACCGATTACTTACCACACCGAGCCGGAGAATACAAGGACCGACAAGGCCACCGCGCCGCGAGCGATACTTGTCAGCAGCCGCCAGAGTCGATAGGATCGGTGCCGGACGGGTGAACCGTCCAAAGGAGTGGACCCATGAGAAAGAACGACGCGTTGAAGATCCTCAACCCGATCCTGGTGATACTGACCGTCTCGCAGGCGTTGTCCGTGATCTTCGCCGAGCACCTCTCGTACAAGGCGTTCGAGGTGATCCACAAAGGCGGCGGAGCCCTCCTGCTGATCGGGATCGGCCTCCACGTCGTCCTAAACTGGAACTGGGTCCGCGCCAACCTGCTGCCCCGAAGGCAGACGCAGTAGCCGGAACAGAAGCCGGCGACCGTACCGCGCATCTGGCGGGCTCCCGGAGCGCCCGGATACAGGGTTTCTTCCACCCGGCCATAGTCCCAACCTCACTGCCGCACAGCGGGAATCCAACTCCTCTATACATCGCTGGTGGCCCAAGATCAATTCTCCGTTGCGCCCTTTCTCATCGCCCGGAGTTCTGCGGATCCGCAGCCAGAACGTCCGATAGGAAGACAGACTCATCCTTCCAGGAGATAGGATCGCCTGATGGGTAGCGTCCACCGAGGCGTGTTCTTGGACCTGTCGCACAATTGTCGCCATCGCAGAAGTCGGAGGGGCAACGCGCCGACATGGTGTTATCAGGAGACTCGAGGATATCATCGTGTGGAAATAGCGTGGCATCCTTCGAGCAAAAGACGCAACGTACGGTGAGGATCGGGTCATGAAGGAATCCACATGTTCTCTTGGGATGCTACTGATTATCCTCGTCGCATTGTCCGTCTCCGCAAGCCCCGCACAGGATGTCGGTGACGTGGACGACCTGCGGGCCCGCGTCAAGCAGTATGCTCTGTTGCCGAATGTAGATCAGCGAGAATGCGCGAACGATTTCTTCACGCTGGCGGACGCTTGTGTGATGGAGGGAAGGCACGAGGAGGCAGTGTCCCTGTATGAACAGGGTCTGCGCGTCGATCCCCGGCGGCTCGAGTATCAACTCAAGCTGGCTCGCCTTCTCCAACAGACCGGGCACGAGGAGGAAGCCATCGGTAAGGCGCGAGTTGTGTACGAGTATGCCGAGCAAGAGGAGCAAATCGCGGCGGCCCGTGAATTGCTGACGGAGTTGAACGCACCGCCCGGCAATGACGGCGAGTCAGAACGGTCGTCCAAGTCCTCAGATGGTGTGGAGATCGTGATCGTTCCAATCGGCCCCGTGAATGTCACATTGCTCGCGGAACTGAAGCAAGCCCTTCAGCAAAAACTCGGAATCCGGTTCGCCATCGCTCCATATTCTCTACTGCCGGGCGAAGCCGACCGAAACCAAGTGGACAGGTATCTGGCCAAAACCATCGAAGCCATCAAGGCCGGCATGCCAAAGAAGGTATATGACGAGCTTCTGAGAGAAACGGGTGTTACGGAAGAGTCCCTGTGCCATCCCGGCGCCAAGGTACGATTCATTGAGGCGATTCTGTGGCACTCCGGTTACCCTCAATCTGAGATCGAGGCATTCCGCAAGAATCTCGCTGAGAAGTTCAGAGAGACGCACCAGTACGATGCCGGGAGATTGCTCGCCACCTTGAGACGTACGCACGCGGTCGTCTCGCGGACGCACGTCGTAGGCTACTTCGGAGTCACGGAGGCCGATATCTTTTCCCGCGACTACAACTTCCTGTATGGCTGGGGCGAACCCGGCTGTGCCTTGATGTCGTATCATCGGTACACCGCGGAATTCAACGGGACCGCACCAAACAGGCCCAAGTTGCTCGAACGTTCGCTCAAGCAGGGCATTTCGAGCACGTTCTTCATCCTCGGCATCCCTCGATGTACCTCGCCCGCCTGTGCCCGCGCCTATCCGCACACACTCATCGAACACGATCAGAAGACCTGCGAACTGTGCCCAGAGTGCAAGCAAACCCTGGCCCGCGTCAAGGCAGAGAACAAAGCCAGTGTGTCCAAGCGGTGAGATAATGCCTCGCTACACGAGCGGCTCACGGGACTACTCCCGCTGCGTTCACATCCGGCTGATCCTCCCACTAATTCCCGCACCGGATGCACTTCGCACCCCAGAGAAACAGGTGGCAGCCTCAAGGACGAAGCGCTTGTTTGTAGTGACGCCGTGAGGCGTTATCTTCCTCAGACATCAAGATATGCCCTTACGGGCACACTACGAACAGGCTTCGCTCGACGCTGCCACCCGTCGATGAAGACTTCACGCGTGGGTCCAGAACCCACCCTACACTCCCCGTGACACGGGCCACGGGGCACGAGTCACGGGTCGTTGTTCGAGATACCAGATACGAGCTACGCGTCACTCCGTGACCTTGCCCGTCGCCGCCCATTCCGTGCCTCGGGCGATGATCTTCTGGACGTTCGCGGTCATCAGGGCCTTTCGGTCGTGGCCGAAGGCGTTGTGGACGACCCGGCCCTCGCCGTAGTTCTGGATGAAGACCAGCGGCTCGGTCTTCTTGCTCCAGTCGGAGTCGGCTGTGACGAGCACCTGGATCTTCTCGTCGCCCTGGAGCTTGGCGTAGAGTTCGTCGTCCACCTGGAAATCGCCCAGTCCGGCCGTGATCGGATGCTGCTGGTCGGCGATCTTCGCCTGGAACGGCGCCCGCGGACCGTGGCCGGAGGTGCCCATCACCCAGTGCCGGCCGCACAGTCTCCCGAACTCCTCCCACTTGGGGAACGAGGTGCTGGCCAGGTGCTGGACAAAGAAGCCTTTGCCGCCCTTGACGTAGTTCAGCAGGTTCTCCTGGGCCTGGGCGGGCAACTCCTTCAGTTTGGCCGAGTAGATCAAGAACGCGATCACGTCGTAGTTCTTCAACGCCGTCGCCGATTCGAGGATCAGCGGGTCCTCGCAGGTCTTCACATCGAATTTGCCCGCGTTGACCAGGATTTCCCGCGTGGTCTCGGACATCTCCCGCCAGGGATGGGCGGAGACGTCGTCGCCCGTGATGAGCAGGACCTTGATCGGCGCAGGCTTGCCCGGATTGGCCCCCATGCAGAAAACCAACGCAACCATCGCCACCAGAGCCATAATCTTCAATGAACGCATGCCCTTTCTCCTTCTGTAAACCCTTGATGCTATTGTCCCCACGACACTGCTCCCTCTCGTGTCACACAATCTCCACACTCGTTCCGATGATCTCAGACAAGATGCTTGCCTGGTCGTAGTTCTCGTACTCGTCTGCGAAAATGCACTTCGGTTCGATCGCGGGATCCACCTGGAAGGCCCAGTGGAACAGCCGGGCCGTGATTTCGATCCGTTTCGTATGGTCCCTCTCCTCCACGACTACCGCGACATCGATGTCGCTCGATTCCCTCGCCTGCCCTTTTGCGTGCGAACCATACAACAGGACCTTGCGAATCGCCAGGGACTGCCTGGCAAAGTCATAGAACCGCAAGACTTTTTCGCGGATCAAAGTCTCGACTTGAGCCATGTGAATGTCTCCCGCGCGGATTGCAGGATCTCCTCTGCTCTCGCTTCGGTCATAGCGTCCACTACCTTCTGACTCACGTTTCACCATTGCTTGTGACGATTCACCCGGGGCCATTCTATGCCACAGCCCCACCTGACGCAAATGGACAATCTGCAAAAGTCGCAGGACGACGGGTTTCAGATCGCCAAATCGGGTTGACCCGCGATGTGCTTTCGGCTACACTTGGGCTGTGCGTTTGAGGATGTGCGACGAGAGGAGAACATGGCGCAAATCCCCGACAATTCGAGCGATGTCGAGAAATGGCTCAAGTTGATCCGGGCCGATGAGGTCGGGCCCGTGACGTTCGCGCGGCTTTTGAAGCGCTTCGGCTCGGTTGACGCCGTGCTGGGGACCTCCGTCAGCGGACTGACCAAGGTCGAGGGTATCGGGTTCAAGACCGCCGAGCGAATCGCCGCGAGTCGCGACAAGTTCGACGCGTGCGCGGAACTCGAGCTGGCCGCCAAGCTCGGCGTCTGGCTCGTGCACACCGAGGACTCCCGCTATCCGGCCGTGCTCAAGCAGATCTACGACCCGCCGCCCGTGCTGTACGTCAAGGGGACGTTGAGCCGGGACGACGCGCTCGGCGTGGCCATCGTCGGCTGTCGGCGGTGCAGCCTCTATGGCCAGGAGCAGGCGTCGCGATTCGCGCATCTGCTGGCCGCCGCCGGCTTCACGATTGTCTCCGGTATGGCTCGGGGCATCGATACGGCGGCCCATACGGGGGCTTTGGCCGCACAGGGCAGGACGATCGCCGTCCAAGGCTGCGGTCTGTCGCGCGTGTTCCCGCCGGAGAACGCAAAGCTCTTCGAACTGATAAGCGAGTCCGGGGCGTGCATCTCCGAGCTGCCGCTGCGGGCCGAGCCCTTGGCCGAGAACTTCCCGCCCCGCAATCGGATCATCGCGGGCCTGTCGCTCGGGACCCTCGTCGTCGAGGCGGGTCTGCGATCCGGGGCCCTGATTACGGCCCAGACCGCCCTGGAGAGCAATCGAGAGGTCATGGCCGTGCCGGGGAAGATCGACTCGCCCCTGAGCAAGGGCCCGCACCAGCTCATCAAGCAGGGCGCCAGGCTGGTCGAATCGGTCGAGGACATCATGGAGGCCCTCGGCTACGTGGGCGAACAGCTCAAGGACCACGCGGAACGCGCGACCCAGGAGGCCGTTGAGAAGGTCGAGGCCCCACTGTTCGAGGCGGCTCAATTCAATCTGAAGGGCCACGAAAAGGCCATCTACGAGGCCATCGGCAAAGAGCCCCTTCACATCGACCAGATCATCAGCGACACGGACCTGCCCGCCGGCGCGGCCAACGCGGCGGTCATGTCGCTGCGTCTGAAGGGCCTCATCAGGCAATTGCCCGGCAATTTGTTCACAAAGCGGTGACAGAGCGAATCGACAAGGGAAAGAGCCCCTATGGACGATTGACAACCGCTGCGAAATGGGTTATTATCAGACTGTGTAACCTGGACGCAGAAGCTGACAGCTTGGTTTCCCTTGGAGGGATGGAGTCATGTGGACGAAGGCAGCATCGACCGTAGCCACCGTGCTGGTGATGAGCGTGGCGTCCGGCACGAGGGCCGGACAATTGGGGTACTGGGCGTTCGACGACGGGGTCGGAACGACCGCCAGGGACGGCTCCGGCAACGGCAACAACGGCCGGCTCGTCAGCGGGCCCGTTTGGGTCGATGGCACCGTCGGCAGGGCCCTCCAATTCGACGGCGTGGACGACTATGTCGAGGTCCCGCACAACGACGAGCTGATTCCCGCTACCGGGCAAGCCACCGTGTCCGTGTGGATCAATGCGCAGCGTCATACAGGCCCAGGCGGGAGCACGTGGCAGGGGATCCTGGCCAAGGGAGGCGCCCCCCGCCTGTACAACCTCTATACGCATCAGAACCAGACGCTGCACTTCAGTACGGGACCGAGCGGCGCCTACATCGGCTCGAACAGCACGGGGACCGTGCCCCTGAACGAGTGGGTGCATGTCGCGGTGGCCGTGGACCACGCCCATTTGTACTACATCAACGGGGAGCCGGGCGGCACCGCGGCCAACGGCGCGACCGTCGGGACCGGTGGGACTGCAACGCTGACCATCGGCCAGACCGGTGAGTCGAACTATTTCCTCGGCATGATCGACGAGGTCCGCGTCTATGATGTGCCGCTCACGTCGGCGGAGGTGAAAGCCCTGTTCCAGGGCAATCCGCCAAGCTGGCCGAAGGCGAAGAACCCGGAGCCGCCCGACGGGGCCATCGGCGTCGAATCCGCCCTGCTCAAATGGGAGGCGGGCGATCGCGCCTTGCTGCACAGCGTCTACTTCGGCACAAGCCCCGATCTGACGGAGGCCGACCTCGTCCAGTCGAAGAAGAGGCAAACTGTCTACTACCATCTGCCCGGCCTGGAATCGGGCGTCACGTACTATTGGCGCGTGGATGAGATCGAGGCGGACTTCGTCACCGTCCATACCGGCGATGTCTGGAGCTTCACCGCCATTCCCATCGAGGCCTATGCGCCGAGCCCCGCCGATGGAGCCAGGAATGTGGCGCGTGACGTCCAACTCGGGTGGCTGCCGGCGAGCGCGGCAGCCTCACATGACATGTACCTCGGCACGAGTCGCGACGACGTTGCAGCCGGCACGGGTGACACCTTCAAGGGCAACGTGTCCGATCTGATCTTCGATCCCGGCGCGCTCGAAGGGGACACCACCTACTACTGGCGCGTCGATGAGGTGGATGTGTACGGCGAGAAGACCCGCGGGCTGGTCTGGAGCTTCCGCACACTGCCCGAAATCCCGATTTCCAATCCGAACCTGGTCGGCTGGTGGAAGCTGGACGAGGATGGTGGGACATTCGTGATGGATTCTTCCGGCTACGGCAACCACGGAGCCGTGCAGGGCAGCCCTCAGTGGGTGGTCGGTTATGACGGCGGCGCCCTCGAGCTGAACGGGGCCGACAGGTACGCGGAAATCCCGCACCATGACACGCTGACCGTGGATTCGGAAGTGGCCGTGATGGCCTGGGTCCATCCGTACGACCTCGCCGCACAATACCAGGGAATCATTGCGAAGGGCAACGCGGTCCGGTCCTACAGTCTGTATCTGCAGAGCGCCGGCACACTGCACTTCAGCACCACCTCGGGCGACGCCTACGCGGGTTCCAATAGCAGCGGCACGGTCGCCGCACGCGAGTGGACGCACGTGTGCGCGATGGTGGCCGCCGGCTCCCATCAGTACTTCATCAACGGCGAGCCGGCCGGCACGGGCGGCAGCGGGATCACTCTGCCCGGAATGGCAGACCTGGACCCCGTCCGGCTCGGGAACACGCAGGAGGCCTCACGCGTTTTCAACGGCATAATCGACGACGCCCGCATTTATCGCGTCGCCTTGACGCAGGACGAGCTCAAGGACGCGATGCAGGGCGACCCGACGAGGGCGAAGAACCCTCAACCGGCCCACAATTCCGATCTCGACATACGCAACGCCGATTTCCTGAGCTGGTCCGCCGGCAGTGTCGCTGCACAGCATGATGTCTACTTCGGCCGGGACAGAGACGCCGTCGAATCAGCCGATGCGGATTCCCCTGAACGCATGGCGAGACAGACAGACACCACCTACCCGCTCGACGGGCTGGTCGAATTCGGCGGCGGAGAGTACTTCTGGCGAATCGACGAGGTTGAGGCCGACGGCGTCACAATCCACAAGGGGCTCGTCTGGAGGTTCGCAGTTCCCGCCTTCTTCATCGTGGACGACATGGAGAGATACACGGACGAGGACGGCAATCGCATCTACCAGACCTGGACCGACGGCCTGACCACGAAAACGAATGGCTCGACCGTGGGCTATCTCGTGGCCCCATTCGCCGAGGGCACGATCGTCCATGGGGGCCGGCAGTCGATGCCGTTCGACTACAACAACGTCAAGTCGCCCTACTATAGCGAAGGGGAGCTGGACTTCTCGCCACAACAGGACTGGACCCTCAACGACGTCGACACCCTGGTTCTGTGGTTCCACGGAAACCCGGCGAGGTTCGTCGAGACGGAACCGGGCCGGTACACGATCAGCTCGATGAGCGGCGACGTCTGGAACAGCGAGGACAACTTCCGCTTCGTCTACAAGCGGCTCACCGGCGACGGCTCGATCACCGCCAAGGTCAATGCCATCACAGACAGCACGACGGACTGGGCCAAGGCCGGCGTCATGATCCGGGAGACCCTGGACCCGGCCTCGACGTACGCCTTCATGTTCCCGACCCCCGACGGCCGCAGGGCCTACCAGAGCCGCCCGCATCCCGGTGGCACCGCCTATTCCGCCCATAGCGAGAGCGGCGCCGTGACGTTCCCGGTCTGGGTGAGAGTCGAACGCAAGGGCAGCCAGTTCACCGCCTACTACTCACAGGACGGCGTCACCTGGGTCAAGCAGCCCGCCGACGAGAACACCGGCGCCGATGCCTCCAGCAACCCGCAGATCATCGGCATGACGAACACCGTGTACGTCGGCATGGCCTTGACGAGTAACAACGGCGGGGCCGCCGCCTGCTTCGGCGATTTCTCCGATGTCGTGGCGGTCGGATCGGTCAGCGGGCAATGGACGGTGGCCGATATCGGTTTCAATCCCGGCGCCGATCCCGACACGTTGTACGTGGCGCTGGCCGACAGCAACAATAAGATCGCCACAGTCGAACACGCGGACCCAGGGGCCATCAACATCACCGAGTGGACGCAGTGGCAGATCCCGCTGAGCGACTTTGCAGGAGTGAACCTCAGACGGGTGAAAGCGTTCTATCTCGGTGTCGGCGTCAGTAACCCGACCCGTCCTACCGGCCTTGGTCTGATCTACTTCGATGATATTCGACTGATCCGGCAGTAGCCCCGAGGGCCGTCCCAGAGAAGTGCATATCCCGAGGCCCGCCCTTCATGGACGGGCCTCTTCGCTTCCAGTCCGCCAGAGCAGACGAATGGCATTCTGCGGGCCAAGACACCACTTGAGGCGTACGGCTTCTGCCACTTCCAGTTGCAGCTAATGACTACCCAACCACAAGACGCCCAGATTCCTGGGACCCTCGACTCTCGCGGCGGCAGGTGGGCCGAATTTCCCTGTGTCAAGCCAAATTTCCTTGACAAAATAGATAAAATCGGTAAACTGGACAATAGCGAAGCTCCAAGAAGGGAGTGCTGCCGTCAGTGACGGAACCGCAAACGGGCGGAGCACGCTTGCCATGTGGAAAGAGTAGGAGGACACGAAATGGGCACATTTGCGCGCCTCGTCGGCTTGGCGGTACTGTTCGTGCTGCTTGAGGTGGGCATGTGTTCCGCCGCCATTGTGCCAATCACAAGCGTGGACGCCGGAGTGAACGGCAAACCGCCTTATCTGCTCGAGAGCATCACGGTAGGCGATTTCACAATCACACAGGAGTTCCTGGCGCCTGGCACCAGCAGCGGTCATGCCTTTCTGTTCAGCAACATCCGCTACGCCGACGATTTCAATCTGAACACAGTGGCCTCCCGCGACGCATCGGGCATCTGGCAAGTCACAAAGATCGGTGGCCTCGACACTTACAGCGACGTGAACGGCGAAGCCCCCGATTTCTTCCTGTTTGAAGCCGGTATGAACGACGCCGTCGCTGTCCGCGCGATCTTCGCGGACGGGACCCTGGGTCGGGCGGTTGAAATCCCCGAATCGACGTGGGGTTACACAGGGCTGGACAAGCAAGGGATCATGAATGGAGGCCAGCCCATCGGAGGGATCGCGTTCGCCATCACGGACCTGCTCGATGCCGATGGTGAACCTCTTGCCGCCGACGCCGTGATCAAGGGCCTTCAGTTCGACAGCGAGGACTTGGACCCCGTGCACTTTTCGGCGGCGATGATGATCCCGGAGCCCGCCACACTGGCCATTCTGGGGCTTGGCGGCCTGTTCATACTTCGCAGCCGCCGGTGAGTTGATCGTCACACCGCCGTTTCTCTCCCGCGTCGCTGGCCGCCCCGGCACGGAAGGAGGGCCGTTTTCGCCCGTCCGCCCCACCGCGCTCCCAGGCCATTCCCGCAATAATTTGCCCCCTGTGCGCGTCTATTCTCTCAGGAATTGGTGAATATCGGGCTTCATTCGGAGGGCGTCAGACGGGGTCGCCCCGTGATGAATGGGACAAGAACCAACAGTGTCGTAGAGGGCATGAATCCCGCAGCAATGTGTCACAGGGACAGTATTATGGGTCTTCTCGTAAGGCCATTGTTGGCAGGCGGTTGCGCGTTCGTCGCCTGTCAGGGGACGCAGAATTACGACGCACGGCGGCAGGTAAGCAGTTGACTGAGAGAACGCGATTTGCTAACATGGCGGGTTCATGGCCAAGACAATAAGGACAACGGGTAAGAAACAGGCGAAAAAGGACTCTTCCAAGGTCGCCTCGGTCAGAGCCAAGAGGGCTTTCGGCAAGTATCAGGAAGCGTTGGCTTATCTGCTTGAAAGAACCGACTACGAGAAGGAAGAGCGCGTACGCTATAACGTAACCACGTTCAGCCTGGAACGGATGGAGAGGCTCTTGTCTCTCCTGGGCAATCCGCACACGCAGATCAGCACGGTCCACATCGCCGGCACGAAGGGCAAGGGCTCGACGGCTACGATGCTGGCCCGGATGCTCGAAGCCAACGGATACACGGTGGGTCTCTATACGTCTCCCCACCTCGTCCACCTGCGTGAGCGGATCACGGTGAACTCGGAGATGATCACCGAGGCCGAGATGCTCGGCCTGATGAACCGTCTGCACGCCCCGATCGAGAAGCTGTCCAAGGACGACCCGCCGACATTCTTCGAGATCATGACCGCGTTGGCGTTCACCTACTTCGCAGATCGCGAGATCGATATCGGTGTGATCGAGACCGGTCTGGGCGGACGCTTGGACAGCACGAACGTGATCCTGCCCAAGGTCGTGGGCATCACGAGCCTCAGCATCGACCACAAGCAGCAGTTGGGCGACACGCTCGACCGCATCGCCATGGAGAAAGCGGGTGTATTCAAGAAGGGCGTCCCCGCCGTCACCGTGCAGCAGGAGCCCATGGCGATGAACGTGCTCAAGGCCCAGGCCGTGGCCGTCAAGGCGCCGCTGAGCATCACCGGCACCGATATCGACTTCTCCTACCGGTTCGAGACGTCGCGCGAGCACGGCCCGCACACGCGGATCTGCCTGACGACCCCGACGAGCAAGTTCGAGCACCTGCGAGTGCCCTTGTACGGTCGGCATCAGGCGATCAATTGCGGCCTGGCTCTGGCCCTGCTGGACAAACTGAAGATGGCCGGCTACGAGATCGATGTGGAGAAGGCCGCCGCCGGGCTGAGCAACGTTCGGCTGGCCGGACGCATGGAGATGATCTGCGAGGATCCGCGCATCATGATCGACGGCGCGCACAACGCCGCCAGCATTCGCGCGCTGATCCACGCTATCGGGCAAAACATCCCGTACGACTCCATGGTCATGATCTTCGGCTGCAACAGTGACAAGGACATCGCCGGGATGCTCAACGAGCTCCAGTACGGGGCCGACAAGGTCATCTTCACGCGGAGCAGCTCCAACAAGGCCGTCTCGCCCCAGGAGCTGGCGGATGCCTATACGGAGATCTGCGGCAAGATGTGCCAGACCGCCAACACGCTTGGCGAGGCCTTGATGCTGGCCCGCAGCGCCGTCGGCAAAGAGGACTTGATCTGCATCACCGGCAGCTTCTACCTCATCGGCCAGGCCAAAGTCCGCTTCCAGCCCCAACTGGC
>Ga0116141_10002559_pt1 | contig 15516 bp, 9 predicted proteins | sample AD_UKC097_MetaG_FD_89744 | JGI IMG/M metagenome (GOLD analysis project Ga0116141, IMG submission 89744) | Active sludge microbial communities of municipal wastewater-treating anaerobic digesters from USA - AD_UKC097_MetaG | ecosystem: Engineered > Bioreactor > Anaerobic > Digestate | place: USA...
GAAGTTGGGTATCATGTAGGTCTGAAGGCCCGCGACATCAGGGGCGTGTTTTCCCGCGACGGAGATGAGAAAGCGGTCGCCGATCTGGCTGATCGTGCGGTATTCCACATGGATGCGGTTCTGAGACCTGTTGAAGCGTTCCACGACGGTCTTCATGGCATCCGCCTCAAAAAGCGTCCACTTTTCCCAGTATTCGATATGAACGCGGCCGTCTTTTTTTTTGCCGAAGATGCGTGAAGGAAAGAGGTCCACGGCCAGCCCCGGCAGAACCACGTAAACGAGGGACAGCAAAGCGGCTGCCGCGCCCAGGAGGAGCAGGGCTCCGCGAAATACACGTCTGTATTTAGTTGTGGAACCGCGCATGGAACATCCTGCAGGAAATCAATCAACAAAGTTTCGGGATACATAGGCAATGTCCTGATGCCTGTCAACTGTCAACAAACGGGATCTGCCCTGAGAATTGAAAAGGACACAGGGCACACGGGGGACTCCTGTCATAACAGTCAGCGGTATCGTCGGGACCTGATGCCGCATATCCGCCCCATATGTTTTATCCCTCAAACCGATTCTGCGGAAAAGAAGGGCCGGCATTCCACACGGATAAAGATTTTCGAGAACAAACACCCCCGATATTTGATGTTTGAATGCGAGCATGATGAAAATCAGGAACAAAGTTCGACATGATAGTTGTTAAAAGGGAAGACATTCTTCTTTGAATTAATCATGAGCGGGATGTGATGTTTTTTCCGCACAAGATTGTATTTGACATCATTTCCGTGGATTCCTATGGATTCAATCATGTCTGTTATTACAATCAAGGGGTGATGTTATGGCTTCAAAAAACGACCTGACTCGTGAGGATCTGGCCCTTGTGGAACAAGCCGAAAAAGCCATTGCGGCTTATCTCGACCAGGAACTCAAGGAGGGGCGCATCGAAAAAGGTTACTATCAGTTCGCCGTAAAAAACGTGGTTCCCAATCTGGTGGACTGGCTGGCGGATCCTTTTTTCGAGAAATTTTCCCCCAATATCAAGGATGGCGTTCGAGACGCCATTCGGGAAAAGAAATGGACGGACATCACCAATGCCTATGTCTCCGAAATCAAATTCGGCACAGGTGGTATTCGGGGAAAGATGGCCTTCGACAAAGCGTCCATCCTGAAAATGAAGAATGAAGGTGTGGGCGCCCGCTTTTTCAAAGGCCCCAACACCTTCAACGACAAGGTGGTCCTCCTCAAGTCTGTAGGCGTGGCGCGTTACATGAAAGAAAAGGGCCTCAAGTCCATCGTGATCGGTTATGACAGCCGGATTCGCGGACAGGACCTGGCCAGCCTTATCGCGGAACTCTTCCTTGGTTACGGCCTCACGGTGTACTTCTTTGATGAGGCGTGCCCTTATCCCGAGGTCACCTTCGCCATTCCCAATCTGCGCGCCGATGCCGGCATTCTCATCAGCGCGTCTCACAACGATTATCGCTACAACGGCTACAAGCTCTCCTGCGGCAACGGCTCCCAGTTCGGCCCGAAGGAGCGTGATGAGATTTATGAAAAATACATTGTGCCCGCCACGGCCGAGCAGATTCTCCTCTGTCCTTTTGAGAAGGCGGGACCCGACCAGTTGTTCTTCCTCGGCGGCGCCGAGCCGGTACCCGGTTTCAACTATTGCGGTCGCGAGGGCAAACTCATCAACATGCACGCACGCCACGTGGGCCATGTGATGAACTTTCTTCTGCGCAAGGACATGATCAAAAAGCAGAAAAACCCTCTCAAGATCGCCTTTTGCGCCTACAACGGCGCCGGGCGCAAGGCTGTTCCCTCCATCCTGGAGGGCACCGGATTCGGCAAGCCGGTCATCATCAAGGCCATGAACGAACTCAACGGATTGTTTCCCGCCTTCTGCTCCGATCCCGGCAAGGAACAGCAGCCCGACCCGGGCGACTGGCGCGCCGCGGACATTGCCGTAGCGGCCTTTGAAAAGGAATACCCGGGCAAGTTCAAGGAGATGGACATCCTGATCGGCACCGACCCGGATGCCGACCGCTGCGGCGTCATCGTGCGTGTTCCCGAGGATCAGCGTGATCTGTATGGCGGCAAGGAGTATTACCTGCTCCCCGCTGATGATGCCTGGTGCCTTGTTCTGTGGTATCGCCTCCGCTATGAAATCGAGAAATACGGCAAGGTCCAGGACGCCGACAAGAAATTCATCGTCCAGTCGCACACCACGTCCGACGCCATTATCCGCCTGGCTGTAAAACACGGTCTCGGCGCCGTGCGCACATGGGTCGGTTTTGCCATGCTGGCTTCCGGCGTTCAGGCCTGGTGGGACCGACAGGACGTGCCGGCCCTGAAGCATGGCCGCACGGATCCCGCAGCGCCCAAGTGCCATCCGGTCATTATGGAGCCCATCAACATGACGCCCCGGAGAAACATCAACGTGGCGGCCATGGAACAGTCCAATGGTTTCTCCATGCTGGGCGCGCCGCCGAAGGATCTTTTCTCCCTCGGCGAGGGCGGTCATGTGCGCGACAAGGACGGCACATTTGCCGGACTGCTTGTGGCGGAAATCGCCGCGTGGGCCAAGGAAAACGGCACGACCCTTCTCGAAATCCTCGACAAGGAAATCTATCTCGATCCCGAGGTCGGCCTGATCTACAACCATTACGAGCCGGCCCCGATGGATGGGGAGTATGAAGGTCTGGCGGGATATACCAAGAAGAAAAGCGTTCTCATGAAGGCCGAAGCATTGCTTGAAAAGGCCAGGACCGAGCGTGTGGAAATCTGCGGGATGACCGTCACCTCGACGCAGATTTACCGTACAGGCAAGTATGACGGCGTCAACTGGCCCGGATTCCCCGATGAGGGCATCCGTTTCTACTTCGACAACTGTCCCTACACCTATCTTACGTTGCGTCCTTCGGGCACATCCAACGCCCTGCGTTTTCATTTCCAGTTGAAGGCGGGGGATGTCACCAAAGAGAACCTTAAGGAGAAGAAACGCAGGATTCTCGAAAAGGCGAAGAAGGTTGTGGCGACCGTGCGTGAGATGTGGGGCGCGTCGGAATAATCGCGCCTGTCGAAAGCTCGCAAAGAAGGAATCCGCCCGGGGGACGCGCCTCCCCCGGGTTTTTTCGTTTCAGTATGCCGGCGCGGATGAATTTGTCCGGCCGGGTTATGTTCCAGGGATCGCCCTGATCCCTCAGCGGCGGCCTCCTCAGGTGAAACATGATGCGGGAAACGAAACCTTCGGTGTGGTATGTGATGATCTGGGTTTGCGGCTTCCATTACGACGGCCGGTGGCTGTGGATCGGCCCGATTTGTTGCCGATTACAACAGACCTTCCGGGCATCACCGTCGCGCGCCGCGGCACAGGCGGCCGGGAGGACGATCTAACCGCGGGGCGCGCCGGCACGGGAACAACGACAGCATGTTGAGAGGTCAGATGTTCCGCCATGAGGTTCAGACGATTCTGCTCCATGCGGGCCTTTCTTCGGAGCATTGCCATTTGCGCCTCTGCCGCCTCCCTCTGCATGGAGGCGCCGATTTTTTTGAAGAACGAAACATCCTGTTCGAGGGATTCAATAGTTACGGGGATCAGGGCCGCTCCCTTTTCCCATGCATCCAGCGCCTCGTTATTCTGCCCGAGGGCCGCGAATTCCTCCGCGCGCGCCTGATATGCCGGTCCGACAAACGGGCCGCATTCCTCGCGAAGTACCACCAGGACATCCTCGGGAACGCCATCGGGGGGCTTGCTTGAGAAGAATTCCTCCCACAAGGCAAGACCTGTGGCCGGATCGTCCGATTTGAAGGCCGATTCCATCAGGCACAGGCGCCCCTCGATCGGGGCGTGAGGACGCGCGGCGACGGTTCGGAGCATCTTGGCGGCCTCGGCGTGGCGGTCCATGTCCATGAGGATCTGGCACATGGACACACAGGCCTGCGGGTCCTCGGGCTGAAGAAGGATGGTGCGGTTCAGGACGGCGTTTGCCCGTTCGGTTTCCAGATGATCATGAAGGCTGCGGCAGAAAAGAAGAAGAACTTCGATACGGGTTCTCTCGGCGACCTCGCGCAGGGGATTTTCGCGGGAAAAACCCGGGAGCCGTTCCTCGATGCGCGCCAGAACCTGTTCAAAACGCCCCTGATCATAGTGGGAGGAATAAAAATCATGGAACTCTTCGATAAGGGCGGTCAGGGCGCGCTCGCGTCCTTCCGCGGCCTCGGCGCATGAGGGCGCTGAGCGATATATGGCGTCAAAACACGCCAGCGCCGCTTCCAGGCGGTTTTCCTTTTCCATTTGGCGCGCCTCGTGCAGGAGCGACTCGATGGGGTTTTCCTTTAGAATCTCATGAATTCTGTCTCGGGGGATGGTGATGAGCACGCCGCCCTGATCAAACTGGACCTTGTCCTCGGATTCCATGCGGACAGAGCCCTTGAGTGTGCGTCCGTCTTTCAGTGTCAATGTATCGGCACGCAGAGCCTGCGGGGTAAAGCAGAGCCACGCCAGGCAAAGCAGAAAGGAGAGAAAAAGCGCGCGTTTCATAGAAAACGCCCTCCCGTCACATATATTGCGACACCGAAAACTGATGTGTTCCGAATGGATGCCGGCCCACATTCGAGAATACGGCCCTCTCTTCGAGTGATATGTTTCTTCCTGAACCCAGTGGCAATATATTGGCAAGAAAAATGAGCGGATTTCTCAAAAGCATTATAAGTCATGCCGTCTCACACCTCTTCCGATACCGGAATATTTATCATCATCCTTTCCGCTTTTGCATTTGACGCGGGACGGGGGGGCGGGGCATCTGGTTGATGCAAGGTTATGGCAGCCTTTGCATCATTTTTTGTTCCGCGATGTCTCGGAGAGACACCGAATATGACGATGCGCAAGACCACCCTGGGCGCCCTCGCCGGATTGTGGGCCGCGGCTGTAATCCTTGTATTTTCTCGCCATACCGAGGATGCCTGCCTGATCAAGGAGCTCATTGGATGGTCAGGACTGGCGTTTCTCTGGGCCGCGGCCCTTTCGTTTCGTCCCGCCGAAACCGGCCGGATCGCCGGACGAATCTTACCAAACTTTCCTGTTCCGGCCGTTCTGCTCGCGGCATGGCTGATTTTTTCCGCAATCTCCGCGGCGGCTGGTCCCGACAAGGCGCGGGCGTGGCTTTTCTTTGGGCGCCGGATCGGATATGCCGGTGTGGTGTTTTTCTGCGCGCATTATCTTCGGGGCTGCCGCGCGTCGTGGGCGCTGCTCAGAACTGCGCTCGGGGCCTCTGTGCTGGCATCCCTGTATGTGCTGATTCAGGCCATGGGATGGGATTTTTTACGATGGGAGGATATGAGGCGTCCGCCGGGCACCTTCGCCAACCCCAATTTCACGGCGGAGTTTCTGGCCGCGTTCTTTCCACTGGCGCTGCTTTTAGAGGGGCCTCGCATCGGGACCTTTTCCGGGAAGAGCCCGGGGTCCTTTTTTATCACTGTTCGAAGGGCAGCGAGATCCGTTCCCTGGCGGGCGGCCCTGATTGGATCGGCCATTCTTGCCACGGGATCGAGGGCGGGCATGGCGGGCCTTCTGGCGGGAGGTCTGGCGGTGTGTCTTGCCGGTGCCGGCACATTCCGAAGGGTCGGGCGTCGCCGGGTGATCATTGTCGTGGTCGCGGCGGCGCTGGCGCTGATTTTATTTGTGGTTTTTTCGGCGACAGGCCGGGAGCGTTTTTTCTCCGGCGCCACGGTTTCCCTGCGCATCAATCTTTGGAAGGGTGCCTTGGAATTCTGGCGCGAGCGGCCGGTTTTCGGGTGGGGGCTCGGAGCCTTCCGTTTTCTTGAGGAAAGGATCAAGTATCGCATGGAGCCGCTGACCGGTGACCGCTATGCCCTGTATCCCCATAACTGGGCGCTGAACATTCTGGTCGAGCAGGGTGCGGCCGGACTGGCGTTTTTCGTCGTGCTGCTGAGCCTGCTCCTCGAGCGCATTGTGCGGGGAGCGCGTATTCTTCTTCGAGCGACAAGGCCTTTGCCCCGTTTCGCGGGAAGCGCGGCGGTCGGCTGCGCGGCGGGCGCGATCTCTCTTCTGATATCCACGATGTTCTGTGTTTTTCTGGAGCGGTGGGAGGGCGGCTGGCTTGTGGCGCTTCTGGCGGGGACGGGTCTTGCCGCCATGTATCATCCTGCCACGTTAACACGTGGCGGGAAGATTCGGCACAAGGCGTTCTTGCGAACAGGTGTTTTCGCGCACTTCAGGATTTTTTCCTGGATAATGTTTCTTGCAATCGGAGCCGTTGCCTTTCTGTATTATCGCTCCGAGATGCTGCTGGTGAAGGCAAAGCAGCGATATCTTCGCGGCGACGCGGCATCATCCCTGCGGCTTCTGAAACAGGCGGAAACCGCGGGAATTCACAGTCCCGTGATTCACTTTCAGAAAGCGGAAACCCTTTTAAAAAGAGGGGAGACTGCGGGCGCCATTCGCGCCTGGGAGAGATGGACAAGCCTGACCGGGACCCGCTCGGACGACTGGGTGTTGCTGGCGGCCATCCGGAAGAAGCGGGGAGAAGGGGCGCGGGCGCGAGCGTGCATGGAACGAGCCTGGCGCATGGAGCCGAGCGGTGATAAAGCGGTTGCTTTCTCGCGATTCCTGTCCGCGCCGGGTGAAGAGGAGGAGGCCCTCGACATTCTGGAGAAACAGATGGCGGTTTACCCCTATGTTCCGTTGCTTGAGGAGTATGCCGAAAGAGCCTCCGCGGCGGGCCGGGCGGCAGAGGCGCTTGAACGCCTGAAGCAGTTGGAACAAACCCGGGCGGATTTTCCGGGGGAAGTGCATGCTGCCGGCATCATGGGGCTCAAGGGGCACCTGTTATATTCCACAGGGGAAAGCAGGGCTGCCATTGAGGTTTATCTGGAGGCGACAAGGCAGAATATTCAATCGGCCTCGCTCTGGAACGGACTGGCGCTGTCCCTGATGCATGCGGACAGAGAGGAGGAAGCCGCCCGTGCTTTTCAGAGGGCGGTCCGGCTTGCCCCGCGGGACCCCCGTTACCGCTTCAACAGTGTTGAGGCGGCATATCGTCGCGGTGATGGCGAATGGCTGCGACGGAATCTGCCCCACCTTGATCCCAACGCGCTTCCTCCCCTGCAGCGAAAGCGTCTCGAGGCCATCCGGGTAGAGTCTGCGGTTGATTCTTCAGTCAGTCCGGAGTGATTTTTCCGATCCGGAGGAGACGGGAAGGATTGGTCCGACCGATGTGCCGGATTTTGCATTTGCGATAAAATAAATCCTGTTGACAAACCCCCCGGTTATTTTCGCAATATATTTTCTGTTGAAGAGAATGTTTGATCATCGCGCAGAGTTGACTGCGTCGCGGGGAGGTCCTTTGTTATGATGAGAAAAATGACCGGATTGTTTCTGGCATTGATTCTTTGCACCGTCTTTTTTCACAACATATTTTTTCAGGGATATTCAAGAGGCACTGCCGCGGAACAGGTGAGAGCAGATCCTCCGGTTCTTCCCGGTATGCAGATTGTTGACATTAATGAGGGCCCGGCGGGGAGTGAACCGGATTCGTTTACATCGGGGGATGACAATGTATTCTTTACCGGCTGGGCGGAGGACTGGGGGCGGGAGGTCTGGTGGATTTCCCAAAGACCGGTTACCGAAACCGTGACAGCCCATCCCGCAACGGACTTGAATCCCCTGTATTATTCCTCGGACCCGACAGACCTGACGTGGTATGATAATAGTCTGTATTTCATAGCACAATATAAATATCGAAGCCTGTGGCGCACGGATGGCAGTGGGCCGGGGAGTGTGCAACCGCTCAATGATTATAATGGCGATCCGATGATGGAAACCGCCTATTATCCGACGGTTCATGATCAGCATCTCTTTTTTTCCTATTACAGTGCCGGCCTTGGACAGGAACTCTGGCGGACCGACGGGACGCCGGCCGGGACCATTCCCCTGAGTGACATTTATCCGGGCACAAGCGGTTCCTATCCCACTCAACTGACCAGCTGCGGCGACTTCCTTTATTTCTCAGCATACGATACTGCGGGACAGAATCTCTGGCAAACGCAGGGACCCGCGGGAACCGCCAAGCCGGCAGCCATGCCGAACGGATCCTTCGGCAGTTATCCGAATCAATTAACGGTTGTTGGCGACACATTGTTTTTCACCGGAACATGGCAGGGAAAAGGAGCCGAGATTCTCTATGTTCCGGGAAACGGCGGCGAACCCTTTGGCGGTCACGACATCAATCCCGGTCCGGCGGGTTGCAGCCCGCAATCTCTGAGCAGCGATGGAAAAGGGAATCTGTATTTTGTCGCCGATGGCGGAGAGGATACGGGCTGGCAAGGCTTCATGGCAGACACATCTTCCGCCAAGCCCTTTACGGATCTCCCGAAACAGTCTGAAAGGAATCCCTTTGATGCCTTTGGCGCCGCCAACGGACATGTATTCTGGAAAATTCATGGCAGCGGTTCGATTGAGTGCTGGAACGGCGAGCCGCAATCTTCATTCAAGTATATACTCGACCTTCCGTATGTCCCTTTTCCCATAAAGACGCCTGTCTTCTATCCCATCCCTTTGGGAATGGTGATTTCCGGATTGGAAACGGTTTTGCCTGGAATCAAAGCCGAAAGTGATGACCGTTCCACGACGGAAACATGGGTCAGCTTATGGTTCTCCGACGGGACTGTAGAGGGCACGCGTCTGCTCAAGAGATTTGTCAAGGTTGATGAAACCCGGGCCGTGTCTCTTCCCCGAAACTTCAGCTGGATCAACGGATTGCTTTATTTCTGCGCGGATGACGGCATACATGGACCCGAGGTATGGATCAGCGACCTTACACCTGAAGGCACGATCCTTGCCGTTGACCTTCAGCCCGGCCAGAAGGGTTCTGATCCTTCAAATTCAAACCTGTCCGGCAGCGCCCTCTTTTTCGCCGCGGATGACGGATCCTGGGCCGGCCGCGAGCTTCATGTTCTCGACAGCGCCAACGGCTTACCCCGCATGGTCGCCGACGTTGCCGGTTATAATTCCGGGAATGTTCCTGAGAATCTGATGGTCAATCAGGATCTTCTCTTCTTCACACATGATGACGACATTCACGGGAGGGAGCTGTGGCGAAGCGACGGCAGCACGACGGGAACATTCATGACAGCCGATATCCGGCCCGGTTTCATGACATCCTCACCGATACCCCTTGGTTTTTTTAAAGACCTGCTTTTTTTCCGCGCCAGTGACGGTGAAACCGGAAGCGAGCTCTGGTCAACAGACGGGCATAATCCTCCCTCTCTGTTCTGGGATATTGCGCCCGGGATGAGCAGTTCCACTCCCTCCAATTTTGCCGCGACGGATACAAGGTTCTTTATTTCGGCATATGAACCGAACATCGGCACGGAATTATGGTGGGGGGATGGAATTATCACGGGCGTTATCCCTGTTGAAAATATTAATCCCGGTTCGGCATCATCCTATCCCCGTTATTTCCTGTCCCACAAGGGGCGCCTGTTTTTCGCCGCCACGGTCAGCGGGTATGGTGAAGAGCCGTGGGTTCACGACCCGGAAGCGGGAACGACGGAAATGCTCAAGGATATTTATTCCGGCAATCTCGGCTCTGTGCCCACATATTTCTGTGGCGCGGGAGATCTGGTGTATTTTTCAGCCAATTCCCCGGAATATGGACGCGAACTCTGGCGGAGCGATGGCACGCCGGAAGGAACAACGCTTGTCGCGGATATTGACACAAGCCCCACAAGTTCTTCGCCCTTCAATTTTCTGTGGCATGAGGGCCGGCTTTACATGAGTGCTTTCACCTCCGAATTTGGCAGGGAGTTGTGGAAAACGGACGGCACGGATGAGGGGACAACGATTGTGAAGGACATCTGGCCGGGCGTCGAAGGTGCCAATCCATCAAGACCTGTGCTCTATAAGGGGAAGATGTATTTTTCCGCAAGACATGCCGAAACGGGCGGAGAACTCTGGGAGACCGACGGAACGGAGGAAGGGGTGCGTCTGGTCGCCGACATCAACCCCGGTCCGTCGGGGTCCCGACCCTCACAGTTGACCGTTTTTGATGACGTGTTATATTTCACCGCAACGGACGGCAAACGCGGATTTGAGTGGTGGCGTTATGACGGATCGGCGCCGCCCGAGCCTGTGGCGCACGGTTGGATCATGCGTTAGTCGGGCCATAATCTGCTTGACTTTTTTGAAAGTTATTCCGCATTTAGAGGTCAGTATTATACTGATGAGGGAAACGTATTTTCCATTGATGGAGGGGTTGTGATGTCGAAAAAAATGCCGGCGGTTTTCCTGGCAGGGATTCTGGCTTTGGCTTTTCTGCACAATATAGCCGGGATCAGTCATTTCCAGGCGGGATCAGCATGGCGGCTTCGCGATGATCCGACACCGAATCTTGAAGTCTCTCCGTTGGTCATAAATCCCTTTCCGGAAGGTTCAGACCCCTCCGGTTTCGTGGGAGACAACGATCATTTGTTCTTTCCCGGACAGACCCAGGATGCCGGTGTTCAGATTTTTCACACGGTTTATGTCACTGAAACTTCTCACTTCAAGCCCATCACCGATTTCGGTTCGGAGAATATTGTGTCTTCCAGTTCAGACAATTTATATGACAACCTGTTATGGGTGAACGACGTCTTGTTTTTCACAGCCACAACATATTCCGACGACATGTATTCCAATCCATGGAAATCCATGACGCCGTATTCAGAATGTGTACGCCTTGTGGACAAATCGGGGCAGCCGCTCGCGGGCGTCGCGTATGAACTGACACAGTATGGAGATGGCGTGTTCTTTTCCTACAGCCCCGACGATATGTCGGATTTCAGAGTATGGAAATCAGAGGGCGCTTACAGCGAATGCCACCCACTGTTTAACTCGCCCTTTCCTTCACCGGATGAACCGCTGTATCCCTCTCAACTCACTGTTGCCAATGGCACTCTTTATTTTTCCGGAATGGATTCCTCCTATAATACGCAGTTATGGCAAACGGACGGAACCGCTGAGGGGACTGAAGTGGCGGCAAAACCGGCCGGCGAGTTTTCCTCGTATCCCGACGATATCGTCGCGGTCAATGGATCTGTTTATTTCCGAGGCGCCACAACAGATCTTGGAACCGAGCTCGTTATAGTTCCCGGAAAAGATGGAGAAGCGTTTACTGTTCACGACATTCTGCCCGGAAGAGGGGGATCAATGCCCAGGAATCTCTGTCCGGACGGCACGGGCCGCGCCTTTTTTACGGCGCAGTATGGTTCCACGGGGTCAAGAAAGCTTTTTGTTGCCGATAAAGACGGGTTCACCCCATCCCCGCCCATCAATGGCCAGGGTGATTCCAGCGAGCCGGTCCATGATATGGCGGCGGCGAATGGCAAGATATTTGTCAATATTATTGACCCGAATGAAAACGCCGCAAAGGTGAGCGTCTGGGACGGTTTTCCGGATACGGTGTTTGTGGATGTTTGTGATCTTCCTAATCCAGATGAATTCCCCGGCACACTCCAGTCTGATTTATACCCTTTCCCAGGGGGCATTGTCATTGTCTCACCGGAAATTGTGCCTCCTCCGTCCAATAATCGAATTGAATCTGACGATGAGCCCACTACAGAAGTCTGGACTTCTCTGTGGTTCTCAGACGGCACCACGACAGGCACGCGTCTTCTGAAGAGATTTGCGCGAATTGACAAAGACCAGGCAGTTCAACTCCCTTCCGGGTTCAGTTGGGTGGGCGGCCTGCTATATTTTTCCGCCGACGATGGCGAACATGGCCCTGAACCCTGGGTTACCGATTTGACTCCTGAAGGGACGCGGCTGCTTGAGGATGTTCATAAGGGTCTTAAGGGGTCCAATCCAACCCGCCTGACACGCGGACTGGGGACTTTGTTTTTTGCCGCGGACGACGGCACCTGGGCCGGGAATGAACTGCATATGCTGGATCCGGATACACGAATGCCCCGCATGGTCCGGGATATTCATCCTGTCGGAAAACAGGTATATTTCTCCAACATGTTTATGACTGATGATTGGTTGTTTTTCCGGGCTGATGACGAGGTTCATGGCGCAGAGCTCTGGCAGAGCGATGGAACAACAATGGGAACCTTTATGACAAAAGACATCTATCCTGGAAGCAGGGCTTCGAATCCCAATGTTCTCGGGGTTTTCAAGGGGTCCGTGTATTTTCAGGGATCCGCTCCGGGCATCGGCACCGAATTATGGGGGACGGACGGCAACAGCGAGCCCCAAGTGGTTCTTGATATCAATCCCGGCGTGAATAATTCGAGTCCTTATGGATTCGCCGCCACGGATTCCTATTTCTATTTCCGTGCAACGAAAGCCGGGCTGGGGTCGGAGTTGTGGCGTTCGGACGGTTCTTCTACGGAAACAAAGATTGTGATAGATATCTACCCCGGCAACAACTCCTCTTATCCCGGAAGCCTGTGTGCCTTGAATAACCGTGTTTTCTTTTCCGCCGTTCAACCGGATTTTGGGCAGGAGTTGTGGATGCATGATGAGGAAAAGACCACCACCACCCTTGTCAAGGATATCCTGGAAGGCCCTGACGGTTCGAGGCCCCGGCAGATTTTCAGCGACGGCAATCTGATCTATTTTATCGCGGACACTCCTGAAGGGATCGGCCACCTGGGATTCTGGAGGAGCGACGGCACGGCCGACGGCACATTCCTGTTGACGGCCCTTGAATACGGGCAATTTGATGGCGATGACATGAATTACAGCCTTCAGGGCGGCTGGCTGTATTTCAGCGCGCGCACGAAGACTTCTGGACTGGAGCTCTGGCGCACCAACGGCACAGTTGAAGGCACAATGATTGTGAAGGATATCTGGCCCGGCGAGGGCGATTCCGCCCCTTCGAGCCTGGTTCTTTTCATGGATAAACTGTATTTTGCCGCAAGCCATCCCGATTACGGAAGAGAGCTGTGGGAAACAGACGGCACCGAAGCCGGAACGCGGCTTGCTTTTGATATCAAGCCGGGCGGCAGAGGTTCCATTCCCGCGGAATTGATGGTCTTTGAAGACACGTTGTATTTTGCCGCGGATGATGGATCTGTGGGACGTGAGTTATGGCGGATGAGACCCGGCACAGGGCCGACGCCGACGCCGACAGCCACACCAACACCAACCCCAACAGCCACGCCGACACCGGTTGTCAAAGCAGATTTCTATGCCACTCCCACGCGGACGCTTCTAAACCGGGATGTGGCTTTTGTTGATCTGTCAGCCGGAGAACCGGAACAATGGCTCTGGGATTTCGGCGACATGAACCAGTCGGCCACACAGAATCCCGTTCATGCCTATGACACACCGGGAACATATACCATAAGTTTGACGGTGTCCGGTCCTTACGGCTCGGACACGCAGACCAGACAGGATTACATGATCATTCATCCGATGCCTACCCAACAGGACATTCTTGATTTCCTGTTGGGAAAAACAATAATACCGTTTGGGGATCTTAACGGAGACGGCAAGATAGATGTTGCCGATCTTGTCTGGCTGATTCTTGGGAAATGATGTCCGAATACAGAGATTGTCCCCATACGCGGTGACTCGCAAGAGTGCCGCACCCTGACAAAAGGTCCGGGCCGGGGTTTATAAATGTCATTGTTTTTCTGAGAGGGATTATTTCCCCAGTGTTTCGAGGAACAGCCGCAGGCGATCCTCCAGGACGCCCATTAATTCCTGAAATTGGAGCCCGAATGCCGGGGCCCTGTCCTGGTTCCCGTCAAAAAGATGAACAGCGCGCGCTTTGGTGAATATTCCATCGGGGATCAGGGCGATGCCCCGAATATGCACCCAGAAAAACCGATCCTGGAACCAGTCAGGCTGCCAGTTTGAGTCCAGCCCCTGGGCGCGTATGGAGAGATCAACGAGGATCCCGCCAAGGCTGATATCCCTTGTCACACTCTCAAATCTGAGCGGTGGCAGGCCGATCTGGTCGCCGCTGAATTTCTCACTTTGAACAAGAACGGGTAGAGAGACCTTGTGCCGAAAATGGAGACGACGATCTTGCGGCTTCATGGGAGGGTTCCTTTGAGGGGTGCCGGATCTGGAGGATTGCATTTATTTCTTCAAGAGGGGTAGTTTTGTGAATCTCTTGTGGTGCCGGCTTTGTCCTGAATGCGCTGCAACAGGTTTTTGTTCAATTCTTCCCCCGGGTTGTAACCGCGTAGACGCAGGCGCTGCTGGAGAGCGGCGACCTCGATCAGGATTGCCAGATTGCGGCCCGGTTCAACCGGAATGCAATATTCGGGTATTTCCACATCGAATATGGTTCGCTTTACCTCGGTCATGCCCAGGCGTTCATATTCCTTGTTGGGGTCCCATTTTTCGAGGTGGATGAGCAGGGAAATCTTTTTTTCCTCACGTATGGCGCCGACCCCATAGAGCTTTTCCACATCTATGATGCCCAGCCCGCGGATTTCCATGTTCCGTTTCAGGATTTCCGACGCGGTGCCGATCAGAAGATTCTTGGAGATGCGCCGGAGGATCACCACATCATCCGCGACCAGTCGGTGCCCGCGTTCCACAAGCTCGAGCGCCGTCTCGCTCTTGCCGACGCCGCTGATGCCGACGATGATGACGCCCATGCCATACACATCCAGAAGAGTGCCATGCATGGTGCAGGAAGGCGCGAATTCAATCTCGAGGAAATAGGAGAGTTGGGCGGAAAATCGGGAAGTCGGGATGGGGGTGCGCAAAACGGGAATGTGGCGCTTGTTGGCCAGGTCGTAAAATTCCGGCGCCACCTCCTGTCCCGATGTGATGATGAAGCATGGGATGGCATATCGGAACATGCGTGTCAGGCTGTTCAGGCGTTCTTCGGGAGGGAGGCCCTTCATAAAGGCGCATTCGGTGTTGCCCAGTATCTGAATGCGGTCAAAGGAAAAGATGTCATAAAAACCGGCGATGGCAAGACCGGGGCGGTTCAGTTCGGAGGATTCCACCCTTGTGTCGAGCGCGTCGCACCCGGCCACGATGGTCAATTCGAGGGAACTGCCCAGTTTGTCCAGGATTTTACTGACAGCAATACCCGGCATGGTATGCCCCCGGCAATCATGAATTTCCGCCTGAAGGAGAGGCAGAAAAAAAGAGAGCTGGTGGTCGGATTCGAACCGACGGCCGGCGCATTACGAATGCGCTGCTCTGCCAGCTGAGCTACACCAGCGTAAAAAACGTCCTCGTACTGTTTTCAATCAACACATTAAACAGTAATTTCCCCGGAAGTCCGGGGTGATTTCAACAAAAATCGCTAAAAAACGCGCCACAATTTCCCCGCCGCCCGGTTCTCCGGGTGCCCCCTCACTTATCCCGTGGCGGAACAGTGGTCAGGAGAACCATCTCGTCACTCGCATACAGGGTGCGCAGCCATGGCGGAGGCTCGGGAAACATCAGGGAAACTCGGGCCGGTTTGATCACGATCATCATCGGCTCCCTGCTCATGACAAGCGCCCGCATTTCATCCACATTAAGATTCATGCGGGGCGGACCCGGCC
>Ga0116141_10002561_pt1 | contig 15516 bp, 17 predicted proteins | sample AD_UKC097_MetaG_FD_89744 | JGI IMG/M metagenome (GOLD analysis project Ga0116141, IMG submission 89744) | Active sludge microbial communities of municipal wastewater-treating anaerobic digesters from USA - AD_UKC097_MetaG | ecosystem: Engineered > Bioreactor > Anaerobic > Digestate | place: USA...
ACACATGCTCCAAGCGACACTGCACTAAGCGAAGATAATGCATCCGGAGAATGATCAGAAAATCCGACATCAACACCAAAACGTTCCTTAAGTGAAATCATTCTTTTCAAATTTACATCTTTATCCGCAAGCGGATAAAGAGATACGCAATGAAGAAGAGTCAAATCAATATTTTTACTTTTCATCAACTGAACACTTTTTTCAATTTCGGAAATTTCATGAAGCCCCGTAGATGCAATAATTTCTTTTCCGGTTGAAAGAATTTTTTCAATTAAAAATACGTCATTTAATGAACCAGATGCGATCTTATATCTTTTTACACCTAAACGCTCAAGCATTTCAACCGAGCCGGTATCAAAAGGTGACGAAAAAAAATCGACTCCGCATTCATCTGCGGCATTTTTAAGTTTAATATAATCGTCTTCAGTGAATTCAAACTTTCTAAAAAATTCGATCAGATCATAATTGGAAGACAGCGGAGTATTATTCAGATAAGAAGATGAGTAACGGGAATAAAATTTATCAGCTGAAAAAGTCTGAAACTTAACAGAATCAGCGCCGCTTGCAGCAGCAGACTCGATCATGGACAAAGCTTTTGACAGATTTCCGCAGTGGTTTATTCCTATTTCTGCAACAATCCTGACCATCAGCGCCTCCGCATATTTTTGCAATTCTGTTGACTTTTTATTTCAAACATGCTATAATTTCAATATTCGGGAGTAGATTCCCTATATGGCAGTAGTGATAAATTTTACCACATATTTATCAACAACATTTTACCTATCAAAAGCGGAGGAGTATTATGGCAAAACAACTATTAGGAGATATTCTGGTTGATGCAGGCGAAATAACCCAGGCTCAGCTGAATGAAGCACTCGAGATACAGAAAAAGGAAGGCGGACTGATAGGAATTATACTCGTTAACCTCGGACACATTTCAGAACAGTCGCTTGTAAAATATCTGGCTATTCAGGCCGAAAAAGTAGTCAATTCTGATTAGTAATTCTGCGGTTTTCCGCAGAATTACTTTATCTCATACAGCCATCCGAACTTATCTTCAATTTCCCCATACTGAAGCTGAGTCAGCGTTTTATAAAGTTTTGTAATTTTTTCACCAGCTTCAGAAGAAGAACCGAATTTTACTATTCTATCATTAAAATGAAGCTCATTTACAGGTGTAACAACAGCAGCAGTTCCGACTGCACCGATTTCATCAAAACCAGGGACTTCATCAATTGATACCGGTCTGCGTTCAACTTTCATTCCCAGATATTCTTCTGCAATTTTTGAAAGACTTTTATTCGTTATACTGTCGAGAATACTTCCTGATTTAGGAGTGATGTATTTATCTCCCTTAATTCCGATAAAATTTGATGTTCCGAATTCATCGACATATTTCTTTTCTTTGGAATCAAGATAAAGAACTATCGGAAATCCCTTATCGTGGGCGTATTCTCCTCCAGGCAGACCGGCAGCATAATTTCCTCCGACCTTGCAGTCGCCTAGCCCTTCAGGCGCAGCCCGGTCAAAATGATCAAGAACAAGCGCCTTAACCGGTTTAAATCCGCCCTTATAATAAGGCCCGACAGGTGTAACCAGCATAAGGAAAACATACTCAGAAGCGGGACCGAGTCCGATTTTAGGACCTGATCCGAATACCAATGGTCTGATATAAAGACTAGCGCCTGTTCCGTAAGGCGGAATACATGACTTGTTAGCAATAACTACTTTTTTTAACGCATCAAGGAACATCTCCTCCGGGATTGACGGCATTTTGATACGTTCGCACGAATGATTGATTCTAGCGGCATTTTCTTCCGGTCTGAAGACAACAATTCGGCCATCCTTTGTATTGAAGGCTTTCAATCCTTCAAATGCCTGCTGTCCGTAATGAAGAGCCGGAGCTGCGATATTGATATCTATAGTATCCTCGGAATAAAGATCCCCGCCTGACCACTTGCCTTCTTTATAATAATAACGGATGTTGAAATCAGTTTTAACATAACCGAAAGGAAGATTTGTCCAGTCAATGTTCTTTGTATCAAGTGAAGGCATAATTCCCCCGAGTCCTATATGATATTTAATGACAGTTAAGTTTAAAATTGAAAGCCCTAACGTCAATAATTTAATGCCGGATCAGCGAAAAACAGCAAAAGCGTATTCTGCTCCCGGATTGCAATGCTGTCAAATAAATGGATTTTATACGAATGTAATGAGTATTATATTATGTTGCGGAAATTAAATTTATTCACAATATTCGATATTTGTTCAAAATCATCAGAACTTTCAAGCAGAAATTCTATTCCGTATTCATTATCATTCTGCCAGACGACCTTTCCGCGGAGCGATGTCGCCTCACCACGATTCACATGAAGAAAAACCTTTTCTCCTATTTCAATCGGAATATCAGCCAAAATACATGCCCCTGTAGCCGATATGTTTTTGAGAACGCAGGAAACACTGCCGCTTGCCGTACGGGAAGTATGAATATAATCGCCGTCCGAATAATAACGGCTGCTGTTTCTTTTTTCTTCACCATTCATTGACATTCTATAGGTCCCTCAATTTCACCTTTTACGAATTGATGTGCAAAAGGATCTTCTAATGAAAAAAATTTATTCTTATCTCCGTAAAAAACAATTTGCGATGAATCAAGCAGAACTATATCATCGGCAATTTTTTCAGCAAACTTCATATCATGAGTAACTATAAGCGACGTTGTTTTTTCTGTCTCGCGAATCTCCAGTATAAGATCAGCGATCGAATCCGTGAGAACAGGATCCAAACCCGCCGCCGGATCGTCATAAAGAATCACTTTGGGTTTCATTGCCAAAACCCGGGCAATGCCTGCCCTTTTCTGCATTCCGCCTGAAAGTTCAGTAGGAAATTTTTCTTCTGAACCTTCGAGACCTACACGGCGCAGATTATAAAGTACAATGTCCGGAATTTCATTTTCCGTTAACCCTTTACGCCGTAGAGGAAACGCCACATTGTCAAAGAGATTCATCGAATCAAATAATCCGCCTTTCTGAAAAACATAACCTATACTCAGTTTATTTGCACGAAAATAATCTTCGTGTGATATTTTTTTTCCGTCAAAAAGAACTTCACCGGAATCCGGAACTAAAAGGCCCGCAGCAATTTTAAGAAGAACGCTCTTGCCGGAACCGTTTTTCCCAAGGATAACCGTATTTGACATAATTTCCGATTTTACGGAGACATTCTGCAGAACATTTTTTTTACCGAAGGATATACTTGCTGATTTTATCTCTATCAACGGTATTTCCACCTTTTGTATTCACGCAGAGATTCGAGGATATTTATATATGAAATATAACGGCCTTCATAAATTTTGCCCTTATCGAGCGCCCGCTGAATTTCGCAACCCGGTTCATGATCGTGAGAACATCCTGAAAACTGGCATTTAGATGAATATTTTTTAAATTCATAAAAATAATCCGAAAGTTCATATTCTTCGATATCAGGAATACCGAATTCCCGAAGTCCGGGCGAATCGATTATTGCGGTTTTTTTATCAATACGGTACATGATCGTATTAGTAGTCGTATGCCGTCCCTTCCCGGTCGACTCGGATACTTCAGATACTTTCAGATTTTTTTCCGGAAATATTTTATTTATCAGTGAAGATTTTCCGCAACCCGATACCCCTATAAAAAGAACATGCTTGTTTTTAATATAAGATGCAACTTCACTTATGCCGCTGTCAGAGACACAACTGGTTTTAAATATTTTGAGTCCGCTTTTTGAATAATACTCATCCAGATATGATTCGGTTTCATCACATGAAAGATCTGATTTGTTAACACAGAGAGCGACAGGAATCGATGAATTGTTAGCCTTAACATAAACGCGGTCTGCAAACCTAAGATTCATGAAAGGATCAGAAAATGACTGCACAATCATTATGAGGTCAAGATTAGCCGCAATGATATCCTCACGGCTGTTTTTACCCTTTTCTTTGCGGGAAATTTTATTTTTTCTTTCGCAGACAGATTCGATTACGGCACGAGGGTCAGAGTCATTTTCAATAATTATATCAACAATATCGCCTACGGCAACGGGATTAGTCATTTGATGCCACGAACTGTCAATTCTCATCTTACCCTTCAGAAAAGAATCATATTCTATTCCGCCGGATTCAACAGTATAGTGCCGTCCAAAAACTTTAGTGACTAATCCCTTAGCCCTTTTCTGCATATTAATATCGGTAATGATCCGGTTTATAAGGTCCTTCGATATTCAGCCCCAAATATTCGGCCTGTTCCTTAGTTAACGATGTAAGCTTCGCACCGATTCTGCTAAGATGCAGACGGGCAACCTCCTCATCAAGTTTCTTAGGAAGTGTATAGACCTTGTTCTCCAGTTTTTCCGTTGCGAGCATAATCTGAGCCAGAGTCTGGTTTGTGAAACTGTTGCTCATTACGAATGAAGGATGACCTGTTGCACATCCGAGATTAACAAGACGTCCTTCAGCAAGAACGATAATAGATCTTCCTGATTTTAGATAAAACTGATCAACCTGAGGTTTAATATTAACTCGTTTAATTCCGCTTGTACTCTCAAGATAATTCATATCTATTTCACTGTCGAAATGACCGATATTGCACAGAATAGCTTCATTCTTCATCTGCTCCATGTGTGTTCCGGTGATTACCGAAAAGCACCCTGTTGCAGTAACAAAAATATCACCCTTCGCAACAATGTCTTCCATCGTTACAACTTCATAACCTTCCATTGCAGCCTGAAGAGCACAAATAGGATCAATTTCCGTAACAAAGACTTTCGCACCCATTCCTTTGAATGCATGAGCACAGCCTTTTCCGACATCTCCGTATCCGCAAACAACACAGACTTTTCCGGCAATCATAATATCAGTTGCACGTTTTATTCCGTCAAGAAGGGATTCACGGCAGCCGTATAGATTGTCGAATTTGGATTTTGTAACAGAATCGTTTACGTTTACAGCAGGGAAAAGAAGTTCACCCTTCTCAGCCAACTGATAAAGTCTGTGAACACCAGTGGTAGTTTCCTCAGAAACTCCCTTTATCTTTGAAGCTATCTTTGTCCAGCGGGCAGAATCTGACTGATAAGAATCATATATTCTGTCGAGAATTATCTGAAACTCTTTGTTGTCAGATTTGCGGTCAAGAAGCGATTTGTCTTTTTCTGTTTTAACACCTTCGTGAATCAGAAGAGTTGCATCTCCTCCGTCATCGACTATAAGATCCGGTCCGCTACCGTCAGGCCATGTTAAAGCCATTTCGGTACACCACCAGTAATCTTCAAGCGTCTCGCCCTTCCAAGCAAAAACTTTTGCAAGGCCGAGTTTTGCAACTGCCGCAGCGGCATGATCCTGTGTTGAGTAAATATTGCAAGATGCCCATCTCAAATCGGCGCCCAACTCATAAAGAGTCTCAATCAGCATCGCAGTCTGAATTGTCATATGAAGAGAACCGGTAATTTTCAGACCTTTGAGGGGTTTGGTCTTTCCGTATTTTTCGCGTGCAGCCATAAGACCCGGCATTTCATTACGGGAAAGCTCCATCTCCTTTATTCCGAAAGAAGCAAGACTGATGTCGGCAACTTTGAAATCCAGGGTTAAATCGAGAGCTTTTGTTTTCATAATTTCTCCTTATTCTTTAGGGCAGTCCAATACCGTCTGACTGTTCTCATCTTTCTCTTTGCGTATAGTTTTTTCTACCCTGTCTATTTTATATCCGCACAAAACTTTGTTATTCAATATACAAATATGATGACTGCAGGATTTGCATTGGCTTAGATACATAAACATCTCCGTAAACTTTTACGCAAAGATATTTTTGCTCCCCCCTGCTGTCTACAAAAATATTGAGTCAAGAGACAATTTTACAAAAAGAAAACAGAATCAGTTCTTATCAATAACATACATTGAATCAATTAAGCTTGAATATTTTTCTTCAACTGCTTTCCGTTTTATTTTTAATGTACCCGTAAGCTCGCCGGTAGCCTGACTCCACTCATCAGCAATTAGAGCAATCCTTCTGATTTGTTCAACTCTCGAAAATGACTTAAGCATTTTTTCAATATCTTCAAGAACTGCTTTATTAATACTTTCATCAACTAAAGCGGCATTTAAATCCTTACGTATATCCATTGCTGAAGCCAGTTTTTTTATTTCAACAGGATTAACAACTATTATTGCGGAGAGAAATTTTCTCTTGTCGCCGATTACTGCAAGCTGTTCAACATATTTTGACTTTCTGGCAGCAGCTTCGATATTCTGAGGAGAAACATTTTTTCCGCCTGCTGTGACTATTATATCCTTTATTCTTCCTGTTATTTTAAGATAACCTTCTTTGTCAAGATAACCGAGATCACCTGTCTTGAAAAATCCGTTTTTATCAAAAACTTCCTTTGTTGCTTTTGGATTTTTATAATAACCCATCATTATCTGATCGCCTTTCGCAAGTATTTCGCCTTCATCAGAAATCGCAATCTCTGTTTCACTCATCGCACATCCGACAGTTCCGCGCTTAATTTTTCCGGGTTTGTTAACTGTAAGAATCGGTGCGCATTCGGTAAGACCGTAACCTTCATAAAGATTAATCCCTAGACTCAGAAAAAAATTCATATCATTAACGGAAAGAGCAGCTCCTCCCGATATAGCAATTTTTACCTTTGAAAATCCGAGCTCATTTTTTATTCTTGAAAGAACTATTTTATCAGCAACTTTAACAAGCATCTTTTTTACACCGCTGAGAGGAACACCTTCACAGATGCTCGGGATTCTGAGCGAACCCGCTTTTAGACATGCCGCAACAACAGACCTTTTTATTATACCGTAACCTCTGATCTGCTCAAGAATACCTGAATGAATCTTTTCATAAAGACGCGGAACACTGTTTAGAACATCCGGAAAAACAAGCTTAGTATCAGCAATTACATTCCGTATATCACTTGAAAACGCAACGATACATCCGTAAAATATCGGAGTATAAAAAGCAGCCGTGCGCTCAAGAGCGTGTGATAAAGGAAGAAATGACATAAATATTTCATTTTCGGATATTTCTTTTTCAAAGACAGCAGCAACCTGAGTCAGGTCAGAATAAAAATTCTCATACGACAGCATTACACCCTTCGGATTGCCTGTTGTACCGGAAGTATAGATAATAGAACAAAGATCCTTATCTTTTATCGCACTTCTGCGCTTTAAAAGCTCGGCATCTTTTTTCAGCTTCATTCCTTTTGATAGAACAAGTTCAAAAGACGGGCACTTTTTAATTTCATCGAATGCAATAATTTCTTTTAAGGAAGGGGCTTTCTTTTTGATTGAAGCAATTTTTTCATACTGATCAAAACTTCCTACGAAGCACATTTTTACAGATGAATGCTTTATTGCATACAATGCTTCTTCCGGAGAATTTGTAGGATAAATGGGAACATGAACCGCACCGATTGAAAGTGCCGCAAGATCGGCAACCCACCATTCATAGCGGTTAAATGAAAAAACAGATACCCGGTCGCCTTTTTTAATTCCTTTTGAAATCAGATACTTGGCAAGTGATTCAACCTTTTCTTTCATCTCCATTCGGCTGAAACTTTTATATCGGCCTTCATGCTTGTATAGGACCATTTTATGATCAGGTCTGGCCTCCGCCTTCAAAAAAAACACATCAATTATATTTTTCTTGAATTTTTTCGCTGATTTGGCTGCCATACATTAAACCTCTGAAAGGGGAAATGAAATCTGTGAATAATGAGGCTATTTTAAAATTACAATATGTCAAGCAATAATGGAAAAAAGAAAAATTCAAGTCTTCTGCATGAAGCGATACCGCACATAGAAGAATTGCGCAAACGCCTCATGTATTCAGCAATAGTACTAATTGCTGCAACAATCGCCGCATTCTCTTTTTCAGAATATCTGATAAATGCGCTGACAGCATTTCTTCTTTCCGGAAAAAACATCACCCTTCATTTTTTTGACGTATCCGAGCCGTTCACCTTCAGAATAAAAGCTTCATTTATCGCCGCAGTTTTCGGAACTATTCCGTTTCATATATTTCATATCACACGGTTCATTCTTCCCGCACTAAAAAAAAGCGAGAAGCGCATGATTGCGTGCGTTATCACTGCAGGAACAATTCTTTTCTATACAGGTGCTTCTCTGTCTTTTATGTTTGCGCTGCCGCAGACAATAGATATCATGCTCGGATTTGCGCCTAAGAATATGACGAGCTCAATAAATGCCAACAGCTTCATGAGCTTCATTTCTTATTTCGTTTTTTTCGGCGGAATAATTTTTGAAATGCCTGTAATATCCTTTGTGTTATCAAAAATCGGAATTATCAAAAAAAGAACACTGTACCGCAAAAGAAAATTCGCTCTTATTGCAATCTGGATAATCGCCGCAGTAATAACACCGCCGGATGTTTTATCACAGACGATTGCGGCTATACCGATGATGCTGCTTTATGAAATATCAGCTTTCATCGCATTTATCTGTGCGCGTGAGTGATGTTTTGCAGTTGCGTCTTTTGATGCAGACTTCGCATCGTTCATCCGGACAAAACTGACAGGAAAAACAATCCGGGCAGTTATTTTTTCTTGGAGATACGGAATCAGGAACGAATACCATTCCCTTAACTCCTTCAATCTTTACAAAGCTCATAAAACCTCAGCGCAAGATCATCAGGCACAGCTCTTCCGGGCTTATAATAACCCAGGTTTTCCCTGTGATCGCCATGATAATCCGATCCGCCGGTTACTATCAAATCATACTTTGAAGCAAGTTTCAAGTAAAGCTCAGTCTGCTTTTCCGTTGCAATGGCGGAATATGCTTCAATTCCATTGAGTCCGAGCTTAATCAGCTTTTGAAGATATAACTCAAAAAGATCATCATCTATATTCAGGGAAGAAGGATGGGCAAGCGATGAAAAACCGCCGCTTTCGCGAATCATACGGAAACCGTCTTCGGGAAGAATTTTTTTCTTCGGTACAAAGCCGGGTTTTCCGGAACACATGAATTTTGTAAACGCGTCTTTGATATCGGAGACATATCCTTTTTTTATTAAAGCCCTTGCAATGAGAGGTTTTCCGGGTGAAGATGATTCGTTGAATCCGTCTAGATCAGAAATCGAAATATCAACTCCCGAATTTGCAATATCTTCAATCATTTTATAAATGCGTTCAGCTCTGCACTTTTTTATGCCGCCTAAAACAGCACTCATTTCATCAGATGCTTTTAGATTATAACCAAGAAGATGAAAGTCGCCTCCGTCAAACTCGATGCTGAGCTCACAACCTCCGACAACACGCAAAAGACCGTTAGTTTGAATAGCCGCTTTTTCAGCCGCCCGAACTCCGTCCATTGAATCATGATCCGTAACTGCGATCAGATTCAGGCCCTCATCACACGCCCTTCTCACAATCTCTTCGGGAGAATAAATTCCGTCGGACGCGGTCGTATGAACATGCAAATCAATCATTTGTTCAAGCAAATCAAACTGCGCTTATTTGTCAATCTCTTGACAAATGGGAATAAATGACGATTTTCACCGGAAGAGTGATAATTGCCACTTGCAAAAACTTGAATTTTATTTAAACATTTTTATATGGAGGATATATGAAAAAAATATACTGCATTGCAATTTTAATATCCGCTGCGGCGGCTTTTATATCATGCGCTCAAAAGCCCGAAAAAAGCGCCTGGGAAAAAATATTTTCAAAAAAACTGGAACACTCTCACTACTTTGTAGGATATTCAAACGAAACAAACGGGATAACAGTCGGTTACGGCGGAAAATGTTATTATACTGAAGACGGCGGACAATCGTGGAAGGAAGCGGTAAATGAATCGGCATGCCGTTTCGGCCTTGATATAAACGGAGAAAAAACTGCATGGCACTCTGGAAACGGTGAGAACATCAACTACACAGAAGACGGCGGCAAAACATGGATAAAAGCCGGAAGTTTTCTTTCAACCAGATCGCCGGATCACACTAGATGCATAAGTTTCAATGAAAATCAGAAAGACGGCTGGGCCGCAAACCGCAAAACTTTAGGTATAACAAATGACGGCGGCAAAACATGGACTCAGCCGAAACTGCCGGAAGGGATTTCCGACATCGGAGCTGTATTTTTATTATCACCTGCGAGCGGATATATTTTTGACTGCGCATTAAATAAATTATTCTTCACGGAAGACTCAGCAAAATCATGGACAGTTATTGATTTACCGAAAGAAGCTAAAAGCATTTCAACAGATGCATCCCCGATGTCGGTGATCAATGCGGATCAAAACGGAAAAATATTATTTATTACCAATAAATCAGAAAAAGACACTAACAGAATATCAGCTTTCGTTTCATCCGATAAAGGAAAAACATGGAAAGAAGAAATTATCGAAGCCGGTGCAGGATATCTTTTTCTGAATAAAAGCGCCACGCTATTGACTCATCTGGGTCTTGACGGAACAACAAATCTGTTCAAAACGAAAAGCAATTGATTAAAATATCAACTTTGCATTGTAGAATATTTTGAACGATATTCATTCGGCAGCATTCTTGTCTGCCGTTTGAACATCTTCCTGAAATACGGAAGATCATTGAAACCCGATCTGTAGCAGATTTCGTCGATAGTGAGTCCGGTATCTCTAACCATCGCACAGGCGATTGAAACGCGAAGCTCGTTAAGATACTGAACAAGAGTTTTGCCGGATGCTTTTTTAAACTTGCTCGAAAGATCCGTTCTGTTAGTTTCAAATATTTTACACAGAGATGAGATAGTAATCTGTTTGTGATAATTGCATGACAGATACTGCACAATCCGCATGGCAAGGTCATCGTCGTTTGATATCAAGCCGCCGGTCGAAACGATTCTGTCAGGATTCTGATAAACCTGAGTCACATAAAACAAAAGTTCAAAAAGATAAGAACGTGATCTGCACGGCCACATATTTGAATTCTGTTCTTTAAGCTCTTTTTTTATCAGGTTGAGTTTTTCAAGAACATGAAACATCGAATTATGCCCGATCTTGATAACTCCGCCGAAATCATCAGTCTGCTCGACAAAAGGAAGAACATAAAATCTGTCCTGATGGCTTGTGCCCTGAAGCGATTCCGACTGCGGATAATATATATTTTCGTAATTAAAATTGCTGTTTACAACTTCCGGATGGAAAAAGACGCACTCAAAAAGAACATCTTCAGAAAATTCAGCATCAAGTTTTGAATTATTATTTAAACAAATAATCGAAGGAGCGACGGCAGGAAAAACCGACGAAGCACTTTTCAGCAGAACAGCGCCTCTTCTAACAAGTATGAATGAAAATCTTTCTTCGGTTCTTATAACGGACGGATTTTCATGCACTGAAAGAAGAAGATTGTATCCCTCATAAAAGTTTACACCTGTGGTTGTTCCTCTGCAAATATCATCCTGCATAACAAATACCGTTAATGGCAATGAGTCCTGAGAACACATTTTATCAATCTTTTTTTCAAAAAAAGCAGTTAAAGCAAATGCTGTCAGTCAACAAAAAAACCGGCTTTCGCCGGTCTGTTATTTTAATGCTTTAAGAATTTCTTCAATCTTGTCTGTTGTTTCCCACGAAAATCCGTTACGCCCGAAGTGACCGTATGCTGCAGTTTTCGCAAACACAGGTTTCTTGAGATCAAGAGTCTTAACGATACCGGAAGGAGTGAGGTCGAATACCTTTTTAACCGCTTCCTCGATCTTCGCTTCATCAACTGTTGATGTTCCGAAAGTATCGACAAAAACCGATACTGGGAAAGGAACGCCGATAGCGTAAGCAAGCTGAACTTCGCATCTTTCACAAAGATCAGCAGCAACGATATTCTTCGCAACATAACGAGCCATGTAAGCTGCAGAACGGTCAACCTTCGATGGATCCTTTCCGCTGAAAGCGCCGCCGCCGTGACGCCCCATTCCGCCGTAAGTATCCACGATAATTTTTCTGCCGGTAAGACCCGAATCACCATGAGGTCCACCCACAACAAAACGGCCTGTAGGGTTTACATAATATTTTGTTGAATCATCAAGAAGACCGGTCGGATCAAGAACCGGAAGAATGATCTTCTTAACAATTGTTTCCTTTATTTCGTCATATGATACATCTTCATCATGCTGATGAGAGATTACAACAGTATCAATTCTTACAGGCTTATGACCTTCATATTCAATAGTCACCTGACTTTTTGAATCGGGACGAAGCCATTTCAAATCACCGCCCTTGCGAAGTTCGGTTGCTTTTAATAGAAGATTATGCGAATACATAATCGGAGCAGGCATCATCTCGGGAGTTTCCTTGCACGCAAAACCGAACATCATACCCTGATCGCCCGCGCCCTGCTCTCCTTTAAAAAGACCTTCGCCGGAAACGCCCTGCGAAATGTCAGGAGACTGAGTATGAATCGCATTAAGAACAGACATAGAATCGCAGTCGATACCGTATTTCGGATTATTATAACCGATTTCTCTGACAACACTGCGGACAAGACTCTAATATCAAGACAAGCTTTAGTCGTAATTTCTCCGCCGACCAAAACCATACCGGTGGTGGCAAAAGTCTCACAGGCAACGCGCGAATTCGGATCAGCTTCAAGGCATTTATCCAACACAGCATCGGAAACCTGATCACAAAGCTTATCAGGATGACCTTCGCTTACAGATTCTGAAGTAAAAAGATATTTTCTCATTACACACCTCATTTTGGTGAAAAGCTAACAAGGCTCTGAATTTGGTCAAGAGAAAATCAAAACCGGGCGTGCCCGTGCCTCTGTTTATCTTCAATATTCACTGACCGTCCATGTACCTCGGCGGCTTCGACATCCTTATATAGTATACTGGCTATATAAAGTAGTTTCAAGTATCTTGATATTGGAGAAACTAACGACGTCCCGCCTCAAAGAAGGCTTGCGACATTACAGTTTCTCCATATCTTCTGACTGCTTATAGTGGGTCGTATAAACCAATATAAGGGTGCAGCAGAAGAAACTATCAGAATAATGGAGGTTTGTATCATGGAACATTTTATTGGTATTGATAACTCATCTCTGGATCACAAAGTACGGGTAATTGACGAAAATGGAAAATTGGATTTGTCTTTTACAATTACAAACGATTTTGATGGATTCGAAAAGCTCAATCATGAAATTAACCAGTTAAAAGAAAGTAAAATCGGTTTTGAATTACCGCATGGACCGCTTGTTGATTATCTTCATGAGCATGGTTATAAATTGTATTCTTTGAATCCTTTAAAAATTAAACGATTTAAAGAATCACTCAAAGTTTCTGGAAATAAAAAAGATGACATTGATGCTGTAGCAATTGCGGAATATCTGCGAAGCAATGATCGCTACACCCGCGAGTTGATTTATAATTCGCATGAAATTGAAAAACTGAAAAACCTTTCAATAATTCATACAAGAATGATTCAAAACAGGGCAAGACACATAAACAAGCTTCATTTTGTTGTTAGACAATATTTCCCTTTACAGGAAGCACTTTTTGGTGACTTTGCTTGTACAGTTCAGCTTAAAATGCTTATAAAATACCCAACCTTTGCTGATTTAAACAACACATCCGACAAAGAGATTGATGAATTTTTGAAACTTAATAAATATAGAATGCAGGATTATATTGATAAAATTATCCAGAAAATTAGAAATTACAATCAATTGATTTCTGAGGATGTAGAATCCACGTATCGAATTGAGGCGGAATATCTTTGTGATTTGCTGCTTGTGATAAATAACAGAATTAAAGAAATTGAAATAGAGATGAATAAAATTACAGATGCACATAATCTTGGTAAAGTTTTTAAATCTCTTCCTGGTGCTGGCAATATTTTAGCATGTAAACTTCTTTCAATATTCGGCGACAATAAAGACAGATTTGATAATTATAATGGAGTGCAATGCTTATTTGGCACTGCTCCAAAGAATTATCAGAGCGGCATGTATCATAAAGTGATAATGCGTAAAGCCTGTAGTAAAAGCGCAAGAGCTATTTTATATACATTTGCATTCTCTACTTTACGATTTTCAAAATGGTCGAGAGATTATTATGACAGACAGAAAGCAAGAGGCAAGACTCATTCTGTAGCAGTTAGAGCTTTATCAAATAAGTGGATCAGGGTAATTTACAAGCTTTGGAAAAAAGAAATTTTTTATGATGAATTAAAAAAAGTTACCGCTGCTGCTTGACATAGTGGGTGTGTCGCCGCCTCGTTCAGGTACATCCTTGTACCAAAAGGTCGGGCTTTCCCTGCAAACCTCCGGTTTTCGCATGGTCTCATGCAGAAGATCAAAGGGACGAGGAGCTCAGTCGCCGACTCTCGCCCCTTTGCAACCCCTTCACGCTCTTTGTCGCGCAGAACTCGCCGAACCGCTTTCAGCGGATTCGGCTCAGACAAGACCCCTGCGCTCCGATCAGAGATAAATTTGCCTTCGGCAAATTCTGATTTTTTCTCCTCTCTGTTTCCGTCCCACTTTTCTTTTGCTTCTCTTATACGATAATCGACTCCCGAAGAAGCCGATTGTCGTATATATTTCCCAAAAATATGTAAGGCGAATACCATCATTGTAGAAATTATTATTTAAAATATTCACCACTACAAATAAGTTTAGCTAATTCCCACGAATCATCTTCAGATAATTCACTGACCAGTTCTCCATTCAATGCCCACTTAGATGCATCCGGTGACCAACTCTTAACATTTCGATTATCATCCAAAAATACAGACCATGCTAATATAATATTATGAATAATTCCATCTTCATCTTTGGATTGCCATGTAAACATGATATAGTATACATAATAAGGATCATCACCAGTTATTACATGCCGTAGATATCGCAAGTCTAAATCCCAGCTATCTTTTTTGAGCGGGCTAAAAACCTTCAATGTTTCCGATGGACTTGGCTTACCCGGAGATTCCAATGTGCTTATAAGTTTTAAAATACTCTGACCTTCCTTGGATTTAACAGGAATTACAAATGTTTCAGTACCATTTTCATTAACAGTCCTTCTAAATGATGAGTATTCATCTGCAATGGTTGTGCTGGGAAGAAATAGCATTGCGATTACCAATGCTATTTCAGTTGACGCCATAATTAAAAAGTTTTTCATCTACTAAAACACCTCTACTATTTTATTTGAATTTAACAACACTACATTAGTTAAACTCACTAATTAAACAATTATTTGAAATAATCCGCCATGTTATTATTCTAATGCATTTATAAAATATTGAGAAGTCATTTTAGTGATCTTGCTAATTGTAAAAAGTAACATCATTTACTTTACCTTTATAAAAATATACATAAGCAAAAACATCATTTTTTTCAGTAATAGTGTCAAATGTTCTTTCCTCATAAGTCCAACAAACTCTAGCTCCATTACTATTATCCGAATATGGTTTCCCCAATATTTCCAGCACTTGTTTTTGATTTTTATACATTACAGCTTTTTTGAATTCATCCCTAGACATTTTCT
>Ga0116141_10002568_pt1 | contig 15498 bp, 12 predicted proteins | sample AD_UKC097_MetaG_FD_89744 | JGI IMG/M metagenome (GOLD analysis project Ga0116141, IMG submission 89744) | Active sludge microbial communities of municipal wastewater-treating anaerobic digesters from USA - AD_UKC097_MetaG | ecosystem: Engineered > Bioreactor > Anaerobic > Digestate | place: USA...
ACGGCCAGCGCATTGCCGAGAAGGCGCGGGCCCTGCGCGGGTGACGCCGGGGTGCGCGGCGCTGCCCTCCCGCGCCGTAGTGTTCAGCGTGCGCTCGTCTGCGCGCGCCCTTCAGCGCGCGGCCAGCACGTGGCGTGCGAACTCGGCGAAGCCGGCGCCGCTGCGTGCGGCCGTCACGTAGCGGGGCGGGGGCGTCAGCGCCGCGCCGTGATCGAGCACGTTGGCCACGCCGACGCCGTGCACGAACGCGGCGAACATCGACGCGTCGTTCGGCGCGTCGCCGATGAAGGCCCAGGACGACGGGTCTGCGCAGTGTGCGAAGCGCTCGGCCAGGCAGCGCAGCGCCATCGGCGCCTTGTCGAAGCGGCCCGCCCACGCATTGACGTGCACGCTGCTGCTGCGGGCGCTGAAGCCGGCTGCGCGGAACAGGGCTTCCGCCCGGGCCACCGCATCGGGCGCCACGCGGGGCACCTCTTCGCAGTAGTCGAGCGCCAGGTCGACCCGCCGGAAGGCGTTGTCGCTGGCCGGCGCCAGGCCGGGCACCGCCTGCAGCACGGCGGCGGCGCAGTCCGCCAGCCGCGCGCGGTCGGCGGCGACGCGCGCCGGATCGTCGTGGAACACCTGCTCCACGCGGCCCGTGGCGCCGTCGCGCCACAGGTAGAGGCCGCCGCTCTCGGCGACGACGGCGCCGACCGGCCAGGTCTTCAGGATCATGTGCGCCCAGCCGGCGGACCGGCCGGTGACGGGTACGACGTGGAGTCCGGCGCGGTGCAGCGCCCACAGCGCGGCGTAGGCGTCGGGTTCGAGTCGTCCGTCGGTGGTGAGCGTGTCGTCGATGTCGGTGAGCACGCCGCGCAGTCCGCGCGCGTCGAATGCCGACAGCGGGCGCGGCGGGCCGGGGTTCGACATCGCGTCAGCGCACTGTCGCGGCCGGACGTATCCGCCACGCGAAGAGCTCGTTGCCGGCCAGCGCGGCCAGCACCAGCAGTCCGCCCTGCATGGTGGCCGCGCCCATCGCTTCGCCGGCGCCGAGCCAGGCCCAGAGCGGTCCGAGCACGACCTCGAGCAGGCAGATCAGGGCGATCTCGTGGGGCGCCAGGTAGCGCGCGACGCGCACCATCAGCATGCACGGCAGCGCGAGCTGGACCAGGCCCAGCAGTGCGAGGATCGCCAGGTCGTTCGACGTCGCCGTCAGCGGCCAGGCGAGCGGCAGCGTGGCGATGCACGACAGCACGGCACCGATCAGCACCGCGGGCGCGAGGTTCACCTGGGCATGCATCTTCTTCAGCACCACCAGGTTGACCGCCGAGGCGATCGGCACACCAAGCGCGATCAGCATGCCCGACAGGCCCTGCGCCGACACGCCGTCGCGCACCATCCACCAGATGCCGACGAGCGCCACCGCGATGGCGACCCAGGTGCCGCCCGGCACCCGCTGCTTGAGCACGATCCAGCCGAGCAGCGCCGCCAGCAGCGGCGAGATGCTCGACACCAGCAGCGTGTTGGCCGTGCTGGTGCGGGCCAGGGCGAGCATGAAGCAGGTGAACATCACCGCCCACATCACGCCGGAGATGAGCCCGGCGCGTCCCATCGCGAGCACCGGGCGCAGCGGGTTGCCGCGCTCCTGCCAGACCAGCGCGATGGTCACGCCGATCATGCAGAACAGGCTGCGCCAGAACGTGACCTCGAAGCCCTCGGCGCGCTCCAGCAGCCGCGTGAACACGCCGGCGATGCTCCAGCACACCGCGCAGAAGCACAGCAGCAGGATCGCGCCGCGGTGGCCCAGCCCGGCGTGGGCGTCCCCCTGCGCCGTGGCGGCCGCGGCGCGTACGGCCGTGGGGATGCGGGACGGCGCGGACGCCGACCGCGTGCGGCCGCCGCTCATGCCGTCGCCGCCTCGGCGTCGATCCCGGGGCCGACCTCGGCACCGAGCTCGGCGTCGACTTCGGGGCTGAGCGTCGCATCGAGCGCGACCCGCTTGTCGAACACGAACAGGTCGCCGCGCCAGTGGCGCGCGCCGATGCGCTCGAACCACGCGAGCACGCCGCCGTCGAGCTGCACCACGTGCTCGAAGCCGGCGCGCGCCATGTACAGCACGGCCTTCTCGCAGCGGATGCCGCCGGTGCAGAACGTCACGACGCGCTTGCCGGCCAGTGCGGGGCGCAGCGGCTCGAGCGCCTGCGGCAGCTGCGAGAACGCGGTGATCCCCGGGTCGATCGCATCGGCGAAGCTGCCGATCTCGAATTCGAACCGGTTGCGCGTGTCGACGATCGCCAGCGGGCGACCGTCGTCGTCGTGGCCGGCCTGAAGCCAGCGGTCGAGGGTTTCGGGGGCCACGCTGTCGGCGCGGCCGTCGCGCGGCCGGATGCCCGGCTGGCGCAGGGTGACGATCTCCTTCTTCAGCCGCACGCGCCAGCGGTCGAACGCCACCGCCTGCGACCAGCTGCGCTTGACCGGCAGGTCGCGCAGGCGGTCGTCCTCGGCCAGGTGCTCGAGGAAGGCCTCGATGGCCTCGGGCGCGCCCGAGGCGAACAGGTTGATGCCCTCCGGGGCCAGGAGCGCGGTCCCGCGCAGGCCCAGCGCGCGGCCGGCCGCGTCGATGCGGGTCCGCAGGGCTTCCAGGCGATCGAGATCGACGAATCGATAGACGGCGACATTCAGTTTCATCGCTAAAATTGTACCGATGCAGCCGCCGACCTTCGTCCATCTCCGCGTCCACACCGAATACTCGATCAGCGACTCGATCGTCCGGGTCGACGCGCTGGTCGACGCCGCCGCCGCCGACCGGCAGCCCGCCGTCGCGATCACCGACCTCGGCAACCTGTTCGGCTGGATCAAGATGTACAAGGCGGCGCGCGCCAAGGGCGTCAAGCCCGTGCTGGGCGCCGACTGCTTCGTGTCCAACGACGCCGAGCGCGACCGGCCGTTCCGCATGCTGTTCCTGGCGCGCAACCCCGCCGGCTACACGCGGCTGTGCGAGCTGCTGTCGCGCGCCTGGCTGCAGAACGAGTACCGCGGCCGTGGCGAGCTGCGCGTCGAGTGGTTCGACGAGCAGGACAACGACGGACTGATCATGCTGTCCGGGGCGCAGGGCGGAGACGTCGGTCAGGCGCTGCTCGCGGGCAACACCGAGGCGGCCGCGCAGCTGGCCGACACCTGGTCCGGGCGGTTCCCCGGTGCCTACTACCTCGAGGTGCAGCGCACCGGCGCGCCCGACGCCGAAAGCCAGACGCGTGCCGCGGCGCGCCTCGCCGCCCAGCTCGGCCTGCCGCTGGTGGCCACCCATCCGGTGCAGTTCATCGCGCCCGAGGAGTTCCGCGCCCACGAGGCGCGCGTGTGCATCGCCGAGGGCGAGATCCTCGCCAACCCGCGGCGGCCGCGGCGCTTCACCGACCAGCAGTACTTCAAGTCGCAGCAGCAGATGGCGGCGCTGTTCGCCGATCTGCCGGCCGCGCTGGCCAACAGCGTCGAGATCGCGCGCCGGTGCAGCCTGCCGATGACCCTTGGAAAGCCGCGCCTGCCGCTGTTCCCGACGCCCGACGGCATCACGCTCGACGACTTCATGCGCCAGCAGGCGCACGCGGGGCTGCTGGGGCGCATGGAGAAGCTGTTCCCCCACCCCGAGGAGCGCGCAGCGCGCCTCGAGTCGTACCGCAAGCGCCTCGACTACGAGTGCGACACGATCGTGCAGATGGGGTTCTCCGGCTACTTCCTGATCGTGGCGGACTTCATCAACTGGGCCAAGGAGAACGACGTTCCGGTCGGGCCGGGCCGCGGCTCGGGCGCGGGGTCGCTGGTGGCGTTCGCGCTGGGCATCACCGACCTCGACCCGATCCCGTACGCGCTGCTGTTCGAGCGCTTCCTGAACCCCGAGCGCGTGTCGATGCCCGACTTCGACATCGACTTCTGCCAGGACAACCGCTGGCGGGTGATCGAGTACGTGCGCGGGAAGTACGGCGAGGACGCGGTGTCGCAGATCGCCACGTTCGGCACGATGGCCTCGAAGGCGGTGATCCGCGATGCCGGCCGCGTGCTCGACATGGGCTACAACTTCTGCGATCAGCTCTCCAAGCTGATCCCGGTCGTGCAGAACAAGCCGCTGTCGCTCGACAAGGCGCGCGAGGCCGAGCCCCAGCTGAAGGAGCGCGAGGAGCGCGAGGACGAGGTGCGCGAGCTGCTCGCGCTGGCCGGTCCGCTCGAGGACCTGACCCGCAACGTGGGCATGCACGCGGGCGGCGTGCTGATCGCGCCCGGCAAGCTCACCGACTTCTGCCCGCTGTACAAGGCCCCGGGCACCGATTCGGTCGTCAGCCAGTACGACAAGGACGACGTCGAGGCGGTGGGCCTGGTGAAGTTCGACTTCCTCGGCCTGCGCAACCTGACCATCATCCAGATGGCCGTCGAGTTCATCAACCGGCGCCATCCGGAGCTCGGGCTCGACCTCACGCAGCTGTCGTTCGACGATCCGGCCGCCTACCAGGTGCTGAAGGACGCGAACACCACCGCGATCTTCCAGGTGGAAGGCGACGGCATGAAGAAGCTTCTCAAGAAGCTCCAGCCGGACCGCTTCGAGGACATCATCGCGGTGCTCGCGCTCTACCGTCCGGGCCCGCTGGGCTCGGGCATGGTCGACGACTTCATCCTGCGCAAGAAGGGCCAGCAGAAGATCGACTATTTCCATCCCGACCTCACCGCGTGCCTGGAGCCGACCTACGGCGTGATCGTGTACCAGGAACAGGTGATGCAGATCGCGCAGATCATCGGCGGCTACACGCTCGGTGGCGCGGACCTGCTGCGGCGCGCGATGGGCAAGAAGAAGCCCGAGGAGATGGCCGAGCACCGCGGCCTGTTCGTCGACGGCGCGCGCAAGAAGGGCTATCCGGAGGAACTCGCCAACAAGCTGTTCGACCTGATGGCGATGTTCGCCGAGTACGGCTTCAACAAGTCGCACACGGCGGCCTATGCGGTCGTCACCTATCACACCGCCTGGCTGAAGGCGCACTACGCGGCCGAGTTCCTCGCCGCGACGATGTCCTCCGAGATGGGCGACACCGACAAGCTCCAGGTGCTCGTCGCCGACGCCAAGTTCAACGACGTCGCGGTGCTGCAGCCCGACATCAACAGCTCGAACTTCCGCTTCGAGCCGGTGTCGGACAAGGCCATCCGCTACGGGCTCGGCGCCATCAAGGGCACCGGCGAGTCGGCGGTGCTGAACATCCTGAAGTGCCGCGCCGACGGCCCCTTCAAGGACCTCTTCGACTTCTGCGCGCGCATCGACCGCAAGGTGGTGAACCGCCGCACGATCGAGGCGCTGGTGCGCGCCGGGGCGTTCGACTCCATCGATCCGGACCGTGCGCGCCAGCTTGCCAACGTGTCGCAGGCGATGGAGGCGGCCGAGGCGCGCGATGCGTCGATCAACCAGGTGAGCCTGTTCGGCGGCGATGACGACGAGGGCGGCGCGCCGATCGCCTGGATCAGCGTGCCGGTATGGAGCGAGCGCCAGCGCCTGCAGGAGGAGAAGAGCGCCCTCGGGTTCTTCCTGACGGGCCACCTGTTCAAGGGCTTCGAGGCCGAGGTGCGCCGCTTCGCGCGCACGCGGCTCGCCGACCTGCAGCCTGCGCAGCAGCCGATCTGGATCGCCGGCATCGTCGCGTCGCAGCGCACGCAGATGACCCGGCGCGGCAAGATGAGCGTCGTGGTGCTCGACGACGGCAGCGCGGCGCTCGAGGTCACGGTGTTCAACGAGGTGTTCGAGCGGCATCGCGCGCTGATCCGCGACGACGAGCTGCTGGTGATCCACGCCAAGGTCAGCAAGGACGACTACAGCGGCGGGCAGCGCGTCACCGCCGACCGCGTGCTCGACCTGACCGGCGCCCGGCAGGAGTTCGGCAAGCGTCTGCTGATCCGGCTCAACGGCTTCGCCGAGGCGGGGGTGCTGCGCGACGTGATCAAGCCCTACCTGCCGCCGCCGTCGTCCGACCCCGCGCCGCCGCCGGCGATGCAGGTGGTCGTCGAGTACGGCAACGCGCATGCGCGCTGTGCGGTCGAGCTGGGCCGGACCTGGCGCGTGCGCCCTCAGGACGACCTGCTCGCCCAGGTACGCGAGCGTCTGCATCCGCAGTCGGTTGCGATCGAGTACTGACGCACCGTGACCGGATCCGGCACGCCCGTGTCGATCGCCGTCGTGCGGGCGCGCTACAACCCCTATGGCGGGGCCGAGCGCTTCGTGCAGCGCGCGTTCGCGGCGCTGGCGGCGCAGGGCGTCGAACTCACCATCGTCGCACGCGACTGGCCGCGCGGCACCCAGGAGACGCAGTCGGGACGCGATCTCGCCGGCGCGGTGCCGCTGCGGTTCCTGCGCGTCGACCCGTTCTACCTCGGCAGTGTCTGGCGCGACTGGTCGTTCGCCCGCGGGGTGCGCGCGGCCCTGCGCGGCGGCCGGTACCACCTGATCCAGAGCCACGAGCGCATTCCGGGCCTGCCCGTGTTCCGTGCCGGCGACGGCGTGCACGCGGACTTCCTCGCGCAGCGCCGGCGTGCGCTGCCGGCGTGGCGCGCGGCGATGCTCTACGCCAATCCGTATCACGCCTACACGCTGGCGGCCGAGCGGGCGATGTTCCGCCACCCGGCGCTGAAGGCGGTGATCTGCAACTCCGACATGGTGCGTGCCCAGATCCGGCAGCGCTTCGGCGTGGCCGACGACAAGCTGCTGCTGATCCGCAACGGCGTCGATCTCGTGCGGTTCCGCCCGCCGGGCGCCGACGAGCGTGCTCAGGCCCGCAGCGCGCTGGGCGTCGCCGCCGACGTGCCGGTGTTCGCGTTCGTCGGCTCGGGCTTCGAGCGCAAGGGACTGGCCGCGGCGATCGATGCGCTGGGGCGCCTGCCGGCGGGTGCCGACGCGCTCCTGCTGGTGGCCGGCACGGACCGCCGTGCGCGCGCGTACCGGGCGCGCGCCGCGCGCGGCCCGGCGGCCGACCGCATCCGCTTCCTCGGCGGCGTCGACGACGTGCGCCCGGTGCTGTGGGCCAGCGACGCCTTCGTGCTGCCGACGCTGTACGACCCGTTTCCCAATGCGGTGCTGGAAGCGCTCGCCTGCGGTCTGCCGGTGATCGGCTCGACCGGCAGCGGCGCCTCCGAGCTGCTGCACGACGGGGTCAACGGCTACGTGACCGACGCGCTCGACGTCGATGCGATCGCGCGGGCGATGGCGGCGCTGACCGACCCGGCGCGCCGGGCGGCGATGTCGCAGCAGGCGCGGCGCAGCGCCGAGCCCTGCTCGCTGGACGCGATGGGCGCCGCCCTGATCGCGCTGTACCGCCGGCTGATAGAATCCGGCCCGCCGTGAAGCACAGCCTCTCCATCTATCGCCGCCTGATGGGCTACACACGCCCGTATCTGCGCGGATTCGGGCTGGCGCTGCTCGGCATGGTGGTGGCCGCCGCCACCGAGCCGATGTTCCCGGCGCTGATGAAGCCGCTGCTCGACCAGGGCTTCGTCGAGAAGTCCGGCATCCAGCTGTGGTACGTGCCGGCCGCGATCATCGGCATCTTCGTGGTGCGCGGCATCGCCACCTTCACCAGCAACTATGCGCTGTCGTGGGTCGCCAACAAGGTGCTGGCCGACATGCGCCGCGAGATGTTCGCCCACATGCTGCGGCTGCCCGCGTCCGACTTCGAGCGCGAGGCGTCCGGCCTGCTGATCTCCAAGATCGTCTTCGAGGTCAACAACGTGACGGTCGCCGCCACGCGCGTGCTCACGACGGTGGTGCGCGACAGCCTCGTCATCGTGGGCCTGCTGAGCTGGCTGCTCTACCTGAACTGGAAGCTCACGATGGTGGCGCTGGCGCTGATCCCGGTGATCGCGATCGTCGTCGCCGTCTTCAGCAAGCGCATGCGCAGCCTCAACCGCCAGAGTCTCGAGCACACGGGCGAGCTGACCCGGGTGGTCGAGGAGGCGGTGCACGGCTACAAGGTGATCAAGGTGTTCGGTGCCTACGGGCGCGAGTCCGCGCTGTTCGGGCGCACGGTCGAGCGCCTGCGGGGCTTCGCGATGCGCCACGCGGTGGCCAGCGGCGCGACGGTGCCGATCACCCAGCTGTGTGCGGCCGTGGCCGTGGCCGTGGTGGTGTCGATCGCCCTGATGCAGTCGCTCGAGAACCAGACCACGGTGGGCGGATTCGTGTCCTTCGTGACCGGCATGCTGATGCTGCTGGCGCCCCTCAAGCACCTCGCCGACATCAACGGTCCGCTGCAGCGCGGGCTGGCGGCCGCCGAGAGCGTGTTCGAGCTGCTCGATCACGTGGCCGAGGCCGACACCGGCACCCGCACGCTGGTGCGGGCCGACGGCGCACTGCGCTTCGAGGCGGTCGCGTTCCGGTATCCCGGCGCCGAGCGCGATGCGCTCGCCGGCATCGACCTCGACATCCGGGCCGGCGAACTGGTGGCGCTGGTCGGCGCATCGGGCGGCGGCAAGACCACCCTGGTCAACCTGGTGCCGCGCTTCTTCGCGCCCACCCACGGCCGCATCCTGCTGGACGGCGTGCCGATCGCCGATCTCACCCTGGCCAGTCTGCGCGATCAGCTCGCGCTGGTCAGCCAGGACATCGTGCTGTTCAACGACACCGTCCGCGCCAACGTGGCGTTCGGCGTCTCGCGCGCCGTCACCGACGAGGACATCTGGCGGGCGCTGTCCGACGCGGCACTCGACGCGCACGTGCGCGCACTGCCGGGCGGGCTGGATGCGCCGGTCGGCGAACGCGGCGCGAAGTTTTCCGGGGGACAGCGCCAGCGCCTGGCGATCGCGCGGGCGCTGCTGAAGAACGCGCCGGTGCTGCTGCTCGACGAAGCGACGTCCGCGCTCGACTCGCAGACCGAGCGCGACGTGCAGATGGCGCTGGAGCGCTCGATGACCGGGCGCACCACGCTCGTGATCGCCCATCGCCTGTCGACGATCGAGCGGGCCGACCGGATCGTCGTGCTGGAAGGCGGGCGCATCGTCGAGCAGGGCCGGCACGACGAACTGCTCGCGCGCGGCGGGATCTACGCGCAGCTGCACCGCATCCAGTACGCGTCGGTCGGCGCCGGGGCGGACTGACCGCGATGGCCGGGCATCTGCGCATCCTGCACACCGAAGCCTCCTGTGGCTGGGGCGGGCAGGAGATCCGCATCCTGAGCGAGGCGAGCGGGCTCATCGCACGCGGGCACGAGGTCGCGATCGCCTGCCCGGCGCATGCGCCGATCGCCCTGGCGGCGCTCGAGCAGGGCATCGAGGTGATCGCCCTGCCGATCGAGAAGAAGCGGCTGCCCGGCCTGTTCGCGATGCGCGCGCTGCTGCGCCGGCGTCGCTTCGACGTGATCAACACCCACAGCTCCACCGACACCTGGCTGGTGGCGCTGTCGTGCGCGAGCCTGTCCGACGCGCCGCCGCTGGTGCGCACGCGCCACATCTCGACGCCGATCCCCCGCACGCGGGCGAACCGCTGGCTGTACGGACGGGCGACGGCCCGCATCGTCACCACCGGCGAGGCGATGCGCCGTTCGCTGATCGACGAGTACGGGTTCGACGGCGCGCGCATCGAGTCGGTGCCGACGGGCATCGACACGGCGCTCTATTCGCCCGGCGACCCGGCCGAAGCGCGTGCCGCGCTGGGACTGCGCGTCGACGGCCGCGTGATCGGCATCGTCGCCACCCTGCGCAAGGCCAAGGGCCATCATCTGCTGCTGGCGTCGCTCGCCGCAATGGGAGACGATGCGCCCGACCTGCTGATCGTCGGCGACGGTCCGCAGCGCCCGATGCTCGAGGAGCAGGTCGACCGCCTCGGACTGCGGGCACGCGTGCGCTTTGCCGGCAACCAGACCGACGTGCTGCCCTGGCTGCGTGCCCTCGACGTGTTCGTGCTGCCGACGCTGCACGAAGGCGTGCCGCAGGCGCTGACGCAGGCGATGTCGGTCGGCTTGTGCTGCGTGACCACGCCCGTGGGCGGCATCCCCGAGCTCGCCGACGACGGCGAGAGCGCAGTGTTCGTGACGCCGGACGATGTCGATGCGCTCACCGCCGCCCTGCGCCGGGTGCTTGCCGACGACGCGCTGCGCGCGCGCCTGGGGCGCAACGCACGCGCGCGGCGCGTCGCCGGCTTCGATCGCAACGCGATGCTGGACCGCATGGAGGCGCTGTTCCGTTCGCTGGCGCAGCGCCACGCGGTGCGTGCGCGCTGAGCCCGTCGATGCGCGTCCTCCCGTTTCCACCCCGCCGCATCGCCCGAAGGAGCACCGACGCGTGACCGAACCGCTGCGTCTCAACCTCGGCTGCGGCGGCAAGCGCCTGCAGGGCTTCATCGGTGTCGACCGGTACCCGGCACCGGCCGTCGACGTGCGCGCCGACCTGACCCGACCGCTGCCGTTCGCCGATTCGACCGTCGACGAGATCATGCTCGACAACGTGATCGAGCACATGCCGCAGATCCCGCCGCTGATGCAGGAGATGCACCGCGTCGCGCGTGACGGCGCGCGCATCGTGATCCGCACGCCGCACTTCACCAGCCTGTCGTCCTGGCGCGATCCGACGCACCTGCATCACCTGTCGTACTTCTCGCTCGACCACTTCACGCGCGCGCAGGTCGCGCACTACACCTCGCAGGGCCACGCCTTCGAGATCGTATCGCGCAGGCTGTCGTTCGGCGGCCTGATGGGCAACATCGGGCGGCTGATCTTCCTCGTCAGCCCGCTGGCCTACGAGCGCACCTGGTGCTTCATGTTCCGCGCGTCGACGCTGGAGTTCGTGCTGCGCGTGGTCAAGCGTCCGCACGCCTGACATGCCGGCGCTGCCGACGTCGGCCGATCGTGTGTCCCGGGCCGAACGGGTCGTGCTGTGCGCGTTCCTGTTCGTGCTGCCGCTGTTCGAAGTGCCCAAGCACCTGCTCTGGGCCGCGTACCTGGTGCTGTGGTGGCGGGCACGGGGGCCCGGGACGGGCCGGGCCGGCGCCTGGGGCGGGATCGACTGGGTGTTCGCGGCGGCGATCGCCGCCACCGTTGTCGCCGGGCTCGGCCGGGGCGCCGGCGCCTGGATCGAGGGGCTGCGCGAGGCGGCGGATCCGGTGCGCACGTTCGCGACCGCGTGGCTGATCGCGCGTGCACCGTTCACCCTGCGGCAGTCGGTGACGGCACTGTGCGCGGCACTGGCCGGGGCCGTGTCGGCTCTGCTGTGGGGGCTGGTCGAACTGCAGCGCGCGCCGCCGTGGGCGATGCTGGAGCTCCACTCGGTGGGACACGTGAACCACAGCGCCATCTATCTGGCGATCTCGGCGGCCATGGCCGTGGGGGTGCTGATCGGCGCGCTGTCCGGCGCTCGACGCGCCGCATCGTCTGCCGTGCGATCTGCCGACCCATCTGCCGACCAGTCCGCCGACCAGCCCGCCGACCAGCCCGCAGAAGTGTCTGCCGGACGCTGGCGCCTGGGCGTCGCCGCCGTCGTCGCCGCCGTGCTGCTGATCTCGCTGCTGGTGGCGGCCAGCCGGGCGGCGCTGGTTGCGGCACTGGCGTACCTGGCGGTGATCGCCTGGGCCGCGCCCGGGGCCGGCGTAGCGACCCCACCGGGCGGCGCGATCGATCGAGCCGCGCGTGCGCCGCGCGGACGCGGCGCACGCGGCGGACCGTCGGCCGGAGGACTGCGCCGGGCGATCGTCCTGCTGACGGTGTCGGCGGTGGTCGCCTACGGCGCGATGCTGTGGCTGAGTCCGACCCGTCTGCACGCCACGGGGGAGAGCGTCGTCGAGAAGTTCGGATCCCGGCCGCAGGAGGCCGGGCCGCTGGCGTTCCGCGACCAGCTCTGGCGGGTGGCCGGTCTGGCGTTCCTGCAGCAGCCGGTGTTCGGCATCGGCAACGACCGGTTCCGCACCCTTTCGAAGGCGTCGCTGTGCGCACCGCCGCGCGACTGCGGTGCCGCCCCGCTGTACTTCACCTCGCATGCCCACAGCCTGTACGCGAACACGCTCGCCGAGCGCGGTGCGCTCGGACTGGCCTCGCTCGCCGCGCTGCTGGCCTGCTGGGCGCGGGCCGTGTGGCGCGGGCGCGACCGTGCCCGTGTCGACCCCGCCTACGCGGCCGTCTGGAGTGCGGCCCTCGGCGCGTTCCTGGTCGCGGTGCTCGCCGGTCTGCTGAACACGACGCTGCACCACGAGCACGGGCTGCTTTCGATGGTCGCGCTGGGGCTGCTGCTCGCCGCGGGCGGGCGGCCCCGGGTGGGCGTCCCGCCGACCGCCGGGCGCGCTACCGCTCAGAGCGCGTGATAGTCGCGGAACCAGCGCACGAAGCGTTCGAGTCCGTCGGCCAGGGCCACCTCGGGAAGCTGCCCCAGCGCGGCCTGCAGCTTGCGGGTGTCGGCAAACGTGCGCTCGACGTCGCCCGGCTGCATGCCGAGCGCCCGGCGGATCGCGCGCCGTCCGGTCAGTGACTCCAGCAGCGACAGGAGCGTGTTGACCGACACGGGGTCGCTGCGGCCCACGTTGTAGACCTCGAACGGCGCCCAGCTCCGGTCGGGCGCGTCGGCGCGCCAGGTGGTGGGCGCGTCCGGGCTGGCGGCGTGTGTGCCGGTGGGCGGGCGGTGCATGAGGGCGACGGTGGCGCGCGCGGCATCCTCTCCGAACGTGAAGTCGCGCATCAGCGTGCCGCCGGCATAGACGTCGAGCGGCGTGCCGCGCAGCAGCGCGTCGGTGAACTTCCAGATCGCCATGTCGGGCCGGCCCCAGGGGCCGTACACCGTGAAATAGCGCAGCATCGTGACCGGCAGGCCGAACAGGTGCGCGTAGCTGTGCGCCATCAGCTCGTTGGCGCGCTTGGTCGCTGCGTAGAAGCTGACCGGATGGTCGACCGGATCGCGCTCCGAGAACGGGACCTTGTGGTTGCCGCCGTACACGCTCGAACTGCTGGCGAACACCAGGTGGCGCACGTCGTGATGCCGGCAGGCCTCGAGCACGGCCGTGCTGCCCTGCAGGTTGCTGTCGACGTAGCTGAACGGTCTGCTCAGCGCGTAGCGCACGCCGGCCTGCGCCGCGAGGTGCACGACGGTGGCGGGCCGGTGCGTACGGAAGAGGGCGTCGACCGCGGCCGCGTCGGCGATGTCCTGACGCACGAACGCGAAGTCCGGTGATGTGGCATGCAGCCGTTCGAGGCGTGCGTGCTTGAGCCGCGGATCGTAGTAGTCGTTGAGATTGTCGACGCCGATCACGCGCGCGCCTTCGGCGAGCAGCGCACGACTCACGTGCATGCCGATGAATCCGGCAGCGCCGGTGACCAACACGGTCGACGTCATCCCGCGAACCTCTAAAATGCTCAGGATAACAGGCACGCGACGCCGTCCCGGACCCGCCGGGCGGGCCGCGTGCGCCCAGGATCCGGAACTTCCGCGTGCCCCCTCCCAGGCTGTCGGTCACGATCATCACCAAGAACGAGGCGCATCGCATCGAGCGCTGCCTGCGGTCGGTCGCGTTCGCCGACGAGATCGTGGTCGTCGACAGCGGCAGCACCGATGCCACCGTCGACATCGCCCGGCGGCTCGGCGCGCGCGTCCTCGTGACCGACTGGCCGGGGTTCGGCGTGCAGAAGAACCGCGCGCTCGACCTGGCGCGCGGCGACTGGGTGCTGTCGCTGGATGCCGACGAGGTGGTCGGTGACGACCTGCGGGCCGAGATCGTGCGCGTCGTCGGCACGGGCGGCGACACCGGCACCGCCGCCGCGATTGACGCCACTGCCAGCGATCGCGTCACCGCCATCACCACCGGCGGGCCCGACGGCTACTGGATCACCCGCAGTTCCTCCTTCTGCGGCCAGACCATCCGCCACGGCGACTGGCGCAACGATCGGGTGCTGCGCCTGTTCCGGCGCTGCCGGGCGCGGTTCACCGAGGACGCCGTCCACGAGCGCGTCGAATGCCCCGGCCCGCAGGCGCGCCTCGGCGGCGTGCTGCTGCACGACAGTGTCGATTCGCTCGAGGACGCGGTGGAGAAGACCGAACGCTATGCGCGCCTGGGCGCGGAGCGTCTGCGCGCCGGCGGGCGCGGCGGCCTCGTGCCGGCCCTGGCCCATGCCGCCTGGACGTTCCTGCGCGGCTACCTGATCCGTCTGGGCGTGCTCGACGGCCGCGCGGGCCTGACCATCGCGGCGCTGAACGCCCGCGGCACCTTTCTGAAATATCGGCTCGCCGGACGCCGTCCGGCGCCGACCCTTCCTGGAGAACCGAGATGAGCAGCACGCAAGACCGCTATCCGTTGCCGGCACTGACCGACCTGCCCGAGGACATCCGGACGCTGATCCTGTCGGTGCAGGAGAAGTCGGGCTTCGTGCCCAACGTGTTCCTGAAGCTGGCGCGCCGGCCCGACGAGTTCCGGGCCTTCTTCGCGTACCACGACGCGCTGATGCTCAAGGAGAGCGGGCTGTCGAAGGGCGACCGCGAGATGATCGTGGTGGCGACCAGCGCGGCCAACAGCTGCCTGTACTGCGTGGTCGCGCACGGTGCGATCCTGCGCATCTACGAGAAGAACCCGCGTGTGGCCGACCAGGTGGCCACCAACTACCGCAAGGCCGAGATCACCCCGCGCCAGCGCGCGATGCTCGACTTCGCGATGAAGGTCGCGCTGTCGTCGGCCGCTCTCGAGGACGCCGATTTCGAGCGCCTGCACCAGCACGGCTTCAACGACGAGGACATCTGGGACATCGGCGCGATCGCCGGGTTCTTCGCGCTGTCGAACCGCATGGCCAACCTGTCGGGCATGCTGCCCAATCCCGAGTTCTATCTGATGGGGCGGATTCCGCGCGAGAAGAAAGCAGGGTAGCGGGCCGCCAGCCGCCCCGGCCCGGCCGGCCCTCAGCGGCTGCAGGCCGCCCCGCCCAGCACGCAGAACTTCGCGCAGTGCGGATGGTTGAGCGCGACGGGGCGGGCGGCCTCGGCGAGGGTGGCGCCAAGCTCGAAGCGTGCGTCGTAGGCCTGCAGCGTGCAGGCGAGCACCACCGGCGTCGCTGCGCCGCTGCGTCGCACCACCATCCGCGACGACGCGCACATCACGTCGTCGGGCGACTTGTGCAGGATGCCCCAGCACGCCTCGGTGATCTCGGGCACGTCGATGCGCGCATCCATCTCCGGGAACAGCACCAGCTGGACAGGGTCGTGCGCGTCGATGCGCAGGCCGAGCTCCGCGAACAGGCGTGCGAACCCCGCGCGCAGTGCATCCGGGGATTCACCCGACAGCTGGCGCGCCGCCACGTGCACGGTGAACCCGTGGGCACCCAGCCAGCGCAATCCGTCGATCGCCGGCGCCCAGCTGCGCGCGCCGCGGGCCTGTTCGTGCACCGTCTGCGCATAGTGGTCGAGCGACACGCGCAGCGTCAGGCGACCGGGATGGCGCCGCTGAAGCGCCAGCAGTCCGTCGCGCTGCTTCTCGAGCGGGCGCATCGCGTTGGTCAGCACCAGCACGTCGAAGCCCATCCCCAGGGTGCGCTCGAGGATCGG
>Ga0116141_10002569_pt1 | contig 15497 bp, 13 predicted proteins | sample AD_UKC097_MetaG_FD_89744 | JGI IMG/M metagenome (GOLD analysis project Ga0116141, IMG submission 89744) | Active sludge microbial communities of municipal wastewater-treating anaerobic digesters from USA - AD_UKC097_MetaG | ecosystem: Engineered > Bioreactor > Anaerobic > Digestate | place: USA...
AAATTCCCACCCACCATCATCCGTAAATAATCACAGATAAACTCCATCACATGATGGTCATGCGCAATGTTCGGGTATTTCGAAAAAATCGCACTCTCGTGCGGGTTCTCAATATCACTTTCAATCGACATCAAGCCCTCTTTTCTCACCTTGGACAAGGTCTCAAAAAGCATAGCTAACAAATCCATATAAAGCGTTTTATTGAATTTTGATCCCTTAAACACTTTAGGTAATGCACTAACCGTAGCCTTAACCGCTTTAGCACCATTACTTGCAATAAAGCCACCAATTGCCAAGCCTAGAATTGCGATGTACTCCATAGGTACCCACAGCGCAGCCAAACTCCCATGCACTGCGTAAGTGCCTACGGATGCCGCTAAGATAATGATGTAACCAATAATTAAAAACATATGGAGACCCTAAATAGAATTTAGTATTGCTTGTTTAAACATGCTGCTCATTCATCGCATTGCAGTTCTTTGTTGCTGGTGGATGACATCTTAAGCTGCTACCACCCTATTTTTTCCTGATCTCTTTGCTAAATACATGGCTGAGTCAGCACGGCGTATTAACTCATCAGCAGCCTCCAAATCTGTTACTGCAACAACCCCGCAGCTAAATGTAATCAAAACCTTGTCATCCTTGTCCATAAAGTATTCTCTTGTTAGCATCCGTTGAACACGCATCATCGCGGCTACCGCATCTTCAACACCTGTCCCCGGTAATAAAACAATGAACTCCTCACCTCCATAACGGGCAAGTACATCTTGAGGGCGCAACGTTTTCTGGACAACCTCAACCAAATGAACCAATGCCAAATCACCAACAGAATGCCCTCGCGTATCGTTGATACTTTTGAAGTTATCAACATCCAGAAGCGCTAAGCTCAAGGGTACTCCCTGGCGTTGTTGGCGATTAATTTCTTTTTGTAAGGCCTCATCTAACCCCTTGCGGTTAAGGACACCCGTTAATTGATCGTGCCGAATAAGCTGGCTCGTTGCAGATAGCTCCTTGTGCAAGCGCGCAATCTCCTGCTCAGCGTTATGGACTCGGTTTTTCATCAAACTAATTTCGTCACGGGATCGTGCCGTATCAACCTGGACAAGCCGCGTTTCATGCATCACTTCATTGAGCAAATCTGTAATCTCTGCGGGATTTTTCGCCAAGCTGATTTTCTCTGAGAATTCCTCGATTTTCCCGTGATAACTACCGGTAACTTCTGAAAAGTTGATCAAATGATCTACAAACGCTGCCAACATCAGTTTCAACCGATCATTTGCCTCTGTAAGATTTTTCTTGAGCATGCTCTGCTGGATAATCACATCTTTCATCCTGCGCTCAACTTCATCCAACTGTCGCAATTCAAGGGGGTTGTTCAGCAACATTTGCATCACTTTTATCTGCCCGGACAACCACTCATCCTCAACAACCAATTCGCTGATGTTATCAACGATGAGTTGCACTAGCCTTAACAGAACAGCCTTCAGCTCTACCTCATCCTCAACAACAAAATGAGCGCGATAGCTTATTCGTTTAAACCGTTCAACTAGCTGTTTTAGGGTGGGCACATCACGTGCTGCCTCTAACGCCACAGAAATTTCTTTAACTTCGGCCAAGAGATCCGGACTTTTATGCAGAACGGTTACCAAGGCATTATTCAGAAATTGTCCCAGCAAACCTTGTAAAGCCGCCAAGTCACTTGGAAAGTCTGGTGACTCTAATGATTTTTTGTTGTTTTTTTCAACTGGATTAACCACTGCTAGGTCAGATGCTTCTGGCGACACCAAAAGCGAATCTTCCACCAAGACAGGGGGAGTCGTTAGGGTGTTTTTATTCCATGATCCAACAAGCGACTGGAGCCGTGAAAAGAGCAGGTCTGATGTAGCCGAAACACTCAAGATATGCTCAAGTGACTCTTTTTTTTGCAGCCGAGTCATCTCGGCGTGAGACATATCAAGCTGCTGCAAAAGATTCCGCAGCAGATCAGGCCAAGATACTTCCGCTCCAACTTGTATAGCAGAAAGCTCGGTCACTGCGCTTTGCAAACCAGCCCAGCTTTTTTCAGCAATAGCCTTCTCTAATTGCCGCGCAAACCTGATCTGTTTTGCATTTTTGCGAGGCAATACGGCTTGAATTGCCTTGAGTTCCTGATCGGGAAAACTGGAAATAGCTGGATCGCCTGAGATTTCCAAAAAAACAGTCCGGTAATTCTCAGGTGTTGGCTGTAATTTTTTTAACGCCAACTGACGCAGAGTTTCTCGGGCAATTTCAAGCGCTGAAAGAGGTAAAGAGTTAGACATGAAAAAGTTTTAAACCACCTGCAATAAACTATACAAGACTACTAAAAAAATATCCGCGAGGGAAAACGAACATTTGGGGCGTTATCCTCTGTTACCCTCCCCATAAAGTTGCAGGTGTTACTACTTTTGCTGTGATGGCTTAACGTAGATATAGAAGCGGGTCTTTCTGTGGTCAGCCACATCAACGCTCTGCTGTGGCGTCATGTTTGGAATGATAAAACTATTACTGATAAAAATTGAAAGTGGCATCATTTCTGCCAACGCTTTATCACCCAGCACCCTCATGGGCGCCGGGGACAAAAAAGCATACACCACATGGTAACTACTTAACGCGTGCGACCAGAAATCACCGTAGAAAATCTCTAAATTAGGCAATCTGAAGGCAAACGCCTTAGCCCATGCCCATGTCAATGGTGCATGTTCAATGCCAACAAACTGGCAGTCCGGCCTGGCCTTGGCTAAATACCGCAACAACCCGCCGTCACCACACCCGATATCGATCATCCGGCAAGGTGATGACGGCAAAAGTGCCAATAAAGCATTCCGACTCTGACGGTTTGTCAAATAGAGTGGCACTTGGCTAATATCTGTCCGCCAAAAAACCAGCAATAAAAAAGAGAACCCGCCGAACCATACCCATGGCGACAATGCCAGACCGCTAGCCAACACGATGCCTGGCATAAATAATAAATGGATCAGCAACCACCAAACAGGGACACGTAATATCCGCGCTACAAGAGCTGCCAACACACTCTGCAAAAATGCAGCCGCTATCAAATTCCCTATATTTATTGCAGGGAAAGTGAATATCAGCCCTGCAGCCAGCACCACCCCTGCCAGCTGTGCCAGTAGAAAATAAAGTAACGGGCGTGAATCGCGTTGTAACAAGTTTATGCGCCGATAAATAAAGCTCGTCACGGTGATGCATGCGGTTTTTCAGGCTGACTGCCGACATACTGCAGTTGATTATTTTTGACTTGAAAGTGACCAATCAACTCACCTGGCTCAGGTGGTGGTGTTTGATATTGCTGAAAGTCACAACTTTCTAATGACGTTACATACCAGCGCTTGCCTGCATTGAGTATAAAAACTCCTGGCTCCGGCCGATACACATCCAAAGAAAACTTGTTTTTTTGTTGTCCCGGTAAAGCATAACGACGCTGGCAGCGTGGAAGCCCACCCACAATGAGCGCACTTTCCCATGCCCCCCCCATATAAACCTGATCCCGCACAACCGCTAATGACTGCCCCTGCTCATTGACAATAAAAAACGCCTGCTGACTGCTACCACAAGCACAAAGCAAGGCAGCACAGCACACCCATATGATGCGCTGAAAAAAATATTTAATCGCAGTAGTAAATACCATCAGATTACTAATCCTATTTATAGATAACACACTGAGTGCATTGTTATGCATGGCATCGTCTATCGTCATCGATACGCGCCGTGTTCAACGTGACTCTTTAATCATGCGATTATGCGCAGGCTGCAACGGTCGCGCATTATGCCGATAAAGACGCGAAAATATGGCCGCTTGCGCGGCTGAGACTTGTAACGGTTGCTTAAATACCATCCACAGCACCCCTTCAGTGCATGGGGGGCTGCTCAAAGAACCCATATAGGTCCAATAAGCGCGTTTTTCTGGCAAAAGCTTGCCTATATCCATACCTTCTGCTGGTGTCATCTCGATAGATTGATCTAGCGGTAAGTTATTCAATACTGACTGAATCAACGGATGCTCAAGACCCTGCTCAAGCAGTAAGGCAACCACGGCCAACTGACCTTCGCTGTTTTTATGCACAAGTTGAACTTCCATGTCATAAAGCCGCCCCGCCATCCGCTGCTCTGCGGGGTAGTGAAAATTAAAATACATCAACTCATACTGTTTACCCGAAACCCTCAGTCCCAACCCGCTTGCAACATTTACCCGAACTGCACGTCCGGTATCCACGATGCGAACGGGGGTCGGCTTGTAATCAAAAACAATCTCTTCCAAATCAACCTTGATCCCATCTTGAAGATCAATCGGGGATTGCCGCTTGCCGGTCGCACACAGTGCATAATCTTTATTCAACTTAGCCCAATGAGCCGGACCAGTATCTCCCTCGTAAGACCAATTCCCCTGCTTTGTATCAGGAAATTTTTCTTGCCCATAAGCCGGCGAACTCGCCACTAGATCCTTTTTTACTCTTTTCGACGGGCCGGAATTTGCATAGCGCCACTCACGTAATCGCCTGTCTGCCTGATTCTCAACGACACGCGCTGATGGGCTTGGCGTTGGTATTGCCGATGGTTTTGATAGACGTGGCGAAGATACTGCCGGTGATGTTTTATTTACAGGGGAAGGCGATGCCGATGAAGAAGCAAGCTCACGCGGTTTTTGTTCCACGCTGGCAGCTGCTTGATTAGCGGCGGCCATATCTGCTGTATCAATCCGGGGAAGAACAATCAATGATGGTTTTTGAGGTCTGATGCTTGCTGCTTTGTCACTAACAAGCATGATATTGGCTGTATCACGGGACGCTGGCGGTGACATGGGTGATGCAGCTAGATTACGCAATGTTCCACTGGCAGGTGCGCAAGCGACACGAAACATACGTTCATCCAAACTACCTGCCATGACTGCATTCGAACGTGAACCGACAATGGGCTCTTCGCGAACTAAAGTATCGCCACGGAAATAAACTCGGCGTAGCGCCTTAAATCGACGTGCCGAACACTCATACAAGTTCTGCACTTGTATGCTGTCATAGCCACCTTCGTCCGCATTGACCAAGCGGTCAAGCACAACGCGACTCCACGCCTTTGCATCGGAAGCACCCCGCTCAATGGTTGCACTATTGATATCAATCACTTCGCCAGGCTGAGTGATGATAGTTTGCCAGTCGCCAGTAGCGGGGGCGGCCGCAAATAAGGTGCTCGCACTACCCCAAAGGACTATTGCCAAAAAACAGAGCAACGGCAAAGCAGACATAGTTTCTTTTTTCATCGTCTCAGCCGCTTGCGCAAGACGTTGCAGCTAAACTTTTCACATCAACGAACGCAACCCATGCGCTTTGTGGTAGCCATGGATAGAAAACCGGGCAAAAAATCATCTCAAGCCAGACTTATACTTGCGTATTCATGATGTCGTGATATGCCGAAACCAGTTTATTACGTGCTTGCACCATCTGCTGAAAGGACAAATTAGCCTTTTGCAGATTAATCATGACATCTTGCAAATTAACGTCACTCTGCCCGCTAGAAAAATTTTCTGCCATTTTTCGTGCATCCATTTGCGCAGCACTTACCTGGTCAATCGTTTTTGACAACACTTGAGCAAAATCAGCCCCCCCCGTTTGCGCTGCCGAGTTTGTCGCTTTGCCACTGGCAAGCGAAGCTGTTGCACGTAGTTCAGAGAGCATTTGGTCGAGTTGTCGTGTATCAATTGCCATGGAGGTCACCTTGCTTGAGTTTCATCAATCAAAATAAGTAAAGCAATCAATATGCCAGGATATATATAACATCATTCTGCCTCCTGTTCAGTGAAAAAACCTTCTGCCCGATACTGATTTAACTTATACCGCAGCGTGCGTTCGGACATACCTAAAATAGCCACCGCCTTCTTGCGGGATCCATTGACACGAGTCAATGTTTCCAGAATGTGCTGCCTTTCAAGTGCCTTCATGTTAGCCGGCGCGCCTGTCATAGCAGGGGTTCCAGAAGAAGTCGGCGCTAGCGATACGGCACCAGGGGCGAATTTTACCGCACCCAACCCGCCTGCCACCCCTGCCACAGGCAAGGCCTGGCTGGTAGAAACCAAAGGCAGCGCCTCTGCATCAATCCATTCGTCTTCTGCCAAAATCAGTGCGCGCTGTACCACGCTCTGCAGTTCGCGCACATTACCTGGCCATGAGTGAGTAAGTAGCCGCGCTTCCGCTGCTGCGGTAAATTTTGCCGCCTGCCCCATGCTTAGACTCATCTGTGCCAATAGCTTGCGTGCCAGGGGCACAACATCCCCTAACCGATCACGCAAAGGCCGAATTTCCAAGGGGAATACATTGAGCCTGTAAAACAAGTCCTCACGAAAACGCCCTGCCCTAACCTCTTCTGTCATATCACGATTCGATGTCGCTAACACGCGAATATCTATTGCTATTGGCTTTTTCCCTCCCACGCGCTCAACTTCGCGTTCTTGCAGTACGCGCAGCAACTTTGCTTGCAGACCCAAGGGCATTTCGGAAATCTCATCCAATAACAACGTACCACCATGGGCTTGTTCAAACTTGCCAGCCTGTGCCGTTTGAGCACCAGTAAATGCACCTTTTTCGTAACCAAACAAGGTAGCTTCAAGCAAGTTATCCGGAATAGCGGCGCAATTGATCGCAATAAAAGCCCCCCCCGAACGCAAGGACTGCTCATGAATGTAACGTGCAAAAACCTCTTTACCCACACCAGACTCACCTGTGAGCAATACAGTTGCATCGACCCGCGCAACGCGTGCTGCAAGCAATAGCGTCGCCTGCGTTATGGCATCAACCGCCACAACATCAGGTGCCGGGACGGGTGGCGTTGCGTAACGTGCAATTTGCGCAATCAATGCCTTGGGCTCGAATGGCTTGAGCATAAAGTCACACGCCCCCCCACGCATGGCAGCAACCGCTTTGTCTACATCGCCAAAAGCCGTCATCAGCAACACCGGCAAACCTGGATATCCCGCCCGAATTTCTCCCAGCAGCACCAGTCCATCCATAGGGCTCATGCGCAAATCAGAAATCACCATGTTGAATATATTATGGCCGCGTAGCTGCGCCAAGGCTGCCGCACCACCATTCACACTGACAACCTGATGACCTGCAGCTTCTAGCGTGAACTGCAAAGCGTCGCGCAAGGCATCATCATCCTCAACAACCAATAACTTCAACTGTTCAGACATGGCAGACTAATCGAAAATGTAGCCCCAGCATCAGGACTGGAAACCACTTCAAGGCTACCGCCATGCGCAAGTACAACACCGCGCGCGATAGCCAGCCCCAAACCGGTGCCTTCACTTCGCGTGGTATAAAACGGTTCAAACACCCGCGTAGCTGTCATCTGATCCATACCACACCCGTTGTCTTCTACAGCCAGCAGCACTCTATCCTCCTCGCACCAAGCCGACAAAGCAATACGTGCCTCGCTTCGTCCATTAACTGCCTGCAAGGCATTTTCCAGTACGCTAGTGAGCGCACTCACCAGCGATTTACGTTTCCCCGTCAAAACAGCACCTGCACTTTCATCCTTCACAACCAAGCTCACTTGGCTATTTTGCGCCAGTGGCTCAAAGTTGTGGGTCAATTCGGCTAGCAAATCAGCCACAGCAACCCGTTCACGCCCTAAGGCCTCACCTCGTGCAAACAGCAGCATGTCCTGAATTAAGCGCTCGATATGCTTTAACCGTGCCACAGTTTTTTGCGCAATGGCTGTCTGCGCAGCAGGAGGTAAAGCAGCGCTTTCCAGATTTCCCGCATATAACAAGGCAGCTGCAAGCGGTGTGCGCAGCTGATGTGCCAGCTGCGCCGCCATCTCCCCCATAGCCGCCAAACGCTGATGGCGCTCTGCCTTTGTTTTAAGTTGCTGTGCTTCCGTAATGTCGTGCAATAAAACAATACGCCCTCCCGCCGAATCCAGCGGTGTCACAGCAATGGCCAATCGCCGCTCATTACACAAATACTCACCTGGCGTATCGCCTGACTGTAATATCTCTGCTTGAATCGCCGTCCAGCCAGCGCCGACTTTTAGCCCGCCGAGCAAGTAACTTGCTGCTGGATTAACCTGTGCGACACAACCCGCCTCATTCAGCACAAGAACTCCCGCAGGCAGCGCATCCAGCAACAAACTCAAACGCTCAGTCAAAGCCGCTTTTTCTTGATACTGCTGACGTAACGCGCCATTAGCTACGGCCAATTCCTCGGTTAATCGCACCACTTGTCCTTGCAGGTCGCTATACGCATTGCTAAGCTCATCAGATGCCTGACTAAACAGGCGAAAAGCTTCTGCCAACCGCACTGCTTCATCACGCGAAACATCAGCAGGCTGGGTTAGCACTGGTACAGAATTAACAGAAACGGATGAATGTTGCATAAGTTTCGATCATCGCAGAATCAGCCGCGACAAACAAGAAAACGAGCATTCGATATACCGGCAATAATTGCCGCTTCTTGAAGCAACCATCGCCATCTTGACGTGGCATACTCTGCACGCAATTAAATTGTCTCGAAAATTCCATACCACCTTAAAAACAATCCATGGCAGAAACTGCTACCGCCCCATCGCCGTTTCCATTGTCAATGGCCGCATTCATGCGGCTGACCGGCCAGCAAAAACTGGTAGGGATGATTGTTGTCTCATTATTTATTGCTTTCCTGATTGGCAGCTTTTTATGGGCACGTGAGCCCGCATACGCCGTCTTGTTTTCGATCCAGGACGAAAAAGATGGCGGACAGATTGTTGCCGCCTTGCAGCAGCAAAATATCCCTTACCGTTTTAGTGATGGCGGACACACCATTCTCGTGCCACAGAATACAGTGCACGACACTCGGCTTCGTCTGGCTGCACAAGGTCTGCCAAAAGGAGGGCTGGTCGGTTTTGAATTGCTTGAAAATCAGAAAATGGGCGTCAGCCAGTTTGCCGAGCAAATCAATTACCAGCGTGGCCTGGAAGGGGAGCTCGCCCGCTCCGTACAATCACTGGCCGCCGTAAAAGGTGCCCGAGTGCATTTGGCTATTCCCAAGCAAACTGCTTTTTTGCGTGACGAGCAAAAAACCTCGGCCTCGGTTCTGGTCAGCCTCCATCCAGGTCGAATGCTTGAGCCCGTGCAAGTGGCAGGCATTATTAACTTAGTGGCCTCAAGTGTGCCGCAGTTAAATGCTAGTAATGTCGCCGTGATTGACCAAGAAGGACGATTACTCTCGCCATCCCAAGACTCACTCAGGAATGCCGGGCTTGAACCCTCTCAAATCAAATATGTGCGCGACCTGGAAGCCAGCTATGCAAAGCGCATTGAAGACATTTTGAGTCCGATTGTCGGCGCGAATAACGTACATGCGCAGATCACGGCAGACATTGATTTCTCGCAAGTCGACCAGGTAGCTGAAACCTATAAACCCAATCCGATTCCTGAAACAGCAATTCGCAGCCAGCAAGTTACCGAAAACAACAGCGGTTCACCTTCTGCAGCCGGCATTCCGGGCGCACTAAGCAATCAACCACCGGCCCCAGCAACCGCGCCACTCACCCAACCTGCAATAGCCAGCACAAACAACAATAATGCAGGCAATAGCGCTCAAAACTACAGTAAAAACACCGCCACAAACTATGAAGTAGATAAAACCATTCGTCACACCAAAGGATCGCCTGGCAGCGTGCGACGATTATCCGTCGCGGTTGTCGTGAATTATAAAAAAATAGTCGCCAAAGATCCTCGACAATCGAAATCATTACCCCTCACAACCGCAGAAATCGCACAGCTTACCGAACTGACTCGCGATGCTGTCGGCTTTAATAAAGAACGTGGCGACACGCTCAGTGTTGCCAATGCACCATTCACCCCCATTGAACCAGTAGTCATACCGGATACACCCTTATGGGCTAACACAGACCTGCAATCCACATTAAAAGAGGTGGCAAAGTATCTGCTATTCGCCGGTTTGGCGTTTTTCTTCTGGACCCGCTTGGTTAAACCCGTGATGAAGACACTTACAGAAGCAGCAAACGCACCTAATCCAGACACTGAACAAACAAATCCTGATACCCCTGGTACCGAGCCACAGGTATCTCAACAACCCTATGAGACCAAACTGGCCATGGCGCGTGATTTAGTGAAAAAAGACCCCAAAATTGTTGCAGGTATCGTTAAAGAATGGGTGGATGGTGGCGAGCGTGCCAAATAGCGGTATCGAGAAGAGCGCGATTCTTCTCTTATCTCTTGGCCAGGATGATGCGGCTGAAGTACTCAAAAATCTCGGGCCTAAAGATGTCCAAAAGCTCGGCCAGGCCATGGCTGAGTTAAAGCAGGTATCACGTTCGCGTATTGAAGCAGTACTAGACGAATTTACCGAAAAAACAGCCCAGGACATTACCGTTCTTATTGATGATGAGTCAATCAAAACACTCTTGAATAAAGCATTAGGTAAAAATTGTGCTGCCGGCATCATTAATCGCATCATGACTCATAAAGACACGGCGGGCATTGAAAACTTAAAATGGATGGATGCGGCCACGGTAGCAGACCTCATTCGCAATGAACACGCGCAAGTCATTGCAACCATACTAGCTCATTTGGATTATGACCAAGCTGGCGAGATCCTGAAGCAATTCACTGATCATTTGCGTAATGACGTCCTGATCCGTATCGCCACCCTTGACGGCATACAGCCGTCAGCACTTCAGGAGTTGAATGAAGCAATGACGCGCATTGCTTCAGATGCCACCGCCCCTGCCCCAAGGCTAGCTATGGGTGGTATCCGGCATGCAGCAGAAATTCTCAATTTTGTCGGCCGGACAGTAGAAACCACGATTGTGGACAGCGTGCGTGAATATGATCCAGAGCTCGCACAAAAAATTCTGGACGAAATGTTTATCTTTGAAAATCTCCTTGAAATCGACGATCGCGGCATTCAATTACTCCTACGCGAAGTGCAATCAGATGCGCTGATCATTGCGCTCAAAGGCGCATCACCCGATTTGCGGGACAAAATCTTCAAGAATATGTCACAACGCGCAGCGGAGATGTTGAAGGAAGATCTCGAATCGAAAGGTCCGGTACGACTCTCTGAAGTAGAAAGTCAGCAAAAAGAAATTCTCAAAATTGCACATCGTCTTGCGGAAGAAGGACAAATACAGCTCGGCGGTAGCGGGGGTGATGATTTTGTTTAATTTTCACGTGACCTTTCTTCCATGACTACCGATGGACGCCCACTTGCTTCGCTAACCGCTTGGGAACGATGGGAACTTGCAAGTTTTGACGAAGCCGAATCAGCGCCTGGCACCACGCAACCAGGGGAGCCCGCTCAAGCACCTCTTAACCTTGCCAATGAAACTAATCATCTCCGTGAAATTGCTCAAAAAGAAGGTTATCAAGAAGGATTTGATGTTGGCCATCAAGCCGGACTGATCGCGGGCGAGGAAAAAGCACTTGCCGAAGGACGCTTATTATCTGCGCAGCTAACCCAGATTATTACCCGCTTTGAAACCGGTATCAGCGAAATTGAACATGCTGTTGCAGATGACTTACTTGCGTTAGCACTCGATGTTGCACGCAAAGTAATCCATCAAACCCTCGCAACTCAACCACAAATAACCCTCGCAGTCATCCATGACGCACTTGCACAGATTCCATTGCAAGATGCCGTCATTCGTTTGCACCCGGCAGATGTCTCCCTGATTGACTCGCTCCTTGGACAACAACTAGCGCAAACTGGCCACAGAGTCCAGGAAGATAACCAACTCACACGTGGCGATGTGATCATTCAAGCAGGAAATACCTACCTTGATGCCCGACTCGCTACGCGATGGCAACACACCATGGCAGCACTTGGTCAAAACTCGCCCTGGGAAACTCCTGAAATTCAGGATATGCCGTGAATCCACAGCGCTTGGCACAATACCTTGACCAATGTCGAACACAGGTTGCAACAGCCCACCCTTGGCAACTTGCGGGACGGCTGACGCGCATCAATGGACTTGTCATGGAAGCATCCGGCCTGAAGTTGCCACTCGGTGCAGGGGCGCGAATCCAAGTCCGTGGCACGACCATGGTTGAGGCAGAGGTTGTTGGCTTTTCAGGTGATCGCTTGTTCATGATGCCAACTGAGGATGTGTACGGACTCTCCCCTGGGGCTTTAGTCTTGCCGCTTTCACCCACCCCAACGCCGCCCATCCTCGGGCAGATTCCGACACCGCAACGCCGCATGCCAGATAAAGCAAAGCACTTACCTGTCGGCGATGCCTTGCTTGGTCGTGTCGTCGATGGCAATGGGCGGCCACTGGATGACCTAGGTACGATCACCACCCAGCAATTACACTCGCTGGCAAGCCGCCCCCTTAACCCCTTACAGCGCGCGCCGATCACTCATACCATGGACGTAGGCATTCGCGCCATTAATAGCCTTCTCACTGTTGGCCGTGGTCAGCGCTTAGGGCTTTTTGCCGGTTCTGGCGTTGGCAAAAGTGTGCTGCTAGGCATGATGGCCCGCTATACCAAGGCCGATCGTATCGTTGTCGGGCTTATTGGCGAGCGTGGGCGTGAAGTTCAGGAGTTCATCACTCAAAATTTAGGCACCGAAGGACTCTCAAGGTCTGTTGTCGTTGCCGCCCCTGCCGACGTCAGCCCTTTGATGCGGCTGCAAGGCGCCTCCTATGCCACAGCCATTGCTGAATATTTCCGCGATGAAGGTCAGCACGTACTTCTCATCATGGACTCTCTCACCCGTTATGCGATGGCACAACGTGAAATTGCGTTAGCTATCGGAGAGCCACCAGTCACGCGAGGCTACCCGCCCTCCGTTTTTGCCCGCCTGCCGCAATTAGTCGAACGCGCAGGTAATGGCTCGACCCGTGGTGGATCAATAACCGCTTTTTATACGGTACTGACTGAAGGCGATGACCAGCAAGACCCTATTGCAGACTCCGCTCGTGCAATCCTTGACGGCCACATTGTTCTCAATCGCCAACTCGCAGATGCAGGCCACTACCCTGCCATAGACATTGAGCAATCTATATCCCGCGTAATGAATTCATTGATCACACCGCACCACCAGGAGCGAGCCAGACAGTTCAAGCAATTGTATGCCCGCTACCAACGTGCCCGCGATCTGATTTCCGTCGGCGCCTACGTTGCAGGCAGCGACCCATTGCTTGATCGGGCAATTGCGATTTATCCTTCATTAGAAGCTTTTCTTCAACAAGCGGTTGAAGAACGCTCAGAAGGCAATATCAGCGAGCAGCAGCTAGACGAATTACTTGCATAAAATTCATCAATGAGCCATGCGTTACTGACGCCACTGTTTTTGCATCCATTTATTTGTTATGACAGCCACTTTCCCGCTTCAACCGTTACTTGAACTCTCACGCAATCAGCTGGATGATGCTGCGCGCAAACTGGGCCAGTTAATTGCCAGTGAAGAAGAAGCATCGAAACGCTATCATTTATTGGTCACTTACCGCGAAGAATATCAAACGCGTTTTATGGAAGCGGCAAAAAATGGTCTCAGCCAGCGCGAATGGAGCAACTACAATCATTTTCTGGCACGCATTGACGATGCCATTATTCAAGCATTGCTCTCCGTTACCACCACACAACAACGAACATTAGCAGGCCAGCAAAACTGGCAGGGCCGGCAAGGTCGCGTTAAAGCTTTTAATACCCTATCAGACCGACACCATGCGCAAATCTCTGCTCAAGAGCAACGAGCGGAACAAAAAATAAGCGATGAGCATACTGCAAAGCGGTATAACGATAAAAATAGCAATGCGGACAAATAAACACCTTTTCCTTCCTAGCGGCATATCTGTCAGCACACATAAAGCCGCATCGCCCCATTCAAACCGATTGGCACATACTTTGCTTTTGTTGCACATATGATCCATATGGTGCAAAGAAGATATGCCTGAATTACTGATCTCACCGCAAATAACGACGCCCTCCATTCAGGCGCATGCACATGAAACATCTTCGCACGGGCGCAACAACATAACAGACAGCAGCATGCCGGAAGAGGCATCCCTCTCTTTTGCTGCCACCCTCAAGTCACTCAAAGCATCCAGTGAAAAAAAGCCAGTCACCACACCACCTGATTCGCCTCAAACCAGTAAAAAGAAAAGCATTGACTTAGCGCTCATAACGCCAAGTACAGAAACGCTTAATCCAGTCATAGGCAGCATCGCAAACGAAACGCCAGAAATACCCAGCGAAGAAAACCTGCCAGCAACTGATACAGTAACGCTATTGTCTTTACTCCAACCCGATACTTCTGCAGTTGCAGCGCCCGTTAGTACGACGACTGCGCCTCCGTCAGAGAAATTTGTGGCTGAACCAGCCTTAAAACCGCTCGCAAGCACAACTATCGCCGTCTCACCAGCGCCGACTTTTCTCGTTAATCCCGCCGCACTCTCCATGCAGACGAATCGTGCGCAACCAACAGACCTCAGCCTTCTTTCTGATAAAGCAGGCAATGAACCCTCCTTCTTGAAAATTGCCGCACTACCGGCAACTTCTGCCGAGGCAACTGCCGCCAGCCTGCAAGACATGCAGCCACTCCAACCTGCAGAATTAATACGCCATGCTACGGAAGACATCTCAAACCGTCTCCCGCTGAATTTTCTAAATACTCAAACAAACACACCTGCCATGCCGCTAACCCAGGAACTAACATTGGGCACGCCTTTTAACCAACTGGCTTGGCGTGACGAAATCGGCCAAAAACTCACCTGGATGATCAGCCATCATCGGCAACAGGCAGAGCTTATGCTCAACCCAACGCATTTAGGCTTGATTGAAGTCACCCTGGTTCTTGATGGCAATCAAGCCAGTGCAAGCTTTAACTCCCCCCATCCCGGCGTACGTGAAAGCCTTGAAAATTCCATCGCGCGTCTACGTGAAACACTTGCCGACGCCGGCATTACCCTAGGCCAGACACACGTTGGCGCCGAATCACGCCGTCATTCGGCGCCAACTGATGCAAAAAATATTATCTCGAGCATAAATCAAGAATCGCGCAATCGCTTTGACCTGGCACCTGAAATGACTAGAGGTTCCAGTACACCTCACACTGAGACACGCCTTGGCCTAGTTAACATTTTTGTCTAAACCATAGCTGCCAACGAAAGCCGAACATCCCCCGTAAAATAAAACAACATACGCTTACTTCAAACGTAAACTCCCGGAGAAAATAAATGGCAGTTGCTAAACCGACCAATGCTGAAGCTTCAACTGAAACACCAAAGAAAAAAAATAAACTTATTTTAATCATTGTCATTGGCGTTCTCGTTTTAGCGCTTATTGGTGCTGGCGCGTTTTTCATGCTCAACAAGTCTTCCTCACATGAGGACGAAGACGCAACAGAAACCCCTCGCGCGGCCGCCACAAAGAAAAAAGCCGCACACAACGCCCCCCCGGTTTTCTACAAGTTTGAGAAGCCCTTTACTGTCAAACTCCAAACCACCGAGCAAGAGGCCTA
>Ga0116141_10002572_pt1 | contig 15492 bp, 16 predicted proteins | sample AD_UKC097_MetaG_FD_89744 | JGI IMG/M metagenome (GOLD analysis project Ga0116141, IMG submission 89744) | Active sludge microbial communities of municipal wastewater-treating anaerobic digesters from USA - AD_UKC097_MetaG | ecosystem: Engineered > Bioreactor > Anaerobic > Digestate | place: USA...
AGAGGATTTTTTTTAGAATATACAACGTTCTTTGTTGCCCTGGTGGTGGAACTGGTAGACACGCAGGACTTAAAATCCTGTGACCATTGCGGTCGTGCGGGTTCAAGTCCCGCCCGGGGTACAAATATTTTTAAGGAATCCTTTGTTACTATTGAGTTTCAAAGGATTTTTTTTTGCCCTGCAGAAACATTGCAGAGGATCAAACGGAAAAATTGAAGATTTTTTTATTTTCCAGACACCAAATAATTTGCCCTGTATTTATTTTATTTCCAGTAATAATTAAGACCCAGAAGACAATAGTCCTTGCATAAAAATGTACTAATGGTTTTATGTAGAATGGATTAAATAATTTTTACAAGCTCCAGATCGCCTGATTAGATATTTATATTCTTTTGACGATCTTTTACCTTTTCACATTTAGAAAAACAGGAGTACTTGGAATAGCCTTCATTTGTTACTTTTAATGATGAAAAATATCCGGCTGAGTTTATGGCAACAGAATATTTGCAATTAAAATCATATCCGTTTCTGGAATAATAAAGATTTAAAACAACCGTGCCGGAAGCAACTGTAATTACTGTTTTGTCGGAATAATATTTGCTGAGCGGGTGTGATCAATTTTGAATAACATTAGCGCCATTTTTTATAAAAAATCTTTTAACACCGGGGCTTTGCTGTTAGTTGCTGCATTTGAAAGGCCGTAAGCCCCGATAAGTAGCAAAATGCTTAAGATTACAGATTTTTTCATTTATGTGTGTGCTTTTATTATATTTTTCTTCTTTTTCCGCAGCCATAGCTAAATCCGTATTATTTTCTTTTTCCTCCACCACACCTGCCGGAGCTGCCTCTTCGGCAGGCAGGAACGCCCCATGCAACAATGCCTTCAGCAGTTGTTCGGTGGCTTGCTGGTTTGCAATAATGTGTTCTTTTAATTGTTTGGTTTTGGCTAATTGCATTTCTATTTCAATAATCCTTTTTCACACAATGTTTTATGAAGGTCGGCAATGTTTTTAGGTATATTGAAATGAATGAGCCAATTTACATCTAAACCATTGTGAATGGCTGTTTTCATAATGTTATGGTTATTCCCTATTAGTTTTCCAATAGCTTCAATATCTTCTCTAAATTCCAGATGTAGGTCTTCGTGTTGTTTTTGTATGAGCATTAAAATTTTATATACACGGGCTACAATGTAAATACATAAAGTATACGCTTTACCCTGTTTTTCGGCAGTAATGCGTTCGTTGTTCTGCTCGAGCAGGTGACGCAACATGAGGCAATTTAAACTTATTTCGCCCAGTTTGTCTTTTGTAATAGAAACATGCTCGTTTATTTCGCCGCTTATTTCGCGAACATCCATTAATAAATACCCGGCTGAATAATAACGCTCGGTAGCCAATTGAATGCATTTTATAACACGGGTTTTGACCTGTTCCCGTTTATTTTCGACCGAATCGGTATCGACCAGTTTGAACCGGAGTTGATTGGCTAAATGTAAATCGTTCTTGAGCAACCGTAATATCAGCTTGTCTTTCACATCGCCGGGCAGTAATTGCAAAGCTTTTTTAAATTCAGGGTCAAAAGTCATACTACGCTTTTTGAAGTTATTTAAATTCAATATTCTCCATTTTCTCCACCTCACCTGCCGGAGCTGCCTCTTCGGCAGGCAGGAACGCCCCATGCAACAATGCTTTTAATAATTGCTCAGTAGCTTGTTGGTTGGCGATAATGTGTTCTTTTAATTGTTTGGTTTTGGCTAATTGCTTTTCTATTTCGTGGACTATGCGTTTTTGTTCGGATAATGGCGGTATCGGAATTACAAATCTTTCAAGATTATATTTTGGTAATCCTTCTCGACCCGCCCCTGTTGTTGAAGAAAAAACGAATTTTTGAAAATATGGTGAAAGAACAATTTTATGAAAGAAATTTCGATCAACCGCTATAGGCCTGATAATACAAACATGTTGGCTTACATTCCCTTTTTCAAAATCATCTGGAACTAAAGCACAACGCCCCATAGAACCACCTGTAATATTTAATAGAATATCATTTGAAAGCACTATTGTCCCATTCATTTGTTTTTGAACTTCATCTGAAACAAATTTTATATCGTCATAAACTAATCCTTCATTATAAATATTTTGCGAGCGGAAAAACGGGAACCCACTTTTGGAATAGTTGCTGCCTTTAGGAGTGCTACCCGAACCAATTTTTGAGCATAAATCTCCCAATCTACACCAAACCCAACTTTCAGGAATTTCAAAAGGAATTTCTTCGGGTTTTATGGGGGGCAAAGGTTTTTCCTTTTTGCCGGATTTTGCTTTTTCAGCTTTGATACGATTTAGTAGTTCGCTGGCTGGTTCGTCGTTTGGGTTTTGTGGCACTAACTTACCTTGCACAGCATCTTGCAATAATTGTTGGCGGAGTTTTTTTACTAAGCTGAGTTGGTGGGTGAGTTCAGTGGAAATAGCATCTACCTTTGAATTTCGATTTTGTAAAACTTTAACCAATGCTTTCTGATCTTTAATATCCGTAGGAATATTAACGATTAATGGCAATAGGTGTTTGGGTTTAATCTCAGTTTTAATTCCACCCGGTACTTGCTCTTTTAAGGCATTTTTAAATTTAATACTTTTGAGAAAATATTTTAAAAAATCAATATCTATTTTGGTTTCATCAAAACTATAAGATGAATAATGAATTGTTGCTGTTATATCATTATCTCCTGTATAAACAGCCATAGCACCTTTTTCAACATTAATCCCTGATATTACCAAATCACCTTTTTTTATTAAAATCATGTCGGTGTTGGATGGCTTATCTGAAATATATATTTCTCCTGAGAAATCAATTTTGTCAATTCTCTTTAATTCTGCAATTGCTTTGTCATTAGGTTTAAACCTATCATCCCTGACTATTAAAAATTCACCCAACTTTACTTTTTTCCAACTCATTTGCTGCTCTTTTTATTCTTCATTTTCATTTTCAAAATTTGAATACAATTCGTAAAACTCGTTTAGTTTAGACCGCAGGAGTTTTTTATCGGGCAGCACGGTTGTATATTGACTTATAAGAGTGGGCGATAAACTTCTGTTCAGGGCATATTCAACAACTTCTAAGTTTTTGTTTTTGCACAGCAAAATACCGATGCTTGGGTTTTCGTTGGGTTTCTTTACATCCCTGTCCAATGCCTCTAAATAGAAATTAATTTTACCCAGATGTTCCGGCTCAAATTCAACGGTTTTTAGTTCAAATGCCACCAAACACTGTAATCCTCTATGATAAAAAAGCAAGTCTGTTGAGAAGTCTTTATTGCCCACCTCCAAGCGGTATTCTTCGCCCATAAACAGAAAATCTTTTCCCAATTCAAGTATAAATTTTTTCATCTGATTTATGAGTTGCTTTTGTAAATCAGCTTCGGAATGGGGTTCCGGCAGATTCAGAAAGTCGAGCACATAGGTTTCTTTAAATACATTTTCTGTCTGTGCCGGAAATTCTCTCAGCACTGCTGAGAGTTTTTGATTACCTAATACGGTGCGCTCATACAGACAGGAATTTATTTGTCTTTCAAGTTCACGCTTTGTAAATTTTTCAGCAACACACATGTGTAAATAATATTCCCTTTCTTCTGCCGATTGAGTTTTACTGAAAATTATAAGGTTATGTGTCCAACTGATTTCTCTCACCAGCGGTGAGAGTTTTGGCGTGTCCTTATAGGTCTCATAAAATTGCTTCATCCGCCATAGGTTTTTATCCGAAAACCCTTTTAAATCAGGTTCTTGCCTTGCAATAAATGCTGCTAATTCCTGAACGGTTGATTTGCCCCATCCTTCAGTATCTGTCCTTTTGCCGATGTAGCATCCTATTTCCCAGTACAAGTCAATAAGGTGGGTATTTACTGCTTTAAATGCTTTATATCGGGCATCTTTGATTAGAAGGATAATTTCATTAAACTGGCGTTGAATTTTCATTTCACGTCCTCCTTCAATTGATTTAACAGTTGGTTGCATTTCTCAAAAGAAGCTTGTAGCATCTTCATCAGTTCTGAACTGCTGTATTCCTGTTCTTCTTCTTTTTTAGTCGGGTTTTTAATATCCAAATCATAGTTGCGGTCAATGATGGTCTTAATGGGGACTTTCCAACTTATTTCACTTTCTGTTCTGTTGTTCCACCATTTTTTAATGGGATCAAATTCTTTAGCCTGAATAGGTTTTGTTTTACTGTAGGCTTTGTATCCTTCGGGCAATGTGTGTTCGTAATACCATATTTCTTTAGTCTTTTTGCCTTTTTCAAAAAATAAAAGATTGGTTGCCACGGTGGCATAGGGCTGAAACACGCTGTTGGGCAGGCGTATAATGGTGTGGAGGTTGCAGTCGTTAAGCAGTTTTTCGCGTATGCGTTGTTTCACGCCATCGCCCGTAAGGCTGCCGTCGGGCAATACAATGCCCGCCCTGCCTCCGTTTTTCAGCAGATGTACCATCATAATCAGAAACAGGTCGGCGCTTTCTTTGGTGCGGAAGTTAGTAGGGAAATTATTTTCATTGTTATTGGCAACAGTGCCGCCAAACGGAGGATTGGCAATGATAATATTCACCCTGTCTTTTTCGTGGTATTCCGACAAGGGCTTGTCGAGCGAGTCGCGGTAAGTAATGCCGGGCAGTTCGATGTCGTGCAGGATGAGGTTGGTTGTTGCCAGCACGTAGGGCAGGGGCTTCCATTCCCAGCCGCTCACGTTCTGTTGTATGGTCTGCCGCTGTTCTACATTCTGAGCCTGTTTTTTCAGGTGTTCTATCGCCGAGGCGAGGTAGCCGCCCGTTCCGCAGGCAGGATCTAAAATTTTCTCTCCAAGTTTGGGATCAATGACATCAACAATAAACTGAGTGATGGCGCGGGGTGTGTAAAATTCGCCATAGTCGCCGGCATTTTGCAGTTCCTGGAGTATGGTCTCGTAAATTTCGCCAAACAAATGCCGCTCGCTGGCTTTGTTAAAGTCAATATCATTCAAGCGGTTCACCACCTTGCGGATGTTGATGCCGCTTTTCATGTAATTGTTGTTGCCTTCAAAAACTTCGCGCACCATATACGCACGGGGATCAAGGGCGGGAAGATCTTTCAGCGCCGGGTAAAGCTGCTGGTCGACAAAGTTCAGCAACTCGTCGCCGGTCATGCCTTCATCATCGGCAGCCCAGTTGCGCCATTTGAATTTATCGGGAATGGGAGATTTGTAGTTGTCGTCTAAAAGCTCCATTTCCTTGTCTTTGTCGTCGAATATTTTTAGAAAGAGCATCCATGCCAGTTGTTCGATGCGCTGGCCGTCGCCGCTAACGCCGCGGTCTTCGCGCATATCGTTTCGTATGGATTTGATGATGCCGTTAAGGTTGCTCATGGTTTATGTTTTATCACGGTGTCTGATCTTTGCTGGTATAAGATTTTACAATATAGTTAAGAGAATCCACTCTATTTCTTAAAAAAGATACTTCCTGCTGCAGCTCCCTGATCTCATAATCTGTCGAGTCTTTGCCCATCATCAGGGAATATATTTTTTGCAGGCTGGTATTCCGGGGTTTTCCCATTTCAATTTTGTTGTTTACCACTATTGAATCCGGAGTATCTTTTTGAACCGATTTGTTTATTATTAATGTTATAATAAGATATACGATGCCGCCAACGATACCCAATATGATCAGCGGCTTTAAAAAGGAAAAAGTAATATAGGTCAGAATAAAAAATATAAACATTAATATCACCCTGTCGAGGCCGTATGGCCAATCGGGATTAGGTATCTTCTCGTTAAAATAGAAAAAGATAAATATTGAAAACCATATGCTTGCAAGGAATATCAGCGCGTCAAGAAAATCGGAAAACATTTTGGTTAAATTATACCGGGCGAAAAATCCTTTTCGCTTGTCGCCCTTAGTTTCATTTGGCAAAGGGTTATCGATATTTTCACTCATAGTTATTCATTATTATAAGGATTACAAAAATATCCCCGTATAGTTTCCGGTATTCGCCATATGGTCCGCAGTTTTCGCGCATGATGTAACGGATGGATTTGATGATGCAGGAGAGGTTACTCATTTATTTCTTGGTGTTTGTAATTCCAAAATATTAATAGGTTTTACCAATACCTGAAACCCTTGTGGCGTTTTTCCCGTAGCGAAAATTGCTTCCCAAAAAGACATATTTTGTTTGCCGCCAAAAACTGTTGATGATAAAGTATTATTTGCCCACACAGGAAGTTCTGATAAATTAATCAAATAATTTTCTATATGAATCCACAATTGTTCAGAAAATTCCATCTGAAATACCTTATTTGATTCCGGCATAGTTCCATTTAACTGAAAGAAATAACTTTGGATAATATGAGGTATAAACTTTAACCAATTATAAATTACTTCTTCTTTTGCCATTCTAAATGCTCTTACATGTTCAAAAGGAATAGTTTCACCTTTTTGAATTTTATTTTCGATCAAACTGGTTCCAATAGAAAAGTCAAATTTATTAATAAAGATAATCTCTGCAATTAAATTCATTAGCTTTACAATTTGTTCTTTTTCAAGCGTTCTGGGATTTTTTCCTTCCTCCAGTTTATACGAAATTGGTATATCCAATAACTCTTGAAAAATCAAGAATGAATAAAAAGTTTTTTCAATAGTGCTATAAGAAATGGGTTTTTCTTTAGCTCTTCCACCTAAATCAACATAATCCATTAATTTATTTTCTGGATTTTGGGTAATTGCGCTTCTTGTTGCATCAATAATATAGCGTTTTATCTCACGTTCTCCTTTGTAATAATTTGCTAATGTTTTTTCTGAAAAATCCAGATTTTCTTCACCTAAACCCAATTCTATCTGATACCTTTTTACACGGTCACCAAACATGGTACTTCCCAACAATCGCTGAACGGATTTGTCAAATGCAATTTGTTTTAGTACCGTTCCTGCCCTAAAATTGGTTAATATCAATTTGTCTATATTCGGATTTATAAAGATTCTTACAGGAATAAGTCTTATATCAAGCATAACCTGTGCAGCAGCTTTATGCTGACCGTCAAATATTTTTACTTGTGATTTGTTATCATCATTTAGTTCTATCCAAGCAAGCGATATGTGCAGTTGTGGATTGCCAATATAAAATTCGGAAATTAAACTTGAAATATTGGGACCAATAGTTCGAGGATTTATTTTGTCATCGTGAAATAAAAATTCAATTGGCAAAACAACAAAAAAGTAGTTCAATTTACTGAGTTTATCAAAATAAACAGGAACGGAATATATAGAATTGTCACCAATTTCAGAAAGGGAATATGATATCGAATTTTTAGTTTTTTTAAATTTAATTTTAAACTTAGATCCATTTTTAGATTGAAAAATATCATTTAAATTTGGACTTCTATCCTCTATCGTTTTTATATTTTCTTGAATCTTTTTAAATCGGAATAAAATTCTAGCCAAATTTAAATCAGAAGCTTGTTTTGCTCTGTTTGCACTTGCAAAAGTCAAAGCAAAATTTGAAGGATCATCTTTTCCACCTAAAGATTTTGGAATGACGTGATCAATATCCAAATTGTCATAGTGAATGTTTAAATCAATATCATCTTCAGAAATAAAACATTTGCCATGCTGAATAGCCCATAATTTTTCAATTAATTTTCTTCGCTCTTCTTTTGATAATTTATTTAAATAATTAGATTCCATAATTTTTATGCTGATGTTTTATATAGTTCTTTTTCTAATTCTTTTACTGCCTGTATATATTTTGCCTTACTACCGAATTCATTTATGATTTCAATCGGCGAACCTAACTCGGTAAGGGGTTTTACTTTCAGCACTTCCATGCTTTCCATATTTTCGACTCCTTCATCAGCGTATTTATCCAGCAAGGCTTCCAGAACTTTTCGTGCCTGTTCGCCATATTTGGTAAAATAGTTTCGCTTCTTCACATTGTTGGCTCTTTCTTTTCGGGTAAGCGGTGGCTGGTCGTAAGCCACATGACATATCAAGTCGAACAGATCAACCTGCCTGTCAACGGCATCATACAATGCCTCAACCAAAACGCCTTGCTCCTGTAACTCTTCAATGATCGCCTCTTTTCGGTCGGTAGTATTCCATTTGTTCAGAAAATCGTTAACGGTTGCAAACTGTCCTTTGATGATTTCTTTAGTATGGTCTTTAAGGCTCGCGGTAATGGGTTTGCCATGCTGGTCGAAGTACATTTCTCTGCTGACCAAAACAGAAACATCGATTCCGTTTACGTAAACTTTAGGCCTGGGTTCGTCAACATCTTCTGTTGTTTTTTCGTCATGGGGGTAACGGATTTTTGGAGGTTTTATATCAACTATTTCTCCCGAAAATTCATCAATAATTGGGTCGGTATTTTTTTCTTCTTCGTCTACAATAACGCTTAAATCCGTATCTTCTGATACAGGTTTTACGCGAATAGGATCGCCATCAAAATCCTTATCGGCAAACAAATCTGTTGCATTTCTAAAATCTAAAATGGTGAAATACATTTTGCCAAATTCTTCATTTATGCGGGTGCCACGCCCTATAATTTGTTTGAACTTGGTCATTGATTTGATGTTGGTATCCAACACAATTACCTTACAGGTTTGAGCATCAACACCTGTTGTCATCAATTCGGATGTTGTTGCAATAACAGGGTACTTTTCTTCGGGATCAATAAAATTATCCAGCTCATTTTTTCCTTCATCATTGTCGCCCGTGATCTGCATGACATATTTATAATTTTCCCCAACCAGGTCGGGATTTTCTTTGGATATAGAACTTCTCATGCCTTCCGCATGTTCAATATCACAACAAAAGACGATTGATTTTGAAAAGCGGTCGGTGCCTTTAAGGAACTCAGTAATTTTTTGAGCAACAAGCTGCCTCCTCTCGTCAACAACAATTTTTTTATCAAAGTCGGTTCTGTTGTATATTCTGTCTTCGACTTCATTTCCGTCTTTATCGAGAAAACCTTTGGGTGGCCGCCAACCTTCGAGGTCAATGTTTAGTCCGACCCTTACCACACGGTATGGCGCCAGAAAGCCATCGTCGATGCCTTGTTTTAAAGAGTATGTATAAAGCGGTTCGCCAAAATATTCTGAATTGCTTGTTACTTCATCTTCTTTGGGCGTAGCAGTTAACCCGATCTGAGTAGCGCTGCTGAAGTATTCTAAAATTTTTCTCCATGCGCTGTCATCTTTGGCGCTTCCTCTGTGACACTCATCAACGATAATCAGGTCAAAGAAGCCGGGACTAAAATCTTTGTAAGCATCATCAATAGTTTCATCATTGTTTGTCAATCCTTGATATATTCCCAGAAAAATTTCATACGCTTTATCACCACTGTCGATTCCGCGCTTTTTATTTGATATTAATTTTTCTTTCCCGTCAACTTCAATAACTTTCTTTTTGATGATGGTCATTTTATCTTTGAAATACTTGAAGTCACCTCTCCGAGTCTGGTCAATAAGATTATTGCGGTCAGCCAAAAACAGGATTCTTTTTTTTGCCCCGACTTTCCTAAGCCGGTGAATGATCTGAAATGCAGTATAGGTCTTGCCTGTTCCTGTGGCCATCACCAAAAGAATCCTGTTTTGTCCGTTGGCAATTGCCTCCACAGTGCGGTTAATGGCTATCTGTTGATAATACCTGGGTTTTCTGCCGCTACCATCAAAATAATAATCCTGCGATGCTATTTTTTCTGCAACTTCGGTCTTTATTCCTTTGTATTTTTTGTATTTCTCCCACAAAATCTGTGGTGAAGGGAAGTTGTCAATACTGATTTCTGTTTCAATGTTGCTGTCGGTAGCTGTTCTGTCGTGAAATAAGAAGCCATCACCGTTGCTGCTGAACACACATGGGATGTCAAGTGTTCTTGCATAGTCAAGCGCCTGCTGAATTCCTGCCCTTACGGAGTGATTATTATCTTTTGCCTCAATAATAGCCACCGGAATATTGGGTTTGTAATACAAAATATAGTCAGCCCGCTTAGCTTTTCCCCTCGCACACAACTTTCCCCGGACATAAATTTTGCCATCGGTAAAAAACACCTCCTCCAAAAGTTGAGTTTGCTTATCCCAACCTGCTTTTTCAATGGCCGGTGTGATAAATTTCGTGCAGATGTCGCGTTCGGAGAGAGATTTTTTATCGATCATATCTATGGACCCCTTTTGTTTTTATTTTTCCGGGATATTAGTTTGGATTTTTACAATCATTTGAAAACAAAACCAAAGGTATAAGTTTTTTGTATTTATACTTCGACTGGGCATAAATTGCGATTTATTTATTATGTAATAATTCCATTAATATACATTTAAGTTGTTTAAAAGTTTAGTTTATGCCCGCTCAGCATAAAAAATTGATTTTTTCTTTTTAAATTCATAAAGCCATGCAAAAGTGCTTTGCTATTATGAAAAATGTTGGTTTGGTGCAGACCTTCAAGTATTCCGGCGTGGTTTTTACAGTGAAAATGCTGCCTATTACAAAAATCACTGCAACAGAAGATTTTTTTTTGAATTTTTATGAAAAAATAGTTTTTAGGCCTAATCTGTACAAAAGATTCCGGTAAAAGTGCTGTATTTTCAGGGGAAAAGCATGCTTTATACAGAAAATCACAGGTTTTTTCAGGCGATTGGAGTGAATAATTGTAAAACGGACATTTTTTGTAGAGTGTTTTATGCGGAATTTTGTACAGAATATCAAGTAGGGCATGATAGCCATATTTTTCCAAAACCCTTTTCATTCGTGGGGTGTGGAGGTGTTGCTTTGTGATTTGGAATGGGACAATAGGTGTTGGATTTTATACAAGGGGGGGTACAAGGGTACAAATCGCATCAAGACCCGTAGGATATAAATATAACTGGCGCATATAAGTGCAAGTTTGTAAGGTGGATGAAACGAAAAAAGAGAAATCAAAAGTAAAAACCAGTCTTGTTGATAGGGTCGTTTTATATAAAGATGTCTTAAAACAAAAAAAGGCACAACAAAAACAGAAAAAATGAAAAAAAAGTAAAAAAAAATTCCGATTTATAAAAAACCGGACAAGGTTCTTGAAAATTCATTTCCAAAGAATCGGCTGTCCGGTTTAAAAAAAAATCGACAATACAAAATTATTTGTGTAAAACGCAAGGGAAATGCTGTTTGAAAAAAAATTAAAATAAAAATCAGGAGTAATTGATGTGTAACTATCAGAAATTTTCGAGGAGGATGAACCCTTTTTCTTTATTGAGTCGGATGTTGAAATAATTAAATAAACCCGGTGTGTCAGATTCTTCTTCAATGATGTCGAAGGTAAGGGAACGGTCGGGTAAGGGAGAAAAAAACAAAGAGAAATAAAGCTTGTCCACGGTGCTTTTAAAGTGATGACGCCCTGGTTTTACCGGAATGTTTTCGGATCGTAATAAGAGATGTTTTTCTTCTGTTTTATGAATGTGCAGGTACGTTTTGGAATAAATGTTTACCCCTCCGCACCTTATTATATGGCTATTGGACTGATACCCGAAATCTATTCGGGTGTATTTGCCGGTGAGTATGATCCTTAGCAGTTTGGGAAGGTCTGTATTGGTTTTGTATGAGGGGAGGTTATATAGTTTTGGGCTTGTCATATTTCATTCTGTATTGGGAAAAAGCAGTGCTTAAAGATTCTTCGATGTTTTTAACCAGTTTTGCGGGTTTAATTACATAGATTTCGGGGCTGAACTGTTTGAAAAAATTAATCAGTTCCTGCGAAGGGATTAATTCCAGTTCAAAAATCATGCTTCCGTCTTCTTCTGTTTTGTGTTCTTTTTGCGATATGTGGATGGGATTAGCTTTGATATAGTCGGACATCAGTGCCGTGGAAAAAAAATAAATTTTCCCGAGTTTGAATCCGGGCAAGGGATATACTCCATAAATGGCCGAAAAATAGTTTTTGATGATCTCGGGACTGGTGTGATGAAAAGCGCTGCGCAGGTACAACGGATCGCTGATACGATCGAGGCCGAATGTACGTAATTGTCTGTGCTGTTCCGACCAGGCCACCAGGTACCACTTATTTTGAAATTCTTTAAGCAGCACGGGATGGGCGATAACCGAGTTGTAGAATCTTTTTTTATAGGAATAATGAATAAAACAGATGGTAATTTTGTTGATGATTGCATGAAGTAGCCGTTCGAAATTTTCATACCCATGCAAAAATCGCTGGATATCGGTCTGGATATATTTTTGTCGAGTGCCCTTATGAATTTTCTTTTCACGCAAAGCGGTATGAATTTTTTCAACGGCGTTGTTGAAGTTTTCGCTGATTCTGCTTCCTTTAAAAGCAGCCAGAACGTCGGCAAAAGCGACCAGCGATTCCAACTCATCACTGTTTAAAGGGATGCTGTTGATAGAATAATCCGGTTTGGTATAGTAGTAGCCATTGTGTTGCCGGCTGTATTTGATAGGGGCGAGAAAACCGAGCGCCTCGTCTTCTTTCATGGCCTTGATATCTTTTTGTATGGCCGAAACCGAAAAATTTTTGCCCAGTTTTTTTTCGCAGGCATCTATCAGATCGTTTATGCCAGGATAGCATGAATACTTGTTCGTGAGGCATTCATCAATTATTCTGTACCGGATATAGGCTTCTTTGTTGAACGGCATGATATGGCAAAAATAGGAAAAAGAATCAAAAAAACGTAATTTTTAAATATTTTGCATTATTAGTTTTTTTACCTGTGCATATCGAAATCCACGAATTTTTACTTATTTTTTTGAATATGCAAAACAAAAATTTATTGCAGGAAGTACAATTTCAACGTAGGTTATATATGCTGCGCGAATGATTGAAAGAGCATTTTACTGTAAGATTCGTATTCGGACAAGAGTTTGGGATCAATATTAAAAGATTTTATCCGAGTAAGTAAATAATTTGTTGCCGGAGTAATTTCATATTTTTGAATTAACCTTTTGTAGTGCATACATTGAATTTTTTCAGGCGATACTATGACAAACCAAGCATTTTTGTATGGATACGTGTCGTATTTTTCGTCGAATCTGAAACAGCCGTCAGCTCTGAATTTTACTTCCAGATAAAACAAGTCGCCCTGGCGGGAGTTTTGTACTACAAAATCAGGCAGAAATCGCAACTCGGTGCTCATTTTGTTGTTGATGAATTTAATGTTTTTACTTAATGTTGGGTGCAAACTTTCTAAGCCGAAGTTGAACACGTTGTAACCGCTTTGCTGAAATAAGTCTTTTATTATTTGCTCTGCCATGCGGCCCTTGAGGGTGTTCAGGTTGAAATTCGATTTCATGTTTCGTTGTTTTAAGGTAATTTACTAATGTAGGAACAAAATCCAATGTAAAAGATAAGTTTTTAATTATTTTATTTTTGCATCATTATAGATCACATTGTGTTTATTGATTTACTTTTTTAATGATAATCACTACTGACCGGCAAAAATATTCTTCAAATGTTCAATGCCTTGTTATATCGCGTTCCTGCGGAACTTATTGATGGTGGCGCAGGCCTATTGCTATTACCAATATTATGCACATATCGGGGCAATCGCTCTAAGGTTGTATATTGGTAGATAAATAGTTATGCAACGATAATAAAGCTCTGCAGGTACGTAATATTTTTTTCCGGACAATAGTGAATAATAATAATTGACATTATATTATTTGAAAGTACTAATTTTGTAATCCTTATAAGTTTAAAATGAAAATATTAATTTTTTCGGCAACAATATTGGTGGTTCTTGCGGCGTGCATAATTATTATCCGTATTGTTATTATCAAACGTCGGAAAAAATATGTTATTCTTGAAGTAAACGGCAAGTATGTACCTATGATAGAAGGCGGAAGGTATTTGTATAAAGATGCCAATACCGGTATTCTGATGGGTGGTATAGGTGACGAATATATGCTGCTGGACACGGAGAATGAGGCAAAAAAAATTATTGACGAGTATCATAAACAAATGTTATAATTTGCCCATTATTATTTATGCCGACCGAAGCAGGCCATCCCTGAAAATGCCTGTGGGCGAAAAATGATTTTGATAATATAAACTTCGGCAAGGCATCTGTCTTGTTGAGTAATAGCCGCCTAATTTGGCCAAAATTACTTTATACCTTTATTGTAATAGGAGCTCGCCAGGCAGGAATAATCCGGAAAAACTTTTTGTACTCTGCGGGCAATAATGTCGCATTGTTTCTCTGCCCAGAATTTTGATGTGTTGTCAAAATAAAAAAACTTCTGGCTATATCCGGTAGTATCTCCTGGTAAATAACAATAACAGCGGTAGTTTTTCTTTTCGCATGAACCGAATAGAATGGCCGATAGCAACAAAACAAGAGCTATGGAACTTATTTTTTTCATGCCAATCAGTTCAGTAATTTTTTTCGGAATACAAAGAAAATCAATATTTCTGTAATTAAAAAACCTGCTGGGAAATAACATTCATACTACTGATTTTTTATTTTTTGTAACTTTTTTTTGTGGAATCGGTATAATAGCACAAACAATAAAAAATTAAGTTATGTTTTTAGCAGACTTTAAAATTTATGCGTTAATTTTCATTGGACTAATTGCTTTTTTGGCAGTGGTGGGATTATTATCAGTAGCGGTCTATCTGGCTGTTAAAAAGTATCATTCGCTTAATGATAAACAAAAAATTCTTCAGGTAAGAGGAAAGTTTTTGCCTATGTGGGGCGATTATTATTTATACAGGGATACTTCATCAGGAGTGGTCATGGGCGATAGCATAGGCGACAAGTGCGAGTTTTTTGATAACGAAGAAGACGCCAAAAAAATTATCCGGATGTATATCGACAGTCTGGAATGTGCCTGACAGCAAGCTTTTTCATAAAAACCTAAAACCTGTGACGGATGGTGCTTGACATTCTTATTGATATTGTTAAATACGGAGTGATATCGCTGGTATTGTTGGGGTTACTCATCTGGCTTATTGTTTTCAGGGTTAGGAAGGCCAGGAGTTTCAGGGTTAATTTTATTGATGGAAAGTATGCCCCCATGATGGGGAAAAAATATCTTTATATTAACCCCACAACGGGTATGATAGCATGTTGTGATAATTGTGCGGAAAGCATGAGGTTCGACACTCTTGGTGAGGCACAGGTGATTTGTGAAGCCTTTCACAATCAGCGTAAAAAGAAATAGTAAAAATTACCACGGGATTAAACCGTTAGCAGTGATTAGTGAATTCATTACTATTGTTGTTGCAACACTTGAGAATTTTCACTTTTTCACTGTAAAGAAATGATTAAAAAAATCCATACCAGCTATTGAGTGTTTTTCAGGTATTAAAATAAACGGTAAATCCAGCCAGGCGTTTTTTCGATAACAAACTTCTTTGAATAGTAATATTTTTTTCAATGTGAAATAATTTTATTGTAAATTCGTAAAATAAACGATTAATACTGCCTTATGAAAAAAATAGTGCTTTTACTTGTTGTTGTTATGATAGCTGCCGGATTTGTATCGTGCCGCAAGTGTGAGGTAA
>Ga0116141_10002573_pt1 | contig 15490 bp, 10 predicted proteins | sample AD_UKC097_MetaG_FD_89744 | JGI IMG/M metagenome (GOLD analysis project Ga0116141, IMG submission 89744) | Active sludge microbial communities of municipal wastewater-treating anaerobic digesters from USA - AD_UKC097_MetaG | ecosystem: Engineered > Bioreactor > Anaerobic > Digestate | place: USA...
GAAGTCGCCTGGCTGAACGGCCGCCCGGACGATGCGCTGGGCCAGCTGGAGCGCCTGCGCAAGAACGCCGACCTGGATTTCTACCAGCGCGCCCGCATCGACGCCCGCATCGCCGCCATCACCCCCGACGCGCTGGAAATGCGCCGCCAGACCCTGCGCGGCGAAGCACCGCCGCCGGATTCGGTCCTGGGGTTTGCGCCGGCGCGCTGACGGGGCACGTTGCCACCCGGCCGCAGGACGCCGGACGCGACCACACCCTGTGCGCAAGCCGCGCGCGCAGCCCGCCCGGTTGCTATCCTTCCGCGATGCCGCGCCCTACTTCGCGCTCCTCGCGCACAGCCTCCACCGCCGCGACGCAGGATCTTGACGATCCGTCGCTCTACCTCAACCGCGAGCTGTCCCAGCTCGCCTTCAACTTCCGCGTCCTGGCCCAGGCCATGGACGAGAGCGTGCCGCTGCTGGAAAGGCTGCGCTACCTGTGCATTTCCTGCACCAACCTCGACGAGTTCTTCGAGATCCGGGTGGCGGGCCTGCACCAGATGCAGGAAATGGGCGCGCCGCTTCCCCCGGACGGAATCGCCAGCGGTGCCTTGCTCAACCTGATCCACACCCGCGCCAGCGCGCTGGTGGAGGCGCAGTACCAGTACTGGCGCCAGACGCTGCGCCCGGCGCTGTCCGAGGCGGGCGTGCGCATTCTTTCACCGGAAAGCTGGAATGCGCGCCAGCGGCGCTGGCTCAAGCAGCACTTCGTCAACGAAATCATGCCGGTGCTCTCGCCGCTGGGCCTGGACCCGGCGCATCCGTTCCCGCGCATCCTCAACAAGAGCCTGAACGTTGTGGTGCTGCTGCAGGGCAAGGACGCCTTCGGCCGCGCAGGCGGCATGGCGATCGTGCGCGCGCCGCGCTCGCTGCCGCGCATCATCCAGCTGCCGCCGGAAGTATCCGGTGGGCCGCACGACTTCGTGCTGCTCTCGGCGACGCTGTCGAGCTTCGCCGGGGAAATGTTTCCCGGGATGCGGGTCAAGGGCATCCACCAGTTCCGGGTGACCCGCAACTCCGAGCTGCTGCTGGACGAGGACGAGGTGGAAAACATCGCCCACGCGCTGCAGGACGAGCTGCGCGGGCGCGGTTTCGCACGCGCCATGCGCCTGGAGATCGCCGACTCCTGCCCGAACGAGATCGTGCAGTCGCTGATGGAGAACTTCGGCCTTGCGCCCAATGCCGTCTACCGGATCAACGGGCCGGTCAACCTCAACCGTGTCACCGCGGTTTACGACCTGGTCGACCGTCCGGACCTGAAGTTCCCGTCCTTCACCCCGCGCCGGCTGCCCGACGGCGACGAGGAGCGCATCTTCGAGACCATCCGCTCCGGCGACGTGCTGCTGCACCATCCCTTCGACGCCTTCGGTGCGGTGGTGTCCCTGCTCAAGGCCGCCGCGCGCGATCCGGACGTGCTCGCGATCAAGCAGACGCTCTACCGCGCCGGCAAGGATTCCGTGCTGGTCGAACACCTGATCGAGGCGGCACGAGGCGGCAAGGACGTCACCGTGGTGATCGAACTGCGCGCGCGCTTCGACGAGGAAGCCAATCTCGGCCTCGCCGACCGCCTGCAGGAGGCCGGCGTGCAGGTGGTCTACGGCGTGGTCGGCTACAAGACCCACGCCAAGATGCTGCTGATCGTGCGGCGTGAAGGCGCGCGACTGCATCGCTACACCCACCTTTCCACCGGCAACTACCACGCCGGCACGGCGCGCCAGTACACCGACATCGGCCTGATGACCGCGCATCCGGAGATCGGCGAGGACGTGCACCGCCTGTTCCAGCAGCTCTCCGGGCTGGTGCCCTCGTTCAAGCTGGCGCGCCTGCTGCAGGCCCCTTTCACCCTGCACGCGGCGCTCCTGGAAAAGATCGGGCGCGAGGCCGAACACGCGCGCTGCGGCAAGCCGGCGCGCATCATCGCCAAGCTCAACGCGCTCAACGAGCCGCAGGTCATGCGCGCGCTGTACCGGGCCTCGCAGGCCGGCGTGGAAATCGACCTCATCGTACGCGGCGCGTGCAGCCTGCGTCCCGGCGTGCCGAACGTATCCGAAACGATCCGGGTTCGTTCGGTGGTGGGGCGATTCCTCGAACACAGCCGGGTCTACTGGTTCGCCAACGACGGCGAACCGGAGCTGTACTGTTCCAGCGCCGACTGGCTGGAACGCAACCTGCTGCGCCGCATCGAGACCTGCTTCCCGATCCTGGACCCGGCGCTGGCGCAGCGGGTATACGAGGAGGAACTGGCCAACTATCTCGCCGACAACACCCAGTCCTGGCTGCTGCAGTCGGACGGCAGTTACGTCCGCACATCGCCTTCGGACGACGAGATGCCTTTCAGCGCCCAGAACGCCCTGGTGGCCCGACTATGCCGATGAGCGACACGGCTTTGCGCGAAGGCGAGCTGATGGCCGCCATCGACATCGGCTCCAACAGCTTCCACATGGTGGTGGCGCGCAGCGTGCTGGGGCAGCTGCGCATCGTGGACCGGCTGCGCGAGACGGTGCGCATCGCCACGGGCCTGCGCGCCAATGGCGACCTCGAACCGGCCGCGCGCGAACGCGCGCTCGCGTGCCTTGCGCGCTTCGGCGAACGCATCCACAGCCTGCCGCCCGGACGCGTGCGCGCCATCGCCACCAACACGGTGCGCCGTCTGCGCAATCCGCAGGCCTTCCTGATTCCGGCCGAGACCGCGCTGGGCCACGCCATCGAGGTGGTGTCCGGCCGCGAGGAGGCGCGCCTGATCTACCTCGGGGTTGCGCACGGCCTGCCGCCCAGCGAGGCGCGCCGGCTGGTGATCGACATCGGCGGGGGCTCCACCGAGTTCATCATCGGCACCGGCTTCCAGCCGCTGGAACGCGAAAGCCTGCAAATGGGCTGCATCGCCAGCACCCGACGATTTTTCCCGGACGGCAAGCTCTCGGCGCGGCGCTGGCAGGACGGCCAGCTGGAGCTGGCGCAGCAGTTCCAGCAGTTTTCTCCCGCGTATCGCTCGCTGGGCTGGGACGAGGCCATCGGATCCTCGGGAACCGCCAAGGCCATCGCCGAGATGCAGGGCGACGTCGATCTTCCGGAAAACTGCATCACGCGGGCGGGCCTGGAGCGCTCGGTCCAGGCCCTGCTGGAATTTCGCCACATCGACGACATCCGCCTCAACGGCGTTTCCGCCGACCGACGGCCCGTCATCGCCGGCGGGCTTCTGGTCATGGCGACGGCGTTCGACGCGCTGGGGCTTGCGCAGATGCGCGTATGCGAAACCGCCATGCGCGAGGGCATCCTGCACGACATGCTGGGCCGCACCCAGAACCGCGACCCTCGCGACGCCGCCATCGCGGCCCTGGCGCTGCGCTACGGCGTCGATGCCGAGCACGCCGCACGGGTCGAAACGATGGCGCAGGCCCTGTTCGATCAGGTGGAAGTCGACTGGGAGCTGGACGGCGACGACCGCCTGATGCTCGGCTGGGCCGCGCGCCTGCACGAGCTGGGGCTGGCGATCTCGCACAGCCAGCACCAGAAGCACGCGGCCTATGTGATTGCGAACTCCGACATCGACGGCTTTTCGCGTCAGGAGCAGACCCTGCTGGCCGCGCTGGTGCGCAGCCAGCGCCGCGGCCTGTCGCGCAGCCTGCTCGCCGGGCTGTCCGGACGCGCCGCGCAGGCGGCGCTGCGCAGCGCCGTGCTGCTGCGTCTTGCGATCCTGCTGTGTCGCAGCCACGCCGCCGAACTGCCGCAGCCGAAAATCCGGGCGCGCGAGGCGAAAATCGGAATCGCGCTTCCGCGCGCCTGGCTGGACGCGCACGCCCTGGCGCGCGCCGACCTCGCCACCGAGCGCGATGACCTTGCCGAAATGGGGCTTGCGCTGTCCGTCGAGGCCGCCGGATAGCCGGCGGCTCGCGACGTCTGGGCGACCTCAGTCGCCCATCAGCTTCTGACGGTGCTCCCAGCGCTCCTACGCGTCGAAGCTCAGGGTGGCGATGGGGCGCGCTTCCAGACGATCCAGGCCGATTTCCTCGCCGGTTTCCTCGCAGTAGCCGTAGTCGCCTTCCTCGATGCGCTTGAGCGCCTTGTCGATCTTGGAGATCAGCTTGCGGTAGCGGTCTCGGGTGCGCAGTTCGAGCGAGTTTTCCGTCTCGCGCGTGGCACGTTCGGCGTCGTCACCGACATCGCGCACTTCCTCGCGCAGGTTGTCGATGGTCTGCTGGGATTCCTCGACCAGATCGGCGCGCCACTTCATCAGCTTCTGGCGGAAATATTCGAGCTGCTCGGGACTCATGTATTCCTCGCCCGGCTTGGGGCGATAGCCCATCGGCAGGTCGGGACGGTCGGGCAGGATGGCAGCGCCGGAATCGGCAACGGGAGGCGGGGCCGCCGGCTTCCTGGCCTTGGCGGCTTGCGGTGCAGCTTGGGTCATCTTCTTCCTTGCAGTGGTATGCGCAGCGGATGCGGCGGGCGCGGTCACGACCGCGACGGCTGTTTCCTTGCGGGTGCTTCCCGGGGTGCGTGACGCCGGTTTGGTTGCTGGCCTGGGGGCCGGCTTGGTGGCTGCCGGCTTGGATGTCTTCTTGGTCACCGGTTTGGTCGCGGCCTTGCCAGCAGATGCCGCCACCTTGGGCTTGGCAACGGGCGACTTGGGTGCGGCAGACTTCGGCTTGACCAGTCGCGCCAGTGATTCGGCCACGCGCTTTATCGTGCTTGTCGGCTTCTTCGCGGCCTTGGTCGCCACAGGCTTGACCGGAGCGGATTTGGCTGCGGCACTTTTGCTCGGCGCAGCCTTCTTCGCGGCGGGCAACTTCGCCGTAGCTTTCTTCACGATGCCAGCCTTGCCGCCAGCCTTGTCAATCGCCCGAATGGCGGACGGCTTGCCGGCCGGCGCTTTTGCCGCCGCCTTGGCGGAAGGCCTGGCTGCCGGCTTCCTGGCGACCTTGGCGGCCTTTGAAGCGGTTGCAGGGGCTTTGGCTGAAGATCGGTCGGAAGCTTTCACTTTCGTTGCCACGGTGGAGGCCCTCGAAGAGTCGTCGTTGAGCACGAGTGGTCGCGTGTTATAGCCTAGTCCCCCCGAAGCGGCAAGCAATCCGCACGGGCACATTCGTCTTCCGCGACACCGCCCCATGAATTCCCCGCTCATTGCGCTGCTGCGCGGCTACAAGCGGTTCATCAGCCCGCTGCTTGGCCAGCACTGCCGCTTCCATCCGAGCTGCTCGATGTATGCCATCGAAGCCATCCAGGTGCACGGCCACCTGCGCGGCGGCTGGCTTGCGGCAAAGCGCCTCGCACGCTGCCAGCCGCTGTGCGAAGGCGGACTGGATCCGGTGCCGCCGCGCGCCCCGAATCGCTGATCTCGCCGCGCGGGGCTGGCCCCCCGCGCGCAGTGCAACGATAATGCGCCGCTTGCCGCTGCTGGCGGCCGCTCACGCCTCCCCTTTTCCATCCGGAGCGCCCGATGGCCGACGCCTCCCGCCACGACAGGACCGCCCGCCAGCTGCGGCTGCTGTCCGATGCGCTCGACACCGGCCGCCTGGGCCCGGTGCGGCGCCTGATCAACACGCTTTCCCCGGCGGAAATCGCCAACCTGCTCGAATCGCTGCCTACGGCCAAGCGCTCGCTGGTGTGGGGGCTGGTCGATCCGGATGACGACGGCGAGGTGCTGGTCCACGTCGGCGAGGACGTGCGCGAGAGCCTGATCGCGGAGATGGACCCGGACGAACTGGTCGCCGCGGTCGAAGACCTCGACATCGACGATCTGGCCGACATCGCCGAAGACCTTCCCGACCAGGTGATCGAGGAAGTCCTGCGTTCGATGGACCGCGAGAACCGCGACCGCCTCGAACAGGTGCTCTCGTTCCCGGAGGGCAGCGCCGGACGCCTGATGAATCCGGACGTGGTCACGGTGCGCGCCGACACCACGGTCGACGTGGTGCTGCGCTACCTGCGACTGCGCGGCGAGCTGCCCGACCACACCGATTACCTTTTCGTGGTCAGCCGCAAGCACCAGTACCTGGGCCGGGTCTCGCTCACTTCCCTGCTCACCCATGAAGCTTCCACGCCGATCAACGAACTGATCGACGACGAGCAGTCGGCCATCGCCGCCGGCACCGGCGAACGCGAGGTCGCCAACCAGTTCTCCGACCACGACTGGGTCTCGGCTCCGGTGGTGGACGAAAACAACATCCTGCTCGGTCGCATCACCATCGACGACGTGGTGGACATCATCCGCGAACAGGCCGAACACCAGGCCCTGGGCGCGGCCGGCCTGGGCGAGGACGAAGACCTTTTCAGCCCGGTCGGACGCGCCATGCGGCGGCGGCTGGTGTGGCTGTTCGTGAACCTGTGCACCGCCTTCATCGCGGCCAACGTGGTCGGACAGTTCGAAGGCACGATCGACAAACTGGTCGCCCTCGCGGTGCTGATGCCGATGGTCGCAGGGCTCGGCGGCAACGCCGGCACCCAGGTGCTGGCGCTCACCATCCGCGGACTCGCGCTGGGCCAGGTCGGCGCCTCCAACGTGATGATCCTGCTATGGAAAGAGCTGCGCGTGGCGCTGTTCAACGGACTCCTCATGGGCGCGGTATTGGGCCTGATCGTGCTGGCCTGGTTCCGCAACGTGGGGCTGTCGATGGTCATTTCCGTGGCGCTGACGGCCAACCTCCTGCTCGCCGCCGTGGTGGGCGTGACGATCCCGCTGCTGCTCAAGCGCATGGGCTTCGACCCGGCCCTGGGAAGCGGCATCTTCCTCACCGCGCTGACCGACTCGCTCGGATTCTTCACCTTCCTGGGGCTGGCGACCCTGCTGCTGTTGGGTTGAATCGAACTCTGACAGACGCACCCGCTTCCGCCAGAATGGAATGGTCACCGTCCGCAACCACAATGGAGAACGCCTCATGTCTGCCTGGAAAACGATCACCGTCGGCCTGCTCCTTTCCTGTGCATCCGCCACGGCCCCGGCCGCCGGCCTCGGCTCGCTCAAGGGTGCCATCGGCGGCAGCGACGCCGGCTCCCTGCTCTCTTCCAACGCCGGAAACGCCGCCGGAATCGTGCAGTTCTGCATCAAGAACAAGTACCTGGGCGAGGATGTCGCCGGCACGGTGAAGGATCGGCTGCTGGGCAAGCTCTCCCTCGGCGGGGGTGCCGAAGCCGCGTCACAGCCGGCGGATGACGAGGGCTACGCCAACGGTCTCAAGGGCCTGCTCTCGACCCAGGATGGCAAGAGCCTCGATCTTTCCGACCGCAGCGACAAGCTCAAGGAAAAGCTCACGGAGAAGGCCTGCGACGTGGTGCTGGATCAGGCCAAGGGGATGCTCGGCGGCTGAGGTCGGTACGGGCAAGGTGGCTTGCCGGACGATCGAGCTTTTCGCCGGGGTTTCGTCCGCCGCCGAGGCGGACGAAACCCTGCGCCAGCGCAAAATCAATCAACGAAGGAAGCCGAAGCCCGGATCGAGGCGAAACCGACGATCACGGCAGATCGACACGATGCCGTACCAGCAGCTGCACCCCGCAGCGGTCGCGGAAATCGTCGGTTTCCAGCTGGTAGGCCAGGTGCAGGCGCGAAGCCGGGGGCGTGCCGTCGTAGCCGCCGAAGTGGATCGCGTCGATCGGAAAACCGGAGGCGGTGTGGCGCAGCTGCAGCTTGAGGTGGTTGTTGCCGACCACGCGCCAGCCGGCGACGGTGAATTCGTCGTCGAACACCGGCTCGGGGAACCCTTGCCCCCACGGGCCGCCGTCGCGCAGCTGTTCGGCCAGGTCACGGCTCAGGTCCTGCGGGGCGAGCGCGCCGTCGCTGAGGAGTTCCGCGCGCAGGGCGGCGGGGTCGAGGCGTTCTGCGGCGAGCACAAGGAAGGCGGCGCGGAAGGTTTCCAGAGCATCCGGGGCAAGGCTCAGGCCTGCGGCCATCGCATGGCCTCCGAAGCGGGCAATGAGGCCGGGCTGGGCGGCGGCAAGATCGGCCAGCGCATCGCGGATATGGAAACCGGGAATCGAGCGCGCGGAGCCGCGCAGCAGGCCATCCTCGCCACCCGGCGCGAAGGCGACCGTGGGGCGATGCACGCGCTCCTTCAAGCGCGAGGCGACCAGACCGACGACGCCCGGATGCCAGTCCGCATCGAATACGCACAGCGCCGCCTCGCCGCCGTCTCCGGCCTCGATGGTGGCGATGCAACTCGCGGCCATGGCTTCGGCCTGTTGCAGCATCTGGTCCTGAAGATCGCGGCGCTCGCGGTTGATGGCATCGAGCTGTGCCGCCAGCCGCAGCGCCGTGGCCTCGTCATCGGCGAGCAGGCATTCGATGCCCAGCGCCATGTCTTCGAGCCGGCCTGCGGCATTGATGCGCGGACCGAGCGCGAAGCCCAGATCGGCGCTGCCGATCCGCTCGGGCACGCGCCCCGCCACCTGCATCAGCGCGCGCAAACCCGCCTGCGCGACACCGGCGCGCAGGCGTTTCAGGCCCGCGGCCACGAGGATGCGGTTGTTCTCGTCCAGCGGCACCATGTCCGCGACCGTGCCCAGCGCGACCAGATCGAGCAGCACGGAAAGATCCGGCTCGCGGCCGTGGGCGAACGCGCCCTGCGCGCGCAGCTGCGCGCGCAGCGCGAGCAGCAGGTAGAACATCACGCCGACCCCAGCCAGCGCCTTGCTCGGGAAGCCGTCGCCGCGCAGGTTGGGATTGACGATGGCATCGGCCTGCGGCAGCTGCGCGCCGGGAAGGTGATGATCGGTGACGATCACGCGCATTCCCGCTGCGCGCGCGGCGGCGACGCCGGGCACGCAGGCGATGCCGTTGTCCACGGTCAGGAGCAGGTCGGGCGCAAGATCGGCCAGATCGGCCACCAGCGCCGGCGACAGCCCATAGCCGTGCCGCATCCGGTGCGGCACGCGGTAGCTGACGCGGCGCGCGCCGAGCAGGCGCAGGCCGCGCACCGCAACCGCGGTGCCCGTTGCGCCATCGCAATCGAAGTCACCGATCACGCAGATGTGCAGATCGCGCGCGATGGCTTCGAGCAAAAGCGCCACCGCGCGATCCAGCCCGCCGAGCCGTGTCGGCGGCAGCAGTCCGCCGAGGCGGTGGCTTACCTGGGCGATGTCGGTCACGCCGCGCGCGGCGTAGACGCGGCGCAGCACCGGATGCACGGCATCGGGCCAGCCGGAAACGTCCGGAACCGGCCGACGCCGGATGAGAAGCGCGCTCATTCGATCAACCGCGTGCGCCAGAAGCACCAGCGGTGCGAAGATTTCCAGCGCAGAATCCGGCCATCGCCGAAATCCAGCGCGAGCGATTCCAGCTCGCCGCGCGCCACGCGCGCCATGAGCGGGGAAATCCAGTGCCGATCGAGAAGCGCGGCATCGCCCACGTCGCGCAGGTCCGCGAGTGCACCCGCGGGCAGCGTGGCCGCCTGCGCATCGGTAGAGAATTCCACCCCGGCGCGCGCGGCGAGCGCGCGCAGCAGCACATCGCCGCTGCGCACCTGCGAACGCGCGCAGCGCACGTGATCGGGCAGACGCGATGCGCCCCAGAACCAGAGCGTGTTGACCGGCAGCTTGCCGGCCGCCGCGCGGCGCGCGTTGACCTCGTGGTTGTGCAGGATCACCTGCGCCTCGTTCATCAGGCGACGCCAGCGGCGCCCCAGATCGCCATCGGGCATGTGGGCGAAAAGATCGTCGCCGAGGACCTCGCGCGGCGCATGGAAATCCGGCAAACGGGCTTCGGCGGGCAGGCACAGATACCAGCGCGATGGCACGGGCGCGGAAATCGGGAAACCCTCGTCGCCGAACAGCGGCTTGAGCGGCACCAGCAGGGCCTCGCACTCCTCGGGAGCGAGGTCCATCTCGCCGCAGGCCATGAGCCGGACCGAAGCCATGTCGGCGCGCATGAAGCCGGGGTCGGCGCGCAGCCAGGTGAAACCGAGCGCGTCGCCGGCGTCCATCTGGCGGGTCAGCGCAGCCAGCGGCAGCCCGCGCGGCAGGATGTCGAAAGCGCGCGCGATGCGTGCGCCGTCTCCCGCCTCGACCGCGACCACGTCGGCGCGGCAGGCCAGGCGATGCAGCGCCATGGTCTTGCTTGCCTGCCCGCGCAGCGCCTGCCACGGCGGCAGCCACAGCAGCGCATCCTTCGGTTCAGGCGAATTCACCAAGGCCGATCAGCCGTAGCGCACCACGACGATTTCATAGCTGCGCCGTCCGCCCGGGGCCTCGATCTGCACCACGTCGCCCTCGCTGCGACCGATCAGCGCGCGCGAAATCGGCGCGGTGATCGAGATCAGGCCGAGCCGGATGTCGGCTTCCAGTTCACCCACGATCTGGTAGGTGACCTCCTCGCCGCTGTCCTCGTCGATCAGCTCGACGGTGGCACCGAACACGATGCGTGCGCCCACGTCGAGCGTGGCAATATCGATCAACTGGGCGTTGGAGAGGGTCGACTCCAGCTCCTGGATGCGACCCTCGATGAAGCCCTGCTGCTCGCGTGCGGCGTGGTATTCGGCATTCTCCTTGAGATCGCCATGCGCGCGCGCCTCGGCGATGGCCGCGATCACCTCGGGGCGCTTGACGCTCTTGAGGTGCTCCAGCTCCTGGCGCAACCGCTGTGCGCCCTGTGTCGTCATGGGTGGTCTCATGCTAACTCTCCGCTGCCGGCCACCGGCAGGCGTGCGTGCAGTTCCTGCAGTGAACGAACCTCACCCTGCCCGCGCGAGGCGAGTGAATCGACCAGCGCCATCGCCCCGGTCATGGTGGTGGAATAGGTGACCTTCTGCTGCAGGGCGCTGCGCCGGATCGAGTACGAATCGGCGATCGCCTGGCGGCCTTCGGTCGTGTTCACGATATACACGATTTCACCGTTCTTGATGAGATCGACGATGTGCGGGCGACCCTCGACCACCTTGTTGACGCGCTCGCAGGGCACGCCTGCATCGCCCAGCACCTTGGCCGTGCCGCCGGTCGCCACCAGCGAAAATCCATGGTCGATCAGCATGCGCGCCAGCGGCAGGAGCCGCGCCTTGTCCGGATCGCGCACCGATACGAAGGCCTTGCCGCGCGGTGGCTCGCCGATGTTGGCGGCTTCCTGCGCGCGCGCGAAGGCGGCGTTGAAGTTCGCGCCCACGCCCATGACTTCGCCGGTGGAACGCATTTCCGGGCCGAGGATGGGATCGACGTTCTGGAACTTGGCGAACGGGAACACCGCTTCCTTGACCGAGGTGTAGGGCGGCACGATCTCGCGCGTGGCGCCCTGTTCCGCCAGGGTTTTCCCGGCCATGCAGCGCGCCGCGACCTTGGCCAGCGCCACGCCGGTGGCCTTGGAAACGAAGGGTACGGTGCGCGAGGCGCGCGGATTGACTTCCAGCACGAAGATGTCCTCGCCCTGGATCGCGAACTGGGTGTTCATCAGCCCGACCACCTTCAGCCCGCGCGCCATCGCGGCCACCTGCTCGCGCAGACGGTCCTGGATCGCGGGGGAAAGCGAATACGGCGGCAGCGAGCAGGAGGAGTCGCCCGAATGCACGCCGGCTTCCTCGATGTGCTGCATGATGCCGCCGATCAGCACGCCGCCCTGCACGTCGGCGATGAGGTCGACGTCCACCTCCACGGCGTTGTCGAGGAAGCGATCGAGCAGTACCGGGGAATCATTGGATACCTGCACCGCATCGCGGATGTAACGCGAGAGGTCGGCGTCGGAATACACCACTTCCATGGCGCGCCCGCCCAGCACATAGCTCGGACGAACCACCAGGGGATAGCCGATCTCGCGCGCCGCGGCGAGGGCTTCCTCGGCGGTGCGCGCGGTGCGGTTTGGCGGCTGGCGCAGGCCCAGTTCCTCGATCATCTTCTGGAAGCGTTCGCGGTCCTCGGCCAGGTCGATGGAATCGGGCGTGGTGCCGATCACCGGCACGCCGGCGGCTTCCAGCGCGCGCGCGAGCTTGAGCGGGGTCTGGCCGCCGTACTGCACGATCACGCCGCGGGGCTTTTCCAGCGCCACGATTTCCAGCACGTCCTCCAGCGTGAGCGGCTCGAAATAGAGGCGATCGGAGGTGTCGTAGTCGGTACTCACCGTCTCCGGGTTGCAGTTGACCATGATGGTTTCATAGCCATCCTCGCGCAGCGCCAGCGCGGCGTGCACGCAGCAGTAGTCGAACTCGATGCCCTGCCCGATCCGGTTCGGGCCGCCGCCCAGCACCATGATCTTGTCGCGCCCGGTCGGCGCGGCCTCGCATTCCTCGCCATAGGTCGAATACAGGTAGGCGGTGTCGGTGGCGAACTCGGCCGCACAGGAATCCACCCGCTTGTACGAGGGACGCAGTTCGAAGGCATGGCGCAGCGCGCGCAGCGCGGCCTCGTCGGTTCCCAGGAGGCGCGCCAGGCGCGCATCGGAAAAACCCTGCCGCTTGAGTTCCAGCAGGCGGGCGCGATCCAGCCCGGCAAGCCCAGCCGCAGCGGTGCGCGTTTCGGCTTCGATCAACGACTGGATCTGGCGCAGGAACCAGGGGTCGATGGTGGAGAGCGCGTGGATCTCCTCCATCGCAAGACCGGCGCGGAAGGCGTCGGCCACATAGAACAGCCGCTCCGGGCCGGTCTCGCGCAGCTGCCGGCGCAGGATGATCAGTTCGTCTTCCGAGGAAAGATCCAGTCCGGTGGGGTCCAGCCCGGCCTTGCCGGTTTCCAGCCCGCGCAGCGCCTTCTGCAGCGATTCGCTGAAATTGCGCCCCATCGCCATCACCTCGCCCACCGACTTCATCTGGGTGGTGAGGCGCGAGTCGGCCTGCGGGAACTTCTCGAAGGCAAATCGCGGCACCTTGGTGACGACGTAGTCGATGGTCGGCTCGAACGAGGCCGGGGTGCGTCCGCCGGTGATGTCGTTCCTCAGCTCGTCGAGGGTATAGCCCACTGCCAGCTTGGCGGCGATCTTGGCGATCGGGAAACCCGTGGCCTTGGACGCCAGCGCCGAGGAGCGCGACACGCGCGGATTCATCTCGATCACCGCGACGCGCCCGTTGGCCGGATTGATGGCGAACTGCACGTTGGAGCCGCCGGTGTCCACGCCGATCTTGCGCAGCACCGCGATGGAGGCATTGCGCAGGCGCTGGTACTCCTTGTCGGTGAGGGTCTGCGCCGGCGCCACGGTGATCGAATCACCGGTGTGCACGCCCATCGGATCGAGGTTCTCGATGGAGCACACGATGATGCAGTTGTCCGCGCTGTCGCGGACCACTTCCATCTCCAGCTCCTTCCAGCCCAGCACGGATTCTTCCACCAGCACTTCGTGGGTGGGCGAAAGCTCCAGGCCGCGCTTGACGATCTCCTCGAATTCCTCGACGTTGTAGGCGATGCCGCCGCCCGAGCCACCCAGGGTGAAGCTCGGTCGGATGATGGTGGGAAATCCCACCTTGGCCTGTGCTTCGACCGCCTGCTCGTAGCTGCGCGCCACCTCGGCCTTGGGGCACTCCAGGCCGATTTCCTGCATCGCCTGCTTGAACAGCTCGCGGTCCTCGGCGGTGCGGATGGCATCGCGGTTGGCACCGATCAGCGTCACGCCGTATTTTTCCAGCACCCCGTTGTCGGCCAGGTCGAGCGCGCAGTTGAGGGCGGTCTGCCCGCCCATCGTGGGCAGCACCGCGTCCGGGCGCTCCTTGGCGATGATCTTCTCCACCGTCTGCCAGTTGATCGGTTCGATGTAGACCGCGTCGGCGGTGCCGGGGTCGGTCATGATCGTGGCCGGATTGGAGTTGACCAGGACCACGCGGAAGCCTTCCTCCTTCAGCGCCTTGCAGGCCTGCGCGCCGGAATAGTCGAACTCGCAGGCCTGGCCGATGACGATCGGGCCGGCGCCGATGATGAGGATGGTCTTGAGGTCGGTACGCTTGGGCATGGAGTCAGGTCCGGAAGATGCGTGAAGGCGCGCCGCGGCGCGCCGGACAAAGGTGCTTGCACATCAGCGCGCGGAGGCGCCGATGTGCCGGTCCAGGAAGGCTTCCAGCTCGGTATAGAGGCGGACCTTGTTGTCGAAGTCATAGAAACCGTGCGCTTCCTTCGGCTCCAGGATGTCCACCTCGGGCGGATTGCCGGCCTCGGTCAGGGCGTCCTTGAGCAGGCGATACTGGGCCGGCGGCACGCGTTCGTCCTTGCCGCCCTGCACCAGCATCACCGGAATGCGGATCTTGTCGATGTTGAACGCCGGCGACTGCGCCTGCTGCTCGGCCAGCGCCTCCGGCTGCACGCGCTTGAGATAGGCCACGCCCGATTTCGTCTGCGGGATGTCGCCCTTGGTGAACATCATCGGCAGGCTGTAGACGCCCACGTAGCCGATCGTGCAGCGGTACTTCTCGGGGTTGCGGACCACCGACTGCAGCGCGCCGAAGCCGCCGTAGGAGGCGCCGTAGGTGCAGATCCGGTTCGGATCGGCGATGCCCTGCGCCACCGTCCAGTCGACGGCATCGGTCATGTCGTCGATCATCGTCGTGCCCCAGTTGCGATAGCCCTTGCGCTCGAAGGCATTGCCATAGCCACCCGAGCCGCGGAAGTTGACCTGCAGCACGGCATAGCCGCGATTGGCGAGGAACTGCACCTGCGGATCGAAGCCCCATTCGTCGCGGACCCCGTGCGGGCCGCCGTGCGGGTGCAGGATCAGCGGCAGGTTCCTGCCCTCGCCGCGCGGCACGGTGAGGTAGCCGTGCAGCGGCGTGCCGTCGCGCGCGGTGAGCGAGATCGGCCGGGTCGGCGACATCTTCGCCGGATCGATCCAGTCCATCGAGGCCAGCAGGAAACGCGCTTCGCCGCTCTTGCGATCGAACAGGAAATACGCGCCGGGATCCACGTCGCTGTAGCGGCGCAGGAGGATGAAGCGGCCGTCGCGGCTGATGCCCGAGAAAGAAACCGCGTGATCGGGGAAAGCCTGCATCAGCCCCGCCAGCGCCTTGGCCTCGGGGTGTTCCGGAGCGACGAACTCGTAGCTCGGAAGCCCGTCCTGGAAACCCACGGCCAGCAGCTGTGTCTCGTCGCCGCTGAGCAGCATGGCCGCCGAATCGACGTTGGCGTTCTTCGCCAGCAGCGTCTCTTCGCCGCTCTGCGGATCGATCAGGGCCACGCGGGTCGGTTCGCCCTTGTCGCTGATCGAGAAGATCACCCGCTTGCCGTCGCCGGCGAACATCACCGGATGACGTACCGACTCGCCCATCGGCGCCGAATGCACCGTTGTCCATTTCTCGCCATCGCGCCTCAGGGTGAGGATGTCACCACCCTCGTCCTTCTGTCCTATGGCATAGCGCACCTGGCCCTCGCGATCCAGCACGAACTGGCCGAAGCGCAGCGGCGCGGTGGCCACGGTGGTGAGCTTGCCGGTGTAGACATTGAGCTTGAAAAGAAAGGCCGAATCCACCGAGCGCTGCACCAGGATGGTTTCCGGGTCGTCCCAGGTCACATCGACGATGCCGTAGGTCGCACCGTTCGGGATGTGGATGCGATCGTCACCATCGACGTC
>Ga0116141_10002577_pt1 | contig 15478 bp, 7 predicted proteins | sample AD_UKC097_MetaG_FD_89744 | JGI IMG/M metagenome (GOLD analysis project Ga0116141, IMG submission 89744) | Active sludge microbial communities of municipal wastewater-treating anaerobic digesters from USA - AD_UKC097_MetaG | ecosystem: Engineered > Bioreactor > Anaerobic > Digestate | place: USA...
AATGTGGAGCCCTTTCCCCACTGACTTTCCACCAGGATGGAGCCACCCATGAGTTCCACCAGTTTTTTGGTAATGTTCAGTCCCAGACCGGTTCCTTCCTGGCTCCTTTGGATGCCGGCATCGACTTGACGGAACGCGTCAAAGATCATTTGCTGATTTTCCGGTTTGATCCCTATTCCTGTATCCGTTACGGATAAAATGATTGCAGGGCCATCCGTTCGGCAGTGAATCGAGATTCCTCCTTTTTCTGTAAATTTTACAGCATTAGTAAGAAGGTTGATCATGATCTGCTCCACTCTTCTTTGATCTCCGCTTATTTCAGAAATATCCTCCATAATGTTACAAGAAATCTGAAGATTTTTTTTGTTTGCCATCGGGGAGACAATTTGGACGGATTTCTCGATGGATCTTCTCAAGTCAAAGGATTCTGAATTGATTTGAAGTTGTCCCGCTTCGATTTTCGAAATGTCGAGAACATCGTTAATAAGATCGAGGAGATGGCGTGCACTTCCACGGACCATCCCCAATTGTTTTTCCTGTTCTGGATTTAAGGGGCCGGCCAATCCCTGTAAAACGATTCCGGTAAACCCGATAATGGAGTTTAATGGTGTCCGAAGCTCATGGGACATGCTGGCAAGAAAGGCGGATTTCAGGCGATCGGCCGACTCGGCTTTATTCCTGGCCACGACTAATTCAGCCGTTCGTTCCGCAATTCGTTGTTCCAGCGAGACATTTAATTTACGAAGATCCTCCTCCGCCTGCTTGCGCTCGGATATATCGCGAATCACCGCCTGAAAGTACTTTTTACCCTCGCTTTCAATGGCGTGCAAATTGATTTCAACGGCAAATTTGCTTCCATCTTTTCGTTGATGAGCTGTTTCAAAAAGAGCCTTTCCGGAAACCATGGCTTTTTTAATCTGTCCTTCAAATTCCTCTTTTGTTTCCGGTGCGCGCAACTGAGAGGCATGCATTCCGATGAGCTCTTCACGGGTATATCCGTAAAAATCAATCATGCGTTCATTGATCTCAATAAAATGAAAATTTTCATCAAGCAAAATAATGAAGTCATTTGCGTATTTGGATAAGTAATGAATGTGTTTTGCCGACAACCTTGCCTCTTCTTCTGCAAGGATTCGCGCCTTGAAGATTTGCTTAATGCCCACAATTCCCAGAAACATGAATATGGATAAAAGCAAGCCGAAGATTTCATTTGTCAAGTCAGGTCGACAGGGCATATCTCCGAAAACGAGATGATACAAGGGAATGATTCGCCGAATCATCATCAGGAAAAGAGCAATCGATATGAGAATCCAGGAATAAGCCTTGCCGGTGAGTCTGATCAGCCGCAGAGCATAAAGAACCGTCAGAAATTGCACCAGGACCGCACAGGTTAACACGATGATGACAAGCATATCAGGTTCCTTATCCGCATGTTGAGAAAGCTTTATACGGTTACATTTCTACCACACGGTGTTGCAAAATATCAATAGCCTCACGCTCGGACAACAAGTGAAGAAATGCAGTCTCGATGAAAATATAGGTGGTAGGATTTTTTGTGCTAATCACCGCGGATAAAAGTCACGGCGTTTTTAAAAATCGCCAGACCTTCTCCCTCTTCGGGAAGATTTTCCCTTGTCCAGCGGGGATGATTGGTGCGATGCAGGAAAGCCTCCGGATGCGGCATCAGACCGAATAGGCGCCCCGTTTCATTACAAAGACCAGCAATGGCGTGGATGGAACCATTGGGGTTGGCGGGATATTCCATTGTTATGGAGCCGTTCGCATCACAATAGGAAAATGCGACGAGATTTTTTCTTTCTATTTCTTCCAGCACTTCGTTGTTCCGGGGAACAAACTTGCCCTCTCCATGGCGAACAGGATAATAAGCGGTGGTTATGCCCTTGGTGAAAATACACGGGCTTTGCTCATTGGCCTTGAGATAAACCCAGCGGTCTTCAAAGCGGCCGGAGTCATTATAGGTCAGCGTTGAACTTTGTTTGGTGAAGCTTCCGTCCAGCGCCGGCAAAAGCCCCAGTTTGACCATGAGCTGAAAACCGTTGCAAACGCCAAGCACGAGTCCGCCCGCGTTGATGAATTTCAAAAGCTCTTCAATCAATTTTTCATCGGCTCCGGAAATCGCTGCATGCAAAAAGCGGTTGGCGCCCGCTTTCGCTGATCCCAGATCGTCACCGTCCAGAAAACCGCCGGGAAGATTTAAAAAATTGTAATCGGAAAGGCGCTTTTCGCCAAAAAGCAGTTCGCTGATGTGCACAATATCTACTTGATCCGCCGAAGCCAGCCGGCAGGCGTGAGCCATTTCCATCTCGCAGTTGGCGCCATTGCCCGTAAGCACAATTGCTTTAACTTTTTTTGCCATGGGAAGAGTCCTGTCTAAAAATTCAGAGGCTTTTGCCAGGAAGCCTTGAGTTTTTTTATTTTTTCTTTCATGATCACTTTGCCGTTCAAGCCCGTGACTTCGAACAGCCCGTCTGCGGAAATAAAACCGATTTCCGCAAAAACGGCGCCTGCCAATTGCTTTGCAAAACGCGCCGCATTTTCGGGATGGACTGTCACGACAAAACGGCTGGCCGTTTCGGAAAATAAAATGTAGTCGTTACGTTTTTTTCCACGGTAAGGCACATCCCTTAAATCCACATGCATGCCCAGGCCGCCCGCAAACGCTGTTTCTGCAAGGGCGATGCCCAAGCCTCCGTCGGAGCAGTCATGGCAGGAGGCGACCAGGCCCTCCTCGATAGCTTTTTGCAGTCTACGGTATTTTTTCAAGGCGGTTTTTCCGTCCACTTTCGGAACTTGATTTCCGATGGCTCCTTGCTCTGCAAACCATTCGGACCCGCCCAATTCCTCAAAGGTTTCTCCAATCACATACACCAGATCTTGCGGGCGCTTGGCATCCATGGTCACGGTTTTACGCACATCCGAAATTTTCCCGATCACCGAATAAAGCAGCGTGGGCGGCACGGAGATTTTGGTTTTTCCGATGGAATAGTCGTTTTTCATGCTGTCTTTCCCGGATATACAGGGCACGCCAAAAATGGTGGTGTAATCATAAATGGCTTGATTGGCGCGTACCAGTTGCGCAAGTTTGTATTCTCCGTCGGGTGTCTTGTCGGAACGGACCGGATCGCACCAGCAGAAGTTGTCCAGACCGGCCAGATGATCCAGGCTGGCTCCGACAGCCACGGCGTTGCGAATCGCTTCGTCGATGGCGCAGGCAGCCATGTCATAGGCGTCAATATCGCTATAACGGGGGCAAAGACCGTGGGCAACCACCACTCCTTCCAGGGAATCCAGAAGCGGTCTGATAACGCCAGCATCCGAAGGGCCGTCGTTTTCGATGCCCACCAGCGGCTTGACCACGCTGCCGCCCTGCACTTCATGGTCATACTGACGAACAACCGCTTCCTTGGAACAGATATTCAGGCGCGAGAGCATCCGATGAAAAGCCTTACCGTAATCTGATGGTTCGGCAAAAACCGGTTCAGCATTTTTCGGCGCTTTCCATCGGGCGGAAAGCTTCATCTGCGGCACGCCGTTATGCAGAAAATCCATATCCAGGCAGGCCACGGTTTTTTTGCCATAACGAACATGAAATTTTTTGGTTTGGGTGAACCGGCCCAGCACGGTGGCCTCCACACCTCTCCGACGCGCCAATTCCATAAATTGTTTCACTTTTTTCGGATCAACGGCCAGCGTCATGCGTTCCTGCGCTTCCGAAACCAGAATTTCCCAGGGCTGCAAACCTGCATATTTCAGAGGCGCAAGCGACAAATCCAGTTCACATCCGCCGGCATAGGCGGCCATTTCTCCCACAGAGGATGATAAGCCGCCCGCGCCGTTGTCGGTAATGGCCCGGTAAAGGCCTCTGTCTCTGGCCACCAGCAGAAAATCCGTCATTTTTTTTTGTGTAATCGGGTCGCCGATTTGCACCGCTGTAACCGGCGAGCCCTCATGCAATTCCTCGGAGGAGAAGGTGGCCCCGTGAATGCCGTCCTTGCCGATTCTGCCTCCCGTCATGATGATGACATCACCGGGGCGGATTTCCTTGGTATGCGTCGGTTTCCCATGAAGCCGCGCGGGCATAATACCGGCTGTGCCGCAATAAACCAGGGGCTTTCCCAGAAACCGCTCATCGAAAACAATGCTGCCGTTGACAGTGGGAATGCCGCTTTTATTTCCGCCATGCTCCACACCCTCACGCACGCCTTCGTATATGCGACGGGGATGCAAAATGCGTGGAGGCAGTTTCTTTTTATGATAGGGCGAGGCAAAGCAAAATACATCCGTATTAAAAATCAGTTTTGCGCCCATTCCCGTTCCGAACGGGTCGCGATTGACGCCGACAATGCCGGTCAGGGCGCCGCCATAGGGATCAAGCGCGGAAGGGGAATTGTGCGTTTCCACCTTGAAAACCAGATTATAGTCTTCATTGAACTGAATCACACCGGCATTATCCACAAAAACGGAAAGACAAAAGTCTTTTTTCCCTTTGGTTTTACGGATTTTCGCGGTTGAACCTTTGATGTAGGTTTTAAAAAGCGAATTGATCGTTATGGAATTTCGCCCTTCCATATATTCAATTTTACTGTTGAAAATTTTATGTTTGCAATGTTCCGACCAGGTTTGCCCCAGGCATTCCAGTTCCACATCGGTTGGGCATTCGTCCAGCCCCACTTTTTTACGGGCCTGAATGATGGCGGGCTTCCGATAGTAGGCCTGAATCTTCTTCATCTCTTCCAGATTGAGAGCCAGAAGCTTTTCACGGCTGATGGTCAGAAGGCCTTCCGCATCCACGTCCGCAAGAGAAATCCGTTCGATTTTGAGTTCATCTTTCTCCATCACCTGGGGAATAAAAGCAGAAAGTCCTTTTTGAACATCAAAATCTTTTGCGGCAACTACCAGATGACGTTCGATTAGATCATTGGCCAGCAAACCGGAAGCGATTTTTTCCGCATCGTTTTGCAATATTTTTCCGCGAATCAGATACTGACGGGAAGTATAAACCGTAATTTTTCGATCACCGGTTTTGTCTCCCAAAAGCAAAGCAATCGCTTCAGAAGCCGTTTTGCCGACATTGTCCGTCACCCCCGGACGAAAACCGACTTCGATCAGCCAATCGAAATTTTGGGCCAGCGGGCGGTTAATGGCATAATCCTGAATGACCGGATCGGAAAGGGGTCCGCCGGCTGCATCCTTGAGTTCCGAATGCGAAAGCCCTCCCGTAACCGTGTAAACTTCAATCGTGGAGACTTTTTCAACGTCCAACGCCAGATGATCGACAATGCGTCTGGCCGTTTTCTCTCCCAGCGCGTCGCGAATTCCTTCTTTAAAACCGACTTCGATCCGATCCGCCATGATGATCCTTCAAGTGACCCGAGATTTTGGCAGGTTTATACTCAAAAGAGGCCAATTATGCAACCGGGAATGTAAGGGCTGGCTCCTTATCGGAATCCATCGGCCTTGAGAAGGCCGCCGGGATGAAAACTGGCAAGGTTATTGTACTTCTTTGATACGGTGTGGATTTTTATTTATGAAATTTCGTTAAAAAAGCGCTTTCCGCGTCATATGTGCCGATGAGCACCAGTTCATCATCTCTGGCGATTTGAATGGAAGGATCCGGATTGATATAGGTATTTCCATCATGCTCCATGGCCACCACGGTGCAGCCGGTTTTTTCACGAATACCGGATTGTGCAATCGTCTTGCCGATTAGGGAGCGGGGCGCTGGCAGGTGAAAGAAATTTAATCCTTCGGCCAAAAGAAGGGTTTCTTCGTTCCTCAAAAAATTGAAAATGGCATTGGCGCCCAGCGACGCGTAAGACATTACAAAATCCGCACCCGCGCGGTGCAGCGTGGAAACGTTGCGATCCTCGCTGGCCCGGCTGAGAATCTGAATATCGGGTTTTAGGCTGCGAATATACTTGGTGAGGTAAATATTGGTGGCGTCATCATGAGAGGTGATCAGCGCCGCCGGCGCTTTTTGAAACCAGGCGGCTTCCCACGTATGAATGTCCGCTGCGTCTCCATATATAAAATGCGAATTTTCCTCGGTTTTCCTGCGGTTCCTTTCTATGATCAGATAAGGAATCTCCGCTTTCTGAAACCGGGTGGCGATGGCATGTCCAACTCGCCCGCCACCGACAATGATGACCGGATCACCGGCCACTTTACAGATTTGGTAAAAGGAATACACCTCATCATAGCTTGCCACGGAAGCTTCCAATCCGGCAAAAACCAGAACACTGGTGCGCTCGATAACCGTATCCGGTTTGGGAGTAATGAAATGCCCCCTCTCCCAGATTCCCACCACCGTCAGTCCGAAAGATTCCCGCAGTTTGCTTTGCGCCAGCGTCTGTCCGACCAGAGGCGTTCCGATCACCGGCGCCTGGGCAATCACCATTTGACGGTATCGGCCGATGAAGTTGGCTTTACAGTCGCCCGCGATCGTCCAAGCGGCAAGCGAACTTCCCAGAAGATCGTATAGTTGAAGAACACGCGAACTACCCGCCAGTTCCAAAATATCCACGGAATGGGGGGACTCCGCCGTGGTGACAATCGGCAGACGCTCAAATTCTTCCCGCAGGGTCAATGTAATGTTGGTATTCATCTGATCGCTGTTGGTGGCCGCCACCAGGGCGGCATTTTGCGCGCGGAGCTTGACATAGGTTTGGGGATCATCGATGTTGCCGATGGCCACTCGGATGTCTTTGTCATACAGATCCATGGCCTGCTGCAATTCCTCAACGACCACCACATAATCTCTTTTATAACTGACCAGCTTTTCGATCAGGGAAGACGTGACCGGATCATAGCTGGTGAGGATGACATGATCACGGGTGTCCGAAGGCAGTTCACGCGGCGCGCGGCTTCTGGTTTGCGCATCCATCCAGGGCCCGAAAAAGAATTTAATAAAAATGAAGGGAAGAAGAATCAACAGCAGAATAACGCCGGAGAGCAATACAACGATGGAGAAAACTCGGCCAATATCGCTGGCAAAGGTAATATCCCCAAAACCCAGCGTGGACATCACCACCATGGTCCAGTAAAAACCGGTAATCCAGGAATGCTTTTGCCCCTCCAGCGCCATCAGAAAATGAAACAGCACACTGTAAGCGGTGATCAGAAGCACAATGACCAGCAGATACTTGAGAAGCAACCGGATATTGGCCTTAATGATTTTGCTGCCTGATAATGTGCTGACGATCGCCGCCAAAAATTTCATCGGATCTGCTCCTGATTTTTCGACAAACAGCAAAGATGATGATCCGCCATCATGTGAGAGAATAGAAACAACCCCCCTTTCTGTCAGCCGAAATGATGGATGCCGGATTGGTAAGAGTTGAAAGAAGCGACAAAGTGGGTTAATGGGTTAAGGAAGAAAGAATCAGAAGCAGGGGGATACGAAAGGAGAGACCGCCATGTTCTATAAAAAAAACAAACAAGACTACCACTCCCGCATACCGGGAATATCCCAAAAAACACTGGTGCATGGAGAAAAAACCCTTTTGGCCGAGTTTTTTCTCCAAAAGGACGCCGAGGTGCCGCTTCACTCCCATCCTTATGAACAGACCGGATATTTGATCAGCGGGCACATGGTCTTTACCATAGAAGGCGAGCAATTTGATGCTCTACCCGGAGATAGCTGGTGCATCGCGTCAGATGTCGAGCACAAGGTGGATGTGCTGGAAGACACGCTGGTCGTGGAAGTATTTTCTCCGGTCAGAAAAGATTATCTGCCGGGCCGGAAATAAATTCCATCAACTGAAAACTTCCCCTTAATGTTGAAATGATAATGAATTGACATCCGGAAGTATCTTTCCTATATAGCGGGCAAAAAATTTTTGAAAAATATGAAAAGGCGTTTTATGCGGCAACTTGAAAAGCCAGCCAGTCTGGCGAGCAAGATAGACAAGTTCAGAGAGCTGGCATCTGTGCTGCCAGGCGCGGCCTATCAGACCGATCTCCAGGGAAGTGTCACATTCGTCAGCCCAAACGGTTTTCAAATGTTCGGCTATTCAGCGCAGGATGCAAAAGAACCACGATTATTATCAGATTTATTTATCCAGGAAGATCGGGAGCGGCTGAAAAACCATCTGGATATTATTTTGCAGGGAAACGCGATTCACCCCGCGTCTTATGTTGCTCTGCGCAAAGATGGACAGACTTTTTCCGTTATTGTTTACGGCAGTCCATTGATAGAAGATGGTCGGCGCTGGGGAAGCGTCGGCTTAATCGTTGACCTGTCTTACAAAAAACGCATCGAAAAAATCCTGCGCGAGACAAAAGAGAAATATCAGGATATCTTTGAAAATATCTGGGATGTCTGGTGTTATCACGATTTGGAGGGAAATTTCCTCGAGGGCAACTTTGCTTTCAAAAAACAATTTGATTTTCAAACCAGCGAAGGGCGCTTTCTGAATCTTCGCGACCTTATCGCGGAGCCTTACCGTCCGAATGTTGACGATTATTTAAGCAGAATTAGGAAAAACGGGAAGGATTCCGGAATTATGCGGGTAGTGGGCAAAGACGGAATTGAATATCTTTTTGAGTACAGTAACATCCTTTTTTATGAGGATGGCCGCCCCGTTGGCGTCCGCGGCATGGCCAGAGACGTGACCTTGCGCGTCCGGGCGGAAAAATCGCTGAAAAAAAGCGAGGAACGCTACCGCAGTGTTTTTGAAAACGCGGGTCTGCCTATGGTGATTATCGAGGAATCCCTGATCATCTTCATGGTGAACGAACGTTTTGTGGAGATGTCCGGATATGAAAAAAGCGCGATCGAAGGCAAGATGACTTTAATGGATTTTATAGGCGAGGAAAGTCGCGATGAAATACGAAGGTGTTTGTCCAGGCGCAAGGAGGACAAGCCGTTTGAATACGAAGGATGCATAACTCACCGCCAGGGCAAACAGTTTGACGTTCTCATCCGCATGGGGCGAATTCTTGAGGCTGGTCAATTCACCGCGTCATTTACAGATATAACATCTCGCAAACAGGCGGAGGCGGCCTTGCGGGAAAGTCGTGAATTCCTCCAGGAAGAGAATCTGCGTCTGCGTTCCTCTATCCGGGAACGCTACCGTTTTTGCGACATCATTGGCAAAAGTCGGGCGATGCAGGAAGTCTATGAATTTATTCTTAAAGCGGCGGCAACTCAGGCAAGCATTATCATTTATGGAGAGTCAGGAACCGGAAAAGAACTTGTCGCAAAAGCCATCCACGAAACCAGCGACAGAAAAAATAAGAAATTTGTGACGGTGCATTGCGGCGCGATTCCGGAAGCGCTTATGGAAAGCGAGTTTTTTGGCTACAAAAAAGGCGCGTTCACAGGCGCCAACGAGGATCGACGCGGATATCTTGATGATGCGGATGGCGGAACTCTTTTTCTGGACGAAGTTGGCGATGTTGGTTTGAGCATGCAGGTAAAACTTCTACGAGCTATCGCCGGAGATGGCTATGCCCCGGTGGGTAGCAGCGCTATGAAAAATGTTAATGTCCGAATCATCGCAGCCACCAACCGAAATATCCGTGATCTGGTCAGAAAAGAACTGATGCGGGAAGATTTTTTTTATCGCATTCATATTCTTCCCATCTATCTGCCGCCTCTAAGAGAAAGAAAAGACGACCTGCCTTTGCTGATTGACCATTTTCTCCATCTTTATGATGCCAATCATCAGGCCCTGCCCGGTCACATTATGGAAATGCTGATTGAATATCACTGGCCGGGTAATATCCGGGAGCTTCAGAATGTGCTGCGTCGCTATCTGACTTTAAAAAAACTGGATTTTGAGAGTTTTCCGTCTAATCAGAATTTTCAGTTAAAAAGCAATTTTGCCAGAGAAAATCATTTGGGGCGGCATGTTTTGGCGCCGGGCGTTTCCGCCGAAGATTTAACGCTCTCCTTTCCTGAACAAAACAATCGTCAAATAGAAAAAGAATGCAAATTGACATTAGAAAATCTGGAAAAGAATCGAATATTAAAGGCCTTGGCGGAAAATAACTGGCGTCGGGAGAATGCCGCTCAGTCTTTAGGCATGAACCGCAAAACGCTTTATAGAAAAATGCAAAAACTGGGCTTGGCCTCCTCTGTGTCTTCTCAATTGTCCCAGAATGGGACATAGCTGCCCCATATTATAAGTCATTGAATATTTAAAACAATATAGATAATTTCCGTTTTGGACGAGGCAAAGCATGCCCCATCTGTTTCCAGGGTAATTTTAATCATTTACGCAAAACATTCTTATTATTCCAAATAATTACAAATATTATGCAGTGGCTTTCTTATGTGGCATACATAATGCTTTGAATGACGCATATTTTCCACTGCGCAAGAAAGGAGACTTTCGGTTTTGCAGCGGAAAATCACACAAAAATATTTTTTTGAGGAGGAAAACAATGAAAAAACTGTTATCAAGTCTGGTCGTTTTGATGTTTCTATTAACTTTTTCCGGTCCTGCGGCAAGCGCCGACCTTGCCAGCCAGAGCAATAATGATATCGCTTCTGCTTTGCTTGGCTCCATGGCAGGTGATTTGGCCTCGAGTTCAAGCGTATTAAAAAGCGTGGCGACATCGGCAAAGCTGAAAAATGCTTTGAAGGGTCAAAGATTAGAGATTTATAGCGAAGAAGGCGTGAAATTATATATCGCCGTTGTTGTTGAAAAGCTGGTTCCCAAAGTCAAATTGATCGCCGCGTTTGACAAGAAGCCGTTAACTGTTGAAGATTCAACGACTTTGGTTGATGGAACGCTGGTGTTCAACGTGGGCTACAATATCTTAAAAAGTCAGGTTACGCTGGGACTTGATTCCGATGGTCAGGGATTGACGCTGACATCGCAAAGTGGCAAAACAACGGTGGTTGAGCTCAAAAACGTCAATATCGGCATCGGAACGGGCACATTAAATCAGGGCAAGATCAACGTCAGCGGCGTAGCGGTCATCAATGGTGTTTCGGTTGGCCTGGGGTCCTTGAGCAAATTGATAGAAATTTTCAGTAAGACGATTTAATTATATTGAGAATCATATTGCGGGAGTTTTTCTGAACCGGACAGGAGGCGTTGCCAGATTCGCTTCCTGTCCTTTTTTCCTGCCTATTTTTTGTCAAGTTCCTTTCTCACCGCCATGCCGAGGCGCTCCAGAACGTATGGTTTCGGGATGTAAGTACCGGCCCCTATAGCTTGGGCCTTCCTTGCCCGATCCGATTCTGAAAACCCACTCACGATAATGGCCTTCTGCACAGGGTTAAGCTTCAGGATAGCCTCGTACGTCTCCAAACCGTCTATCCCCGGTTCCATGATCATGTCCAGAACGATCAGATCCGCTTTGTTCATTTTCAGGTATTCAATGGCCTCTTCACCGCTCGCGGCTGTTTTTACTCTGTAGTTCAGTTTGCTAAGCATACGGCACGCCAGCTCCCGCTGAAGACTTACATCATCCACAATCAATATCGTTTCACCTTTCCCCAGGTATTCAGAAATGGATACGGAGATTTGCTCGCTTTCAATGTTTTCTCTTATTACCGGGAAATAGAGGATAAAAGTGGTTCCTTTCCCTTCCTTGCTCTCCACGTTGATGTACCCGTTATGATCTTTAATCGTTCCCCACACCACGGCAAGCCCCAGGCCGGTTCCGCTTCTCCCCATGATCTTCTTGGTATAGAAAGGCTCGAAGATGCGCTTGATATCTCTTTCCGGTATGCCTTCTCCTGTATCGGATACGGCAAGGACTACATAGTCGCCTTCACGAATGTTATCATATCCATGAATCGGCATGTCCAGGTATTGGTTGGCCGTAAGGATCTTTAAAACACCGCCCTCAGGCATGGCCTCGGCGGCGTTTGCGGTTAGATTGATGATCGTCTTGCTAAGATGTACAGGGGACCCCATGATGTTCAGGAGGTCTGACTCAAGATCCAATTGCAATTTGACATGTGGGTTGTAGGAAAGTACTTTTTGAAACTCCGGCAGCTTTTGACAATCATTAATAGTGGCATTGAGATTGACTATTTTCTTGGTTTGCACCCCCCTTCGCGCCAGGGTCAGGAGATCCTGAACGATTGCCGCAGATCGATTTCCGCCTTCCAATATCTTCTCCAAATCTTCTCTCAAGGGATTTGACGGATCCATTTCATCTATCAGCATCTCCGAATAACCCACCACGATGCCCAGAACATTATTCAGGTCGTGAGCAACGCCGCCGGCCAGAAGCCCCAGCGACTCCATCTTCTCCGCACGCCGAAGGCGTTCCTCGAGGTTTAGTTTTTCCTCTTCTATCTGACGGCGCTCGGTGATATCTCGAACAAATGCCAGCACATTTGTTTGCCCCTTGCGCTGAATCACGTTGGTCATGATTTCTATCAGGATGTGACGTCCATCTTTTCTTATGATCTCAAGATCATCAGGACCTGTTGATTTGCCTTCAATGTTAGCCTTAAACAGTTCGTAAGCTTTGCCTAAACTGCTTTCGGCAATCATATTTGTGCCGAGGAAATTCCTGCCTATGAATTCTTCGCGCCTGTAGCCGATGATTTCCTCTGCTTTGCGGTTGCCGTAGATTAAATTTCCATCAAGGTCGTTCATGAAAACTCCGTCGGGAGCTTTTTCCATGGAAACCCGAAACAGTTCCTCGCTCTCCCGCAGTGCATTCTCCGCCCTCTTACGCTCGGTAATGTCCCGGAATTCAACTGTTCTGACCATTTTCCCCTTGTAAGGGACGTTTCGCGCTTCTAGACGGAGGTAATATTCTTCTCCATTCTTTCTAATTCCCATGGCTTCGTATGGTTTTTCGTAGCCGGCCATGATATTGTCCATTACTTTTTTTCTTGATTGAGGCGCAATTAGCAACAAACCGTCCATTTCCGTCAATTCTTCAAGCGAATAGCCGGTCATTTCAGACATGCCCCTGTTGCAATCCAGAATAACTCCCTTGTCATGGATAGCGATTCCGCCGAAAGAGGCGTTGTGCAAAGCTTTGAAACGCTCTTCGCTCTCGCGCAGCGATTCCTCTGCCTGCTTGCGGTCGGTGATGTCTTTTACAAACCCGAGAAAGCGTGTATCCGAAAGCTTGATCGCAACCACATGCCAGAAACGATTCTCACCAGATTTTGTTACAAAACCAATATCACCACGAGCCAATCCCTTTTGCTGAACCTCTTGAAAATGTTGAATTCCTTTTTGACGTTCAAATTCTTGCAGCAGGTCAGGGATATGCATTTTTAGAAGTTCTGCCTCGGAATAACCGGTTATTTCGCAAGCTGCCCGGTTTACTTCTATATATCTGCCTGTTTCGTCAGCAATGAAAACACCATCAGGAGCGTTATCAATATAGGAACGAAATTTTTCTTCGCTCTCCCGCAGCGCCTTCTCTTCCCGTTTGCGTTCAGTGATGTCTTTCTGCATTCCAATATAGGCATAGGGTTTCCCGTTCTCGCCAATCAGGGGGCTTACCTTGTATTCACAAATAAATGTTGAACCGTCCTTTCTTCTGTTCAGGAATTCCCCAAAATACACTCCGCCTGACGATACAGCTTCATAAATCTCCTGCTGCATCTTCTCGGCCATAGGCTCTGCATTGAATATGTCTGGTTTTTTGCCTATTAGTTCCTCCATACTGTAACCAAACAATTCCTGTGCCTTCTTATTCATATAGGTAATCGCATAGCCGGCATCCGTGGTGACTATCGAATCAGACATATTTGCTGTTATGGCGCCAAGGAACCGATTTTGTTCTTCTGCTCTCTTATGTTCGGTAATATCACGGGCATAAATGGCTATCCTGCTTACATTACCAATACTATCAAATATCGGATAAAGTGAATGCTCGATAAATCTGTTGCCCCGCTGATCTTCAAATTGAATCGGCTTGCAGGACCTTAATACCAAATTTACCTGTTCTCTTCTGGTCTTAGCCAATTCAGGCGTGATCAGATCATAAATGGAAGTTCCAATCAAATCTTCAGATGTCTTGTTAAAACGGTTTGCAAAGGTGGTATTAATCATCAAAAGAGTGCCCTCCACATCAATCATGCAAAGTGCTTCAGTCGTGGCGTCCAAGATTGCCCGCATGGCATCTTCTTTTTCCCGTACCGCCTCCTCCGCCTTTTTGCGCTCGGTAATGTCGAGCATGGCGCCAACCATCCGAACGGCCTTGCCTTGTTCGTTGCGTAAAACATATCCACGGTCCAGAACATCCGCGTAGCTGCCATCGGTTTTCAGGAAACGGTACTCGTCGCGCCAAGCGTCGGATAGAGGATTGTTCACAACACCAAAGAAGGTATCGTGTATCCTTTGTCGATCATCCGGGTGTACGCGTTGGACCCACCAGTCAGCGTTCACCGGGCGCTCGACAATCTCAGTCCACCCGAAGACAATAGTTCCAGATTCATTCCATTGCTGCATATCCGTGATGATATCCCAGTCCCAAATGACGTCGTTGGTGGCTCTGTTGGCCAATCGAAGACGTTGTTCAGTATGCCGCAGGACATCTTCCGCCTGCTTGCGTTCGGTGATATCCGTAAACATGGCGAAAGATCCGGCAAAACGCCCCTGATCATCCAGAAGGGCTTTGGCGGATACGGCGGTCCATAGTTCTGAGCCATCCCGGCATTGTAAGCGGCGCTCATATACCTCATCCTCTCCCGCATGCCTTTTCTTCATCTTTTCTTTGTGGAAGGAGATGTCCTCCGGGAAGAAGAAATCCTCCACTTTCTTCCCGAGCATTTCAGATTGCTGATATCCCAGCATCTTTGCCATCGACTTGTTTACATAGGTAGTCAGGTGATTGCCGTCCATCCACCAGATGCCCTCGTTAGCGGTCTCCACCAGAATACGGTATCGCTTCTCGCTTTCAGCCAACGCCTCTTCCATTCGCTTTCGTTCTGTTGTTTCTATAAGAGAAAAGACCAGCCCCTCTACTTTTCCCGAATCATTCATGACCGGTGTGAGAGTCCAATCCCAGTAAGTTGTTCCACGCTCCGGTTGATCGGTGAAGAAAAAAGGCTTGTCGAGATACGCAACAGACTGCCCCGTATCCCTTACATGTGCAAATATGGCCTCATTCTCGGCATGGGGATAGAGGGCAAAATGGTTCTTACCTATCATTTCTTCAGGTCTGTAGCCGCATGTTGTTGCATAGGCTTCATTAACCCGCACAAAGTTAAAGTTCCGGTCCAGATAAGCAAGGTACACGCGCTTTGCACAATTCATGACGGTCTGCAGGACATCGCGCTCCTGTTGAATTTTCTTCAACAAGGCACTTTCTTTAGTTTGCCGCCCGAATTCGGCCTGTTCCAGTTGCTCGATTCTTTTTCTGAGTGCTTGATTCTCTGCCAGCAGTTCTTGATTGTTTTTGGATAGTTCGTGCATGGCGCTCCTTGGATGTAAAAAACATTTGATAGTAAACAATACATGGGGAATTTAAGAGTTCCATCAGTTCATCTTTGTCGGCAGCCGCCAGCCAGTTTTCCCGC
>Ga0116141_10002579_pt1 | contig 15475 bp, 11 predicted proteins | sample AD_UKC097_MetaG_FD_89744 | JGI IMG/M metagenome (GOLD analysis project Ga0116141, IMG submission 89744) | Active sludge microbial communities of municipal wastewater-treating anaerobic digesters from USA - AD_UKC097_MetaG | ecosystem: Engineered > Bioreactor > Anaerobic > Digestate | place: USA...
ACCTCCCCCGATCTTCGGGGGAGGAATCTGTGCGAGCCTTACAGTCCTTCGCCCATCGCGCGAGACACGGTGCTTTCTTGATCCCAATCACCGGCTCCGCCGGAGTCCCGCTCGCGATGACGGGTCATCGCGGTGCCGTGAGATCATGCTTTCTTGATCCCAATCATCGGCCCTGACGGAGTCCGTACGGTTCCTCGCGCCGGGGTTTGTCGAATGATACCCTTCAGGTACAATCATGCCCGATTGATTCCGTTCCAAGGACCTTTGAATGAATCAAAATCCTACAAAAGTCGCGGTGATTGGTGTCGGATCGCTGGGTCAGCACCATGCGCGGGTGTACGCCGAAAATGCCGATGCGCAGCTGGTGGGAATTGTGGATGTGGACCGAGCACGTGCGGAAGAGATCGCCTCGAAATACCAGACCCGTGCCTGTGCCTCTATTGATGAGTTGGATTGTGTGGATGCTGCCAGCGTTGTGGTTCCGACAGAGCAGCATTTCTCTGTCGCTTCGCGATTGCTGGAACGGGGCGTCCATTGCCTGGTTGAGAAGCCGCTGACCCTCTCGACGGAAGAAGGCAAGGAGCTCTGCCGCCTGGCCGAGGAGAAAGACGTTGTCCTCCAAGTGGGCCACATCGAGCGTTTCAATCCGGCGGTGATGGCGCTGAACGAGGTATTGGCGAATCCGCTGTTCATCGAGGCGCATCGTCTCGGCCCCCCGGCACCGCGTGTGAAAGACATCGGCGTGGTGATGGACCTGATGATTCACGATCTGGACCTGATCCTGGCCCTGGTGAAATCGGAGGTGGCCACTGTGGATGCCATCGGCGTGCCGGTGCTGACTCCCAAAGAGGACATCGCCAACGCCCGGCTCCGGTTCGCATCCGGGTGTATCGCGAATGTCACGGCCAGTCGGATTACCGCCGGGCGGCAAAGGAAGATCCGCATCTTTCAGCCCAGTGCTTACATCTCGCTGGATTACCTGGCCCCCAGCCTGGAGGTCTATCGCAAGGCAGAGGACGGAGACGGAAAACCACGAATCGAATACGAACAGATTTCTATCGAGCCGCGCGAGCCGCTTGAAACAGAATTGTCGTCGTTCCTGGAAGCCGTGCGCGGCGAGCATCCGCCCGTTGTGAACGGACGAGATGGATTACGCGCGCTGCACCTCGCGGAATCCATTACCCGCTCGATTAACGAACAATTCGCAAGATGGACCATTGAGGGCACAGACACCCCCTCTCCCACCGGGAGAGGGTTGGGGTGAGGGCTGATGAATCCGCAAACCCTGTTGGTAATCATCCCGGATCGCTTGAGTGAACTGGTCTCCAAAGGCGAGATGACGCCACGGTACTACAACCCGGGGAATCTGTTTCAGAATGTGCATATCCTGATGGTAAACGACGACCAGGTTAATCCCGCGGATTTGCAGCACACAGCAGGCGACGCAAATCTGACAATCCAGAACTACCCGACAGATCCACACCTTTTCTACCGCAGCCTGGGATGGAGACCGCTGCTGCTCAAGGGCTGGGCCGAACCGGCTGTCAAGTTGGCCAGAGAAATCCGCCCCGCATTGATTCGATGCCACGGCAATAAGCTGAACGGCTACCTCGCGAACCGAATCAAGAAGGCACTTGGTATTCCGTACGTGGTCTCGATGCACATCAATCCGGATGAGGATATCCAGGGACGAGCGACGACCCGTCAGCAGAGATTCTACCTCCGTGCCATGGAGTCCGTGGGGAAGGTGACTCTTCGGAACGCAGACCTGGTGATGCCGGTCTACCAGCCGATTATTTCGTACCTCGAAAGAATGGGCGCGGAACGGTTTGAAGTAGTCTATAACATATTGAACGAGAACCACCTGCAAAAGAAAAACGACTACCACCTTCATCATCCGGTTCGGATTGTTTCAGTCGGACGGCAGATCCGGGAAAAGAATCCCGATAATATCCTCCGTGCCGTTCAGGGGTTGCCCGATACGCATTTGACGCTGGTTGGGGATGGTTCCTATCATGATTCCCTTCGGAACCTGGTACAGGAACTCCAACTTCAGGATCGTGTCGATTTCCGCCCGGCGGTTCCCAACAGCGAGTTGTGCAGTCTCCTGCCGCAATTCGACATTTTCGCTGTTCACACGGAATACTGGGAGATCAGCAAATCGGTTCTCGAACCGTTACTGACCGGACTGCCGGTCGTTATCAACCGTCGATTGGGCGAGCCGGTGCCGGAACTCGAAGGGGATTTTGTGCTGAAAGTGAACAATACGGTGGAAGAATACAGCGCCGCGTTGAAACGCTTAATTGACAATGACGTATATCGTGAACACCTGGGCCGCAGTGCCTACGAATATGCGCAAGAACACTGGTCCCCAAGGAAGATGGAAGCGCGTGTTGTCGAAATCTATCGGAAGTTGATGAAACCCGTATGATTCTGTCTCCTCCTGTCCTGGTTCATCTTGTCGCAGGTGCGCGCCCGAATTTTATGAAAATCGCGCCGTTATACAAGGCGCTGAGCGCGGAGCCTGAGCATTTCTGCCCGCAGATCGTCCATACCGGTCAACATTACGATCTGAATATGTCCGAGACGTTCTTCCGGGAGTTTCAACTACCGAAGCCGGATTTGTACCTGGGAGTCGGCTCCGGCAGCCATGCACAGCAGACCGCAAAAGTAATGACGGCTTATGAGGAGATTTGCCTGAGCCGACCTCCCCAGCTGACGGTTGTCGTGGGCGACGTCAATTCCACCATGGCGTGTGCGATTACCGCGAAGAAATTAAATCTGCCCGTGGCCCATCTGGAAGCCGGATTGCGCAGTCGTGACCGCACAATGCCCGAAGAGATCAATCGTGTGATTACCGATACCATCGCGGATATTCTGTGGACTCCTTCCCCGGATGCCGACGACAACTTGAGGCATGAGGGCATCCCCGATAGCCGCATTCGACGGGTCGGGAATATCATGATCGACACGTTGCGGATGAATGAACCTGTTATTCAGTGTAGGAGGAAGTACCTGGAATTTGGTTTGGCGCCGAAAGGCTATGGGGTCCTGACGCTCCATCGCCCCTCCAACGTGGATCGGAAAGAACCGTTGGAGAGCATTGTTCACGCGGTACGGACCTGCTCGGAACGACTACCCATTGTCTTCTTGATTCATCCCAGAACAAGGAATCGATTGGAGGAATTCGGGCTTTGGGACGATCTGGAAAGATGTTCGAATATCCATCGAGCGGAGCCGCAGGGGTACGTGGATTTCCTGAGCCTGGTAGCAAATTCCGCCTTTGTGGTAACGGATTCCGGCGGGATTCAGGAGGAGACAACAGTTCTCAATATCCCCTGCCTGACGCTACGGGAGAATACGGAACGACCGATTACCATTCAGCAGGGTACGAATGAGTTGATTCGTCCCGACGCCCTGCTGGAATGTCTTTCCAGAATTCTTGATGGGAAGTGGAAACAGGGAACGCCCCCGGATCTATGGGATGGAGAAGCATCCGAGCGCATCGTGCAACATCTCAAAGAGATTATTGCGGCGTCTGTGTCATGAACGTGCAGATTCTAAAGAATGCCATTGCATCTCCCCGTCAGACGGCGCTGCAAATTCTCGCGCGGAGATGCCCAAAATGGCTATTTCGGAATTATGTCCGCCTGGCGCGAAAACAGGGACTTATTCAACCATCGCTGATTCTTTCCTTCGATTGCGATACCGACCGCGATGCCGAAACCGCTCCCCAGGTGACCGAACAGTTAATACGGATCGATATCTGTCCCGTGTTCGCGGTTCCAGGAACGAATCTTGAGCGAAATGCGGCCATTTATCGAGAAGTCGCATCGAAGGGGTGTGAGTTCATCAACCACGGGTATCTGCCCCATGCGTACTGGGATGAGGGGAACGCCCGATTTGAAAGCTGCACCTTCTATCATGAAATGAGTCCGGAACAGGTCGCAGAAGATATCCGTCGCGGACATGAGACGCTGGTGGGGATATTGGGCAGGACTCCCGGCGGGTTTCGATGCCCGCATTTTGGTACTTTTCAGAGAAGAGACCAACTGCGATTCCTTCATGCGACCTTGCGCGACCTGGGATACCGATATTCCTCCTCGACAACTCCATCGTACGGCTTTCTTCATGGCCCGCTGAACCAGACACGTTCGATGATCATCGAGATTCCTGTATCGGGGTGTTTCGATGCGCCATTGAATGTCCTCGACTCCTGGGCCTTCTTCTCAGGCAGGAAAGAGCACTCGACACCACAGGACTACCGGGACCAGATGATGAAGGTAGTAGACTATTACGCCGCCGGCAAATTCCCGGCATTGCTGAATTTCTATGCCGACCCATCGCATGTGGCGGGACGAAGTGAATTCTTCGATGCGATGTGTTATGCTTCAGAGCGGATTCATATCTGGCAGAGTTTCCAGGAGATGCTGGATTTCAATGGCTGAGACGGCGTTCCTATTTCATAGCGGAAAGGCGTTCCCGCGCCTGAAGGCATTGGGAGAGAAACGAAATCATTCCTTTTTCTTCCGTAAGTTGGCCGCTATCGAGAACCTGTTGGAATTGCGGAGGAATCCCCGCAGCCAGGAGTATATGATAGACCTTGTGCGAGGGACTTATGGGGAGTGCCCGCCGGATCAGTTATTCGTGATTGAGAATCCAAGACATCTACCTGAGATCCATTGGGACACCGTGGAGGAGATTGTTCTTCTGTGGCCCGATGCGAACGGAACCAGCTGGACTCCTCTCGAACGTAAAATCCTCCATCTGAAGAGCGAGCTCACGAAGGTTGTGGTTCTGAATGGCCGGCGGCGGTGGTTTGTCTTGAACCGAATGACGTGGTACGGATTTCGACTGCGGCGGCTATTGGAGAAGACGTTTATCTGTGAATTGGGATTCCTGGCGGTATTTCTTTGTGTCAGCCCCGTTCTGGTTCTGACAGACTTGCTGCGAAGGAGACGTTAACCGATGAACTCATCGTCTGACAAATCCGACATTCGCAACTGGTGGGCAAAGTCCCCGATGACGTACGGCTCGGTTCATGGCCGGACTACCTACCAGGAGCAGGACGGGTCGGAAACCACTATGGAATTGGGTACACCAGAGTTCTTCGATCGTGTCGATGAACGGTTTTATTCCTGGAACCGTCCGCTGCATACGAGGGAAGGATATTTCGCGAAGATTTTCCCTTATGAACGGTATCACGGAAAAGGTGTACTGGAGATCGGATGCGGACTGGGAACGATGGCGATGAATTGGGCACGTCACGGCGCACAGGTCACGGCAGTTGATCTCAACGCGGTTTCGGTCGCTCAGACCCGGCGGCGATTTGAGCTGCTCGGATTGCCGGGGCGAATCCTGGAGGCGGATAGTCATCGCCTTCCGTTCCAGGATGGAGAATTCGACTATGGGTATTCCTGGGGAGTATTGCACCATTCGCCGGATCTTTCTCATTCCATCCGGGAGTTTTTCCGGGTACTCAAACCGGGTGGGGAATTCGGTGTGATGTTGTATAATCGTCGGTCCATCCTGTACTGGTATACCATCCAATTCATTGAAGGATTCCTGCATGGGGAATCGCGGTTTCTGGGGCCGCTGGAACTGGCCAGCCGTTACTCGGACGGTGCACGGGAGGAGGGTAATCCCCACACCTGGCCGGTCACGCGGAGAGAGATGCGGGATCTTTTCTCTCCTCTCTGCCAGAAATTGCGAATCAAGGTACTGGGAACGGACCTGGAAGGCTGTTTTCAGTTCTTGATGCCAGGCTCGCGTGATTACATTCCGACTATTGTCAAGAAGTCCTGGGCACGGCGTTGGGGCTGGAGCCTGTGGATTTGCGGGAAAAAGCGGTAGGGATTGGTGGGCTGCCGCTGCGCGGTTGAGCCCACCCTACCTACGGTGCGACCTTGATGATATCCCCGTAGCTGATGAGGCCGTTTGATGGATTGTAGACACCGGGCGGATTGTAGTCGTGCGTGTAATCCGGTCCCAGGCTGACAAAATATCGTCCGTGCGGGTAGGTGCCCCGCGCCTTGTCATACTGCACCGGGTCCTGCGCGAATCGGGCGCACAGACCGGGCCAAGGGGAATAGGTCTTATCCACGGACAGTTGCCCATACGCGGCATCGCCGGAAAGGGTTACATAAAACGGTTCGGGGTGGATCGTGGATGCATTGGACGACAGCCGAGTGCGCCTTGCATTCATGGGGTCCTTGGGATCGTATCCCTCCTGCTGAAAAATGTCGAACGGGACGCGGGCGATATAGGCGACCGGCGTCGTAAGCCCCCGGCAGTTGTACGTATGGTCATGCAGCGGAAACACGCCATGGTCGGTCTGATAGGCCATGGTGGCACTTCCGAGGGCTTTCATATTGGATTCGACCTGCGCGAGTTTGGCGCGCATTCGGGCATTCATGAAATTCGGAACGGCAATCGCCGCCAGAATTCCGATGATGGCCACAACAATCAAGAGTTCGATCAGCGTAAATGCCGAACGGGAACGGGAGCCTCGGTGCATAATCAACAACCTCCTGACTTGATTGTTGGTAGACGCTGTGCGGCAATCCCTTTCCCGTGACAGGAAGCATAACAGAATTCAACCGGTTCGGCAGATTTTCATTCCCAGAAATCGCCGCCGATATCGTTTTCGTAGGTTCCCCCCACATCGCGCAGCTTTCGGGACTTCCAGATATCCCCGCTGGATGCCAAACCGTTACTTGAATTGTACGGGATGGCGTTCCGGTCCGGACGCCAGTCTCCATAGTCGCTATCGGGTCCGGCAGCGAAAATCAGGTAGTGACTGCCGATCGTATTCGAGCAGTTGAAATCTTCGTAGCCATAGAAAATGCCTCGTCCGAAAGGATCGTATGGGATGGAGCTGATATAGTTGGTTGGCGTGGTCAACAGCTGCCAGATCCGCCCGTCGAAGTGAAGGGAATCGATGGCTACCATGGTCTGTCCCACGGCATTCGGCGTTAAGCCGAACGGGAGCCAGCCGGTGGGAAAACAGCATTTTTCGGTATTGTCACAATCGTTCCCGTCGATGGGCCAAAGGCCATGATCCATCTGGCGTGTGACTGCCTGTTGATCCAACATGCGAACGTCGGCCTTGGTCCGGGCGATTTTTGCGCGGGTCTGCGCGTTGAGGAAATTGGGGACGGCAATGGCCGCAAGGATACCGATAATCGCAACGACAATCAGTAATTCAATCAATGTAAATGCTTTCGATTCTTTTCTCATCATTCACACCTGAAACGAAACAAAAGTGCGCTTCTTGTTCCTTTCCTCCGGAATATGACAGGAGATTCATCGAGAACACTTTTCGCGCACAACCTTATTTATTCCCAGAAGTCGCTGGCGCCGATTTCGTTGTATCGATCCCCTTTCAGAACCCGGGACCGCCAGATACTTCCGTCGGAGACAAGACCGTTGCTGCCATTGTACGGAGGTCCCCAATACTCACTGTGGTCTCCATCCGGGCCTGCTGCGAAAATGAAATAGTGACTGCCGCCGTTGTTCGCACACGGCTTGTCTTCGTAACCATAATAAAGATCCTTGGCGAACGGATCATAAGGAATGGAACCGATATAGTTCACGGGTGTGGTGAGCAACGCCCAAATCCGTCCGTCAAAGTGATCATCGGGAACAATCGAAGCAACATTCACCGACAAAGGCATTTTGCCGAACCTTCTCCAATCTTTCGGAAAACAGCACTGGTCGGTGTTGTCGCAATCGTTGCCGTCAATCAACCAGAGATTCGTGTCCATTTTACGGACAAACGCCTGATCGTCCAGCATCCGCAAATCCGCTTTGACCCGGGAGATCTTGGCCCGAATTCGGGCATTCATGAAATTGGGAACCGCGATGGCGGCAAGGATTCCGATGATCGCGACGACAATCAGTAGTTCAATCAGTGTAAACGCTTTCGATTCTCCACTCATCATTCGACCCTCAGACAAGATAAGATATCATTCACTCTATTCCTAAATCGCCTTAAACTCAAGAAACGTTTCCCGGAAAAAGGGGATTTGTGCCTGGTGTTATTCATTCCCAGAAATCGCCACTGCCGATCTCCCAATATCGATCTCCTTTCAACGACCGGGATCGCCAGACATCGCCGTTGGATACGAGACCGTTGCTGCCGTTATAGGCGGTTCCCCAATCCCCGTGGTCCCCATCCGGACCTGTGGCGAAAATGAGATAGTGGCTGCCCACGGTATTGGCACAATCCCTGTCTTCATATCCGTAGAAAAGCCCTTTGCCGAACGGATCGTACGGGATGGAGCCGATATAGTTGACCGGTGTGGTCAACAGCTGCCAGATCCGACCGTCGAAGTGGTTATCGCCAATTGTGGAATTAACACCTGCCATACCGGGTGTTTTGCCGAAGGTTCTCCAGCCCTGCGGAAAGCAGCACTTACTATCCCCGCTGCAGTCGTTGCCATCGATCAACCAGAGACCAGAATCCGTCTTGCGAATCATCGCCTGATCGTCCAGCATCCGTACATCGGCCTTGACGCGGGAGATTTTGGCGCGATTTCGCGCGTTCATGAAATTCGGAACGGCGATGGCCGCAAGGATTCCAATGATTGCGACAACAATGAGAAGCTCAATCAAGGTGAATCCGATTGGACTGCGACTTTGAGCCAGGCGCATTGGCAGTTCCTTCTTTACGTGGAATGAGTTCCCTGTCCGGCAAAGATGGATCCCGACAGAAGAAGATGACAAGCAATTCTATCACGGTTTGACCTTGCAGGAAATTGTGCGTGATTCCCCTAAATCCGTGAGTGATTGTACCGGCCAGGGCGAAATCGCCTGAAAATCGCCGCGATCTTGTGGATTTCGAACAATCACAACCGCCTGTCCGGGACCGAATTGGGATAGCCCCAAGTCGCCCGGGAAACGCCATTCCTGCTCCACCGACCAATCCGCTCTACCGGACCGCTGGCCTTGAACAAAGAGATTCTCCCTATCTTTGCAACCCTCACTTTCGTATGTCACGGGCCGAGCGCCGAGTTCAAGGAGCATTTTCCGATCCAGGGCAATGCCGTACGGTTCATAATTCCATCGCTGAAACCGCTTGCGATAGCGCATGGTTGCCATTGCAGGGCCGGGAGGAAGCGCCGTGAACGCCACGGCTCTTTGGCCACCCGGCATTCGGGAGGCGGAACCCCGGAGGAGTTTTTCTTCAAGAATTCGTCTAAGCGTAGCCGGAGAAGAGCAGGGATTTCCTGTGCCCGGCTGCGCGAGGTTGGCGTAATAATCGGCAGGTTTCTCACCAGGCCAGGGACCACCGAATGAGTGGGTCCAATGCGTGAGATACGGCCAGGTCTCCGGGAAAGTCCAGGGGGCCAGGTCGGCTTGTTCAATCGGCTGAATGGGATGGTCTTCCATCGGATGATAAGCAACGCGATGCGTTTCCATGACCGGCTTCCCGCCGGATTGAACCAGCGCCTCCAGATTCCCGCCGGGCCGCAGGCTGACCGGCCAGATTTCGTCTGCAAAAGAGACTACCAGTCGATCTCGCTCCGGCCAGTCGGCTTTGGGGCGGTGTGGTCCATGAGGGGCAGGAAAAAGCAGCGCCGTGAGGTGTTTCGGATGGATCTGGTAATCCTCTGCGATCTGCTCAAGGAGTGTTTCGGGATTTGCCTTGGAGTGCGGAAGAACCAGGGTGACCGGTGCACCCACTTTCCCGGCAGCCCAAAGGGAGATTTCCCAGATTTTCAGGCCCAGGGATGAGATTATTCCTTTGCCCGAAGCGTGCGCATCTCGAACGGCATCGCAGGTGGCACGAATCCATTCCTCGCCGCGTTGGGGGTACTTTCCCTGCCGCGAATTGAGAACGGCGACCCATGAGATGTCAGGACATTCGGGGCCGATTCTCTGAGGCGAAATTGTCATAAGTCCATCCCTTGTCAGGACATAAGGAATCCATGTTATCAGACTGTGCGCAAAAGGAATATGACGCTCTTGGAGAATTGAATGATTGGACCTATAATACTCGCGTTCGATGTGAATTTTCGAAGAAATCAGCAAATTGCCGGAGTGGTGGAACTGGTAGACTCGCCAGGTTCAGGACCTGGTGTCCTCCGGGACGTGGGGGTTCAAGTCCCCCCTCCGGCAGTTTGATTTTTAAGGGTTTTCCACGGATCTTCGTAATCACTCACTCCACCGGCAGGGTTGTCGGTACGCCATTCCTTCCAATTCTTCACATGATCGGCTTATCTCGATGCATAGCTCAAGCCAATTCGAACCGGATTGGGAGAAGTGCAAGTGATCGCGGGCAACAGGCTTGGATTTAACGGAACCGCTGAATATACTTTTTATCGAACCTGCAGGGGACGGTGACTGAGATGGACCGATGCAAAGAATACCTCAGGTAGATTCCGTTTGTTCAACCGGCCCAACGTATATCAACCTGTGTTTGTCCTCATGTAAGACAGAGGGTGTCAGGCTCACGGGCCTGAAAGAGCATTTCAAATTCTCCTCCCCCGGCATTCGGCGGTGTGCAGGTCGTTTCCGGTCGATTCGTCGGGGTCTCGATTTTCAGTAGGAGGTCACGGGGCGCGTGAGAATTGCGCTGAACCTGCCATACCGGCAGTCCGCGGTCTCCCTGGCCATCTTCGCAATGCCTTCATGGTGAGCTTGTTGACTCAAATATCTTCGGGGACTGTTTTGCGCAGGATTCAGCCCGATTTTGGCGGCAGGCATCGGGTTCTTTTTATATCTGCCAAACGGCAACCAGCCAATCGGGCTTAGGGTCCACGAAGCCGAGGATCAGGAGTCCGGAAGAACATCTGTTTCAATCTTCCGGGGAATCCATATCGATAGTTGAGTCCGGACATCGGTGGCAAGACTGAATCCCAGCAGGACAAGTGAAGCGACATGAAAGAGAAGAAGATCTGGACGAATCAGGCAACCCAGGCGGAGATGACGGCCACCCTGCAAAGGCTGGAACAGGAAATCGCCGAGCGGAAGAAGACGGAAGAAGCCCTGCGTGAAAGCGAAGAGCGTTATCGCCTGCTTTTTGATTCTGCAAAAGATGCCGTGATTATCACCAATGACCGGACCGAGGCCATCACCTGCAATGCGGCAGCGCTAAAGATGTTCGGATTCAACAATGCGGAGGAGATACGGGGTCTCACCCCGGTCGATGTTTCGCCTCCCACCCAGCCCGACGGGAGATCCTCCGCCGAGGCGGTTGAGCAAATCGGTGAGCAAGCAGGCCGGGAAGGATTTGCGCATTTTGAGTGGGTGAACCGTCGGCGAAACGGGGAGGTTTTCACTTCGGACGTTACAATCAACGGCTTTACCTCCGGCGGCAGCCTCCTATTCCAGATTCGCATGCAGGACATTACGGAGCGGAAGCGTGCGGAGGAAGCCCTGCGCGACAGCGAAGAGCGCTACCGCCTGCTTTTTGAGTCCTCACAGGACGCCCTAGTCATGGCGGACGAGCACTTGAACGCCATCACCTGCAACACGGCGGCGGTGAAGATGTACGGTTTCGACAGTCCTGCGGACATTCGAGGCTGCCCGCCCGACTGTCTCTCGCCTCCCATCCAGCCCGACGGGAGACCGTCCAGTGAGGCGGTTGCCGAGAACGCGGTACGGTTGGCTCGCGACGGCGTTGCCCATTTCGAGTGGACTTGTTCCCGCCTCAACGGAGAGACCTTTCCCGCGGAAATCACCGTCAATGCATTTTCCGTGAAAGGCCGGCGGTTTTACCAGACCCGCGTGCGTGACATCGCGGAGCGAAAACAGGCCGAGAACGCTCTGAGACAGAGCGAGGCAAAGTATCGCCGTCTGCATGAAAGCATGATGGACGGCTTTGTGAGAACCGATCCGGAGGGCCACGTTCAGGAATTCAACCGCGTTTACCTGGAGATGGTCGGCTACACGGAGAACAAACTTCGGTCTCTGACCTATCAAGACCTGACACCGGAACGGTGGCATTCCATTGAGGAGGCGATCCTCAGGGATCAAGTCCTGGTCCGAGATTATTCGGACATTTACGAAAAGGAATATTACCGGGCAGACGGCAGTATTTTCCCGGTGGAACTCCGCACGTACCTAGTCCGGGATGAACGCGGTCAGCCGGAAGGTTACTGGGCCATTGTGCGTGATATTACCGAACGCAAGCGGACGGACGAGAAACTTGATTTCGAACGGCGGCAATTACTGTCCATTTTCGACAGCATCCCTGAAATCATCTACATTTCCGATCCGCGCACCTACGAGATTCTGTATACCAATCAAACATTGAATCTTTCCGAAGGCCAGGATCCGACGGGAAGGCTGTGCTACAAAGAGTTTCAGGGATTGGATCATCCGTGTGAGTTCTGTACCAATGACATCATTTTGAACAATGGAGGCAAGCCGTACCGATGGGAGCATCACAATCCGCGCTTGAACCGTGATTACCAGATCATTGACCGGATTATCAAGTGGCCGGATGGGCGAGACGTACGATTTGAACTGGCGATCGATATCACGGATCGCAAGCGGGCGGAAGAGGCGGTGCGGGAATCTCACTCGCTTTTATCCACGGCGCTGGAATCCACGGCAGACGGCATTCTGGTGGTAGACCGTAACGGCAAGGCCATCATCCATAACCGCAAATTCCAGGAGTTATGGCAGATCCCGGAATCCGTCCTTGCGACACGGGATGACGAGCGAATGCTGCAGTCGATTCTCGATCAACTCCAGGATCCCGAAGCGTTTCTTGCCAGAATCCGCAGCCTTGGCGAGACTCCGGATGCCAATTCCGAGGACGAATTGCTGTTCAAAGACGGGCGGGTGTTTCAACGCTATTCCCAGCCGCACCGCCTTGGCGATGCCATTGTGGGACGGGTGTGGAGTTTTCGGAACATCACCACCCGGAAGCGGGCGGAGGAAGCGTTGCGGGAAAGCGAGGTGTTTTTCAGAAGTGTGTTGGCGGCCTCGCCTACGGGAATCTCGATTCTAAAGAATCGTGTCTTTACAACGGTGAATGCGGCGATGTGCCAAATCGTCGGATACACCGAAGAGGAGTTGTTGGGAAGCAGTACCCGTATGCTTTACCCGAGCGACGAAGCGTTTGATCGTGTGGGATCGGTGGTATATACCCGGATGGATCAAGGAGAGACAGGTATGACGGAGAGCGTCTTCCGACGGAAGGACGGCACGCTCATCGATGTATTGATCCGGCTTACCCGATTGAATCCGAGCGATCCGACAGCGGGAGTGTGTGCCACAGTACTCGACATCACGGACCGCAAGCGAGCGGAGGAAGCGCTGCGGGAAAGCGAGAATTTCTTCAGAAGCATCCTGGCCGCGTCACCTACGGGGGTCAGCATCCTGAAAGATCGAGTGTTTATGACGGTGAATGTGGCGATGTGCCGGATCACCGGGTACTCCGAAGCGGAGTTGCTGGGGAACAGTGTGCAGATGCTTTTCCCAAATCAGGAGGAATTCGACCGAGTCGGGAGGGCGCTTTATCCCCAGCTGGATCGGGAATCTCTGGGAGAGACCGAGGCCCGTTACAGGCGGAAGGACGGCACGCTCATTGATGTGATGATCCGCATCACCCGACTGGACCCGAACGATCCGACAGCGGGAGTGTGTGCCACGGTGCTCGACATTACGGGCCGGAAACGGGTGGAAAAAGCGCTGCGGGAGAAAACCGAAGAACTGGACCGCTATTTTACGAAGAGTCTCGATCTATTGTGCATCGCGGACACAGACGGCTATTTTCGTCGGCTCAATCCCGAATGGGAGAAGACGCTGGGGTATTCGCTTTCCGAGCTCGAGAATAGATCATTCCTGGATCTCCTCCATCCGGAGGATGTGGAGGCGACCCTCCAAGCCGTGTCTCGACTCGAACAGCAGGAAGAGATACTGAGATTCGAAAACCGCTACCGGTGCAAAGACGGCTCCTATCGCTGGCTCGAATGGCGTTCCTATCCTCAAGGAAAGCAGATTTACGCCGTTGCCCGCGACATCACGGATCGGAAACGCGCCGAAGAAGCGCTGCGGAAAAGCGAGGCGTTTTTCAGAAGCCTGCTTGCCGCAACCCCTGCAGGTGTCGCGATGCTGACAGGCCGAAAATTCCTGTCCGTCAACAACGCGTTGTGCAAGATCACGGGGTACTCCGAACCGGAGATGGTGGGGATGAACACACGCATTCTTTACCCGGACGAGGAAGAATTTGATCGGGTGGGTCGGGTGCTATACGGACGGATGGAGCGGGAAGGGTTGGGAGTCACGGAGGCCCAGCTTCGACGCAAGGACGGAGCCATCATCGACGTACTGCTCTGCCTCAGCCCGTTGGATCCCGCTGATCTGAACGCAGGCGTATGCGCCACCGTGCTCGATATTACGGAGCAAAAGCGGGCGCAGAAAGCACTCCGTGAGAGTGAACGCCGACTGTCCATGGCGATCTCCGCGACCGCCGATGCGATCTGGGAATGGAACCTCGTCACAAATGAGATCGAATTCAGCTCACGCTGGTATGAAATGCTGGGGTATGGGAATGAGCCATTCCCCATGACCTATGAGACCTGGAAAGAACTCTGTCATCCCGACGATCTTTCGGCTGTGGTCGATTTGATTGATTCCGTGTTGAAATACCCCGACGCCTTGTCCCACCAGGCGGAGTTCCGACTTCGCTGCCGGAACGGTTCCTGGATCTGGGTTTTGGCGCGAGGAAAGATCATGGAATTTGACCAGACCGGCAGGCCGCTTCTGGTCAGCGGAACAAACAGCGACATCACCGAGCGCAAGCGGATGGAGGAGACACTGCGGGAGAACGAGGCGTTTCTCAGGAGCCTGTTCTCCGCCACACCTGCAGGGGTTGGAATGCTGAGAGATCGGCTTTTTCTGGCAATGAACACGGCCCTATGCAGAATCACCGGGTACTCGGAAAAGGACTTGTTGGGAAGAAGTACGCGCACTCTCTATCCGGACGAGAAAGAGTTTAATCGTGTGGGCCGTATGCTCTACACGCAAATGGAGCAGGAAGGCCTGGGTGTCATCGAGACACGTTTCCGACGCAAGGACGGAACAATCATTGACGTGTTGCTCTGTCTCAGTCCATTCGACCCGGATAATCCGAAGGCCGGTGTGTGTGTCACGGTGCTCGATATCAGCGAGCGGAAACGGATGGAGAAAGCACTGCGGGAATCCGAAGAGAAGTATGTGCGTTATTTCAACACCCTGGTCGATGCCGCCGGTGTGACGCGGGTCTCGGACGGAAGATTGGTCGAAATCAACAAGTCATGCGTGGAGCTGTTCGGTTACACAAACGAAGAAGTGGTTGGAAAAACAACCACGGAGATCGGAATATGGATAAGCCAGGAAGAGCGGGACAGATGGATGCAGCCATTGAGAGACCATCCCGGAGGGCGGCAGGCAGAGGCGTATCTCAAGAAACGAGACGGATCGCCGGTTGTGGCCATCCTGTCGGTCACGCCCTTTCAGCAGGACGGCGAAACGTACC
>Ga0116141_10002597_pt1 | contig 15410 bp, 15 predicted proteins | sample AD_UKC097_MetaG_FD_89744 | JGI IMG/M metagenome (GOLD analysis project Ga0116141, IMG submission 89744) | Active sludge microbial communities of municipal wastewater-treating anaerobic digesters from USA - AD_UKC097_MetaG | ecosystem: Engineered > Bioreactor > Anaerobic > Digestate | place: USA...
GCTGGGCGCGACCCAGTCGAACGTCGGGCGGATGGCGGCGGGCGGGGTCAAGGTGGCGCTGGGCGCGTTCTTCGACCAGCCGCGCTATGCCCCGCAATATGCCGGCAACCTCGTCGCGCTGAACAAGGTGCCGGGGGCCAGGGGCCTGTCGTGGGACAAGGCCTTTGCCGCAATCAGTTCCGGTCCGGCAGAGATCCTGGGGCTGGGCGACCGCTTCGGCAGCCTCAAGGCTGGCCGCGCCGCTGACGTGGTGGTGTGGGACGGCGATCCGCTGGAGCTGAAATCCGGCGCGGTGCGCGTGTTCATCGACGGGGTCGAGCAGCCGCTCGACAACCACCAGACGCGCCTGCGCGACCGCTATCGGACCCCCACCGAGGGGAACCTGCCCAAGGCCTACGACTGGTAGGAGCGTTCAACAGAGGGGGAGAGAGCATGGATGCCAAGCTTGTCAGCCTGATCGCGGCCTCCGCCGCCTTCGTCGGTAGCCATTTCGTGCTCTCTCACCCCTTGCGCTCCCGCGTGGTCGCGGCGGTCGGCCCCGCCGGCTTCCAGGGAGTCTATTCGCTGTTCGCCTTCGCCTCGCTGGGCTGGATGGTCATGGCCTTCCTCGCCATCGGACCGGAGGGCACCGTGCTGTGGAACGGCACGTCCGATCCGGTCTGGGCGCTGGCGAGCCTGCTGACCCTGATCGCCAGCGTGCTGCTGCTGGGCAGTTTCATGGGCAACCCGGCGCTGCCCGCGCCCAATGCCGCGCAGCACGCCGCGCGCGGGGTCCACGGCGTGTTCCACGTTACCCGCCATCCGATGATGTGGGCGATTGCACTGTGGGGCATGGCCCACATCCTGGTCCGCCCCGACCCGCGCACCCTGGTGCTGGCCGGATCGTTCATCCTGCTCGCGCTGGCCGGATCGCACCTGCAGGACCGCAAGAAGCAGGTGCTGATGGGCGGCGCCTGGCAGGTGTGGCAGGCGCAGACCAGCTACTGGCCGCGCCCGCTGGGGTTGCTCTCGGCTGGATGGCTGCCGTGGCTGGGCGGCATTCTGCTGTGGCTGGGCGCCACCTGGGCGCACGTCTGGCTGGTCTATATCCCCGCCGGGGTCTGGCGCTGGCTGGGCTGAAGCACGGCATCCAGCCAGACGCGCTGCGCCTCCTGCGCGGCGGGGGCCCAGGCCAGATCGTGATTCAACCCCGCCAGCAGTTCCAGACGCACGTCCGGCCGGGCTGCGGCGAGCGCCTGCGCATGGCTGGGCGCGATCATCGTATCCGCCGTGCCGTGCTGGATCAGCACCGGCGCGGCGATGTGCGGCAGCTTGGCCGCATTGTCGAAGCGGTGGCGCACCAGCCAGCGCACGGGGATCAGCGGCAGCTTCTGCGCGGCAAGGTCCGGCAGGCTGGTATAGGGTGATACGAGCACCAGCGCGGCGACCGGCGTTTCCCGCGCCAGCTGGGTAGCGATGCCCGACCCCATTGAATTGCCGATCAGCACCACCCGGTTTGCGGCCACGCCCTTGCCTGCCAGCCAGGCCAGCGCGGCGCGGCCATCGGCATAGAGCCCCGCCTCGCCCGGCTGGCCCGGATTGCCGCCATAGCCCCGGTACTCGGCCAGCATGACACCGTAGCCGGCGCCCGCCAGCGCGCGGGTGGCGCGCGCCGCGCCGTTCAGGCTGTCACCGTTGCCGTGAAAGAACACTGCCACCGGACGGCCCGCCCGGGGCGCGCGCCAGGCAGCGCGCAATTGCAGGCCATCGGCGGTGGCAAGGCTGATCTCGTCATAACCATCGGGCAGTTCGGCGGGCGAGCCGGGGGCCGGGAACAGCAGCCCGTCCTGCGCCGCATAGAGCGCCGGGATGGTGGCGCCATAAGCCAGGGCCACGCCGGCCAGTGTTCCGATGCCCAGGCGCCGCAGCGCCGCGCGTGTCACGCGCGCGCCTCTTCCACTCCGGCGGAGTTGTGGCGCAGCGCGCGCAGCACGGTGTCGACGATCTGCGGGGCGTTGAGCCCGGCAAGGTCGTACTGCTTGTCCGGGCTGTCATGGTCGAGGAACAGGTCGGGCAGGCGCAGGGTGCGGATCTTCAGCCCCGCATCGGTCAGCCCCTCGTCGCTCGCCATGGTCAGGACATGGGCGCCGAGCCCGCCGATCGAGCCTTCCTCGATCGTCACCACCACTTCGTGGCTGGCCATCAGGCGGCGGATCAGATCGGTGTCGAGCGGCTTGGCAAAGCGCAGGTCGGCCACCGTGGCCGAAAGCCCGCGCGCTTCCAGGGCATCGGCGGCCTTGAGCGCTTCGGCAAGGCGGGTGCCGAGCGATAGCAGGGCAACCTTCGTGCCTTCGCGCACCACCCGGCCCTTGCCGATTTCCAGCTGCTGCGGAACTTCCGGCAGGGCCACGCCCGTGCCATTGCCGCGCGGGTAGCGGAAGGCGATCGGGCCGCTGTCATGAAGCGCGGCGGTATAGGTCATGTGGACCAGCTCCGCCTCGTCAGCGGCGGCCATGACCACGAAGTTGGGCAGGCTGGCCAGATAAGTGATGTCGAACGAACCAGCGTGAGTCGCGCCGTCCGCACCGACCAGCCCGGCGCGGTCGATCGCGAAGCGCACCGGCAGGTTCTGGATCGCCACGTCGTGGACCACCTGGTCATAGGCGCGCTGCAGGAAGGTCGAATAGATCGCGCAGAACGGGCGCATCCCCTGCGCGGCGAGGCCTGCCGCAAAGGTTACCGCGTGCTGTTCGGCAATGCCGACGTCGAACGAGCGGTCCGGGTGACGCTTGGCGAACTTGTCCACCCCGGTGCCCGAAGGCATGGCGGCGGTGATCGCACAGATCGCCGGATCCTTGTCCGCAAGGTCCGCGAGCGTTTCGCCGAACACGTTCTGGTAGGCCGGGGCCGTGGCGACCGCTTTCACCTGTTCGCCGGTGACGACGTTGAACTTCTGGACGCCGTGGTACTTGTCGGCGGCGGATTCGGCCGGGCCATAGCCCTTGCCCTTCTGCGTCACGACATGGATCAGGCACGGGCCTTCGGCGGCATCGCGGACATTTTCCAGGATCGGGATCAGCTGGTCGAGGTTGTGCCCGTCAAGCGGGCCGACGTAGTAGAAGCCCAGCTCCTCGAACAGGGTGCCGCCCATCGCCATGCCGCGCGCGAACTCATCCGTGCGCTTGGCGGCGCGGTGGAGCGGTTCGGGCAGGCGGCGCGAGAGCTTGCGGGCAATGTCGCGCAGCCCAAGGAACGGGCGAGAGGACACCAGCCGCGCGAGATAGGCCGAAAGCCCGCCGACCGGCGGCGCGATCGACATGTCGTTATCGTTCAGGATCACGATCAGGCGGTTGCCGGCCGCCTTGGCGTTGTTCATCGCCTCGTAGGCCATGCCCGCGCTCATCGCGCCGTCGCCGATCACCGCGATGCCCTTGCCGGGCTTGCCCGCAATCTGGTTAGCCACGGCAAAGCCGAGCGCCGCCGAGATCGAGGTGGAGCTGTGCGCCGTGCCGAACGGATCGTACTCGCTCTCGCTGCGCTTGGTGAAGCCCGACAGGCCGCCGCCCTGGCGCAGGGTGCGGATCCGGTCCCGCCGCCCGGTGATGATCTTGTGCGGATAGGCCTGATGGCCAACGTCCCACACCAGCCGGTCATCGGGCGTGTTGAACACGTAATGGATCGCGACGGTCAGTTCGACCACGCCAAGGCCGGAGCCAAGGTGCCCGCCGGTCTGGCCGACGGCGCTGATCATTTCGGTGCGCAGTTCGTCGGCCAGCTGGCGCAGCTGTCCGGGCGCGAGCTTGCGCAGGTCGTCGGGGGTCGAAACCGTGTCGAGCAGGGGAGTGGCCGGATTTGGGCTCATCGCAAATGCCTTACACAGATGAAATAACGGTGTCGATTGACACTATAGTGCAGGGTCGGCGCAGATCAGGCGCAGGCCGCGCAGATCCCGCGCAGTTCGACCACGGGGCGGATATCGTCGAACCCGGCGGTCCGCGCCGCCTGGACCAGCGCGCCGGTCAGGCGGTCGTCGTCGAGGTGGCTGGCCTGGCCGCAGGAATCGCAGATCAGGAAGATGCAATCGTGCCGGCACCCCGGATGGGGGTTGGCGATATAGGCGTTGGCGCTTTCTATCCGGCGCGCAAGGTTGGCCTTCACGAACAGATCGAGGATGCGGTAGACCGAGTTGGCCGCCACCCGCTTGCCCCGCGCGCGCGAAACCGCCTCCGCGATGTCATAGGCCGAGGCCGGGCGTTCCTGATCGGCCAGAGCATCGAACACTTCGCCGCGCATCCCGGTCCACTGCTCGCCCGCCCCCGTCAGCGCGTGGCGCGCGGCATCGACCAGGCTTTCGCCGGAATGTTCGTGGTGATGGTGTTGCGCCGCCATGACAAGGATATAGGACGAGCCGCGCGCCGGGGCAATCGCGCCCGCGCGTACCGGCTTGATCGGCCCGGCTCAGCCCTTGGTGAAACGCGGCTGGTAGAGCGCGGGGAACAGGGCCTTCAGCGCCCGCACCTTCGCGACGTCCCAGGCGACGATGTAGGGATGCTTCGGGTTCACCGCCATGAAGTCCTGATGCTCGGCCTCCGCCGGGTAGAACCGGTCGAGCCTTTCGATCCGGGTGACGATCGGCCGCTTCCAGAGGCCCGTGGCCCGCAGCTGCGCGATATAGGCGCTGGCGACCAGGCGCTGCTCTTCCGACAACGGGACCAGCGCGGTACGGTACTGGGTGCCGGTATCCGGCCCCTGCCGGTTCAGCTGGGTGGGATCGGCAATCACCGAGAAATAGATCCGCAGCAGCTGGTCATACCGCACCACGCGTGGATCGTAGGTTACCTCGACCACTTCGGCATGGCCGGTGTCGCCCTGCTTCACCCGGTCGTACTTCGCCGTCTTGCCCGAACCGCCGTGGAAGCCGGAAACCGCGCCGGTCACGCCCTTCACATGGCTGAACACGCCTTCCACGCCCCAGAAGCAGCCGCCCGCGAAGACCGCGCGCTTCAGCCCTTCGGATTCGCTGGCAGTGCGCGCGGGCACGGGCGCCAGGACGGCGCGCGCTTCGGCAGGTTGCATGCAGGCGGCGCAGAGCGCCAGGACCAGGGCGGCGGCGAAGTGGCCCTTCACCGCGCCGCTGCGACCGCCGGAGCGGCGTCGGAGGGAGCAAGCGTCCGGTCGAGATGGGCGGGGGCCGCCTGGGCCGCCGGGATCACCTTCAGATCGTTGCCCGCGTTCAGCGCCAGCAGCCCGCCGATCGCCGCAGAGCCCAGCACGAACCCGACTGCGAAAGAGCGAAAGAGATCGGGTTTGAACAGGCCCATGCGCGAATTTCCAGACGGTAGCGGTGTTGACGAATCGTGGCCGCTTCCTGCCGAGAAATCACTTACTGTCGAGTGAACATTGCCGGCCTGTGCCCCGCAACGCGCCGAGGCGCATTGCGGCTGCGACGAATCGCTTCGCCCGATCGTTCAGCGATCAGTGGCGGAAGTGGCGCATGCCGGTGAAGACCATGGCCAGCCCGGCCTCGTCCGCCGCCGCGATCACTTCGGCGTCGCGCATCGATCCGCCCGGCTGGATCACCGCCGTCGCACCCGCTTCGGCCGCCGCCAGCAGGCCGTCGGCAAAGGGGAAGAACGCGTCGGAGGCAACGGCGCTGCCCACGGTGCGGGCGCTGGCCCAGCCGAACTTCTCCGCCGCTTCGGCCGCCTTCATCGCGGCGATCCGGCTCGAATCGCGGCGGTTCATCTGGCCCGCGCCGATCCCGGCGGTGACGCCGTCCTTGGCATAGACGATCGCGTTGGACTTGACGTGGCGGGCCACGGTCCAGGCGAACAGGCAGTCCTTCAGTTCCTGATCGGTCGGTGCGCGCTTGCTCACCACCTTGAGGTCATCCAGCGTGATCGCCCCGTTGTCGCGGGTCTGGACCAGCAGGCCGCCGGTGATGGGCCGGACCGCCAGGCCGCTGCGGCGCGGATCGGGCAGGTCGCCGGTGATCAGCAGGCGCAGGTTCTTCTTGCGGGCGAAAGCGGCGCGCGCCGCCTCGTCCGCCGCCGGGGCGACGACGACTTCGGTGAAAATCTCGCAGATCGCCTCTGCCGTGGGGCCATCGAGCGGGACATTGACCGCGACGATCCCGCCGAATGCCGAAACGTCGTCACAGGCCAGCGCGCCCTGCCAGGCTTCCAGCAGGGTCTTGCCCTGGGCCACGCCGCAGGGATTGGCGTGCTTGACGATCACCACCGCCGGATCCTGCCCGCGGAATTCGGCGCAGAGTTCCAGCGCGGCGTCGGCATCGTTGTAATTGTTGTAGGACAGCTCCTTGCCCTGCAGCTGCTCGGCCTGGGCAATGCCCTTGGCGTGCGGACCCTTTGGAATGTAGAGCGCGGCGCGCTGGTGCGGGTTTTCCCCATAGCGCAGTTCCTCGCGGCGGGCGCCGGTGATCGCAAGCATTTCCGGGAAGGTCTGCTGCTGATCGGCAAAGGCGAACCACTGGCTGATCATCGCGTCATAGGCCGCCGTCGCGGCAAAGGCGCGCGCGGCGAGTCGCTTGCGGAAGTCATAGGAAGTCGCGCCGTCCTTTGCCTCCAGCTCGGCCAGCAGGCCGGCATAGTCGGCAGGATCGGTGAGGATCGTCACATAGGCGTGGTTCTTCGCCGCCGAGCGGACCATCGAGGGGCCGCCGATGTCGATGTTCTCGATCACCTCGTCACGCTCCGCGCCCTTGGCCACGGTTGCCTCGAACGGGTAAAGGTTGACCACCACCAGGTCGATCGCGCCGATTTCGTGCGCGGCCATGGCGGCGGCGTGTTCCGGATTGTCGCGCACGGCCAGCAGCCCGCCGTGGACCTTGGGGTGCAGCGTCTTGACCCGCCCGTCCATCATTTCGGGAAAGCCGGTCAGTTCCGAAATGTCCTTCACGCTCAGGCCCGCATCGCGCAGCGCCTTGGCCGTGCCGCCGGTGGAAACCAGTTCAACGCCCCGGGCGCCCAGGGCCTGGCCCAGTTCGACGAGGCCAGTCTTGTCGGACACGGAAAGCAGCGCGCGGCGGATGGTGACATCGGACATCGGTTGGGAACCCCGGAATCGCGTGGTGGAAAGTGCTTGGCGTCCCCATAGGGACTTTGCGCATTTTGGCTATGGCTGATGCGGCCCGAACGGCCCGAATCAGCCCATTTTCTTGAGCAGCCAGGCGAAATTGCCGCCCCCGCGTGAAACCAGGCCCTGCAGCACCAGTTGCTGGACCGGCTGCGGGCGGCCATGGCCATCGACCCACAGGCTTTCCTCGACCGTGACCTGCCCCCCGCCCGAGCGGAACTGCCAGTAGGAGCCATCGGGCAGGGCGAGGCCCGCGCCCTGTCCGTCCTCTGACAGGCCGACGTCGATCCCGGGGCCAAGGTGGAAACGGATCGCGAAGCCGACCTTGCCCTTCTTGCCCTTGCCGCCCGAGGGGACCAGCAGATCCTCGCCGCGCAGTTCGGTGCCGTCGTCGCGCAGGATCAGGATGCGGCGGTGGGTCAGGCCATAGCGCGAGGCATAGCCGTTGTGGCTGGCCTCCAACCGGGTCGCGCCCGCGCCTTTTTCCGATACCTGCGTGCGCCGGTCGATCTCGACTTCGGACACGCCGCTGCCGATCCGGCCGTTGATCAGCACGGCGGTGGAATTGGCATCGTCGATCACCAGCGTCGAATGGGCGGCGCTGGCGCGCAGGCCCTGCTCCAGCCGCACCGGCACCAGCCCGCCCGCGCAGGAAGCGCCGCCGCAGTTGACCACGATCCGCTGGCCCGCGTGGCTGAATTCGAACGCCAGGGTAGAGGCGCAGCCGCCCCGCGCATGGCGCGCCAGCGGCGGCGGCGCGCCATCGAACAGCAGCAGGCCCTTCTGCGCGGTGACCCGCTGGTAGCCCCACTGGCGCACGTCGCGCAGCGGGCGGGTGCGCACTCCGCTGGCCGAAACCAGCGCGGCCAGTTCCGCCGCGTCGATCGCCCAGGAACCCTGCCACGAACCCAGCGAACCATCGCCGTGGACCAGGGTCAGCAGCGGCGGGACCAGCAGGGCCAGGATCGCCTCCAGCGCCTGCGGCGGATCGCGCCGCAATGCGTGATAGCAGGCGCGCAGCCGCACCAGCAGGCTGATCGCCTCCATCTGGCACAGCGGGCTGCGCGACAGCACGCCGCCATCATCGCCCACCAGTTCGCCCAGCGCGCGGATCAGTCCGGCCTCTCCGTAAAGGCGGCGCGGCTTGCCATCGGGCAGCAGCAGACCGGCGGCAACGATCCCGCACCAGCCGGCGACTTCGCCCAGCGGATCCTCGGCGCGGCCCACATTGCGATCAAGCCAGCGGGCGGTTTCGCCAAGGGTGGTGAGCACTTTCGCCCGCAGCGCCTTGTCGGTGCCGGACAGGATCAGCGGGGCATGGACCAGCCAGTTGAGCTCGCGCGTCCCGGCGTTCGCCACGCTCCAGGCCGGACCCTTGCCCGGGCGCGAGGGGATCTTCGCATTGGCGGACAGCCAGGCGGCGATGATCCGTTCGGCCACCGGGGCGGCCTGTTCGCGCGGGGCGCTGGCCTCAAGATCGGCCAGCCACGAAAAGGAATGAACCACCCGCTCCAGCGGCGGGGCCATCCGCGCGGCGCCGCCGAAATCGATCTGGGCGATCGGCGCCTTGACCCCGTGGACCAGGAAATGCCCGGCGCGCAGCGCGGTGCCTGCCACCTTGCTGCCCGGCAGCGGATTGGCAACCGTCGCCAGCAGGCGGGGCTTGGCGGGCTTGCGGAACGGGGCAGTCAGCGCCGAACCGGAAATCCCCAGGCTGTAGGCGAGCCGCACCAGCCGCTCGCCCGCGCTGACAGATGGCGGCGAGAAATCGGCAAGCGCAAGGGCCCGGCCCGGCTCGACCAGTTCGCCCTGCGGCGCGGGTGCGGCTTCACCGGCGGGAGCCTGGGTCACCAGTCCTTCCTCGTGACCACCGGGGAGGGGGATGGCGCGGCCGTCCTCTTCACTGCTGGCATCGGCCGGGCCGTTGCGCGTGGAGGACAGGACATCCACCGCCCAGTCACCCCGCCTGCCTGAGCGCGGCGATATTGGCCGCGTAATGATCGGGTCCGCCCTTGAAGCTGGCGGAACCGGCCACCAGCACGTCGGCCCCGGCGTCGACGCAGAGCCGCGCGGTGGCGGCATCGACCCCGCCGTCGACTTCCAGCCGGATGTCGCGCCCGGTCTTGTCGATCGACTTGCGGATCGCCTCGATCTTGCGCAGCTGGCTGGAAATGAAGCTCTGCCCGCCGAAGCCGGGATTGACGCTCATCACCAGGACCAGGTCGATCTCCTCATACAGGTAGTCGAGCATCTTGGCCGGGGTAGCGGGATTGAGCGAGACGCCGGCCTGCTTGCCCAGGGCATGGATCGCCTGGACCGTGCGGTGGGCGTGGGGACCAGCCTCGGGATGGAAGGTGATGATGTCCGCCCCCGCATCGGCAAAGGCCTGCAGGTAGGGATCGACCGGAGCGATCATCAGATGGACGTCGAACGGCTTGGCCGTATGGGGGCGCAGTGCCTTCACCACCTGCGGGCCGATGGTGATGTTGGGCACGAAATGGCCGTCCATCACGTCGATATGGATCCAGTCCGCACCAGCCGCGTCGATCGCGCGCACTTCTTCGCCCAGCCGGGCGAAATCGGCGGAAAGGATGGAAGGGGAAATCAGCGGTGCAGCCATGGCGTCTATTAGGGCTCCCTAAGGCCGGCTTACCCAGCGCGAATCGGGGGGACAAGGCGTGAAGTGGCGGTTTTCCACATGGTATCTGGAATTTACCGCGCGTCAGCACCGCCACGCCGCTATTGCGCCGCAATTGACGGTGGGGAGGAGAGCGGGCATTGCCCGGCCGATGGGCGAACCGCATTCCCTTCACCCCGCGCAGGCGCTGATGGCCCGCGAGACCGTGTGGCGGCGCGGCACGGTGCCGCCGGACCTCGATGGCATTCCGGTCGCGGGCGGGGGATTCGCGATCACCGGGGATGCCTTTCTGCTACGCACCGAAAGCGACCACGCCTATCTCTACCGCCGGGGCGAAGGCGTGATCATCGAACGCCCCGAAGATGCCGATCCGAACGAGGAGATGCTGTGGTTCAACGGCAGCGTCTATGCCGCGATCGCCAGCCTCAACGGCCTGATGCCGATCCACGCCTCCGCGATCGCGCACGAAGGCCGGGTCCATGCCTTCACCGGCCCGAGCGGCGCCGGCAAGTCGACTCTCGCCGCGGGGCTGGGGCAGCACGGCCTGCCGCTGTTCGCGGATGACACGCTGCTGCTCGACCTGTCCGAGCCGGACCGCGTGCTCTGCCTGCCCGGCCACAAGCGGCTGAAGCTGACCAGCGAGGCGCTCGAACTGACCGGCTCGGTTCCCGAGGAAGAGGTCGGCGCCGAGACTGGCAAGCACTATGCATCGCCGCCTGCGGGGCATCTGCGCGTCGTCCTGCCGCTCGCCCGGCTCTCGGTGCTCGCAGAAGGCGCGGTGTGCCAGTTTGAGCCGCTAGGTGCCGGTGAACGGATTGCCTTGCTGGGGGACGATCACTACACGGCCGACCTCTTCGCCCTGGCGCGTGGCCTTGACCGTTCGGCGCGGTTTGCGCTGTTCGCCGGGCTTGCCACACGGATTCCGATGGAACGCTTCACCCGCCCCCGCGATCCCGCCCGTTTCATGGAAGGGATTGCCGCCATGTCCCGCCGAATTGCCGAGGATTCGCTACCATGACCCAGCCGCTGGCCAAGCGCACGGCCATCTTCAACGAGACCGCGATCGAGGATGAGATCGTGGTCATGCATCTGGAAAGCGGAGAGTTTTTCTCGCTCACCGGCAGCGCGGCCGCGATCTGGCAGCTGATCGACGGCACCCGCGGCCGCGATCAGGTGCTGGCCGATCTGGCCGCGCAGTTCCTGCAGGACGAGGCGCTGATCGCGGCTGATCTCGACGCTTTCCTGGCCCAGCTGCGCGCCGCGGGCCTTGTCGAGGACTGATTCGACCTGGCGGCTGCGCGGCCGCACCCTTGCGGCGCTGGTGCTGATCGTCGGCGCGCAGGCCCTGATCCGGATCGCGGCCCTGCCCCGCTGGCGCCGCCGGTTGGGGCTGGCCGGCGAATGCACCGCCGCCCAGCAGGACGAAGCGCGCCGCCTGGCGATCCACGTAGAGCGCGCCGCCGCCCGCCTGCCGTGGGGAGCGCTTTGCCTGCCGCAGGCGATTGCGCTGTCCATCCTGTTGAAATACAGCGATATTCCTCACCATCTGGTAATCGCGATCCGGCCTGCCGGTCAACGCGGCCAAGCCGACGCGCTCCATGCCTGGATCGACTGCGGAGGCACCGTCGTGCTGGGCGCCCTGGCCGGACCGTGGCACGAACTGGCCCGGCTCCCCTAAATTCGCTTCATGCGGCGTTGCGACTTGCAAGCGACTCCCAGGCAATGGTAAGAGCGTCCTTGAGCTCCGCATTTTTCACCATCCTTGCCCGAGGTTTCCCGATGAACTCCGCCAACCACAGCACCCCAGCATGGAACAAGCCGACGCTCGAAAAGCTGGGCACGCTGAAGGACGTGGCTGGGCCGAGGGGTTCAGGCACCGAAGGTGGGCCGAACGCCAAGTCCTGATTTTTCCGGTTTGAGTATGAACGGCAAGTGATTGCCGCTGTCTGTAGGGTCGCCTCGCCTGAGAATCGCCTGCGGATAGGGGCGGCTTTGGCATGGACCTCCCGGCGTCCGGTGCGCTGGCGGGTGCAGCTTGGCTGCGAATTGGCCGATCTGGCAGCCTTGAGTGCCGGGGAAAGCGGCTGTCATGTCGGCAGTGCCAGCGCGGTTTATGGCTGGCTCGACAATCGCGATGAAATCGCGAGCCGGCTGGGGTTGCCCTCGGATACTCCCGACGACGCGCTTTATGATTGTGCCTTCAAGGCCTGGGGCGACGAAGCCGACCGGCATCTGATTGGTTCATACTGCGCGATAACCGTGCTTCCGGGCGAGCGTTTGCGCCTCGTGCGTTCTCCGTGGAGCGCCCCCCCGCTCCACTTCGCGGCGCACGGCCCGCTTCGCATGGCCTCAAGCGTTCTGCGCGCGCTTTTCGCGGCGGGCGTCCCCCGCGAGGTGGATTACGATTACCTCGCTGACCAGCTGGCCCAGGATCATCATGACGGGGAACCTTCCGGCTGGTACAAAGGCATTGGCCGGGTGCCGCTGGGCACGCGGATCGTGCTTGGCCATGACGGCTGGGAGGAAACGCGGTTCTACGATCCGACCGCTGTCGAATCCGTCCGCCTGAAGAGCGATGCCGACTATGTCGAAGCGGCGCGCGAGCTGATCGACCGCGCCGCGCAGGTCGCGCTTGGCCATTGCCGGCGCCCCGGCCTGCTGCTGTCCGGCGGGCTGGACAGCGCGATCGTTGCCGACGCCCTGCTGCGGCAGATGCCCACCGGAAAGCGCCTGCCATCGTTCACCTTCGGCCCGCTGGCCGCATGGAAGCCAGCACCCGGAAGCGACCTGTTCGCCGACGAACGCGAATTCGTGCGCGCCTTTGCCGCCATGCACCCGGGTCTTGACCCCCACTTTCCGGCCTCGGAAGGCCATGACTTCGATTACCGCCTGCGCGACCTATACGCGGCCTGCGACGCGCCGACCGCCAATATCGCCAATGTCGGCATACTGCACGGCCCATGGGAGGCCGCGCGGCAGGCGGGCTGCGACGTGGTGCTGAACGCGGATCACGGCAATTTCACCTTCAGCAATTCGGCCCAGTGGTATCCGGTAGAGCTGTTTTCCCGCGGCAGATGGCCCAGCCTACTTGCGGCGGTGCGCAATCATCCGGGGGATCCGCGTTCGCTGGGACGCAAGCTTCTGGCCCACGTCGGCCTGCCGCTGCTGACACCCGCCCTGCGCAGGCGGGTGCGCGATCTGGCCAACCCCGGCATGGGCGACAAGGGGCAGTTGCTGAGCCTGCTAACCCCTCAGGCACGGGCCGACCATCGCCGCCGCCGTGGCCACCGCCTGGCCGATAGCTATCGCCAGCCACGGTCGCGGCGGGAATGGATCATGCGGGTCTGGTACAGTGCCGATAGCGGCGAGGACCTCGACCTGGGGTTCGAACGGCTCTACGGGATGCGGCGGCGGGATGTTACAGCATGGCGGCCCCTGATCGAGTTCTGCCTTGGCCTGCCAACCGACCAGTTCGTGAAAGGGCGCGAACATCGCCGCCTCGCCCGGCAGCTGGGCAAGGGCATCATGCCCGAAGCCCAGCGGACCAATCCTTACTACGGGATGCAGCACGCCGATTGGCAGATGCGGCTTGGTGCGCGGCGCGGTGAGCTGGCGGAATACGCCGCGCGACTGCGCGACCATCCCTTTCTGGCGAAGACAGTCGATCTGGCGCGGATCGACGCCCTGCTGACAAACTGGCCCGAACTGGAAGCCCACGATCCGGTGGATGCCCTGCCGCGATCGTTCGGCATCACGCGAGCGCTGACGGCGGCCAGCTTCATCGGCTATGCCGAAGGCCGGAATGACTTCTGATCCCCCTTCCGCGCGCAGCTCTGCCACCGGCCCAATCCGTCTGGTCATGGCGCAGGGCCTGGCCCCGGCGGTTGCCCTGCTGGCGATCCTGATCCTGCTGGCCGCGCTGACCGAAGGCCTGGGACTGCTGCTGCTGGTACCGCTGCTGGAAGCGCTGGATGCCGATCCGGGGACAAGCCGGCTTTCGATGCTGCTCCGCGCGCTCCACGTGCCGCAGGGCATCGGCCCGCTGCTGGCCCTGTTCGTGGCTCTCCTCGGGTTGCGCGCGGTGATTATCCAGGCGCGCGGCCTGATGGTGCAGCACGTCGAATCCCGGCTGGTCGATGGCCTGAGGATGCGGGCCTGGCGGGCCTTGCTGGATTGCGACTGGCGCACCCTGCAATCCTTCCGGCGGACCGAGAATGCCAGCCTGCTGATTTCCGATGCCGACCGGATCGGGTTCGGGATGCAGCAGGCCTTTTCCGCGATGGCGATCGTTGCGACGCTGGGCGGCGTAGGGCTTGCAGCCCTTGCCATCTCGCCGGTCCTGACCTTGGCGGGCGGCGCGGGCGCCATGCTAGTGCTGCTGGCCTATTCGGGCCTTCGGCGCCGCGCCCAGTCGGTCGGCGAACAACTCAGCCGGTCCTATGCCGAAGTCCATGGCAGCCTTTCGGAAGGACTGGCGGCAGTTCGGGCGATCAAGCTGCTGGACGGCCAGCGCCAGGCATCCGAGCGGATGAGCCTTGGCCTTGCCGCCATGCGCCGTCTGCAACTCGCCTTTCTGAAGGACCAGGGGCTTGCCCAGGCCATGCTCCAGATCGGCGGGGGGCTTGCGCTCGCCGTGGCGGTGTACCTGGCTGTGGCCCGGGGCGGGGCGCAGGCAGCGGCGATCCTTCCGCCGGTGGCGCTTTTCGCCCGGGCCATGCCGCTGCTGGGCAGCCTGCACCAGGCATGGCTGCACTGGCGCCATTCGCGGCCCGCGCTTGATGCCGCTGTGGCGCTGATCGAGCGCGCTGAAGCCGCGCGTGAACCCGCCGTGCCGGGGCTCGCCCCCCCGGCGTTCGAACGCGAGATCGCGCTGGCCGATGTCACCGTACGTTTCGATGGGCAGGAGCGCCCCGCGCTCGTCGGGATAACCCTGACCCTCGCCCGGCACGAGGTGCTGGCACTCACCGGACCATCTGGCGCGGGCAAGAGCACCCTGGCGGATCTGCTGGCCGGGCTGATCTCGCCCGATGATGGCGGCGTTTCGATTGACGGAGTGCCGCTCGATCCCGCCAGCCGCCGTGCCTGGCGCCAGCGGGTCGCCTATGTCGAGCAGGACCCGGTGCTGCTGACGGCTACGGTGCGGGAGAATCTGCTGTGGGCCGCGCCTGATGCGGACGAGGCGCGGTTGCACGCCGCGCTCGAACACGCTTCGGCAACCTTCGTCCATACCCTTCCGCAAGGGCTGGAAACCTTGGTCGGCGATGGCGGGCAGCGGCTGTCGGGCGGAGAGCGGCAGCGCCTGATGCTGGCCCGCGCGCTGCTGCGCGATCCCGCCCTGCTGATCCTCGACGAGGCGACCAGCGCGCTTGACGCGGACAACGAAACGGCGATCGCCGCAGCGCTCGAGCGGCTGCGCGGGAGCATGACGATTGTCATCATCTGCCATCGCGGCGCCTTGCTGGCCCTGGCCGACCGTGAGGCCAGGCTGGAACAGGGGCGGGTGGCCGCAATCGAAGTCCGCGAGTGCTGACGCGGGGGTTGCATCCCATTTTCGCCCAATTCACTATCTATTCAGAGCGCGAATCGCACAGGGGCACCAAGCACCGATGGTGAACGCGCAAGTTTGCGCTCCCCCCAACAACCAGGATCTTTGCCCATGAAACTGCCCGGACGTTCGATCGCCGCAGCTTCGCTTGCC
>Ga0116141_10002600_pt1 | contig 15401 bp, 13 predicted proteins | sample AD_UKC097_MetaG_FD_89744 | JGI IMG/M metagenome (GOLD analysis project Ga0116141, IMG submission 89744) | Active sludge microbial communities of municipal wastewater-treating anaerobic digesters from USA - AD_UKC097_MetaG | ecosystem: Engineered > Bioreactor > Anaerobic > Digestate | place: USA...
CCGCGTATAAAGAAGCCGCTGTCTGTGTTGTCCCTGTGTTGTCTGGCGGCGGATCAAACATTAAGGTGCCAGAAGCCCTGGCGCATAATCGCCCAAGTGTTGTCAGTGTTTATGCTTTTAATGGATGGCGAAATTACTTTGTGGAAAATCAAGATCTCCTCGTAGCACATGACGACGAGGCTTTTGCCACACACTGTACCGCCTTATTAACAAACCGCGAGTTGGCCTTGAAGCTTGCACAAAACGGACATCACAACGTCCTGCGAACACTATCGTTCAACTCGTTTTCCAAGTTAATCGGGGATACTCTCCAATCGACTTTTCCTACGCAAATGCAGTAAATATGAAATAGATAAAGCTTTTATGATTCAGGAATTAATAAAGACGGTAAAGAAGGTTTCGAATTATCAACTTTAGCCTCAAATAATCAAGGACATTTTGATTATTTGATATAAAGAAGATTGCATCACGCTTAATGCAGCTTATTCATCGAACATAAGATTGGTACGAGAACTTTTTCTATGGCGGTATAAAAGTATCTTTTTTAGCAACTAGCTTTTAGCTCAACTCTCCACCGATATTAATAAAGCAGTTTTTTATATTAGGAATGTACATATGTATCACAAGATAGCCCGCTTGATAGATAGAAAATTTTTGTTTTGGTGGCAACCTAATGATAATTTGGAAAACGTGGGTGACTATGTTTCCCGCGTTATTGTTTCTTCGGTGTTGACATTAAACGACAAAGAACTTGCCGAAAAAACCAATACACGATTTAAGCTATTAAGCACGGGATCGATTTTGCATTTTGCAAATACCGGAGATTGCATATGGGGATCTGGTCGAAATGGCAACATCAGCGACAATTTACATAAATTCAAAACCCTTGATGTAAGAGCAGTTCGCGGACCGTTGACGCGTGATTTTTTGCAAAAAAAAGGCCTAACCGTGCCGGAAATATATGGTGACCCAGCTATTCTTCTTCCCCTTTTTTTTGGAAAAAATATTATTGCAAATGATAAAGAGAATAGAAAAAAATTTGTAATCGTTCCGCATATGAGTGAGCCACACATTAATACCGTAGCTGATCACTATAAAAAATACGTAGACCACTTGGTTTCCCCAAGAACAAGACCAATTGCTTTTGTTAGAAAAATTCTAAATGCTGATTTCGTAATATCAGCATCCCTCCATGGAATCATTCTGGCAGAATCTTATGGGATACCAGCAATTTACTTAAATCGCAACAATGCGGAGTCAATATTTAAGTACAACGATTACTACTACGGAACTGACCGTTCAATATTTCATATGGGAAAAACTGTCGAAGAATGTCTCGAAATTGGAGGAAATCCGCTTTTCGATATTCATGCAGTTCAGAGAAAGCTATTGGCTGCGTTTCCAGTTGATCTTTGGACAAAGTAAATTTGACTCATGTTTTATGTTTTTAAATAGTCCCGCTCGTATCATGGAAAGAAATGCGTTTAAATATCTTCTCTGCTTAAAATCTATTCCCACGGCTAAAATCGTTGCTCGCTCATTGCTCGATAAAATCAGGTAATTTGGTGGTAGTGATAAACCAAACTCCAATGAGTAGCACTACATTCATCCTCTACGGTGCCGAAGCTGCCCCCCGCCCGCCCTTATCGGTGATGAAGTGTGTGCGCTTCGCTGCACGCCGTAAAACACATGAGTACCTTGATGCCGCCCGCTTTCGTCACGGCGACCTTTCGCGTCTCGACTACCGTAATTACGAGGGGCGAGATGCCATCAACCTGGGCGATGTGGCGATTTATCAATCCACCGCAGCACTGATCAAGCATGCACTACCGAAAGCAGACATCCTGCCGATGAACTGGGGAGAGCTCAGCCAGTATTCAGTCAAGAATGAAGATCGTCAAAAGACTGCGCTCATTTTTAATGGCAGTGGATACTTTCATGTTGCCGATGATGGACGACTTGCCAAACAAATCAAAAATGATCTTGACGCCTTGCGCCGCCATGCCATCCCGGCTTTTTTCTTTGGCGTGGGCTTGAATAAGCCGGGGCAAACAGATTTAGACGTGCCTGTCAGCCTGCACCCGGAGGATGCGGCACTAATCACTCAACTGCTGGATTATGCGCAGGCAGTCTCGGTGCGCGATGCGGGGACCCAATCGGCTTTGGCACCCTTAACATCAAAACCCGTTTACCTGATCGGCGACCCTGCGCTGCATTTCTTTCATGCCATGGAGATGCAGCCGCCCTCCACCACAATTCATCCCGCAAACACTCCGCCGGTTATCGGCGTGAATTTCTCGTTCCACGGCAGGAATTCAAACGAACTGCTCAAGAAAAATCTGGAAGGCTATTGCGCGGTATTGCTCAAGCTGCAAAAAGAAACCGGGGCGGAGTTCCGCTATTTCATTCATTACGCCCCTGAAAACATCGTGCCCAAGCTGCTTGCCCAGCGCGGTATAAACATCAAAAAAATCGGCGCTGGTGAGACGGCGGATATCCCTTTATTAAACAGAGAATACGCAAAACTCGACCTGCACATTGGCGGCATGCTGCATTCTTGCATCCTGGCCACCAGCGCTGGCACACCCTGCCTTGCGCTGGCGTATGACATCAAGCATCAGGGGTTTTTCGATCTGATGGGTTTATCTGAAAACTGCTTCTCGGCAGCCAACTTCAACCCGGATGCACTGTATTTGCGCGCTATAGATTTATTGGCCAATCCGGCGCCGGCGCGCGCTCACATCGCTGCTCGACGCAACCAGCTTGAAATGGAAACCTTGAACTTTCTTACCCACCAGCTTAAACCGTCCTGATGCCCGCCGTTTCCGTCATCATCCCCGTGCGCAATGGGCGTGAATTCATTCACGAGGCCTTGGCCAGCGTTTGCTCTCAGCGCTTCAGCGATCTTGAAATCATCGTCATTGACGATGGTTCGGATGACTTTGATTACCAGACGCTCACGCAGTTTGATGCGCGAATTCGCGTGCATCGCCTGGCAGGCAGCGGGGTTTCGACCGCTAGAAACACCGGCATGCAGCTTGCCCGTGGGCAATTTTTTGCGTTTTTAGATGCCGACGATGTCTGGTTTCCCGGCAAGCTGGCGGCACAGATTCACTATTTTGAACAGCACCCGGAAGTCGGCTGCGTGTTTGGCGGCTTTACCAAATGGACACGCGCAGCCGACGGCCGCTTTCCGGATGCGTCCAGCCTGACGCAGGATTGCAGCGCACTCACCCGCTGCGAGGCGGAACGCTCGGGCTGGCTGTATACCCGCTTGCTCGGTGGCCTGCTGGTGGGCATGAATACCGCCGTGATACGTCGCGAGGTGTTCACGCTGCTGGGTGGATTTGATGCGTCGATGCGCATCGGCGAGGATTATCTGTTCTGGCTCAAAGTTTCGCGCATCTACCCGATGCATGCGCTGGATGGCCCGGTGGCGCTCTACCGCATTCACGAGGCCAGCGCGATGCGACGTTTGGATCCGGAAAACCATCTCACCGAGCTGCTTAAAATCGCGGTGAGCCGCTGGGGGCTGACCAACCCCGATGGCACAAATTGGCCCGCAGAAGAATTCAAAAAACGGCTGGCCACAAGTGAATTCACCCACGGCTATAACCACTTCTGGCAGGGCTCACCCGCTGTTGCCCGACGCGCTTTTTTCCGCGCACTCAAAGGCGGGGTCTTGCCGCTGCGTTCAGCCGCCTACATCGCCCTCACCCCTTTGCGTCAGGCGGTTCTGGCACTAAAAAACCACCTGTTGGTGTAAACCCGTTGATGGCGCCGCAAACAATCATCAGCGCTGCCCGCCATGCCCGGCTGGTTTCTGCTGCGCAACGCTATGCCTGGTGGTTGGGCACTCGCTCGCATGGGGTGCGTTCAGCACTCAAGTTATCGGGCTGGCGTTTATCGCGGCTGGGTTATCGTTTGCTTGGCCGCCCCTCGGGTGCGCTCACCTGGCCGCTGGGCCTGGCTTTTTTATGCCTTAATGCTTCAAGCGATCAAGCCAAAAAAGAATGTGCGTGGATAGAAAAATGCTTTCACGGCCTGATCGACCCGCAAGGGCAGGCAACTCTCGCTGGCGTGGCGATAGATCGCGGCGGGCTGGGTTATGCGGCGCTGAGATTATTCGAATTGACGCAAAATCCGCGTTACCTGACTTTCGCCAAGGCGCAGGGCGAGGCGTTTGCGTGCCTGCCAGGTGCACAAAAAGGCTGCATTCCCTACACAGCGGGAAAACATTGGGTATTGGTCGATACCGTGGCTTTTATCTGCCCGTTTCTGGCCCGGCTTTCGCGTTTAACCGCTAAGCCACATTACGCCAACATCGCCCTGCGCCAGCTAGATGCTATGTGGCAGCATGGCCGGGCTGACGATGGCTGGGTATTTCATGCCTTTGATGCCAACACGCTTGAAACCAGCGGTATCGCCGGTTGGGGGCGCGGCGTGAGCTGGCTGTTGGTTGGCGTGGTCGATACCCTCTGCGAATTGCCCGAGGGCGAAGATAAAACCCGCTGGCTTGCGCGTGGCCAGCAGTTGCTGGAAAAGCTCGCCACCTGCCAGCGCGAAGACGGCCACTGGCCCTGGCGGCTGGATGAGCCGCTCGCAGCATCGGATAGCTCTGTCACGGCGTTAGTAGCCTATGCGCTGGCACGCTGGCGCCAAGCAAACTTTGCCGAGGCCGTATTTCAGCCCCGCATGCTGAGCCAGGCCCGCTCCGCTATCGAATCAGTGACCGATGATAAAGGCCGTGTCGGCCAATGCTCTGGCGAGGCAGCAGGCATGGGAGACTACAGCACGACCTTTGGATCTTTTCTGTGGGCCCAGGCGCCAGCAGTGGCGGTTGATTTGATCCTTTATCACACAGGATTGATCTCAGGCGATTAACTCCCTCAATGCTTAAAAGGGCAAACTCTCTATAATCGTTAGAGCCCCCCATCTGGTTTTTTGACCTGGCTGAATTATGACCTCAGACACACCCCGATCCGTGCCTTTATTTGTTGATCTTGATGGCACGCTCATCAAGACGGATCTGCTTGCAGAGAGCGCGCTAGCGCTGGTCAAGCAAGCGCCATGGATGATTTTTGTCATGCCCTTTTGGCTGCTGCGCGGCAAGGCCTATTTGAAAGCCCGCATCGCCGAGCGCGTCAGCCTGGAAAACGACACACTGCCTTTGCAAAACGAGTTCGTTGCTTACCTGCAGGCGCAGCACGCCTCTGGGCGCGCCATTCACCTTGCCACGGCATCGGACGCCTGCCTTGCACAACCCATAGCTAAGCGTCTTGGTATTTTTCAGAGCGTGTTATGTAGTGATGGCAAGAATAATTTACGTAGCGAAGTCAAGTTGGCGGCAATATTAAAAATCACTAACGGCGCTCCGTTCGATTACGCGGGGAACGCCCATGCGGATTTCCCAATCTGGGCCAGTGCGCGCCAGGCGATTGTCGTGAATCCCGGTTCCGGCGTGATACGCGGCGCACGGCAGCGCACGGAAGTCAGCCAGATTTTTGATGACAGACCCCCGCTGTGGCGCATCTGGTTAAAGCAAACGCGTCTGCACCAGTGGATGAAAAACCTGCTGATTGGGGTGCCCCTGTTGACATCCCATGCCTTCACCGCCAGCAACCTCGCGGCTATTGTGCTGGCATTTATTGCTTTCGGTCTCGTGGCATCGGCGACCTACATGCTCAATGACTTGCTTGATCTTGCGAGTGATCGCAAGCATCCCCGCAAGTGCCGGCGACCCTTCGCTGCGGGTAATCTGGGCATCGTTCCTGGCTGTATTGGCATGGTTTTGTTACTGCTTGGCGGCCTGCTTCTCGCCGCCAGCATCTCGCTATGGTTCTTGCTGACTCTGCTGAGCTATCTTGCTCTCACGTTGTCGTATTCGCTCTATTTCAAGTCCCATGTGCTGATTGACGTGATCTTGCTCGCTCTGCTTTATACGGTACGCATCATTGCTGGCGCGATTGTCATCAGCGTCGATATCTCTTCATGGCTGCTGGCCTTCTCGATGTTCACTTTCCTCAGCCTGGCATTGGTCAAACGCGCTGCAGAACTGGTCACCATGGAAAAACTTGCACGCGAGGCGGCCAAAGGTCGAGATTATCGGCTTGATGATGCGCAGGCCATCAGCAGCATGGGTATCTCGGCAGGCTATCTTGCTGTGCTGATTCTGGCCCTTTATGTTGAGAGCCCTGCCGTGAGCGACCATTACAGCCACCCCCGCCTGCTGTGGCTGCTTTGTCCGTTGATGCTGTATTGGACTTCACGACTGTGGATTAAAACCTCGCGCGGAGAAATGCACGACGACCCGCTGGTATTCAGCTTGCGTGATCCGAGCAGCTGGATTGTTTTTTTGGCCATGGCTTTTTTGACCCTCATCGCTATTTGAAGACTCAAGCCACGCCTCGGCAGTAAAACACGAAAAGTGACTAAAACCGCCTTTTATAACCGTTCATCCGCGTACCGGTTAAGTTCGGCTCGATAGAGTTTTGATCAATCGCGCGCCGAATTGAACACTAGGGTCTTCGATCCAGCGTTTGGTCAGTCCCGCCACCCAATAGGTGGCCGCCACAGCAAAGCCAAAATGCACCAATACCTTCAGGTTCGGGGAGGCGGTTAACAGCCCGTTGCCATGATTGAAGCTGTAATCGATGATGTTCATGAAAAGGAAGTGCACCACATACATAGAAAAAGATCGACGACCAATTTCAACAAGTAATGTGACTTTGAACTGCCTGGTGGCAACAAAAGCGGCCAGACCGACAAACCCACACGCATACGCCACCAAGGCCAGAAAGCGCGCGTTATGAATCGGCAGAGACCAGCAGAAATAGCCCAGCGCCAGACATAAAATCGTTGCCAAGACAAGCAAGGTGGGATTCTGCTTGCAAAGCAGCGGTAAGTAAAAGAAGCCCAGCATGCCAATAATAAAAACCTGCAACTGGTTGGTGATATTGAAGTAAAGAAAATCGCTGTTTGCGATGGTTTGCCCTAACCCCTGCTGCACCAAAGAGATCAGTAGATAACAGCCTACCAAGAGCAAAATGCTGAGAAAAAATGGCCGCTGAACAATGCGGTACAGTAAAAACAACCCAGGGAAAAGCACATAAAAAGCCATCTCAGCTCCAATCGACCAGCCCCCTGGCACGATATTGTTATAAGCCTCTGGAATAAACCCGTGAATGAAAAACACATTGGCTAGGATGTTCCCCAAACTGTATTGTGGAAGCGGGGCAAGCATGCCATTTAGCGTATAGTTTTTTGCAAAAGACCAGAAGAAATACATCACGATGCCGACGTAGTACATCGGCGCGATACGAAAATAACGACGAATAGCGTATTTCATCAGCCACCGGGGTTTACCGTAATTATTTTCCAGCGACATGCACAACGTCATAGCGGAAGCGACAAAAAACAACTGTACGCCGTAACCGCCAAAACCGAATATCGTCTTGAGCAGCGACTCGCTGGCTTTCAACCCGTGACTTGTATGTACCGCGATCACCATCAAAATAGCGATGCCGCGTAAAGAGTCGATCCAGGGATAGCGTCTGTCAGCAGAAGCATTGAACGAAGAAGGGCCACCAGAAACTTTGTCTGATTGTGCAATATTGATAACTGGTACCAACTCAGGCATCGCGCTAATCGATCCAGCGCTTTAAGCGCCAGAATAAAAACAGCACGCCCCGCACCAGCAAACCTTGCCAACCGGCAACGTGCCACAAGCCACGGAAAAAATTGTGCGTTTCATTGGCAAAATCACGCTTGGCCTGGGTATCGCCTTCACCACGATCAAACACTTGAACACCCTCGATGGCGGCCGCCGAAAAAAGATGCTTGAACAAAATTCGCCCCGGCGAATAGCTCGAATACTTTGGGTTGTACACTGGAAACCAGACGTGCAGCATGTCGTGACAACGCAGCCCGAAATGCACGGCGATAATTTCTTCACCACAGCGCAGGGTTGATAAAACACCCTGACAGTTTTCTTCTTGTGATTGCAAAAGACAGTTAAGCAAAGCCACTTTATGGCTGTCGAACAACGGGGCTTGCGTCTCGCCTGTGCGGGTGTATTGCGCTTTTTTCGATTCAACCAGCCAGGCCATGTCACGGGCTGGATTTTGTGAGGTCCACTCGAATGTTATGGGGCCGATTTCATTGATTAATTTTTTTTCGCGGCGCTCGGTGTCATAGACCAGTTTTTTGTCGGACTTGCGTAAATTTACCCAGTAATCACTGGCGGGTTGGTCAAGCGATGCGCTAAGCCGCGTACGCAGCCCCGCTCGCTGCTCTTCGCCTGTCAAACCAAACCGCGCCTGCGTTTCATCCAGATGCGAAAACAATACTGCGTTTACTCTTCCGCGCGTTGCTGCTAAAAGTTTTTCGATCCTGAGATGCGTACCAGCCGCTGCGACCAAGCCAAAATAATCGGTCATCACATCGCCGACTGACTCAAAAATCCCCACTTTCCCGCGCAGGCCAGCAACGCGTTGCAAGGGCAAGAATCCGCATGGGGCGTGATTATCATAGAGCACCAAGACAACCACATCGCCCTCCGTTTCAGCGACGGTGCGCACATAGCGGTAGCTCATGAAGGCACGCCGTAAATCATCCGCCAGCAGCAGTTGGTCCCACACAGCGACCTCTTCTGTCGTGAGTTCATCAATACGCCGGATGTAAAAATTTTTACCGAGGATGAATGATGTCATTGTTCTATCGTACGAAAAAAAAGAAACGTCGCCAGCTTTTCACCGGCGATGCCTTTCGCATCACTCGTCCATTCATTTTCAGGGATATGAATGCGCCCCAGCGGGGTCTGGGTTGATCTGCTGATGGATGTATTCACCAGTATCGGATCACTGGAATAACACACGCGAAACCCCGCTGCCCGGGCTTGTTGCAGCGTGGTCTGGTCATACGCGCCATGCGGGAAGGACAGCACCGTATCTTCGCCGCCGATGGCTTGCAGTTGCGCCCGGCAGGCGGCCAAATCGTCACTGGCGTGAGGATGATGCGAGAGCGGTGCGTGGCTGTGGCCGTGGCCGGCGATAGTGATCGACGGGCGCAGTAATTCAAGATCGGCACGGTTGAGCATTTGCCGTATGCCCGGCGGGCGTGACACCAGTGGTTGCAAAACCGCCTGGCGCTGCGGTTCCCCCATCGCGCCTAAAGTCGCCGTGATGCGGCGCAGCTCATCAGACCGGCTTTCGTCAGGTAATTGCCGTATCGCCAGCGCCGACTTTATGGAAGAATGGCCGCCTTCTTGCGCGAGCAGTTCGACGAGTACGTCCTGCCACCAATCGTCGACCTGAAGATCAACAACTTCAGTGGCGAGGAAAAGAACCGCCGGCAAGTTGCGTTTTTTGAGTTCAGGCAGCGCATGGGTGAGCGTGTCGCGCCAACCGTCATCGAAGGTGATCAGCCCTGCGCATGCGGGCAAGTGCTTCTCGCCGTTCAAGTGTGCGGTGACTTCAGCTTGTGATACGACGTGGTAATGGCGCTGAATGAAATCGAGACACTGGCCAAAGCCCTCTACCGTAAAAGTGAATTCTTTTTCAGCGGTTTGATATTCGGCTGACTGTTTGGGCAACACGCGATGAAACATGAACACGGTGAGCGTGTGGCGGTTGCGCAGGCGATGCATGAGGCCTAACACCCCAGTGCGATACAACAGCTTGCGCAAAATAATTTTTGCTGCAGACATCAGCCAATCTCTTTCAGATGCTCAGGGGTTGAGTAGAAGTTGCGGATAAGTTGTAGTGTCATTCTTGTGCGCGAGGGTCCCCAAGGGGTAAAACGCGGAATTTGATAAGGCGAGGTTTTACTGTTCGCCACACCCCATTGCGTGGTAACAGCATAGCGATACCCTGCCTGTTTGACCATTTCAATGTGCTGGTGAGAAAAATCAACCCCTGGCCTGCCATTGGGGTAGGCAAATGAAGTCACCGGTTTATGAATTATGCCTTCGAGAATCTCGCGCGTTTGGCCAATTTCGTCTCTTGCCTGTTTTACATCGCAAAGCCCCAGTATCGGGTGGTTCAGCGTATGCGCGCCAATTTCAAAGCCACGATTACTGATCGCGATGAGGTCATCCATCGGCATGGTGGAAACCTCTGCCGCATTAACACCAGTTTGAAGCTCTAGCTGCTGCAAAAACTGCTCGCGGATTCGCGGTGGCAAATATTTGAAGTGAAATTCCAATGTCACTAATGCCTGCTTTTTTTCTTCTGCGGTACGAATACTTAAGGACGGCAAACGTACTGTGCTGGTATCAAGCACTGGCAACTGGCAGGAGCGCACAATATGCGCCAGGCGCTCGTTCCACATGGGGTCGCCAAAAAACTGGCCGGTTGTAATAAAAAATGTGGCGGGTAATGACCGCTCTTCGAGCAGTCTCGCTGCGCCTTCACGCCATTCGGGATACCCATCATCAAAGGTGATGGCAACACTGCGCGCGGGCAAAGTTCCTCTGTGTAAATGCTGTACTGCTTCATTCAAAGGAAGAATATTAAAACTTGCCTTGATCAAGTCCAGCAGGTTTGCAAACTCGGCTTGACCCAAATCTCCGGAAATCAAAGCGTCGGCAGTTGGCGGCACTTTATGAAACAGGAATACAGATAGCTTGCCCTGCGCAAATAATTGTAGCGATTGGCGCAGCAGGCTCATTGGTTGATTTCCGGTAGCGGGATAGCGACCGACAAGGCTTTAGCTTGTAATTGGCGCTTAACTTCTTGCTTCAAGACTTCCATCAGCATCACCGCCATATAAATAAACTCCGTATAGGCAATGCTGACAGTCAAGCCGCCGACCATGAATGCAAAAATCGTGGCGGCCAAGCTTCTGGAGAGATCCAAAGCCCATTCCAGATCAAGACCGCCTTGTTTCGCCATGCGATTAATTTGAATACTGTTTTTCAAGGCATTCAACAATAGTGCCATAAAAATGAAAAACCCCAGAAAGCCCATGTCGCCCAGCACTTCAAAATAAATACTGTGAGCCGCCCGAAATACGTCAGAGACAAAACCGACATCAACAAACCCTAACAGTCCTTTTTGCCCCTTAAAACGGTCCCAAACCGACTGTGTGGCGACAGCATGAAAACCGCCACCAAGAACAGGGTTATGCAGGGCAATGACACTACTGACCTGCCATGCTTCAAGACGAGTCATGAAGGAGCTGTCTTGTTCAGCTTCCTGGATTGTTTCCATACGCTGTGTCCACGCTGACGGCGCAATGGCAATGACAAAAATAACGCCCGCAATAAAGACAGTCAATGCCGGGAGTCTTTTACGGCTGGTTAGCACAAGCCATAGACCAACAGCCGTCATGGCAACAAATCCGCCACGCGAGTGGGTGCCTATCACTGCGGCAATAGTGATAATTGCGGCTGCCAAGGCACCCAGCCTGAGTAGCGAATGCTTCGCGTAGCTGCTCATATAGAGCAATAGCGGTATGGCCATGACCAGCATCACAGCAAAGTGATTATTGTCGCCAAATTTAACGAAACCTCGCACCAGATGCGAGCCACCACTTGAGAAAAACTTGAGCCCGTCAATCAAGCCGTGAAATCCCATGCCAAGACACATCACCAAAACAAACGCATGAATTCGATAACGTTTAACAATCACCAAGGGCATGATGAAAGCAAACAAAATCTCTTTCCAGAACCGGTCATACAGGAACCAATTCAGTCTATTGCCTTCATAAGCAAAAATTGCCGATAAGCTGCCTTGCAAAAAAAACAGGATAAACAAAACAACAGTGGCATTAAAAGGGATCGTGCCACGCTCTGTATCTTTCTTAAGCAGAATCATCAAAAAGGTGATTAGCGCAAAAGTGAAGTTCAGTTTCATTGGCGCCATAAAACCAAACAGGTAATTTTCAATAGCAATCAGCCCGGTCCAACCCCATATCAAATAAGCAATAAAGGTATTGCGAAAAGCTAAAGGCACTAGCACCAAAAAACCGCCAAGGAACATCAAGTCACGCATGCGGATCTCCTTGATCGGCGAATGTTTTCTTGATTTTTCTTACGCGGTGCAATGAATAGCCTAGCCAGCCCATGTTCGCATCATCCCCTGTGCGCGCTACCCTGAGGACAAAAATACATAAGGCAATTAGGGTAATGACATCTAATGTGAGCAACAAAGCTTCCATCGTTACACCTTATAAACTGTTTCAAATGAGACAGAGGTTAATTTGCTTGCAGACACTTTTATTCAAGCCAGGCTGACAAACAAGCGCATTGCATTATCAGCCCATTTATCCCAGCTATTTTGTTCGGCATATGCTCGAATGATATTTTCATCAAATCTTGTTTGCATGGCGGCTTGCATGGCGGCTGCAAAAGCCACCGCAGTGCGCGGCTCAACAACCCTGCCATACGCGGGTTGATGAATGGCATCCTTGGCCGAGCTCACGTTTGATGTAATTACTGGCCGGCCACATGCCATTGCTTCGAAGTAAACCGTTGCCCAGCCCTCGGAACTACTCGACAAAAGCAGCCAGTCGGCAGCCCCCATCCATTGGGCGACTTCATCATGCCGCTGCTGGCCTACGAGCATGACATCATTTTGCAGCCCTAGCGACACCACTTCATTTTCCAGCTTTTGCCGGTTAGGGCCATCGCCGACCAACACAACAAGTGGAACTTCTGCACCTTGTTTTCTGATCTCAACCAAGGCATGCAAAATCAGCGATTGGTCTTTACGGTCGATCAAAAAACCGACATACACGCCTATTTTTCTATCTAAAGGCAAACCCAGCTGGGTGCGACATGCCTGTTGAGGTCGAACTGAAAATTTTGACGGGTCAACGCCATTGGTTAGAAAGACCGCCCTTTCCGTTGGGCAACCTAACTCAATGCTACGGCGCATTAAATCGGAGCTGACTGAAATAACGCGATCGGCATGACGCAATGTCCAGCGCGTCATAGCGCCTGCTACGGGGATATCCGGGTATTGGCGCAGATCCGAGCCGTGGCAGGTCACCGCCACAGGCGCGCCGATGCTGCGCCCTAGTTGAACTGCCGCATAACCATCGGGAAAAGCAAAATGGCCATCAATCACATCGGGCCGCCAATCGCCATAGCTTGATTCAAGATCGCGACGCGCGCTGTGCGCCATGGTGACACCTTGCAACCAGGTGGCTGTGCCTGGCACGGAGGCATAGCGCGGATAGGTGACATGGATATTGCCTTCTACTGTGCCTTGGCGCTCAACACGGGTCCATTTTTTCCAGTCTTTTCTGCCAGGCAGCCATTGGGGGTAATAAGGCGTGGGCACCATGACACGCACCTCTGCATGAGCGGCCAAGGCTTTGGCGCGTTCGATACAGAACGTGCCAAAGGCAGGGAAAGCATGGCTAGGAAAAAGCCGGGTCAGCATCAGAATTTTTAGGCGTTTCACTGTGACGCTTCCTTTTAAGCTAAATGCGCACGTTGCGCCGGCGATAGGGCACGGCTAAACACGTTGTCATAACGCGCCAATACGGCGGACAACCCATACTGTTCAACAATAGATTCTCTTGCGGCCAGATTAGCCTGTTTTTCACGCAAGCTATATTGCTTGAGCATTTCGGCCGCCAGCGCCGTGACATTTTCTGACGGCACCAGGCTGCCATAGCGGCCATCATCCAGCAACGCAGCATTGCCGCCCACTTGCGTAGCGATGATGGGTAGTGCAGTGGCCATTGCTTCTTGCAATGTGCATGAGGTGGCTTCCGACAAGGATGGCAACACAAAGCAATCCATCGCACGCAGCAATTCAGGAATATCGGCGCGCACACCGGCTAGCCACACTTTGTCGGCTACGTTAGCTTCGGCAATGCGTCGTACGATGGATTCATGCAAGGGGCCGTCACCCACCATCACGAGGCGCAAGGTGTGGGTGTCGGGTGCTTGGGACTGGATGAGCTGGATAAAACTATCCACTAACAGTAGCGGATTTTTCACGGCGGCCTGACGGCCAATAGTACCGATCACCCAATGCTTGCCGCGCTGAAATGGGAAACCTGCGGGTAACGCATCATCATCGCGACGGGGGTGAAAACGCTCGGTATCCACGCCGTTTGGAATGACATGCAGATGTTTTGATGCGACGCCAATACTGTTTTGCAAATAGCGTCTTTGCGGCTCGGCCACGGCGATAAATTCATGCACAAACGGTTTAAGTAGTTGCCGCAAAAACCGGTAGCGCAGGTTATGGCCATCCAATTCGCCCACGTCCCAGCCGTGCTCTGCATGCACGCGCAAAGGCACGCGAGCGAGTGCGGCTATCGGGGAAAATTCCATGGCGGCGAGATTGCAACTGTGCAGCACGTCGGCTTGCAGACGGCGCAGCAAGCGATACATTTTGGGATACAACCTGAACGGCTGGCCGGGTGGCTTATGCAGCGCAATGACCTCGACATTCGGCTGTGTGATGCGCTTGGCAAATGTCGCGTCTACGTCACTAATCGCTACGACAGTATGGCGAAACTGTGTTGATGGGAGGCCATTGACCAGCTGGACAATGACATTTTCCAACCCGCCAGTGGAAAACCGATACACCAGATGTACGATATGAAGAGGCAATTTCCCTGACATAGTCAATCAGTCTGAATCATCTTGCGGCTGCAGATGCGGTGATCGCTTGCCGGGCCAGGTTTACCACGCGTTGTGCATTGCCATCCCAGGTCAAATCAAGTTTTGCTATGGTGGCATGCGCACCTGCCCCAAGTTTTTGACGCAATAATTCGTCAGTGCATAAACGGCTTAAGGCTTGCTCGAAACCCATCGGTTCTTCTGCATCAAACATAAGCGCATTTTCACCGTCCGTTAACACTTCCAGCAAGTTCGGCGTGCGCGGCGCAATGATGGCTTTACCCAGCACAAGATATTCCATTAACTTCAAGGGCGAGGCGTAAGGGACGACGGCCGGTTGCAAGGCGATGTCAAAGGCGGACACCCAGTCGGGTACTTTATCGCGATGGATCACGCCGGTAAAGCGCACGCGATCGCTGATGTCAAGCTGCTTTGCCAGCGCTTCCAAGTCAGCCCGCACCGGTCCATCGCCGACAATGACCAAGTGTAAATGGCTGGGCGCTGCAGGCGTTGCCATCCAGCGAACCACGCGATCCACTCCATGCCATTCACGCACGAAGCCAGTAAAACCCAGCACAAGTTTGCCAACAAGGCCATGCTGTTCTTTGGCAAAAGTCGGCGCTGGTGAGACGGCGAAATGCGCGCGGTTAATGCCATTGGCAATCACGGCGATACGTGTATCAGGTACGCCATAGGCTTTCACATGGCTGGCTAACACGTGCGTGACAGGCAACACATAATCTGCACTGCGCCAGGCCAATCCTTCAGCCCACCGAGCCAGGCGCGGTAAAGCCAAACCACCGCTATGCTGCGAGCG
>Ga0116141_10002601_pt1 | contig 15400 bp, 12 predicted proteins | sample AD_UKC097_MetaG_FD_89744 | JGI IMG/M metagenome (GOLD analysis project Ga0116141, IMG submission 89744) | Active sludge microbial communities of municipal wastewater-treating anaerobic digesters from USA - AD_UKC097_MetaG | ecosystem: Engineered > Bioreactor > Anaerobic > Digestate | place: USA...
ACCACAATTACATGCCTGGCTGGCTGACCCTGATCGCACACCGCCATTGTTAGTCGATGTACGTGAGCCCTGGGAGTTTGCCCTGTGCCAGATTCCCGGCTCAATCAATCTACCGATGCAAAGCCTGCCGGCACGTTATCCCGAGCTTGACCAGGCGGCAGAGATTGTGATGGTTTGTCACCATGGCGCGCGCAGTTTTCAATCCGGACTGTTTCTTGAAAACGCAGGTTACAGCTTGATTATCAACTTGCAAGGCGGCGTTGCTGCCTGGGCGCAAAATGTCGATCCGTCCATGCCTACGTATTGAGATGTAACGCCCCCGGCGCTCGCCTGCATTGCCTTTCGTACCCATTTAATGGAACGCTGATGAAAAAATTTCTTCTGAACCAATTACCATCCGCCTTGCTTCTCAGTAGCGTGTTAGTTAGCACCGCCTATGCAACCGATTTGCTTTCGGCTTATCACGATGCGGTTGCTTACGATGCACAGTTCGCCGCAGCACGTGCAGCGCTCAATGCAGGCCGCGAAAAACTGCCGCAAGGACGGGCAGGCTTATTACCCAGCATCGGCCTTACTGGCAATACGGCATGGAATGACACACGCACAACACCGCGCGCCACTGGTGTGGATAGCAATGCAAAATATAACGCCAATGGCTGGACGGTAAGCTTATCGCAACCCCTATTTCGCTGGCAAAACTGGGTGGGGTACAACCAGGCTGAATTAGCAGTCACTTTAGCTGAAGCACAGTTTGTGCAAGCCCGTCAGGATCTCATTTTGCGTGTTGCCCAGTCTTATTTTGATGTTCTGCTCGCACAAGACGCGCTAGCTACAGCGCAAGGACAAAAAACTGCCATTGCAGAACAGCTGGCTGCAGCCAAACGCTCATTTGAAGTGGGCACCACCACGATTACCGATACCAATGAAGCCCAGTCGCGTTACGACCTCATCATTGCACAAGAAATTGCTGCGCAAAATGACCTCGCCGTGAAACAAGAAACCTTGCGAACAGTCATTGGCAAAGCCCCCGGTACGCTAGAGAATCTGCGGCCGGGCACGACTTTACTGAGTCCTCAGCCCAACGATATTGCCGCGTGGGTTACCCTGGCTGAAACCGCCAACCCCGGCGTTGCCAGCGCGCAAGCCGCGTTTGAAATTGCCGCACGTGAAATTGAAAAGCAGCGTGCCGGACATTTACCTACGCTGGACCTCGTGGCCAGCCATGGCAAAAGCAGTGTGGGCACTGAGGGTGCGCCAACCTTTGGCGGGCTGGATAACCGCAGCAATAGCATTGGGTTGCAACTGTCCATCCCGATCTATGCCGGTGGTGCAACGACCTCACGTGATCGCGAAGCCGTTGCCTTAAAAGAAAAAGCTGCGGCTGACCTTGATAATGCGCGTCGTCAGGCAGCATTGGCTGCCAGACAATCTTATTTGGGCGTGAATGCGGGGTTATCTCAAGTCACGGCTTTTGAAGCCGCCTTGATTTCCTCTCAATCATCATTGGATTCAAACAAGCTGGGCTATGACGTGGGTGTACGTATCAACATTGATGTCCTCAATGCGCAAAGTCAGCTTTATGCCACGCAACAAAGTCTTTCCAAAGCGCGGCTAGATACACTGTTAGCCTTGCTGCGCCTGAAGTCTGCGGCAGGCAGCTTGAGCGAGCAGGACGTACAGGCGGTTAACGCCCTACTGCAATAAGTTAGCCACCAGCGCCAGACTGCGGGCTGTCGCTCCGCGATGACGCAGGACAAATTCACGTCCTGCCAAGCCCATGTTCTGGCGTTGATGCGCGTCAGAAAGCAAGCAGTTTGCCTGTTGCACCAGTTCGTCTGCATCCATGATTTGCCTCGCTGCCCCACACGCCAGCGCCTCACGTGCGGCTTCGGCAAAGTTGAACGTCGATGGGCCGATCAATACCGGCGTGCCGACAGCACATGCCTCGATTAAATTCTGGCAACCATAATTTTTCAAACTGCCCCCGATAAATGCGACATCCACTGCCGCATACCAAGCGAACATCTCGCCCATGCTATCCCCCAGCACGACTTGTGTGCTGAGTTTAATCGTCTGATTTTCGCTGCGTCGCTGCAAACTCAAACCGCGCTCAGCCACCCATTGCACTACATCATCAAACCGCTGCGGATGTCTGGGCACAATCACCAGTAGCGCGTCAGGTAACTTGGCAAAGGTAGAGTGATCCATCACTGTATTTGCTATTGCTGTATCCGCTTTATCCAAACTCTTCGCCGTCTCACCAGCGCCGACTTTTTTTGCGCGGGTTTTTTCTACTTTCATTGCAGCAAGCCAAGCATCGAGAATCAGCACTTCTTCGCCTTCACGCGTACTAGCGGCCAGCCACACGGGACGATCGCCCAGATGATCACGAAAAATCCGGCTCAATGCCAATTGCTCAGGCGGTGGATCTATATCGAATTTAATATTCCCTGTGACAGAAATCGCTGCTGCGCCAAGTGCGGTAAAGCGTGTCGCATCCTCTGCAGTTTGTGCGCCAATAACACTGAAAAATGGCAATATCTGCCGCGTAAAATTCGGCCACCGCGCATAACGCCGTGCTGATCGCTCAGACAAACGTGCATTCAACAAACACACTGGCACGCCTGCTATACGGCATTCAGCCAGCAGGTTCGGCCAAATTTCGGTTTCCATCATGATGCCCAGACTGGGCTCGAATCGCGCTAAAAAACGCCGCATCGCGCCCGGCGTATCGTAGGGTAGGTAGCAGTGCTCTACCTCGTCGCCAAACAAGGTTTCGGAGGCTTCTCGGCCAGTGGGCGTCATGTGGGTCATCAGTAAATGATGATGCGGATAACGCGCTTTTAATGCCGCCACCAACGGCTGCGCGGCACGCGTTTCGCCCACAGAAACAGCATGTAGCCAGAGGCAGGGCATACTCGGCTGATTGTTCGGTTTTCTGTATGCAAAGTACCCCAGGCGCTCGCCCCAGTGGTTTAAGTATGCCTTTTGACGCTTGGCGCGCCACAGTAGATGCAGCATCGCCCAGGGCAGCAGCAGAAATATGATTAGCGAATAAAAAAATCGCTGGCGGCTCATAGACGACTCATGGGCGACTCAAATCCAAGTTTTAACGATCGCCAATACTTCGGCTACTGTCGGCGGCATGCCTTGTGTGCCCAGATTGACAGCAGCACGCCCGGCCAGCACGCCGGTGAGTGCTGGATTGGATGCACAAAACAAGGCGACTGTTGGTCGGCCCAAGGCAGCTGCCAAATGAACCAGGCCCGTATCCACACCGACCACAAATCGTGCTGCCCCGCAGTAAGCCGCCAGCTCACGCAAGGATAATGCAGGTAAAGCTTCCGCCCCGGGGATCACTTGCGCCAGGCGCTGGGCACGTGCCTGCTCAATGGCATTACCGCTTGGCAACAAGCAGCGCAAACCACGCGCCGCCAAAGCACAGCCCAGGGCTTGCCAGTGCGGCTCCGGCCATAATTTATCGTCACGCGAGGTGGCGGTAAATAATAGAACCCTGTCATCCGCCATCAAGGACGCTGGCAGCTGCGGCGGAACCACGCCATAACTTTGTGCACTGACTTGCGCCGTCACGGTGTAGCCCAAGGCGGCGGCGGCCAGGAGCCGATTGCGCACCACGGCATGTTGCTCTTTAGCAACGAACAAAGGCGCGTTGTAAAACCAGGCGGCGAATGGCTCGCGCGCGCTGTCAAAGTTAAACCCTGCACGTGTGTGATGGGTGAGTGGCGACAACAAGGGGGCATTCGATAGCTTTGCCAAGCGCGTCACCAGTGCGCTTTTAAGCAATCCCTGGGTATCAATAATGGCATCGTAAGGCGTGCTGCGTAGCGCAGCATAAAAAGCACGCATCGCCTGCCATGTATCCGCCTTTGACAAGGCCTTGCGCCACCGCCGCAGCGCCATGGGAATCACCCGCTGCACACCCGGGTGAAGCGCGGGAATTTCCGCAAAGCTCTCTTCTATTACCCAATCAATCGCTGCTGCCGGGAAGGCCAATCGCACATCCGTCACCACAGGCAGATTATGAATGACATCCCCTAGGGACGAAGTTTTAACCAGAAGAATGCGCATAGCGCAGCGATTATACGTGGCGAACATGCGCAGCAATCTCAAAGACCATAGGCGTAAATTGACATGCTAAATTCACGCCTGTTCAGCAAACTGTCGATGATCATGACAAACTGCCACCTTTAGGCGGTCAATCACCCTCAGGGGCTGGCATTGCATCAATGGCAACTGAGTGTGCTTTGCCGATACATCAAATCCGCAACAAAAGATCAAATCACTTGGCATGACCAAAACGCCCCTCTCTGCTGTTTTTATCACTCAGGATGCCGCCGCTACGCTCTCGGCCGCTTTGGCCAGCGTTTCATTTTGTGATGAAGTTCTGGTCGTGGATTCTGGTAGCACAGACAATACCCTGGCTATTGCTGCCAGCCACGGTGCGCGGGTTATATTGACCCATTGGCGGGGTTTTGGCGCACAAAAACAATTTGCCGTGGAAAATGCAAAGCATGACTGGGTGTTGTGTATTGATAGCGATGAACGCGTCAGTGATTGCTTGCGTGAACATTTAATTGCCGCCGTCTCACCAGCGCCGACAAATACTGACAACAAACCTTGTGCCTATCGCTTTGCCCGCTGCAATCGCTTCATGGGGCGTTATTTGCGTCACGGTGAAGGCTACCCCGACTGGAGCCTGCGCTGCTTTAACCGTCAACATGCGCACTGGTCGAATGACACCGTGCATGAAAAAGTATGCCTTGCCGATAATAGTGACAAACACAGCATCGGCAAGCTACATGGTGACTTGCTTCACGACTCGGCCGAATCCATCGAAAAATATCTGGAAAAACAAAATCGCTACAGCACCTTGGCCGCGAATACGGCATTTGCGCAAGGCAAGCGTGCCCATGCGGGACACCTGGTTTTATCCCCCCTCATCCGCTTTATTAAATTTTATTTTTTCAGATTTGGCTGTCTGGATGGCCTGCCTGGGCTCGTGCACATACTCATTGGCTGTGGCGCAAGTTTTGCCAAGTACGCAAAGCTTGTCGCACTGCAACGCCAGGCGGAATCTCCCCCGCTCTCTTCCACACCCACAGAATAAGCACGGCACCTGCAAAGCCATTGCCAAAGAATCATGACAACTATCAATCAAAATCAAGGCAGTCATCGGCTCATGCAATTGCGCGTTTTCCTGGTCGCTTTGTTTGATTTACTGACCGTCAGCTTCGCTTGGGTCTTGGCCTTTGCCCTGCGACACAATTTTTCCATGCCGCAGAATTTTCATGCGTTGCTCACCAGCACGCTACCTTGGGTCATCGTGGTTCATGCTGTCGCCTTTTATCGCTTTGGCCTCTATCGCGGCCTGTGGCGCTTTGCCAGCCTGCCGGATTTGCGCCGCATTCTGTTCTCTGTCGGCTTGGCCGCCCTGGTGGTTCCGCCCCTGTTATTCATGGTGCAGCGTCTTGTTGATGTGCCGCGTTCTGTACTTGTTTTGCACCCTATTTTGTTGATACTGATGATGGGCGGCGCACGCTTTCTTTACCGTTCCTGGAAAGATGGCCATTTACTGAGCGTCAGTGAGATTGGCAAAGAGCCCTTGCTCGTACTCGGTGCCGGCACCGCGGGTGCTGACTTGCTACGCGCATTGCATAGCAACCGTGCCTGGCGCATAGTAGGTTTTTTGGATGACGATCAAAGCAAAATTGGCCGTCGGATTAACGATGTGCCGGTGTTAGGCTCACTCGCTGAGATTGCGACTGTTGCCGCCTCGCTGCGCGTAAAAAACGTCGTCATCGCCATGCCGCAAGCGGCGGCCAATGTGCGCCGTCGTGCCGCCGAGTTAGCCTCAGCTGCAAGCCTTACCGTGCTTACTGTGCCAGCCATGGACGATTTGCTCTCAGGCAAACTCAGCATCTCGCAATTGCATCGCATTTCTCTGGAAGACTTGCTCGGCCGCGAACCTGTCGCGCTCGATGAAGCAGGCTTGCGCGAACTGCTGAACCAAAAAACGATTTTAATCACGGGGGCGGGCGGTTCTATCGGGAGTGAGCTGAGTCGTCAAATTGCACGCTTTACGCCACATCAACTCATCTTTGTTGATCAATCTGAATTAGCGCTGTACCAAATTCAACAAGAATTTTCAGCGGCTTATCCTTTGCAAAAGCTGCACTATGTGATTGCTGACGTCAAAGATGTCTCTCGGCTGAGAGAAGTTTTCATGCGTTACCAGCCGCAAATTGTTTTTCATGCGGCCGCCTACAAGCATGTGCCACTCATGGAAAACACCAATGCGTGGCAAGCTGTACGCAACAATGTGCTGGGTACACTAAACGCAGCACGCAGCGCCAAAGCCTGCGGGGCTAACGAATTCGTCCTCATCTCAACCGACAAAGCAGTCAATCCGACCAACGTGATGGGCGCGAGTAAACGCTTGGCCGAACGCGTCTGCCAAGCCTTGCAAGTGGATTCTGCAACCCGCTTTGTGGCAGTGCGTTTTGGTAACGTCTTGGGTTCTTCAGGCAGCGTGATTCCACTCTTTCGCGAACAAATTGCACGCGGCGGCCCCATCACAGTCACACACCCGGACATCATTCGTTACTTCATGCTCATCCCTGAAGCAACACAGCTGGTTTTACAAGCTGCATTATTGGCCAGACGCGACCGGGAAGGCGGAAAAATTTTCGTCCTGGATATGGGCGAGCCAGTGAAAATTGTCGACTTGGCACATGACATGATTCGACTCTCGGGTCTGGATGAACAGGCCATCAAAATAGAATTTACAGGTTTGCGCCCGGGCGAAAAACTCTATGAAGAACTTTTGGCTGACAACGAATCCACCCTCCCCACACCCCACCCCAAGCTCCGGATTGCACAAGCCTTGAGTGCCCCTGATGCAGCCTGGCTAACCCAGCTGGACGCATGGCTGGCCAACACATCTCTGAGTGAAAAAGATGTGAAGCTTAGCCTTGCCCATTGGGTGGAAGAATATCAGCCGCAACACCCTGATAACACCCCATAGACACGTGCATTTTCGCCACTACATGCACCATCGGGCACCCAACCGAGGGTGCCAGGTTTAATCAGCAGTTAAATCTCCGCGTAAGTCTTCTGCAAGCAAGCCAAAGACTGTGCCGCAAGCGTATCCACTTGATCTGTGGCTGAAACAACAAACCCTGTATCGCGCAATAAACCATCGCTCAAGCCATAAATCCAGCCATGCACTGTCAATGCCTGATTACGCGCCCAGCTATCACGCACGACCGTCGTTCTTGCCACATTGATAGCTTGTTCCAACACGTTCAACTCGCACAAGCACGCCCAGCGCTTGTTCTCATCGGCAATGCTATCTAGCAGGCCTTGATGCTTATCGCGTACATCCTGAATATGCCGCAACCAGTTATCTGCCAAACCGACACGTGCATTGCTCAATGCAGCTTTTACCCCACCACAACCAAAATGCCCAACCACCATGATATGGCGCACACGCAGTACATCAATGGCAAACTGAATCACCGAGAGGCAATTCAAATCCGTGTGCACCACCACGTTAGCAATGTTACGGTGAACAAACACTTCACCTGGCAACAAACCGGTAATTTCGTTAGCAGGCACGCGCGAATCTGAGCAGCCTATCCATAAATACTCTGGCGCCTGCAGCTTGGCCAGCTTATCGAAAAAAGTCGGGTCTTCTGCACAGACACGCTCAGCCCAGGCACGGTTGGCTGAAAAAATCCTGTCCATCTTCTGCTCGCTATTCATTGACCAAAAAGTCCTTTGAGTTTGTCTTTCAATTGATCTGTCGCCTTTTGTTTTAGCACATCTTTTTTCTCATCTATTTTTTGCTTGATTTCCTGTTTTTTAGCATCAGCACGCGCTTCAGTTTTTTCTTTGATTAAATCGCCAATCGCTTTGGAAAACTCTATCTTCCACGTGATTTTATCCAGTGGCCCGGTAATCCGCACCGGAACAGTCACCCCTGCGACTTGATCGGCATTTTTGCCGTCTTGACCGCTACTGGTATTAACCACACGGGCTTTGGCCAGATAATTGATTTGACCAAGGCCGATATCTACATCACCCTCACCCGTCAAGCGCAAGAATGGTGACTTGGCGAACAAATCATTGTTGTGCGCAACGCCCTTGTTCAGCTGAAAAGAGGCAGTCATTTCAGAGAAGTCTGTTTTTTCTTCTTTTCGTGATGCTTGCGTATCATCTGTTGCAGTTGCTTTGTTAAGCGCCAATTTATTTTTTAAGTCGCGTAACTTTTGTGCCAAATTAATCCCTTTGATCGCACCATCACGCAGCGCAATCGACGCAGAACCGGTCAGCGATTTTTTCAGCGCGTCCACACTCGCGCCACGGCCCGCAACATCCACATTTACCGTTCCCGTGCCCTCAAGAATATCTTTTTTTGCCAAATCCATCAGCAGCGGATGCACGCGGACGCCCAGTAAACTTTGCTTGATAACAACGCGATTGTCTTGTGCATCTACTGTCAGACTGCCATTCATCGATCCCCCGTACAGGTTTGCCCGCACAGGAGAAATCAGCAAGCGGTTATTGGCTGCATTTAGGTTTGCGCTAAATTGCGCGAACTTGAGATTTTGAATCTGCAATGCGCCAATTTGTATCGTCCCTTGCATATTCAGCCCGCGAATTGCCGAAAAATTAAGTGTGGCAGGCTTTTCGGCGACTGAATTGCCTTGATTAGCAACCGTTGCGGGCGACTTGGGTGGAAAGTATTTGTCCATATTCAGACGATCCGCCTTGAGACCAAACCGTAAATCCAGTGGGGAAAATTTATTCGCCTGCGCATCCACAAAAATTTTTGACTCATCAAACTGCGTTGCCAAGACGAGGTTACCGTTTTGCTTTTTCAAATCGATTTTCGCACGTCCATTCAACGGTAAATTTACTTTCTTCATTGGCATGGCCGGGCTGCTCATCACCAGCGAACCTGCAACATTGGGCAACGAAAATACTTGCTCAGCCAAGTTTGCACTCACTGGCGTAGTGAGATTCACACTGAGTATCGCTGGCCCGCTTTTCGACTCTGCGTCCAGCGCCATACGAGCAATACGGGCCTGGCTTAGCGTCCCTTCGACCCCTTCGAGCTTAATCTTCGCACGAGTTTGCCGTCCGCTACCGGCCCATTGCACAGCGAGCTGTATGGTTTGTCCGGTCACCTTGTCGGGAGAGATATTGAGTTTCGGTGCGGTAAGATCAATCGCAAACGCATTGCTGCCGCGTTGCCCTTTTGCAATGAACGCAAATTTATCAATGGCCAAGGTTTGCTTGGGCTGATGCGCTGCCAGATGCGCCGCTGAAAAATCCACATCGTCCAACCGCGTTGTCACCCTGGTCTTGCCATCTTGCTGTGTTAATTGTTTATTTTTCAACATCAACGCATTCACCTGCACAGTCCCTTGCAAGGCATCTACTGTCATTTGATCACTCGTCAAACTCGCACCTTGAGCGCGGGTCATGTTGCCGGTGACATCGTCGCGTTGAATGAATTGCCGGGTGCTAAGCGTCAGGGCTTTCGCCAATACCGTTTTTAACTGGCCATTGGCATTCACTTCGTCGGCTGAAAAAGCTAAACCTTCAAAGCCCAATGCGTTGCGTGTCACGTTATTCTTATGGACAAAATCTACATTCTTTAACACCACATCTTCAACCACAATAGTCTGCTGCTGACTCTCTGCCAAAACTTGCCCGGTCGTGATATTTAATCTAGCTAATGTGGTTTGGCTGCCGGCTTGCTCGTCTTGCCACACCACGTGGGCATTAGTCAGCGCAATATCTGCAATATCCAGTGTGCTTAACGCCGTCTTGCCAGCGCCGACTTTTTCATCCTTGTCTTCGTCTTTATTTTTACCGCTTAACTGGCTCAGATCAGCCGTATTCATTGTGCCGTCTTTACGTTTAACCAAGGTCACACGCAAACCATCTGCAGCGATGCCATTAACCCTTGCTTGACCGGCAAACAAAGGCACCACCGCCACAGAGACGCGCGCAGAATCAACCGTCAAAAAAGTGCTTTTACTGTTAGGTTCGGACAAACTGGTCTTGCCCAAAACGATACCCACATTCGGCCAGAACGACAACTTGACAGGCGCTGTTATCGCCAACTCACGCTGGGTTTTGGTCATGACTTGCCGGGTAATTTCTGCTTTTATTTTTTCGCCGTCAAAATACGCATATAACGCGATGACAGTGGCACCCAACAAGAAAAATCCAGCACCGATTGCGATGCCCAACCAACGCATGATTTTCATACGACTCCTTATGTAATGAAACACCACTGAACTACGTTAAGCTATTGCACTCAACCCAAGGAGGAACGTTATGCCAACGATAAAAAGTCATGATTTACCCGCAGATACTTTGCGTCAGCAACGCTTCAAGTGCCAGTTTACTCCCCTTCTATTCAGCCTGGCCGTGGCTAGCGCCTTGGCGTTAAGTCTAGCGCCATCGGCTGTCCTGGCAGATTCTGGTCGCATCGCTGCTGTGACCGCTTCACCGAGCCCCGCCGTGGCCGGGCAACCTGTGCAAGTCACCGTCACGGCAGAAGGTGAGGCTCCCAGCCGTTGTGGCTTGCGCGTTGAATTTGGAGATGGCAATAAGCAACACATCAAAATCAACGATACGCACGATCACTTTCCTGTGACAGTAACCAATACCTTTGCCAATCCCGGCACCTACACCATTAAAGCAGAAGGCAAAAAAGTAACTACCCATTTTGGCTGTATGGGCGAGGCAACCGTTAATTTAGTTGTTGAAGCCGCAGTCAAACAGGAAGTTGCCGCTCTGTGCCCGGCGGGATACACCTTAACCAGCAAACCAGACCGTCTAGGCGCTTACCGGTGCAAAGCAGGTAAAGGTGCAAAGGCGCCGGATGCTCCAATCAATTGCCCCAGCCCGCTAGTGGCATATCAAAGCAAAACCACTGTCGGCTGCCACGCAGCTAAAGTCACAAAAGTCAAAAAATAACCATCACACAAGCCCTGGATGCTTCCTTATCCATGGCTTGTTGCAGTGCTTGCTCGACAATTCAGCTTACTCACTTACTCAGCCAGCCCGCGCCGATAGTGTATGGCTTCGGCCACGTGGGGGGCGCTAATGTGTTCAGCACCGGCCAAATCGGCAATGCTGCGCGCAACTTTCAAAATCCGATGATAGCCGCGCGCTGACAAAGACCAGCGCGCCATCGCTTGCGATAACAGTTTTGCGCCTGCCTCATCCGGCGTGGCGTATGCACTCACTTCGGCCGCATCAAGTTGAGCATTGGGTTTGCCTTGACGGGCTAATTGCCTATCTCGCGCGGCCATCACCCGCTCACGCACCGTGGCGGACGACTCACCTCGCTCGCGGGAGGACAGCTCCGCCTCGGCAATGGCTGGCACATCTATCATGACATCCACACGATCCAGCAACGGGCCGGATAACTTGCCGCGGTAACGCAATACTTGATCTGGCGTACAGCGACATTTGCCAGCAGGGTGGCCAAGCCAGCCGCAAGGGCAAGGGTTCATTGCTGCCACCAGCTGAAAACGCGCCGGAAATTCCGCCCGCCGACCGGCACGCGCGATATGTATCACGCCGGTTTCCAGCGGCTCGCGCAGGGCTTCGAGCACACCACGCTGAAACTCAGGCAATTCGTCCAAAAACAACGTCCCGTTATGCGCCAGAGAAATCTCACCCGGACGCGGCACACTGCCGCCCCCCACCAGCGCAGCGGTGGAAGAAGAATGGTGCGGCGACCTGAAGGTGCGTTGCCCCCAATGCTCGAGCTTGAACGTGCCCGCCAGTGAATGCACGGCAGCGGCGGCCAAAGCTTCGTTATCGGTCATCCGGGGTAGCAATCCGGGCAGGCGCTGCGCGAGCATGGATTTTCCCGCGCCAGGCGGGCCGCTCATCAACAGGCTATGCCCACCAGCGGCGGCTACTTCCAGCGCACGCTTGGCCGGCGCCTGACCTTTGACTTCGGCAAGATCGGGGTAATGCGCAAAAGTCGGCGCTGGCGAGACGGCGTAAGGTGCAATCAACTCCCGCCCGGCCAAGTGTGCACACACTTGCAACAAACTGCTGGCAGGCAGAATTGTCATGCCGCGAATCAAGGCTGCCTCAGGCGCACTGTCAACCGGCAGAATAAATGTACGCTGCACCGTAGCTGCGGCTGGGGTTGCTGCTATGGTTTCAGCAGTGGTTTCACCTGTGATTTCAGCTGTAATTGCCACCTCAGCTATCGCACGAGGTGTCGCCTGGGTAGCCTGCTTGGCATGAGGGGCGATGCCATCAGGTGCCGCATTGATTGCCGCACACATCGCCAAGGCCCCGCGAATCGGCCGCACAGCCCCTGACAGTGCTAGCTCGCCCGCGAATTCATAATCATCCAGATCAGACGCTTTTAACTGCCCCGAGGCAATCACGATGCCCAACGCAATAGGCAAATCAAAGCGACCGGACTCTTTGGGCAAATCCGCCGGAGCAAGATTCACGGTAATACGCCGCTGCGGAAACTCAAATCCGCTATTTAAAATCGCCGCGCGCACACGATCGCGTGCCTCTTTCACTTCCGTGTCCGGCAAACCGACCAGCGCAAAGCTTGGCAACCCCCCTGTAAGATGCACTTCAACTGTAACTTCCGGTGCCGATAAACCAGACAGTGCCCGCGAACGCAGCGTCGCTAGCGCCATAGAGAATTAGTTCGAACCCGCTGATTGTGCGTTTGCAGAGTTCGCTGGCGATATTTTTCTTTCGGCTTCTAGCTCAGCCACCCGCGTCTCTAATTTGGCAAGTTTTTCGCAAGCGCGAGCCAACACTTCGCGCTGCACATCAAACTCTTCGCGCGTCACCAAATCCAGCTTGGCAAACACACTCATTAACAACGTGCGGGCATTTTTCTCCACATCCCCCAAAGGCGAAGTGACAATGACAGAAGCGATTTTGGATGAAACATCTTCAAAGAGCTTGGGATTAAGCATGATGTATTTCCTCATTAAGCGAGAAGTCTAACATGCAAAATTCTGCATTTTCCCGCGACATGTTCAACAGCAAAACACTTGAATCAGGCAATGCACCACAATGAATCAACTCGCCAATAAAGCACCTTTTTAGTGCGACGACTTAAAACAACGGCTGTTCTATCAGCCATAACAACTAGTTTTGTACTCAAATTGCTTACAACACCGACTTGGCACAGTCTTCGCTTAATGAATTGCGCTGTATTCAATTTTGATTGTTTTAACTTGCTAGGAGAATGTTTATGAAACTTATCACTGCCATCATCAAGCCATTCAAGCTTGATGAAGTGCGTGAAGCTCTCGCCACCGTGGGTGTGCAAGGCATCACGGTCACTGAGGTGAAAGGCTTTGGGCGACAAAAAGGGCATACTGAACTGTATCGCGGTGCGGAATATGTCGTCGACTTTCTGCCCAAGGTCAAAATAGAAGCTGCTGTTGACGATGCCATCGTTGACCAAGTAGTTGAAGCAATAGAAAAATCCGCACGCACCGGAAAAATTGGTGACGGCAAAATTTTCGTCTACACCTTGGAACAAGTTATCCGTATCCGCACCGGTGAAACCGGCGAGGCTGCACTTTAAGGGGAAAGCCATGAAGAAACTACTCGCTGTTTTACTGGCAGCCTGCGCGATTAACGCTGGCAGCCTGGCTTGGGCAGAAGATGCGCCCGCCCCAGCCACTGTAACGACTACGGCACCTGTTGTTGATGCGGCCACCGCCGATCCTGCTGTTGCAGCCATAGCGGCACCTGTCGCTGCTGAAGCGGCTCCCGTTGCTGCTGCCCCCTCCCCTGTGCCCAATAAAGGCGATACCGCCTGGATGTTGATGTCAACAGCACTCGTGCTGTTGATGTCTATCCCCGCACTGGCTTTGTTCTACGGTGGCCTGGTGCGCACCAAGAACATGCTCTCGGTGCTGATGCAGGTGTTCGTGGTGTTCTCGTTAATTACTGTGTTGTGGTGCGTGTACGGCTACAGCCTGGCCTTTACTGAGGGCAATGCGTTCATCGGTGGCTTTGATCGACTCTTCCTCAAAGGCGTGTTCGATGCATCCACTGGCACCTTTGCATTAGGCGCAACATTCAGCAAAGCAACGCCGATGTATGAAATTGTGTTCGTTGCTTTCCAGGCCACATTTGCTGCTATCACCCTCTGCTTGATTTTTGGCTCACTCGTTGAGCGTGTCAAATTCTCAGCCATCCTGATTTTCTCCGTGATCTGGTTCACCATCAGCTACATCCCTGTCGCGCACATGGTTTGGTACTGGATGGGTCCGGATGCTTACACCGCAGCCAACGTGGTGGATGCAATGAACGCCAAGGCCGGTTTAATCTGGCAGTGGGGTGCGCTGGATTTCGCGGGTGGTACCGTGGTACACATCAATGCTGGCGTAGCAGGTTTGGTCGGCGCTTACATGCTCGGCAAACGCGTGGGTTTTGGCAAAGAGGCCATGTCACCGCACAGCCTGACCATGACCATGATTGGCGCTTCCATGCTGTGGTTCGGCTGGTTTGGGTTCAATGCAGGCTCAGCTTTGGAAGCTAACGGTTCCGCTGCGCTAGCCTTCATGAACACCTTCCTCGCGGCGGCTTGTGCTGTTTTGTCCTGGGTATTTACCGAATGGCTCATCAAGGGCAAACCTTCCATGCTGGGCGCCGCATCCGGCGCTGTTGCAGGGCTGGTTGCGATTACCCCCGCTGCCGGCAACGTTGGTATCCCGGGTGCTTTTGCCATCGGCTTTCTAGTTGGCCCCTTATGCTTCTGGGGTGTTACTGGACTCAAGAAATTGCTCAAAGCTGACGACGCGCTGGACGTATTCGGTGTGCATGCTTTAGGCGGTATCTTTGGTGCCCTGATGACAGGCGTCTTTAATGCCCCCAGCCTGGGTGGTGTTGGCTTTTACAACAACTGGTTTGAAATGCAAGCAGGCTATGGCAGCATTCTCAGCCAACTGATTATTCAAGCCAAAGGAGTCGGCTTGACAGTTGTCTGGACTACTGTTGCTGCATTTATTGCCTTTAAGATCGCCGACCTTATCGTTGGTCTGCGTGTCTCGGAAGACGAAGAGCGCGAAGGCCTGGATATTACGTCACACGGTGAGGCGGCTTATCATAACTAAACTAAGCTAAGCTAAGCTAAGCTAAGCAAAACTAAACCTAGCAAAGGCAATCACTCCTGCTGGGTTTAGCGAAAATAAAAATGGCGCTCTTTTTAAGAGCGCCATTTTTTTGGTGCGCCCAGCATGGGCGCACTCCTGCGGGTGTAAGTCCCGCCGTAAGTTGATCACGACGAACGAAGTGAAGCGCAACTGCGTGAGGGTGACCGATCGTGGGGAGGAAGCGTGGAGCG
>Ga0116141_10002606_pt1 | contig 15391 bp, 17 predicted proteins | sample AD_UKC097_MetaG_FD_89744 | JGI IMG/M metagenome (GOLD analysis project Ga0116141, IMG submission 89744) | Active sludge microbial communities of municipal wastewater-treating anaerobic digesters from USA - AD_UKC097_MetaG | ecosystem: Engineered > Bioreactor > Anaerobic > Digestate | place: USA...
CGCTTCCAGGCTGGTGTGCGCGAGCAAGACGCCCATGAACTCTTCCTGCGTGATGCGCGCGCTTTTGGGCTCCAGCATGATGCGCACCGCTTGCTTATCACTCGATTCATCGCGCACCGAATCCAGTACGCCGAGCACCAGTGCTTTGAGATTTTTCTGCTCCTGGCTTATGTCCTTTTTGCCTGCGCGCGGCTGCGGGTTGGTCAGGCTCTCAATTTCGGAGAGCACTTGCGAAACCGAGACACCATGCGGCAATTCGTCAATCACCAGGCGCCATTGCCCGCGCGCCAGCTCTTCCACATGCCAGCGCGCGCGCATGCGCACACTGCCACGTCCGTTGGCGTACATCTCGCGAATATCCGCTGCGGGCGAGATGAGCTGGCCGCCACCGGTGAAATCCGGCGCGGGCAAAACTTCCAGCACTTCGTCCAGCGTCGCATGCGGTTTTTTTATCAGCAAGCGGGCGGCGTCCGCCACTTCGCGCAGGTTATGCGGCGGGATTTCCGTGGCCATGCCCACTGCAATGCCGGAGGCACCATTGAGCAGCACAAACGGCAAGCGCGCGGGCAAGAGCTGCGGCTCGGTGGCCGAGCCATCATAATTGGGTAAAAAATCCACCGTGCCGCGATCAATTTCAGCCAGCAGCAGTTCGGCAATCGGCGTCAGCCGACATTCGGTGTAACGCATCGCCGCTGCGCCATCGCCATCGCGCGAGCCAAAGTTGCCCTGACCGTCGATGAGCGGATAACGCAGGGTAAATTCTTGCGCTACACGCACCAGGGCGTCGTAAATGCTGCTGTCGCCGTGCGGATGATATTTACCGATCACATCGCCCACCACGCGCGCGCTCTTCACATGCTTGGCGCTGGCCGCGAGGCGCATTTCATTCATCGCATACAAAATCCGCCGCTGCACCGGCTTTAAGCCGTCTTCCACTTGCGGCAAGGCTCGCCCGCGCACCACGCTCATGGCGTAGGCCAAATAAGCCCGTTCAGCGTAAGCATCCAGCGCCAAGGCATTGCTGTCGTCAAATCCTTCCGGAAAAGTCGGCGTTGGCGGTACGGCGGGCGGGGGTGGGTTCTCTGCGTTAGTGGCGCTTTGTGCAGCATTAACCAGGTCAGCCGTGTTTTGGTCTGAGTCCTTGTCATCACTTGCGAACAGGTCGATGGTTGTCGGCATGGATTGTGGTTTGATGTCTGAGTAGGATGAATGTCAAAAAGAGAAGTGCAAAGGCAAGGCACAAGGGCAAAGTGCGAGTGCAAAACCTGAGCGGGCAATTCCCAACAGTTTAGGCGAAGAGAATGCCGATTGACTTATTCGTAACGCAGCGCGTCGATCGGTAGCAGGCGGGAGGCTTTGCGCGCCGGGTAGTAGCCAAAGAAAATGCCGATAAGGGTGGCGAAGCCGGTGGCCAGGAGAATGGCGTTGATCGACAAGGCCATCGGCCAGCCGGCCAGGCTGGCGATCAATGCGGTAGTGCTGATGCCAAGCAGGATGCCGATCAGCCCGCCAATCAGCGAGAGCGTCACGGCTTCGACCAGAAACTGCGTGAGGATATCGCGGCCGCGTGCGCCGACGGCCATGCGCAAGCCGATTTCGCGCGTGCGTTCGGTGACGGAAACCAGCATGATGTTCATGATGCCGATGCCGCCGACCAGCAGCGAAACCGAAGCCACAGCGGCCAGCAGCAGCCCCATGATTTTCGACGAAGCTTCCTGTGCCTGCAAAATCTCTGACAAGTTGCGCACAAAAAAATCGTCATCCTGGCCCGGTTGCAGGCGGTGCCGCTGGCGCAGCAATTCGCGCATGCGCGCCTCGGCTTCGGCCATGTCCGCACCTTCCTTGACCTTGACCATGATCGAACTGACGCTGCGCGCCTTGGATTGCGTCACGCCGAGCACGCGCGTGCGTGCGGTGGATAGCGGCATCAGCAGCACGTCGTCCTGATCCTGCCCCATCATGCTCTGGCCTTTGCGCTCCAGCACGCCGATCACGGTGAGCGGCACCTTGCGCACGCGGATCACCTGGTCAAGCGGGCTGGCGGCGCCGAACAGGTTTTCCGCCACGGTCTGCCCGATCAGCACGACCTTGCCGCTGCCGTTGATTTCCGCCTGCTCGAAACCGCGCCCTTCGATGATGGGCCATTCGCGCACTTCAAGATATTCGGGCGTGACGCCATAGAAAACTGTTGACCAGTTGGCATTGCCTGCAATCGCCTGGCCAGCACCGCGCAGTGTCGGCGCCGCGGCCTGAATCTCATCAACTTCGCGCATCATGGCGTAGGCATCTTCCTCGAAGATCGTCGGCTGCGAACCGGAACCGCCCCGTGCGCCGCCCGAGGTCACCGAGCCGGAAAGCACCATGATGATGTTCGAGCCGAGGCTCTTGATCTGTTCTTCGACACGCGCTTGCGCGCCATTGCCGACGGCGATCATGACAATCACGGCCGCTACGCCGATGATGATGCCGAGCATGGTCAGCGCCGAGCGCATCTTGTTGATGCGCAGGGCGAGCAGGGCGATGCGCAGGGTGGCGGTGAAGTTCATCGGTTAATGGGTCAAAATCGGGTCACGTCAGCAGCGGGTCACGTCAACAGCGCCGCCGCATCGCTGGGCGTGTTGGTTTTGTCTTCCACCACCACGCCATCGCGAAAGCTGATGATGCGGCTGGCGAACAGGGCAATGTCGTGCTCATGCGTCACCAGCACGATGGTGATGCCTTCGCGGTTGAGTTGTTGCAGCAGCGCCATGATCTCGATGCTGGTGCGTGTGTCAAGCGCGCCAGTCGGCTCGTCGGCAAGCACCAGTTGCGGGTCGCAAACCAGCGCGCGGGCAATGGCGACGCGCTGCTGCTGGCCACCGGAAAGTTGTGCCGGATGGTGATCCATGCGCTCGGCCAGGCCGACCTGCGCGAGGCGATTTTTTGCGCGGGCGTCACGCTCGGCAAGCGGGATGCGGCTATACAGCAAGGGCAGGGCGACATTGTCCAGGGCCGATGTGCGCGCCAGCAGATTGAAATGCTGAAACACAAAACCGATCTGGCGATTACGCACTTGCGCCAGCTCATCGCCGGAGAGTTGCGAGACCTCCTGCCCTCCCAGCCGGTAATGGCCACGGCTGGGCTGGTCGAGGCAGCCCAGCAGATTCATGAACGTGGATTTGCCCGAACCCGACGGCCCCATCACCGCGACAAATTCACCCGCTGCAATTTCCAGGCTGACATTGCGCAGGGCTTGCACCAGTGTGCTGCCCATCTGGTAATCCTTGGCCAGACCGTCGACCTGAATCAGCGTGGTCATGTCGGATGAATCAGAACATGCGTGGGCCGGGTGCGCCCGCAGATTTGCTGCGCGCAGCAGTTTGCAAGCCGGTGATGACTTCGCTGCCGGCTTTGAGGGAGCTATCCAAAATTTCAGTCATGCCGCCATCACTGAGGCCCAGCCGCACATCGACAGCCTGCGGTGCACCATCGCTGCCGACCACCCACAAACGACCTGGGAGGCCTGTGTTGCTGGCGCGAAAAGTCGGCACCCCAAGGGTACTTCCTGCGGGGCGCGCTGGTGAGACGGCGCTGGTTTTGTTTTGCGCCGCTTTTTCGTCACGCGCATCGCCATTTGCAGCATCCTTCAGGCTCGCCGGACGAAAGCGCAAGGCCGCGTTGGCGACTTTCAGCGCGTTGTCCTTGTGCGCCGTGACAATCCGCACATTCGCCGTCATGCCGGGCAGCAGGATCAGCTCGGGGTTGGCGGCGGAAATCACCACGGTGTAGCTGACGACATTCGACACGATGCTCGCCGCCTTGCGCACCTGGCGCACTTCACCGGTGAAGTGGCGGCCAGGGAAAGCATCCACCGTAAAACTGGCGTGCTGCCCCGGCTGGATGCGGCCGACATCGGCTTCATCAACCGAGGTTTCCACCTGCATGTCGGTCAGGTTTTTGGCGATGATGAACAGCTCCGGCGCTTGCAGGCTGGCCGCGACCGTCTGGCCCATATCCACGCTGCGCTTGACCACCACGCCATCCACCGGCGAGCGGATGCTGGTGCGCTGCAAATCAACCTGCGCCTGCACCAGCAAAGCCTGGCGCTGGCGCACCTGGGCCTGGCCATTCAGCAATTGCGCCTGGGCCAGTTGCAGTGCTGCACTAGCCGCATCGCGCGTGGTTTGTGCCTTGTCACGCTCGGCCGCTGAGACAAATTTCTTTTCCACCAGTTGCTCCTTGCGCGTGAAATCGCGCTGTGCATCCAGCAGATTCGCCTGCGCCTGCGCGACCTGCGCCTGCTGCACGGCCAGAGTCGCGCGCGCCGCATCCGTATCGGCCTCGGCCTGGCGCACGCGCTGGGTGAAGGTGTCCGGGTTGATACGGGCGATCAACTGGCCGGCTTTTACCGGGGAATTGAAATCCACCAGAATTTCCGTGATCTGGCCGGAAACCTGTGAACCGACCTGCACCGAAACCACCGGATTCAGCGTGCCTGTCGCCGACACCGACGCCGTGATGGGGCCAGCCTCAAGCTTGGCCAACTTGTAGGCCGGTGCATCCTTGGCGGCAGAAAAATGCCATGTGGCATACACAGCGACAAGGACGACCAAAGCCAGCACGGCAAGCGGCAGACGGCCAAAGCGGAGAGGAGTTTTCATGGGGGAATTCTAGTCGATTCGTTTTGCGGGCGGCTGTAAGGGAATGTAAAGCATGACGCGATTTTCGACACGAAGTAAACACGGATGCAAAATTGTTATTTCTTTTGTTTCCAGATAACCTGAACGTGTAACGGCTTTCGGGCGGCCAGAAACAGCGCATCGCCATCGCCCGCGCCTTGCTCAAACAGCCGCGCATTCTCATTTTCGACGAAGCCACGGCCAACCTCGACGCCACCAATGCCGAGCACTTCGCCAGGACCATCAACAAGCTCAAAGGCAAGGTGACCATGCTGTTCATTGCGCATCAGTTGCCCAAGGGCTTGCATGTGGATGAAGTGTTCACGCTCGATGAGCACGGGGCGCGGATGGAGGTGGTGAGCGAGCGGCCAGGTAAATAAAGAGGGAGGAAAAGCAGGTGAAAAAGATGAATCGATTGAAAACTCGGCGCTGGCGAGACGGCGAAAATAGGTTGTCCGTCTTCGCCATGCAGTTCTATTACACGGATACCGCCAACGCCACCAACCCTGACAAACACCTCTTCGACAGCACCGGCGTCAGCGGCGGCCTCCACTTCGACCGCAACGATGTTGCCGCCACGCTGGCCGAGGCCAAGGGCTACACCCGGTATTTCGTGAACTATCTGGCCACCCTGCCACCGACCGAACGCCTCTTCATCACTCAGCAACTGCCCGATCTGCGTGACTGGTACATCCAGGCCGGCAGTGATGCCATGATCGCCACCGCTGGAACCCAGCGCGCCTTCCTGCTCGGCGGCACGGGCGACGACAACCTCACCGGCAGCGACCAGTTATGGCGACTACGAGACACCCGAAAAAGTTATGCGAAGCGGTATCCAGCCGGACGGCGCTGGCGGCGACCCGAAGGTAGTGCAAAGCAAGGCGAGAAAAGAGGCCATGCGAACAACGACGGACACTGGAGGATGGCCGCATGAGAACGCTGATTTCGATTCTGTTGTTATTGCCGCTTGCCACCGCCTGTGCGAGTGGGCCGCTTGTCAAGTCTGAACTGGATGCCGAGGTGAAGCGGTTGTGTGCCATTGATGGCGGCATCAAGGTGTATGAGACGGTAACACTGCCGCCGGAGTTGATTGACAAGTATGGCGGGATACGCCTTCCTTCTAAAACACTAGCCAAACTGTCAGATGAGTATTACTACGAATTGGAAATTCACTATTACCGCAAGGGTAACCCAGAAATGTCTAGAAGCCACTACCGGGTTATTAGGCGGAGCGACGGGAAGGTGTTGGGGGAGTCTATTCGATATGGGCGCGGTGGTGGCGATCTCCCGGGACCATGGCACGACTCTTCATTTACCTGTCCAAAAATAGGAGCAAAACCGAGTCTTGAAAATTCAATTTTCCTTAAAGGAGATAAAAAATGAGCACAACTACTGACTATCTCGTTCAAGCGGAGTTTTCGCTTGCCGCTTATTCCCAGCTCTATGGAGGCATTTCAACAAACGACTATATAAATGCGTTGATAGATCAAGGACGCGGCATGTCCGCTGACCAAGCCGACCACTTCGCTTCCACCTACAGCGTTGCCGCCCAATACAACGATCCCAACGGCCTTTCTGCGACAGTGTTTGCCGATGCTACAGGGTCAAAGGGGTCAGGCTCGGATTATTTTCTATGCTGGCTGCTCATGTCCCGCTACCCCGCATCCATGTTGATGGTGTCCCCTCCACCTTGTCCTGTGGGCCAAGTCACGACTTGTGGTAAGCAGTTCTGGGAGCCATTCCGCTTTTGCAGGTGCAATAATATCGGCCTCTTGTCATACATATTTTGATGTGTATAATTTTGCCATGCGATTTACCTGGAACGGAGCCAAGCGCAAAGCCAACTTGAAGAAACACGGTCTGGACTTTGCCGACGTGGAGCACGTGTTTTCTGGCCCCATGGTACTGATCGAGGATAACCGCAATCACTACGGCGAACATCGCATGATCGGCGTTGGGTTGCTGGAGGTGATAGTGGTCGTGGTGGTTCATGTCGAATCAGACGACCAGATTCGGATTATTTCGATGCGAAAGGCAGATAGTGATGAAACGGACCTCTACTACCAAAACGCCGGTTATTTCTGACGACGCTCCGAAGCTCGATCAGAAAGACTTTGATCGGGCTAAATTTCGCGTCGCTGGCAAGGATATCGGGCGTACAGGCTGGCAGGCGGCGGTGCGTGCCCGCGTTGAAAAGAAACGCATCAATATCATGCTCGATACGCCGATCGTGGCGCACTTCAAATCCCTTGCGGGGGAGCGCGGATATCAGACATTGATCAACGACACCTTGCGCCGGGCAGTCGAAGGAGAGCACATCGAAGCCGATTTGCGCCGTATCGTGCGAGAGGAATTAGATAAGGCTGCTAACTGAATCCACTTTTGCGATGAGCGGATTCAAGTCCAGAGAGAACTCCATGCTTCGCGTCCCGCGCATACATCCTGATAACGCCCCGCTGCACATCGTGCAGCGCGGACATAACCGCGAGCCTTGCTTCTTGGGCGAGGAAGACTATGAACCAAACCGGGAATCGCGGAGGCTGTTTGGTTAAAGTAAAACAGATTCCGCAGCGGGGGCCGCGAGCTGTCGATAATAACGCGCTTCGGATTCGGCCGGTGGCACATCACCCATAGATTCGAGCAACCGTTGGTGGTTGAACCAAGACACCCATTCCAAAGTGGCTAGTTCCACGGATGCTTTGGTTTTCCAGGGTGCCCGGCGATGAATTAATTCAGTTTTGTATAGCCCGTTAATCGTTTCAGCCAAAGCGTTGTCGTAGGCACTTCCGGTATTGCCCACCGAAGGATTAATGCCAGCCTCACCCAGACGCTCTGTATACCGGATGGACACATACTGGGAACCCCTATCCGAGTGGTGAACCAATTGATCTGACTCACTTGGACGCCGGTCATAGACCGCTTGCTCAAGTGCATCCAAAACAAAGTCCGTCGTCATGCTGCTACTGGCCCTCCAACCCACAATTCTTTTGGAATAAGCATCGATCACAAACGCCACGTAGAACCAACCCTGCCATGTCGATACATAGGTGAAATCTGCAACCCACAGGCGATTTGGGCGATCAACCTCGAACTGGCGTTTGACCAGATCCATTGGGTGTGCCGCTGCGTTGTCAGGCACGGCGGTACGTACTCGCTTACCACGACGAATCCCTTCAATGCCAAGCCGGCGCATCAAGCGCTCGACCGTACATCGGGCCACTACGATTCCTTCACGGTTCATTTGCTTCCAAACCTTGCGGGCACCATACACGCGAAAGTTCTGCGCCCAGATGCGGCTAATATCCACCATATGTTGCTCATCTTTCTTTGCGCGCTGACTGCGTAACTGAGGCTGGCGGCGTCGAGCGGCATGTCGTCTGTAGACTGACGGGGCGACCTGCAATACCTGACAGATCGGAGCGACCCCCTACAGATCGCGATGCGCATCAATGCAGGCGGTTACTTCTTTGTTTGGCGGTCGATCTCCGCCTGGGCGAAAAAAGCGCTCGCAGTCCTTAGGATCTCGTTGGCTCGCCGTAACTCGCGATTCTCCCGTTCCAGCGCCTTCATACGTTCGCGTTCGTCCGTGGTCACGCCAGCTCGCACGCCAGTGTTAACCTCTGAGCGCTTGACCCACTCGAGCAGCGTTGAGGTATTACTGTCAATGCCGATTGAAATCTGACACATCTTTCTGGATGTTGCCGATCTAAAACTGATACACCCCCGTTGCAGCAATCTTGCGATGGTGTGGCATCGTGAAGGGCGGGCCGTAGGCCCAACCGGAAGGATGCCACACCATCGCGGTGTTCATTTTGTGGCCGACGTTCTGGACTGAACCATGCCCGCTTGGCGTTGATTTTTGAGCCGGTAACTTTCACCCGCAATCGGCACAATGCGTGCGTGATGCAATAGCCGGTCAAGGAGCGCAGCGGTCAGTGTGGCATCCTGGGCGAAGGTCGCATCCCATTGGCCGAACGGGAGATTGCTGGTCACGATCAAGCTGCCTTTTTCATAGCGTGCCGCAATCACTTGGAAGAACAAGTTGGCTTGCTCGCGGGTCATCGGCAGGTAGCCGATTTCGTCAATGATGAGTAGCCGGTAATTATTGACCGCCCGATGCATGACGCTTTTGAGCTGGTTCTGAATATGCGCGGCCGTCAATGCCAGCAATAGGTCGGCGGCGGTGGTGAAACGCGTCTTGATGCCCGCTTGCGCCGCCTTGTAGCCCAAGGCGATGGCCAAGTGCGTCTTGCCGACCCCCGAGGGACCGATAAGCACGACGTTCTCATGGCGCTCAACGAAGCCCAATTCAGCCAGTTCCTCGATCTGGCTACGTTTCACGCCTTGCGCAAACCCATAGTCAAACTCATCCAGCGTCTTAATGGCCGGAAAGCCCGCCAGTCGGGTGAGGAGGGTCTGCTTTCTGACGTTGCGTCCTGCCGCTTCGGCTTTGAGCAGATGCTCCAGGAAATCGCTGTAGGGCGTTTCGTGCTGGACCGCATCTTGCGTGGCTGCCGGATAGGTTTGCGCGATGAACGGTAGATTGAGGTTCTCACACAGCGTCAGCATTCGTTCGTGTTGGAGATTCATGCGACCACCCCGACTTCGTGACGACACGGCTCAAGCAATTGCTCGTAGACCGCGAGCGGATGTTGCGGCGGCGTCGCCAGCGCCAAGTGTTCAATGAGGATGACAGACCGTTCGACGACTGTGGCAATCCCCGTGCGCTGAGGCCGCGCGGCAGCGATGTCACCGCGCCAAGGCGTGGGCAGCGTTTGCAGACATTCCTCGGACAGGCGATCCACTGGACGCGCTTGCGTGGTCCCATGAATGCGTTGATTGGCGACTTCGGCAAGCCAGCGTCGGACTTCGCCGTTGGCGGTGACCACATCCAGACTCACGCCAGCCTGCGCCAGTTGCGCCACCAAGGGAACATAAAACGAGCGGCGCAGATAACCGTTAAAACGCTCGACCTTGCCCTTCGTCTTGGCGCGGTACGGGCGGCATAGCTTGATCACGAAACCACAGTGCCGCGCGTAGTCAAGAAACCCCGCGTGAAAGCGGTGCTCGCCTTGCCCCGACGCATCGCGTTCCAACACCACGGTCTTCATGTTGTCATACAGCACGCGCTGGCAAATACCCCCAAAGGCGACGAAGGCGTCCTCATGGCAACGGATGAGCGTCTCTACTTTCATGTCGGTGACGAACTCAACGAAGCTTGCGCGACTAAAGCCCAAGGTCGCGCAGAACGCATACAGCGGATTCCTGCCTTTGCGAAACGCCACCCAATCGACTTGCATTTGCTCGCCCGGCGCGGTTTCAAATCGCACGACAGGATCAACTGGCAAACTCGGCCTCAGCCCTCGCATAAACGCACGCAGCTGACTCCCCTTGCCACTGTAGCCCAGCGCCGCGATCTCGCGCATGAGCACGCTCGCCGGTATCCAGCCAGGATGCGCCGCTAACTGCCGTTCCCTCAAATAGGTTTCGAACGGCGTGAGTTTGCTTGCCTTCAATTTGCGCCGCGGGTATCGCGGCAGATCCTCCGCCGCCAAGTGACTCCGCACGGTGTTCACCGCACATCCCACTTCCACGGCAATCTTGCGCAAGCTCATGCCGTGCTTCCTTAACAATTCAATTTCCACATACACCTCATTCGTCATCACGGCCACTTTCAAAATCCGGCCATCTTCTCAAATCGGTGTGTCAGTTTTTAATCGGCAACTTGTATCAATTTACATCCGGCAGTGACAATTACTGCCAATTTTTGGGGCAATGGACTGTACAGCAGCCCACAACGATTGATAGTCCTGCCGATGTTCTTGGACAAGTCGCACTGCACGCTCGCGCACTTCGGGCGAAAAGGTAGTTGATTTCTTCATGGGTTCATTCTCTCAGGAAATAAAGCCTACTCAAAACACGGGTTGATTCAGTCAGGCTGTGCCGGTTGAAAAATCCAGGCACGAAGCGCCGCCGCGTGATGCGCGTGCCTCAGCAATCGCGCGTGGCCAGTCTGTTACGAAGCACAATGCCGTAACCGAGTTGATCGAAGGATCGGTCGGGAAAAGGCAGGCGGCTATAAGGAAATATAAGGCTGCGCGAGGCGGGGAATGAGCAGTTTAGTACTCGCTGGGATGCCGTCTGGCGCAAGAAAGTTCTTGCTGACCGTAGTGCTTGGCTTGTCGTCGGGCGCCTGTTCAGGCCGCCGGTTGCAAATCCGCATCCAGCACTCTGCGGTTGTCGAATACGAAACAGCCGCCTTGATAGTGCGCATCGCCAACTTCTTCGAAGTATTTAAGGATGCCGCCTTCCAGTTGAAGCACATTTTGTATGCCCACTCCTTGCATGTAAATCGCCGCTTTTTCACAGCGGATGCCACCAGTGCAAAACGTCACGATGGTTTTCCCGTCAAAGGGATTTTGAGCCTTCGTTTTTTGTGTGGCAATCTGTGCAGGAAACTCGGAAAAAGTGGTCAGATGGTAATCGACTGCATCTCTGAAGGTGCCTGCAGCGACTTCATAATCGTTGCGTGTGTCCAGCATCATCACGGGACGTCCGGCATCGTCATGGCCGCGATCCAGCCAGGCCTTGAGCGTGGCCGCCGCAACCGATGGCGCACGACCGGCTTCCGGCCGGATCAGCGGATGTTTCATGGTGATGATTTCTTTCTTCAATCGCACCCGCAGTTTGCCAAACGGCGGCAAGGCGGTGATGCTTTCCTTGGGTTGTAAATCACTGAAGCGTGCATCACTGCGCAAATAGGCAACCATGGCGTCAATCGCTTCCCGCGTGCCTGCCAGAAACACATTGATGCCCTCAGGGGCGAGCAAAATAGTGCCTTTAAGGTGCAACGCGAGGCAGTGCGCTGTCAAGTCCGCTTGCAGCGCCTCACGGTCGTCTAGCGTGACAAATTTGTAGCAGGAAATGGTAACGATGTTCACAGTAAAGGACGCTTTACGCTGCGTTTGCGGAAAGAAAGGATGTTCTTATTATATCTGTCGTTTATCCCGCTATTTTCTCTATCGAGGCGCTGGTCAAGCACAGTGGCTTGCTGCGGCGCGACTGATTTTGTTGAAGCCGCTAGATAAAAGTAAAAGTCTCAAGTAAAAGTCTAAAAGTCGGCGCTGGTGAGACGGCGAGGGAACCTGAGGTATTGCTGCTGGCGATGAAATATATTCCCGCGAGGCCAATTGATGCTGCTGACGCTTTGTGCTGTCTCCATGTTTTTGGATTGCCCGCAATCATTGTCTTAGATTGTCTTGGCGCTCGCTTGAGAAAGAAGATACGCCATCTGATTTTTATGCGATCATTAATCGTGTTGCAACTAATAGTTGAATTTTCAGAATTTGATAGTAGTTAGGATAATTTTTTTGATCACCTGACAGGGAATGAACGCCATGCACAATAAATCTTCTGAAAAATCGGTGCTGATTGATAAAACGCTTTTGCCACCAGCGGTTCTCGGCGATAAATCAGTTTTGTCTGAAACCGCGCGAGCAGAAATCAGAAAATACTCGGGAGCACGTCCGATACCATTTACTTTGCAACTTATGCTGGCTTGGCTAATTATTGTCGGCGTTATTTCTTGGGCACTCTGGGTGGACAGTATTTGGGCGACGGCCGTTGCAATTTTTATCGTGGCCACAAGGCAAAACATACTGGGGCTATTGGTGCATGAACAAGCCCATATGCTGGGCTATAACCATAAGCTTGGTGATCTTTTAGTCAACCTTTTTGCAGCATTCCCACTGATGGTCTTGACGGTGGAAAAGTATGCGCAAGTTCACCTTACGCATCATCGTTACTTTAATCTTGAAAATGATCCAGACTTCATCCGTAAAAGCGGAGAAAATTGGAGTGTGCCAAAAAGTCGATTGGACGTCGTGAAAATACTGTTAGTCGACCTGACAGGCATCAACACACTGAAATTGATCCACGGCAAAAATGTCAAACCGGATAGCACAGCTTTTAGTGCCCGAAAAAGCAATTTATTCTGGGTGCGGCCTTTATATTTTCTCGTGCTCGCCGGGGTGCTTACCTGGACGCATGCATGGGGAATATTTTTTCTTTATTGGGTGTTGCCAGCAATGACGGTGACGCAGGCAATCAATACATGGGGTGCCCTTTGTGAACACAAATACAACTTGGCTGGTGCGTCGGTGGCAGACTCAACCCCGCTGATTTTGCCTCGTTGGTGGGAGAAGCTGCTATTGCCTGATTTGAATTTTTCCATGCATCCTTATCATCACTACTTCCCTGAGGTCTCTTTCTCGTTTTTGCCCAAAGTGCATGAAATTTATTGTAGAGAAAACAAGGTAAACCAGGAAAATGTATTTCTGGGTAACTATGGTTTTTTCAAGTTTATTACGACGCAAAAAGCTGGGGCATAACTAGCCGGGGCATGACTTCATGTGCCGCAAAAAGTTTTGTAGTTGGCTGATGCGGCGATGGAAAGGGGTAGCACGTAATCCTGTCCGCCCGCTTGCTCGACAAACGGTTGCTGGATAATCTTGAGCAGTTGCTCAAACGGCTGCATGTCGCGGTGTTCAGAGGCGGCGGTCAGCGCTTCTTCCACTTTGTGATTGCGCGGAATGTACAAGGGGTTTACCGCGTGCATGGCCGCTGCGCGCTCACTGGCTGCTCGATCATCCTGCACACGCTGCTGCCAGCGTGGTAACCAGGCGTTGAGCACCGTGCTATCAACATAAAGCGCGCGCAGGGCAGTCAGCGCCTGGCCATGACTTTCTGCATTCCCTGAATTTTTTGCTACCTCGCCCAAGCACCGAAAGACCTGTGTGTAGTCCACTGCCTGGCCGTTCATGCTGCCAAGAAAATCATTTGCCAGTGTCATATCGTCTGGCTGGCTGCCGCTCATGCCAAGTTTGCTGCGCATGCGGTTAAGCCAATGGGTTTGGTAGTGTTGCGGGAAGGCATTGAGCACATCCATCGCCAGACTCACTGCGGTGTCGGTGTTTTCGGCAAAGAGTGGCAACATCGCTTCTGCCAGTCGCGCCAAATTCCAGTTGGCGATCATTGGCTGATTGCCATAGGCATAGCGGCCATTTTCGTCGATCGAGCTATACACGGTTGCCGCGTCAAACCGATCCATGAACGCGCAAGGGCCGTAATCGATGGTCTCGCCTGAGAGCGTCATGTTGTCGGTATTCATCACCCCATGAATGAATCCCACCGTCATCCAGCCGGCAATAAGAGCGGCTTGGCGTTCTGCCACCGCGCCAAACAGGGCAAGGTAAGGGTTGGCTTGTTCTTTTAAGGCAGGGTAGTGGCGTTGAATGACGTAATCCGCCAAACGGCGCAGCATGGCGAGGTCTTCTCGTGCAGCCACAAGCTGGAATGTGCCCACGCGAATGTGACTTGCCGCCACGCGGGTGAGCACGGCACCCGGTAGCGGGCCGTTATCTCGCAAAATGTTTTCCCCGGTGGCCACTGCGGCCAGCGCTCGTGTGGTTGGCAACCCCAGCGCATGCATGGCTTCGCCGATCAGATATTCACGCAATACAGGCCCGATGGCCGCCTTGCCATCACCCCCGCGTGAAAATGGCGTGCGACCCGATCCTTTGAAAGCAATGTCTCGGCGTTGCCCGTGAATGTCAATCACTTCCCCCAGCAATAGAGCGCGCCCGTCGCCCAGGCGTGGCGAGTAGCCGCCGAACTGATGCCCGGCGTAGGCTTGCGCCAATGGGGTTGCACCCAAGGGTAAAAGGTTGCCCGAAAAGACTTCAGCGCCGAGTTCGCTATTCAGCGCCGTCCCGTCAAGACCAAGTTCTTGAGCCAAGCCGAGGTTGAGTTTAAGCAACCGGGGTGCCGGCACTGTTGCTGCTTGCCAGGGCACGTACACGCCATCAAGTTCACGCGCGAAGCTGTTGTCGAATGTGAATCCGCCTGCGGATGTTTGAGGTGTGGTGGATGAAGTTGAGTTCATTGAGTTCAGTTTGTCGGTGGGTTATCTAGCCGCGCCGTGGCAGCTTCCAGTCCGGGCGCACATAGTGGCAAGTGTAGCCGTGCGGCAAGCGCTCAAGGTAATCCTGATGCTCAGGCTCTGCCAACCAAAATGGCCCGGCGGGTGCCACTTCGGTCACCACTTTGCCCGGCCACAGGCCAGAAGCATTCACGTCCGCAATCGTCTCTTCTGCCACACGCAGTTGCGCCTCGCTGGTGTAATAAATGCCGGATCGGTAGGACATGCCCCGATCATTCCCCTGACGATTCGGTGTGGTTGGGTCGTGAATCTGAAAAAAGAATTCCAGCAGATTACGGTAACTTAACTGCACTGGATCAAAGACAATCTCAATTGCCTCAGCGTGTGTGCCGTGATTGCGATAGGTTGCATTCGGCACATCACCCCCGCTGTAGCCCACCCGGGTAGAAATCACGCCGGGCATTTTGCGAATCAAATCCTGCATGCCCCAAAAACAGCCGCCAGCCAGAATTGCCGTTTCTTGCGTGCTCATTGCCAAGCTTCCTTTCGGTGAAGATAGAGAACGAGAGATTAACTGAATCTGAAAAGAAAAAGGGCTCGGAAATAAATCCGAGCCCTAATAATTGGTGGAGGAATGCGGAACTGAACCCGCGTCCGTTTGCCGAGCCAGATAGTAACGCATTGGCCTTGTGGCCGTGGATTCGACGATTTGGCCGAAGCCGTTTTGGCTCTCAGCGCCCCCTCCTATGTAAATGATTCAGGCTCCCTTGGGCTTCGGCGGCACCTCCACATC
>Ga0116141_10002612_pt1 | contig 15385 bp, 16 predicted proteins | sample AD_UKC097_MetaG_FD_89744 | JGI IMG/M metagenome (GOLD analysis project Ga0116141, IMG submission 89744) | Active sludge microbial communities of municipal wastewater-treating anaerobic digesters from USA - AD_UKC097_MetaG | ecosystem: Engineered > Bioreactor > Anaerobic > Digestate | place: USA...
ACGCCTGAAGGGCTATCGCCGAATCTTCTCTCGGTTCGAAAAACTCGACGCGATGTTCCTGGGCTTCCTCAGCTTCGTCCTGGTTGCTGACGGTCTTCGTGGTTTGTGTTAACACGCCCTAGTCCCTTGGCCAGCGCGAACACGAAATTAGGATCACGCGCTTTCGAACCGGACGCAGCGACGCTTGCGGTGGGTGCCGTTGAATCAGGCTTGTGCACCAGCCTCTCCCGTCGCGAGTGGTACGAAACTATGAAACGGGTTCACACACATGGATTCTTCCGCAAATGCATGACGAAAAACGTTTCACTGCCGGACAAGCCAGCGGGTGCCCCAGTCCGTGTCGAGGTTCGCTGATGCGAACCCGAATCCAAGAGCCGATAGCCGGCGCAACGTCAGAAGATGTGCCGGATGCCGATCTCCGCGCCGCGCGAGCTGGCGCCTGGCGCATTGCCGGGCAATCCGCCCGGCAGGACGAAGCGCGCGCGGCCCTTGTTGTCAACGTAGGCAGCTGTCCCGTAAAAGGCCGTGCGCTTGGACAGGTTGTATACGTAACCGATGCCAAACACGTTGGCATCGTCGCCGCCAATGCCCAGGCCGGCCGAGTTGCTGCCCGACTGGTTGATGCGGCGGTAGGTGGCGCGAATCTGCCCCGGCCCCACCGTCCACTCCGCGCCCAGCGAGTAGTTGCTCTGCTTGGCATGCTGGTATTTCATCTGGACGGCACTCGCCAGCAACTTGACGCTGCCAATGGTGTAGTTGCCGGCGACGCCGTACAGACTGAAGTTCTGACCGGTCTTTTCGATCTTGGTTGAACCACCGAACACCGAAGCATCCAGCGGGCCCGCGGCGTAACCAGCGCGCGCGCCCCAGAAATCGAAGCTGCCGGGGTCGGTGCCGCCCTCGCGGGCGTACATGCCGTTGAAGTAGAACCCCCCCAAGGTGTTGGGCGTGAAGTACTGGAACGAGCCGTTGGCTCGCGCCACCGTGGTCGCCCCGGTACCGAATGCGCCACCCACGGGGCTGGACGCCCCGGCGCCATACAGCGTGCCCATGCCTGCCACGCCAACATAGGCAAACACATCGGTGCCGGCAAAGGCACGGAACATGGGCGTGTAATCGCGCCCGAGACGGAACTCGCCGAATTTTCCGGAAAGACTGACCGTGGCACGACGGTCCCAGAACGTCGATCCGGTGCCCGCACCGCCGTTGGGCACGTTCACCGTGCTTTCGAGCCAGAAGCTGGCTTGCAAACCGCCGCCCAGGTCTTCGACGCCGCGCAGACCAAGGCGCGAGGTGTAGTTGTTGCCGCTTTGCATGGAGTTGCGCGAACCCTCGCTGTTGCTCACATGACGCAAGCCTGCATCCGCCCCGCCAAACACCGTCACCGAGTTCTGCGCCCATGCGGTACCCCCCAGGCACAGCACGCCAACGCATGCTGCCGCGGCCGCTCGGCCCGCCACGCGCCCTGCAGCGCCCGATTTCAACTCATCAGCCATGATGTCTCCTGAATGCTTCGATTGCTTTTTTTGGGCGCGCGCCGACTTTTGCCGGCCGCGCCACCGCATGGGCCCCTCCACGGGAATACCCAACGGAAACACATCGTTTCCCTCGCCAAATGTAGGAGGGAACTGACACAGGAGTGGAGGAAACAAGCCTATTTCCGCATGGCGGAACTGCAGCGACCAGCGTTGTCGCCCTAGGCTGCACAAAGCACATGGGCCAGCAGAAACCGTTCCGCCAAGCGGAATCAGGGCCAGCAAACCTTGTATGCCTCAAAGTTTGGCCCAGAATGAGTCATCACTTTCTGACCCAACTCAATCATTGGCGAGATTGACAGTGTGCGAAGTCACGGTCCACCGATCGCCAGAGTATGTAAAACGCTTCATGGAGACACGATGAAAACAGCCTATCGATTCCCTGATTACCAAGTCGCCGGCGGCGATGTCGACACCACCATCTACCTGCTTCACGGTGCGTATGGGTGCAAAGACTATTTCCGGCACGAAATCGAAACCTTGTCCCGCGCTGGCTACCGGGTGGTAGCCTGGGACGCCCCCGGCTATGGCATCAGCCCCTTGCCAGATGGCGGCCTGAGTATCGAGCGACTCGCTGCCACCGTCGGCGACTTGATTGATCGCACCGGCAGCAAGACCAATATCGTGCTGGGCCACAGCATGGGCGGCATTACGGCGCCCGCCGTCTACGCGGCGCGGCCAGACAAGGTTCACGCCGTCATCATTTCCGCCACGCTGGGATCATTCTCGGAGAAGAGCGAGCAGGACAAGAAAACCTTCCTTGCCGAACGCATCGAGCCGTTGCGGCAAGGCAAGTCGTTCCGCGAGACGGCTGCCCCGGTGATCAACTCGATGTTCGCGCCCGGCTCCAGCGGTCCGCTGGTGGAAACAGTGCGTGAGGTGGCATTGAGTACGCCGGTCGACACCTTCTGCGCCGCGATTCAGGCCATCGTCAACTACGACGGCACAGCCAACTTGAAAAACCTCAACGTGCCCGTCCTGCTGCTGGCAGGAAAGCACGACAAGGTCGGCCGCCCCGAAGGCATGGAGAACATCAAAGCCAATTTTGCTCCGCATGCCGACTACGCCTGCCTGCCGAATTCTGGGCATTACGCCTTCGCAGAAGAGCCCGAAGCCTTCAACCAGCACTTGCTGCGGTTCATTCGAGAGCGTGTTCAACCCGGCCGCTGACTCTCACCGCGCGGCCGGCGATGCGCCGCGCTTCCGTTTTCGAACACTTGCATTCTTCATTCGCACCCAATATGACCAAACGCCAGCTTCTTCGCACCCTGTTCGCCGCCGGCATGGCCAGCGTGTTTGCCGTACCCAGCCTTGCCAACCCCAAGTGGCCAGAACGGCCCATCAAGCTGGTCGTGCCCTATCCCGCCGGCGGCCTGACCGACGTGGTTTCACGTCTTGTGGGAGATGAAGCCGGTCGGCTCTTGGGCACCTCGGTGGTGATCGAAAACCGCGCCGGTGCAGGCGGCCAAATCGGTCTGCAAACTGTATTGCAGGCACCCAAGGACGGCTACACCGTGGCACTGGTCGTGCCCGCCACCATGGTCACGCTGCCGCTCACCAACCCCAATTACAAGATCAAGCCGCTGCAAGATTTTGAACCCATCACCATCGCGGTCAACACCTACCTGACACTGGTGGCGGACCATAAGCTGGGCTTCAAATCACTGCAGGACTTTGTCGCATATGCCAAGAAAAACCCCGGCAAGATGAGTTACGGTATTCCGGGCACAGGCACGAGTTTTCACTTCAACAACGTCATCATGGCGCAGAAGTTGGGCATCGACGCGGTTCCGGTGCCCTACACGGGAGAGGTCCAGATCCTGAACGACATCGTGGGAGGGCAATTGCAGTACGCGCTGGTATCGAACGCAGGCAAGAACTTCATCGACAACAACCAAGTGGCCGCGCTTGCGGTCACGTCGCAGCAGCGCGTGAGTTCGCTGCCCAACACCCCGACGTTCAAGGAAGCGGGACATGACTTCGCCACCGATGGCTGGGTGGGCTACGTGGTGGCCAAAGGCACTCCGGCGCCCATTGCCAAGAAACTTCACGAGGCCTTTGTGACGGCACTGAACAGCCCGAATGTGAAGCAGAAGCTGACGGAAATGGGCTACCAGGTCGTAGGTAATACACCCGAGCAGTTCCGGAAGATCGTCCAGGAAAGCGAGCAGAAGTACAGCGCCCTGATCAAGTCGGGCGCGGTCAAGCTCAAATAAGTTCACTACACACCGAGGAGCCACCATGCAGCAAGTTCTACACACCTACCGATCCACCATCCGCCCCGACAACGATCACCCCTTCCTGCACGGACCGTTCACGCCAGCCATGGAAGAGTGGGTGGCCGACACGGACAGCATGAAGGTGATCGGCGAGATCCCGAAGGATTTACATGGCATTTACGTCCGCAACACCCACAACCAGGTGCACGAATCGCTCGGCATCTACCACCCGTTCGATGGCGACGGCATGCTGCACGCCATGCATTTCGAGGACGGAAAGGCTACCTACCGCAACCGGTTCGTGCAGACCACGGGTTTCCTGGCCGAGCAGGCCGCAGGCCGCTCGCTGTGGCCCGGAATCCTGTCGCCGCAGATGCATGCTCGCCGCGGTTGGGGCTCCATGGGGGCGATGAAGGACAACGCGGGCACCGACGTCAAGATTCACGCTGGCAAGCTGCTGGCTTCAATGTCGCAGGGCAGCGAGCCTTGGCGCCTGGACCCGATCTCGCTGGAGACCTTTGGCGCCGACACTGACTGGGCCCGCTTCGTGCCGGATGGCGTGGCTTCTCACTACAAGGTCGACTTGGCCACGGGCGAGATGATGTTCTTCAACTACCCGGAGAAGCCGCCGTACATGAACTACGGCATCATCGACAAGCACAACCGGCTGGTGCATTACGTGCCGATTGACCTGCCCGGTGCACGCTGGCCGCATGACTTGGGCATCACCAAAAACTACACCATCGTGCATGATCTGCCGTTCCACTTTGACCCCGAACTGTTGGCCAAGGGACAGCGCAAGATGGTGTTTTACCGCGACAAGCCGGCGCGTTTTGGCATCCTGCCTCGGCATGGCGATTCCGCATCGGTCCGCTGGTTCGAAGGCACCCCCTGCCACATCCTGCACTTGGCCAACTGTTATGAGGACGGCGACGAGGTGGTGATGGACGGCTGCATCATGCCCAATCCGCACAAGCCGAATGTCGGACAGTCTCTGACCGACGGCCACCAGGCGGCCTACGACAAGATCCGCGCGCACCTGGACAAGCACAACAACCCGACGCTCATGTACCGCTGGCGCTTCAATCTGAAGACCGGTGAAACGAAGGAAGAGCAGATCGACGACGAGATCACCGAATTCCCGATGGTCAGCAATGATTACGTCGGCCTGCCGTACCGTTACAGCTTCAACGTGCTGTACGAAAAAGGCGAATGGTTGTTCCGTGGCTTGAAGCGATACGACATGCAGACGCGCAAGACTCAGTCGCTCGAATATGGCAAGGGTTGCTACGGCAGCGAACCCCAGATGGCGCGCCGCATCGGCGCCGTGCACGAGGATGATGGCTACGTGACCACCTTCGTTAACAACCTGGCCGACGGGCGCTCGGAATGTTGGGTGATTCCCGCGGAAGACATCACGCGCGGCCCGGTGGCGCGCATCATCCTGCCCCACCGCATTTCGGCCGGCACCCACTCCGGCTGGGTGGAAGGTGACCGCATCTACGGCGAGAACCGCGATTCGCGCTACATCCCCGCATGACGGCGTGCAATGACTTGGTGTTGGTGCCCGGGCTGAACAACACCCACGCCGTGTTCGATGGCGTGGTGAAGGCCCTGCCCGCTGAGGTGCGCGCGCACGCGGTAAACAACCCCGCCCTAGACAGCGTGGATGCGATTGCCCAGGCACTGCTGCCGACTTTGCCCAACCGCTTCTGGCTGGCCGGATTCTCGTTCGGCGGCTATGTCGCGCTGGCCATCTTGGCTGCGGTGCCCGAACGGGTGCAAGGCATTGCCATGCTGTGCACGGCCCCCTTCGCCGACAGTCCGGAGGCGGCGTCCAAGCGTCAGGCGTCCCTTCGGGCCGTCGAGGAAGGCAGGTATTTCGAGCTGATTGACAGTCAGGCCAGCAACGCATTTCATGCGGACAGCCTGAACGACGCACCGCTCATGGCAGCGCGTAGCGCGATGGTGCGCGACTACGGGCCCGAACGCTACGCAGCCCATGTACGAGCCACCGCCGCCCGCCCCGATCGCTCGGGCTTGCTGAATGGGGCTCTTCCGACGCTCGTCGTGGCAGCATCTCACGACAAGGTTTTTCCACCCCAGACGGTACGGGCTTACGCTGGCAAGATACCCGATGTCCGGTTTGCGCTGATCGAGGGCGCGGGTCACCTGGTGCCGATGGAAAAACCTGCGGAAGTGGCGCGTCTACTCTGCGACTGGATGGCGATAGCACCCTGCCCCTGAGCCGCGTCGCGTGAGAATAGGCCTATGCAACGCACGGACCATGAAATTGCCGTACCCGGCGCACGACTGGCGACGTGGTGGTACCTCCCCGACGGCGCAGGCCCCTTTCCCGCCATCGTGATGGCGCACGGCTTCGCCGCCGTGCGCGAGTTGTTCCTCGACCGTTTTGCCGAAGCCTTCGCCCTGGCTGGATTTGCCGTGGCGGTCTTCGACCACCGGGGCTTCGGCGCGAGCAGCGGCGAACCTAGGCAGGAAGCCGACCCGGTCATGCAAGCGCGCGACTATCGGCACGTGATCACCTGGGTAGCGGCGCGCCCGGAAATTGATGCCCGGCGCATCGGCATCTGGGGGACCAGCTACAGTGGCGGCCATGCGCTACAGGTGGCATGGGCCGACCGGCGCGTGCGCTGCGTCGTCTCGCAGGTACCCACCATCAGCGGCTACGAGCAGACACGCCGGCGCGTCGCCCCTGCGAACCTGGCGGCGTTTCACGCCCTGCATGCCGAGGAGCGCACGCGTCTGGCGGACGGCGAGATACCGCGTTTGCGCGCCATCATTCCCCAAGGGGACGAGCCGTCCGTCTACGATGCCTCTGAGGCCATTGGTTTTTATGGCGCAGCGCGGCAGCTTGCGCCCCGTTGGCGCAATGAAGTAACGCTGACCTCGCTGGCTTTGTCTGCCGAATACGAACCTGGCGCACACATTGAGCGCATCAGTCCCACGCCTTTGCTGATGATCGTTGCCGCGCACGACACGATCACGCCAACCGACCTGGCGCTGGCTGCATACGAAAGGGCGCTCCAACCCAAAAAGCTGGTCTTGCTGCCCGGGCACCATTTCGTGCCCTATGTGGATCATTTTGATACCGCCTGTTCGGCAGCGCGTGACTGGTTCAGCACTCACTTGGCCCGCAGCGGCGAGTGATGCGCGTGCGGCTCGCCATCCTGTCCACCCGACCAGGAAAGCGCGCCACCACCGAGCAATATTATTCTGGCGATGCAATCATCTTGGCGCACCCAATCTTTCCATTGCCGGACGCTGCAGGGCGATAGTCACGGTCTTTTCTTCCGTGTAGAAATGTCGCATGCCGTCAATGCCTTCGCGGCCGACACCTGAGTCCTTGTAGCCGCCAAATGGAAAGCGCAAGTCCAGAATCATTGGGGTATTGATGAGCACCACGCCAGCCTGGATTTCCCGGGCCGCGCGATTCGCCTCTTCCAGATCATTGCTCCAGAGATAGGACACCAACCCGAAACTGGACGCATTGGCGATGGCGATTGCTTCATCCAGCGTGTCGAATATCTGGAATGCGGCAAACGGCCCAAATATCTCTTCCTGGCAAACGCGGGCATCGTTGCGTGGCATCAAGACCGCCGTGGGCTGGAGATAATAGCCCTTCTCACCCATTTGCGTGGGTCGCTCACCGCCGCAAATGAGCTTGCCGCCATCGCTTCGCGCGATGTCCACGAATGAGCAGACCCGCGCGTAATGCGTGGCGTTGGACAGCGGGCCCACTTCGGTGGCCATGTCCAACGGGTCACCCACGCGGATATTGCGCGCACGCTCGGCAAAGCGCTGCATGAATTCGTCCGCAATCGAGCGCTGCAGCAAGATGCGCGAACCGGCGAAGCACTGCTGGCCGTTGTTGGTATAGATAGAGGTCAGCGCCCCATCCAATGCATTTTCCAGGTTGGCAGATGCCGTGGTGATGTTGGCAGACTTCCCCCCCAATTCGAGATCGACGCGCTTGAGGCCAGGCGCGGCGGCGGCGGCAATGGCGCGTCCCGTCTGCGTGCCGCCGGTGAAGGACACCACTCGCACCAGCGGATGGCGCACCAAGGCATCGCCCGTCACGTGACCACGCCCGTTGACCATGTTCACCACGCCTGGTGGAACGCCTGCCTCGGTCAGGATATCCATGAAACGCGCCACGGCCAGCGGCGTGGTTTCCGCAGTCTTGACGACGCAACTGTTGCCAAAGGCCAATGCGGCAGCGATCTTGGTTGAAGCCAAGGCCAGCGGCGCGTTCCAGGGCGAGATCAGCGCCGCCACCCCAGCCGGCTCGCGCAGCACATAGCGCAAATAGGCATCATCTTGCACGCCAGCTTTTTCGACGTTTTGCGACATCCAGTCGGCGAAGAAGTCGAAATTGCGCGTGATGCGTGGCAACTGGCGGCCACGCAGGTAGCGTAAGGGCAGACCGCTGTTCAAGCATTCCAGCCAAGCAAGCTCTTCGATGTGCTCAAGAGTCAAGGCGGTGATCCGATGGAACACGCGGCGCTTCTCTGCCGCGGGAACCTTGGACCAAGCGCCAGCACGATAGCTCGCGTGAGCTGCCTCAACGGCCGCCGCGGTCTCGGCCGCGTCGGCTTGCGCAAGCTCGCAGATCACCTCCTCGGTGGCGGGATTCACCACACTCAGCCGTTCTTTGCCAGCGGGCTGCCAACGCCCGCCGATATAGCTGGTGACCAGCGAAGGGATTTGAATATTCTTGGGAGCGGGGGCGATGTTCATCGGTGATGTGCAGATAGAGCGGAAATAGACTGTTTGCCCACGGCGCCGCGTGTCATGCCATATAGCTGCCGCCGTTGACGTGCAGCGTCTGGCCAGACACATAGCTCGACGCGGGACCGAGCAAGAACATCGCAGCTTGGGCGATCTCGTCAGGCTGGCCCAATCGCTGCAGCGGCACGCTTCCGACGAATTTCGCCATGTCAAGCCCCGTCTGCTTGGTATCGCGGCCCGTTCCCCCCTTGAGAAAGGCCGTGTCGATGACGCCAGGGGCGATCCCGTTGACCCGAATATCGGGAGCCCACTCGGTCGCCAGCGCACGAACGAGATTAATGACGCCGGCTTTGGAGGCCGCATAAGGGCCATAACCCACGTGCGGAACCCGCACGCCGAACGTGGAGGACACCAGCAAGGCGGCAGGACACCGCGCCTGCGCTGCCGATGCGCGCAGCAGCGGCGCAGCGGCGCGCGCGGTCAGAAACATGCCGCGCAAATCGGTGTTGATGATGGCGTCCCACTCGGTGCTGCTCATGTCCTCAATGCGGATGCGCTCGCCCGTGTAACCCGCCAGATTCACAAAACCATCGATAGACCCCCAACGTTCGCCGATGCGCGCAAATGCGCCGTGCACCTGCTCTTCGGAAGACACGTCACATGCAAGGGCCAGGACATGGTCGGGAGGCCGGTGCTCATCGATGGAGCGTTGCAGATCCATCACCGCCACCTCCAGGCGCAACTCGCTCGCCAGACGCACAAGCGCACGCCCCATGCCTCCGCACCCCCCGACCACCGCCAAGCGGAACCCCGGCACAGGAACAAATGAAGTACTGGTGCTCATCAAAACTCCGTGGGTGCTTTTAATCGATGTGCCCGACTGCGGCGACCATCTTTCCCCACAGCACGGAGTCGATGACCAACCGGCGCCCGAGCTCATCCGGGGTCACGTCGGTCCAGGGTTGATTGGACTGCGCACGAAACGCCGTCAGCGTGGGACCATCGGACATGACTTTCTTGCCAGCGTCCCGTAACTTGGTCAATACGTCAGGCGCCATGCGCGATGGCCCGTAAAGTGCAACGCCATAGGTCCAATCAAGCTTGGACACGCCCTGCTCTTGAAACGTGCGCACCTGAGGGAGAAATTCGCTACGCTTGGACCCCACCACCGCCAGCACGTTCATCCGCCCCGCGCGTGCCATTTCGCGCGCACCGCCCATGGCGACGAAGCCCATCTGGATTTGCCCGCCCAGCATGTCCGCCACCATCGGGCTTTCGCCCTTGTAGGGCACATGAACCGCGTCCTTGATCCCTAACTGCTGCAGCAAAAGGTGCTGCATGATGTGGGTAGAGGTCAAAGGCCCGTATGAGCCATACGACAGCTTGCGCTTTTGGGCAAGTGCCGTCAATTCCTGGAGATGCTGCACACCGAGCGAGGACGGCACCACGAACGCCAGCGGCGTGACGCACAGTCCCACAATAGGCACGAAGTCCTCAGTGGCCTTGTAGGATGGCTTGGCACCCGGTCCAGGGCTGGTCAGTTGCGAAGTCACCGTGAGCAGCAGCGTATGGCCATCTGGCGGGGCCTTGTGCACGCTGTCGGCCCCGATCACACCTGAAGCTCCAGGCTTGTTGTCGATGATGACCGGCGTGCTCAGCACCTCTGCGAAGCGCTTGCCGAAAACGCGGGCAATGTTGTCAGCATTGCCCCCCGCCGGATAAGGAACCACAAGCTTGATGGGGCGACTGGGAAAGACGTCCTGAGCGCGAGCCATTAGCGGCCACAGGGCCAGCGCGCACAAGGCGCCCAATTCGCGCCGGCGATGCATAGAAACCACGTGTTGTCTCCTGCTAGTTTTGGAATCCTTCAAGCGCCAGAGAGCAGCTCGAAGCGATAAGCTGGGAAGTCTGCGCAGTTTCTTGATATATCGCAATCACGAGTGAAATTGCTTCCGCTATGCGGAACTGCATCACGGCCTAGTTGACTTGGGCGGCAGCGGATAGCCATCGCGCCAACCGCAGGAGGCATGGTCCCGTCAGCGTCTCAGAATCTTGGCCAAAAAATTTGGTTGTGCGGCTGGCGGTATTCCGAACTGCCGAGGAACTCGTCTTTCGAGCAGTCGAAGTTATAAAGATAACGCGGTTAGCTCCGTTGCGCGCGAAACTTATCTCGTGCGCAACCACGATCATGAACGTAGATAAACGCCGCGCCTGCGCGCGGGAGCTGGCGCTAGCCGTCTACGAACGGCCGTTGGAACTCAAGCGTTTGGTGCCTCTGCCAGGCGCTCACTTCGTGCCCTATGTGTCCGCACTCGATACCGCGAGTTTGGCCGTGGATTGGTTTCAAACTCATATTGGCACTGTTGCGGAGGACTGAGACTTGCCCTCCATTGAGACATCGAAGCGAACTTCTCTGCGCGACAGTACTCCATTGCAATGGCCGCAGTGCCAACGTCCAAACAGTTCCTGCCCGCATCTATGATGGACCCGCCGTGGCGTTCCAGGTGAAGGCGGTTCCAGCCAACGCCCACCCCATTGCAACAGTTCCACGACTGTTGGAAACAACCCTAATCCCGCTGGCGTTAACTTGTACCGCTGCCACTGCCCTGCATAAGAATCGCGGCGCAGGATGCCCAGTTGCTGAAGCCGCGTCAGCCTATCGGTGAGTTGCTTGGGACGAATGAGCAGTGCTCGTTCGAACTCCGAAAAACGCTGTACCCCCTGAAAAGCTGCCCCGACGAGCGCGCAACTCCACCGATCCCCCAGCACCTGGAGAAGCACCGGCAGGGAAGCGGGTGGGGCCCCGCGCGCGCGCGCCTTACGCGTCAGTCCACCCATAGGCCATGGCTCGGCGGAGGATGGCGACAAGTCCACGGCAGCTCGCAGCCTGGTATCCGACGGAAAAACCTCCGAGCAACAGCTTGCGCAGCGATAGACAGGCCGTGCGATCCGCCCGCACACGTTATGACGCAGTGCTGCGCGCGGTCGGTCGTCATCGCTCAGCGGCAATGACAGGCGATCCTCCCAATCCGATTGCCATTGCCACATGGCGAGGTACAGCGACCATAAATCCAGTCCGCTTGCACTAAGGTGGTACTCGGATGCGTGCCGCCATCGGCGTGGCGCACGATAACTCCTGCGGCCTCGAGTTTCGACAACCGATCGGTCAATACGGCCCGCGAAATACCCAGTCTGCCGAGCAACTCGCCGAAGCGACGATCTCCGCGATACATCGCTCGGAGGAGACGCAGTGTCCACATATCACCCAAGACATCGATTGATCGACGCGCGAGCGTCGCAAAGCTGAAAGTCACGTGGCCTCACCCCCGAACCAACGGATCGGGGGCTTATACCATTGCATAGATAGTCTTGCAAGGATAGTTTTACCTATTGATTGATATCAAACAACTTCCAAGAATATAGTCTGTTAAGGAAAGTTTTTAGAGCTCCCATGAATGCTGTCGTCCGGGCCGGCGCGAGCCGTTGCAAATCGATGAGCACATGTACAAGTGGCGTCATCTGATCGAGAACTTCTTTGGCAAGCTCAAAGAGTTCAAACGCATTGCCATGCGCAGCGACAAGACAGATAGCAGCTTCACGGTTGCCGGGAGCGTCAGAAATTCTGTGTGTGAGGCGTTTTTCTGAATTGTCTGTTGTCTGATTCTTTTGGATTTCAGGCCCCTGCCAGGCCGCCGGAGGCGCCCCCGGTTGAGCCATGAATTCATGGTTCAACCTCCTGTCACTTTCAGATGCCGTGAGTGGCCTGGGTGAAGCGATCCTCGTACAGTATCGCGAACTGGTTCATCGCCGCCCTCCAGTCATGCGCTGCGCGGCCCCAATCAGTGGTGATGTTGCGCAGCGCCAGCTGATCACCACTTGCGGGAATGGCGTTCGGCCTCAACCGTCACGCCCCCGACGCGCGTAGGTGCTCGAACGTATTCAGAGCCCGCGCCCCCTCGCACAGCGCCGCGCGAAGTCCGCCCAAACGCCCTTCGAGTACTCCCACCCCAACCAGCGATTTCTCACTCCCCACCGGCTGCCATTCACACATTTGCTCGTCCGACGACCCCACCAAGCCCTCCCGCACGTTCATCGCCAACACGCCAAGTAGCAGCCCGCTGTCGTCCTCCACCCGCCCGATCACGTGCCCTGCACTCAGGTAGTGCAATGCGTGGCTCTGCGCTTCCAAACAGTTGCCCGCCTCAGCACCCAGCCTGTGGATCGCCTGCTCGCCAGTTTGCGGCTTGAACCACCCCGCCCCCGGCAACTCGATCGCTGCAGGAAGCGAACTGGCCAACGCCAACACCCGCTCTGCCGCCGGCAGCACATCGGCGCCTTTGACCGCATGCCACAGCTGCCTGAGCACACGCCGGCTCTGCAGCTTCTTCTGCAAGTGGTCCACCCAATGCTGACGCTGCGCACGCGGGGTACGGGAGATCGGCGGCATCTGCTGCAGAATCGCCCGCACGAACTTCACCATGCCCGCGTCGTCCAGATCGAGCGCATCTTCCATGACCACCAACTGCCGCGCCGCCCGCCGCACCGCCTCCACGCTGAGCTGGTGGGTGTTCAATCCCGGTGTCCAGCACCAGGCGATCAACGGGTGCCCCAATTCATGCTGGGCCTCCCATTCCACGCGCTCCACCAGGCGCGCAAAGCGCTGCTGATCCCTGGGCGTGCGTGGCCAGTCCGCCGGCTCGATCAGCTTGAGCGCCCTGCAGGCCACACGCCAACTGCTGGCATCCAGCAAACCATCGGCCAGCCCTCTCTCCCGCCCACGCAGCATCAACCGATACACGGCCGGTGTGACGCCCTGCAGCGCCAGCGCTTTGCGCAGGCTCGCGCCCGACAGCAAGGTGTCACGCCAGTCATGCTGCTCATGGGCCAGCACCCCAAGCAAGCCCAGCGGCAGCGTGCGCAGCGCCTGCTCGGCAAAGCGTTCGGCTTCCGGATGCGGATGCGCCTGGGCCTGCGCCAGCAGCTTGTTGATCAAGGGCAAGTGCATGGCACGCGTGCGCACCAACTCCGCCTGCAGCGGCGGCAGCCCGTCGATGACCCAATCCACCCCGTGGTCAATGCGCTCGTGCAACTCCCGCAGGAAGGACCGGGGCGTCAACTCGCCCTGCCCGCGCGCCAGTGTCCGCCGCCGCACCAGCCGATACCAGGCCCCCGGGACACCCGGGCCCGGATCATCGCCGCCAGGAACACGCCAGCGGGCCGGTTCGCGCCAATCATGGTGCGGGGTCATGTGGCTGGGCATGCCCCCCAAGCCGAACTCCAGCAAATCATCCACGTCGGAATCCGCCGATGGCGCGGGCAGCTCCGCCCCATCGCGCAGGGCCAGCAGCCGTTTAATGGGCAAATCCAGCCAGACCAGTTCGTCGGCTGCCGTCAGCACCAAACAGGACAGCTCATGGTCCGGTGGCAAGAAGCCGCCGCAGCACAGCGGGCCCACCATCAATCGGCGGATACCGGCACTGGGGTGCTCCAGCAAGGCGATGGGTACGCCCCGCCCCCAGGGGTCATCGGGCATGGAAACCTGTTGCACATGGCCCGGGTTGCCCAAGAGTCTTTGCAGCAGTTCCCGCCCAAAGAGTTTCTCGACGGCAGCAAAGTTCGGGAACATCACAGCACCCCCCGTCGCGGCATACCTTCGAGACCTGGGCGTATATAGCGCGCCAAGGTGGCCTCGCTCTGGTGCCGGCTTTGCTGGCGAATCCAGTGACCGGGCCAGTTGAGCAAGGCCGCCTGGGTGCAGAAACCCGCGCGCAAGGAATGGCCGGCGTAGTCGCGGGCGGCTTGCTCGCCCCAGACGGCAGTGGCCAGCCGCTTGATGATCAAGGCCACCGATTGGCCGGTCAGACCTTCCACACGCAGATGCCCATGGCGATCCAGGGCGCGGAAGAGGCTGCCTTCACGGATACCCGCCACCGCCAGCCAGTGCTGCAACGCTCGCACCGGGCAGCAGCGCCGGGGACCCCAGGGGATGAACAGCGTGGCGCCCCGCCCTGCCCCATCGGTCTTGCTGCGGCGGATGTGGATGTCCAGGCCGCGAGCATGGAAGTGCAGATCGCCCACCTGCAACCCTACCAACTCGGAGCGGCGCAAGGCGGCGGCAAAGCCCAGCAAGAGCAGCGCGGCATCGCGGGAGGCGCGCAGGCCCCCTTGCTGCCGGGCAAACCGAATCAGTGCCACCAGATCGGCTTTAACCAAGGCTTTGACTTGACGGGCTGGCTGGCCATGCAGGCGCTGGATGCCGGCCATGGTCTGGCGCACCAGGGTCAGAGGCACCGGACTGGGGTGACCGGCCTGTTGGTGCCAATGGTGGATGGCTGCCAGACGCCGGCGCAAGGTCGAGACGGCCAACTGGCCGGCAAAGCAGGTCAGGTAGCGGGCCACGTCCCGGGCCTTGGCCGGCAGCACCCCACCATGCTGGCGGTAGTGGCGCAGGTCGCTGGCGTAGCCGGTGCGGGTGGATTCAGATTGGGCGGCAGCCACCAGGGCTTGCATGCGGTGATGCAAGTTGGGTAGGGCAAAAGCAGGACTCCGGTTCATGCTTGTGCTCCCGGATCGGTGAAGTCGGCCAGGCGCGGTGCAATCTCGGCCAGCAAGGCCTGGCTGGTGTCCATCAGGTCGACCAGGCACCAGAACACCAGGCCCAAGCCGGTCCAGGTAGAGGCCGGCAGCGCGGCGGCGTCAGCGCGCTCGACGCAGACCATCAGTTGGGCCAGGCCGTCAAATTGCAGTGGCAGGCATTGCAAGGTGGGGTCGTCTCAGAAAACGGGAAAAATAGCACGCTAAGGCGCGCGACGGCTTTTACCTAGCAGCAGTGCAAGTCTGCACCTGCGAGGCATGACATGCAGGAGGGCGCTATCGACC
>Ga0116141_10002619_pt1 | contig 15364 bp, 13 predicted proteins | sample AD_UKC097_MetaG_FD_89744 | JGI IMG/M metagenome (GOLD analysis project Ga0116141, IMG submission 89744) | Active sludge microbial communities of municipal wastewater-treating anaerobic digesters from USA - AD_UKC097_MetaG | ecosystem: Engineered > Bioreactor > Anaerobic > Digestate | place: USA...
CCTGAGGCCGCCATTCAGCGTTGCGGGGCTCTCGCCAATGCTCACATATGCTTGAATATGCTGCGCTTGTCGTATCGCCGCGCGCCTTGCCTGACGGCCTGATCCTTGTTTTTCAACACCCTGCTAATCCTTGCAAACGCTTTTCGGGAGGGCAAAAACCGTTCAAAATCCGTTCATGACTTCTTCGAGGTTTATGCGGCACGGTTTTTATACCAAAGAGAACAACCGAAATAAATCCAAGTTAAAAGAATAAAACTTTTTTGTTGACACACTATGGCAAAATGGCTAAAAAAGTTTGGAATGTTATATAATGTGGTGAAAGGACAATGAATAAATGAAGGATCGATTCTTTTTTTATTTTTTGGGAGGCTTTTTTTTTAAGAAGTCTACCCATGATCGGTTGATATAGAAAGAGCCGAATCCTAAATTAGCATAAACCATGGGTAGACAAAAAAGGCACCCATGGTTTTTTTTGTTTTAGGCTGTGGGTTTAAGACCTTCAGCCTTTTCAGTTTTTAATTTCATGTGCGACCGGTATATATATTGCGCGGGCAAGATTGCTCATATCCGAACCGAGAACCGGATTGGTTTATCGACACAGCGTATCGGATCGGATTGTTATAAACAAGGGATAGCCGATTTAATCCGTTAGTTGCCACGAATGGCATTCAATGTAACAAAGGAGGAGCGGGATCATGATTTACAATATGGAATTTGAAACCATGCCGAGAGAAGCGCTCGAAGCGATACAGTTGCGTCGTCTGAAAACGACTCTGGACCGTGTCAATGCAACTGTTCCCTTTTATCGTAAAAAATTCAAAGAAGCCGGAATTTCTCCTGCGGGTGTGAAGTCACTTAAGGATCTGCAACGCCTCCCTTTTACCACCAAACAGGATCTGAGGGATAATTACCCTTTTGGCATGTTTGCGGTACCTATGGACAATGTAGTCCGTATTCATGCCTCATCCGGAACAACCGGCCAATCAACCGTAGTCGGTTATACAGCAAGAGATATAGACACCTGGGCGGAGCTGATGGCTCGTTCTCTTGCTGCCGGTGGGGCCACCCGCGGAGATATGATTCACAACGCCTATGGATACGGGCTTTTCACGGGTGGTTTGGGGGTTCATTATGGAGCTGAAAAACTCGGTGCTTCCGTAATTCCGGTATCGGGTGGAAATACGAAGAGACAGATCATGTTGATGAAAGATTTCGGGCCTACGATTCTAACATCAACGCCATCCTATGCGCTTCATCTTGCGGAAGCAGCCGAGGAGATGGGTATTTCTTTTACCGGATTAAAATTCAAATACGGTATATTCGGAGCCGAACCATGGTCTGAAAACATGCGGCATGAAATCGAAAGGAAGTTGAACTTAAATGCCGTTGATATTTATGGACTCAGTGAGGTGATCGGACCAGGGGTTTCAATAGAATGTCATGAGGTAAAAAATGGTCTTCATATTTTTGAAGATCATTTCATTCCGGAAATCATTAATCCCGAGACGGGGGATGTGCTTCCATACGGTGAAACCGGAGAACTGGTTTTTACTTCCTTAACGAAGGAAGCTTTTCCGGTGATTCGGTACAGAACGCGGGATATTTCTTCACTTCATCCCGAACCCTGCATGTGCGGCAGAACCCTTGTCCGTATGAAGAAGGTGAGTGGCCGGACAGATGATATGCTTATTATTCGGGGTGTCAATGTTTTTCCATCTCAAATTGAAAGTGTTCTGATGGAAATAAATGAAATTGAGCCTCATTATCAGCTTGTTCTGGACAGAGAAGGCAACTTGGATACGTTGACGGTTCAGGTGGAGATCGGGGAACGTCTTTTTTCTGATGAAGTGAAACAATTGCAGGATCTGGAAAAACGTATCGCAAAAAACATAAAGGAGTATCTCGGAGTCTCTGCTATGGTAAAACTCGTCGAGCCAAAAGCTATCGCCCGGAGCGAGGGAAAAGCAGTTCGGGTCATCGATAAACGTAATATCTAAGAATTTTATAAAAAGACGTTCGTCATACCGCAATCAGTTGCCGTCTTGCCTGTTTTTTACAATTCTTTACAAGATGACCGGTTTTAAATATAATAAAACGCAAAAGAAAATTTTTATATTAGAGGGGAGGCCGAAATGAAAGTTGAGCAGATATCGATTTTTCTGGAAAACAAGGCTGGGCGCTTAGCAGAAGTCGCGGAAATTTTAGCCGAAGCAGGTGTCAATATCCGGGCTCTTTCTTTGGCTGACACTTCCGACTTCGGAGTGTTGCGGCTGATTGTAAATGACAATAAAAAAGCGGAGGAAGCCCTGAAGGGCAGGGGCTTTACAGTTGGCAAGACAGATGTGGTCGCGGTAGAGGTTGAGGACAAACCCGGAGGGCTGCACCGGATATTAAATTTACTTTATAAGGCTAAAATTAACGTTGAATATATGTATGCATTTGTCCAGCCGAGTGGCGACAATGCCGTTATGATTTTCAGGTTTGATCATATTGATGAAGCCGTAAAACTCCTTACAAAAAAAGGAGTAACCGTAATCAATGGTAGCAAAGTCTACACGCTTTAACTTTTGAAATGGATCACGGACAAGGGCTTTGAGAATAGGAAAAAAGATGGAAATGCCTCTGAACCTTTCAATCTTATTTGGCGCCGGACATGTGGTTCCATGACAGGAAAATTTGTCGATCCAAACCGTGTCTTTTTGCTGATAACGAGGTTACGCTTTGTGTTGTCAGGATTTTCATCTTTTTAAGGGAAAAGATTGTTTCCCGGGAAATTGGTTTCTGAAAGAGGCTGATCCAGCACACGGGAAAAATCCTCGCCTTCCCGCTGATTTTTCCTTCTGAATCATCAGTCGCATAACATCTTGTTGGGAGACATCGCCGGATTTTTTTGAACCGTCAAAAGCCATGATCATGGGCAAAAGCTCCGGAAAAAAATAGTATTCGGCATGTAGCTCGTTTAATTTCAGTCAGGAAGAAAAAATTCGAAAAGCGATTTGCATCCGGCGTCGGCAATTCAAACATTTTTCTTTCTTCTTACGAAGCAGTTTCCTGAAAGGGATGAAAATTCCACAATAAAGATGGGCATTCTTTAGAATCGAGCTGGCCTTCTTCGGATTTTTCATGGAAGTTTTCTCGCTTGCATTCCCGCTGCCAAGCGTTTGCTGGATAGGTCACAGTGCGTTATCCCATCCGGTACACGCGACGATCATTTACATTCTTATTTAAACCGCTATTTCCATTTGACAAGAAACCGTCGTTTTTCTATACATATTTTTTACAGAAGAAAAGTAATATCGAATTCCTTTTCGATATTTTTGCTGATCGGCAGGTGGTTGTTTTTTTAATAAATGGCAGTTGATGCCATTTATCATCCGTTTTTTTAATTTTTACCTAAGATCGCATCCCTGAGTGTGATCCAAGAAGGAAGAAAGGCCCATAAAATGGCTGTATTGTTTTCGGAAGAAATGATCGATCGTCTGATGGAAGAAGACGTGCCCTATGGAGACTTGACGACATACACCCTCGGTATCGGTTGCAAGATGGGAAAGATGGTTTTTTCGGCAAGAGAGCAGACGGTGCTCTGTTGCACGGAAGAAGCGAAGCGGATTCTTTGTCGATGTGGCGCCGAGGTAAAGCGTTGCGCCTCAAGCGGGGATATGGTTGAGGCAGGATCCGAGTTTCTTGTCGCCGAAGGGACCGCGGAAGCGCTCCATACCGGGTGGAGGGTATCAATGAACCTTCTCGAACATGCATCCGGCATCGCAACCCGCACGAAAAAAATTGTTGATGCCGCCAGAAGCGTTAATCCGGGAATATCAATTGCAATGACGCGTAAATCCTTTCCATTCGCCAAGAAAATTGCCATTAAGGCGATTCTGGCCGGCGGAGCGCTTCCCCACCGGCTTGGATTGTCTGAAACCATTCTGGTGTTCAAAAACCATCTCAATTTTTTAGGAGGATTGGATGGATTTCTTGCCGTTTTAAATGAAGTAAGGAACAAAGTGCCGGAGCGTAAGATCGTTGTTGAAGTGGAAAATAGAGACGAAGCCTTAAGGGCTGCCAAAGCCGCTGTCGATGCCATCCAGATTGACAAAATGGCCAGCGATACGTTGCGGGAAATCATTCATGAAATTCGAGTGATCAATCCGAACACCAAAATCTGTATTGCCGGAGGAATCAATGCCTCCAATGCCGCTGAATTCGCTGCATGCGGATCCGATATCCTTGTCATGTCATCTGCCTATTTCGGAAAACCCGCCGATATGGGTGTGAAAATTATCCCTGCATAAATAATCGGTGAAAAATCATACTTCCGGATTCAGGTTGCGTTTTTTCGGTTATAAAAGACTCCGGATGAATATTTCACGAAAAAATTTTATTCGCCGTATCTTCGGCCAGTTTCATGATATCTTTCCGTTTTTTCGCATCTCCCGGATGATAAATACCGCATGCCCGAATCAGGTAGGTGTCCTCAAAACCGTGCCATTTGAAAAAATATTCATATCTGCTGAATATGCCGGCGAATCTGGTTTCATCCGGGTGCCCCTGCGCAATGATAAATACAAGTTTTTTCCCGGGTGCAAGACGGCTGCGATTGGGATTTTTAGCGTAATCGGGTACAAAATAGCAGAAAGTTCGGTCGATGAAGGCCTTCATCTGGGCGGAGACGTCACCAAAGTATACAGGCGTTGCCAAAACGAGAACATCGGCAGCCCATAGCGATTCCAGAACCTCTTTTAAATCATCCTCCAAAATACATCGGTCCAGATTCGTCTTGCAGGCCCAGCATGCCTGACAGCCGGTATAATTGAGATTATTCAGTTCAAAGACTCTCGCCTTGGCACCCAACTTCTCGGCGGTTTTTAGAAACCGCCTGGCAATTGCCGCGCTGTTTCCATCGGGCCTCGGACTTCCCAACAGGCACAAAATATTCAAAATATCACCTTCCTTACCTCAAAAGGGGATATTATTGTTACATGGTTAACCTATTTCCCCGATTGAAATCATTTGCTAATTGATACCGGCGGACTTGAAAAAAGTGGGTTTTTTCCGCAATCTAATGGATAGAGGGGTTATTTCCACCAATTCGCCTTCTTTAATAAACTCTATGGATTGTTCCAGACTGAGCAACTTCGGTGGAATCAAACGGAGGGCATCGTCTGTTCCGGCCGCACGAATATTAGTCAGCTTTTTTTCTTTGGTAACATTCACATACAAATCATTTTCTTTTGAATTTTCACCGATGATCATTCCTTCATAAACAGGCGTATTGACTTTAATGAAAATCGTCCCTCTTGGCTGCAAGTGGAAAAGGGCATAGGTGGTGGATTTGCCGAGACGGTCGGAAATCAGCGCTCCGGTCTGCCTTTTGGTCATAGGGCCATGCCAAGGTTCATATCCATCAAAAAGATGATTAAATAACCCCGTGCCTTTGGTATCTGTTAAAAATTGCGATCTGAATCCAATCAATCCTCTCGATGGGATTCGAAATTCAAGGCTTACACGTCCAAGCTGGTTATTTTGCATTTTTATCATCTTGCCTTTTCGCATTCCCAACTGTTGAGATACAACACCTACATATTCCTCAGGCACATCGATAAATACCAATTCCATCGGTTCATGCAACACGTTGTTAATACTTTTGGTTATTGTTTCAGGCATTGAAACCGAAAGTTCGTAGCCTTCACGCCTCATCATCTCCAGAAGTATCGCCAGCTGCAATTCACCCCGTCCCATTACTTTAAATGAGTCGGTCTCGCTGAAATCGATATTCAAGGAAACATTGTAAAGGAGTTCTTTTTCAAGCCGTTCTCTTAATTTTCGTGACGTTACATATATGCCTTCTTTTCCTGAAAAAGGGGAGGTGTTTATGGAAAAAACCATTGACAGGGTCGGCTCATCCACTTTTATTCTCGGCAAAGGGGAGGGATTTTCAATATCGGTAATTGTATCTCCTATATTGATTTCCTCGATGCCGGAAAGAGCAACAATTTCACCGATTGAAGCTGCTTTTGTTTCTTTTCTTTCGAGTCCTTCGAACGTATAAATCGTATGAATTGATGTTCTTATCGTTTGATTATTTTTATTTACGATGGCGACGGTATCTCCCACTCTTGCGGTTCCTGAAAAAATCTTTCCGATCGCGAGCCTGCCGACGTAATCGTTATAGTCGATATTCGTAACAAGAATTTGCAGGGTTATGTCCTTGTCTCCTTCAGGAGGCGGAATCGTTTTGAGAATAAGATCAAAGAGGGGCCTCAAATCATTTGAATGATCATCAATATTTATTTTTGATATCCCTTTTTTAGCGTTCGTATAAATGACAGGGAAATTCAGCTGTTCATCCGTTGCATCGAGATCAATAAACAGATCATAAACCTCGTTTAAAACGTCTTGAATTCTGGCATCCGGTCTGTCTATCTTATTGATTACTAAAATGGGAGGTAACCGAAGTTCAAGCGCTTTTTTAAGAACAAACCTTGTTTGAGGGAGAGGACCCTCTGAGGCATCAACGAGCAACAATACGCCATCAACCATCTTCATTGTTCTCTCAACTTCTCCTCCAAAGTCAGCGTGCCCGGGAGTGTCAACAATATTTATCTTCACCCCTTTGTAAACGATAGCGGTATTCTTTGCCATTATGGTAATACCTTTCTCCTGTTCCAAATCGATATTATCCATAATTCTCTCTTTCACCTTTTCGTTGATCCGAAAGATTCCCGCCTGTTTCAACATCCAGTCTACCAGGGTTGTCTTACCATGATCAACATGAGCAATAATGGCAATGTTTCTCAGATCTTCACGTTTCATAAATTCTAATCCGAAGTATTTGGTTTTATATTAATAATTTTATTATACATCGTTTAACGAAAAAATTAAAACAGGGTAAAGGATTAACTTAATCTCGAACGACCATTCGTTTCCCGGCAGGGAATCCAACCTCAATGGTCTCAAACTCCGGCAAAACGACATCCATGCCGAGCAACTGCCACAACAGAGAACAGAAATGGTTAAGAGTCGGTCAAGCCTGAATCATTCTTTTCAACATCCGAATATCGAAACCGCTTCAACTTTTTTTCCCGTTCCGTTTCCATTGCCTGAAGCATTATCAGGTCGGCGAGCCATTCCGAAGCGCCCAAATGAGGGGTTACCCTGATTGCGATTCCCGGATGGGCTTTTTGGGCAGATAGGATTATCTGCGGAATGTCAGTGTCCACATGTTTCCCTGCGGCAAGAAAAAATGGAAAAACAACAATTTCGGTAACACCTGTTCCGATGTATTGTTCAATTTTATCTCGTATATTCGGACTGGCCATTTCAAGGAATGCGGCTCCGACGATCTGAAACTCGCTTGGTAAAATCATTTTAATTTTACCGGCCAGGTCTATGATTTCTTCGTTCGCCGAAATTCTCCGGCTGCCGTGCGCAACGATCAATAGCCCTTTCATGCATTTTTCCTATAGAACGAACTGCAAGCAGCGGCAATCGGTGTTCGGATTGTTGCTGCGGCCCATGCAGTTCATCAGTTTATGAAAAGGATGACGTTTCATAAAATAGGAGACCGCCGGTTCGCCGATGAAGCATTGATCGATCAGCGTGTTGTTATCGATAAGCACCGTCAGTTTCATCTTGTCTCCAAATTCTACCGTAATTATGGTGCGTTACAATTTCCCTCCCTCCGGGTCATCCTTTTATGACAATGCGGACCCAAGAGAGACTTCGGTATCTATCCCGGAAGCTTATGGTGTTTTCGGCTGAATGTCCTGTTCGATGATCTTGCCGGGTGGCGGAGGAGGGGTTTCGTTTAGTTCTATGATTTTTTTGAGTTCAGCGATTTTGTTTTCCAGAGATAGTATTTTCTTGCCGAAATCACCGGTTAACTGGTTCATCTGTTTCTGGTGATTTTTTCGTTCGTTCTGAAGCGCAAGTTCCAGTTTTTTTTGATCTATTGTCCCTAATGAAAGTGCGGTGACATCCTTTTTGAGATTATTCAGTGTTTCAATGTTTGCGTTAATGGTCCCTGCAAGCGGTGTCAATTCGTTTTTGAATGCGATCCCAAGGTTTTTTATTTCGGATGCAGCGGACTCCAAGTTTTTATGCAGAGGCGGCAACGCTTCATCGATTTTTGCCATGATACCGGTCAGATCTTTTTTATCTGCTTTAGCGGCGTTCATTGCCTTCATGCTCTTTTCTGCTTGATTCAGCGTTTCTTTCAGCGACAAAATTTCGGTTTCGATTGCTTGAATCCTTTTCCCCAGCGATTCCTCCTGTTTTGCGTACTGCAGCGACAAAGACGAAAACTTGGATTCCAGACCCTCCGAAAGGTCCTGAACCTTGGTTGTGCCCGTATCCTGCATGTTGTCGACCCTTCTTTTTATGTCTATATATGCGATCCCCAGGATAACGATCATAAGAAACGGAACCACGATCATGATCATCGTTATTTTCCGGCGAAGCGTTTCAATCCGGGAATCCTCGACTTCCGGCTGACTTGCAGATTCTTCCGTTTCCTCATCCAAACGAATTTTAAATCCGGGAGATTTTTCTTCGTTCATTTTTCTCCATCCATATTCCACGTTGTATACGAAATCGCCCGAATCATAAGATTGAAACTTCTTGCTGCTGATCGCAGGGAATCTTCAAACGCAAGAAATTTAGATCGATTCAAGATCTGCATTTGCATACGAACTCCCATGAAAGTTTCGGAGAATTTGCATCCTGTTGCGGATCATAATTGATTTGATATTTCAATTCATTCGATACACGGGAGCCGTTGACGAAAATTTATTTTTTCGAGCAGTTTTATAGTCTCATGTATTAAAAAACATTCTAATCCGTCCGAGAAAAAGGGTCCATCCATGGATCATAAACAGATCGGACACATAAAAAATATCCGATTTTTTTAAAACCAAATGGAATCCTTTTTTCTGATCGGCACGTCCGGGTTAATTTCTGTATAAAATCAACGAAGCTTTCAGCGATACAAAAAAATCCGAATCATTGTCAGTAAACGATTTGCGAAAATAAACGTTATATGTTAGACACGGCACGGCATAAAATGTCAACTTGAATTTGGTCGAAAATTGCCCTCCCATCAAGGTGTCTGGGAATTGCATATGGATCGGATCATTATACAAATTTATGAAGTACAAACTCCTTTTGAGGCCGGCAAACTGATTGAGCTTGGAGTGGATCATATCGGAAGTGTGATTGTTTCACAAGCGCGATGGAAGGTTTCATCAATAAAGGAAACCATTCGTACCGTCGATGCTGCGGATTGCCGGAGCAGCTTAATTCCTCTTTTTAACCAAATGGATTTTGTACTTCGAGCCTTGGATTATTATCAACCGGATATCGTTCATTTCTGCGAATCTTTCACAAGATTCGGCGATGCCACCGGAGATTATGCAGATTTAATCCGTTTGCAGGAAAATGTTAAGAAAAATTTTCCTGAAATCAAAATTATGCGATCCATACCCTTACCTCAACCCGGAAAGAAGAGTACCGTACCGAGTCTGTCATTGGCCCGTATCTTTGAACCGGTCAGTGATTATTTTCTGACGGATACCTTGGTTGCATGCGAATCCGATGACTTTGATGATCCGGAACCGGTACCCGGTTTTGTGGGTTTAACCGGTCAAACCTGCGACTGGGAAACCGCCGCAACGCTTGTCAGAAATAGCGGAATTCCCGTAATTTTGGCTGGAGGCATTTCACCGGATAATGTGCTGGAGGGAATTCTTAAGGTTCGACCGGCCGGCGTTGACAGTTGTACGCGAACCAATGCTTTGGATACGAACGGTCGACCGGTTCGTTTCAAGAAAGATATAGATAAAGTAAACCGTTTCGTTGAAGAGGTTCGCAGGGCGGAGCGATTGATTTCAAAAAACAAATTCAATAAGGAGGAATGGCGATAAATGTATGAAAGCAGTGATCTGAGGAAAGGCCTTAAAATTGAGATCGACGGGGAACCCTATGCCGTCGTGCAGTTTTCCTTTGTAAAACCCGGAAAGGGACAAGCACTTTACAAATGCAAGCTGAAGAACATGGTAACGGGTGCTCAATTCGATCGAACATTTAGATCCGGCGATAAGTTTAAAGAACCCAACCTGGAAGAACATGAAATGGAATACCTTTACCAGGAAGGCACTAATTATTGTTTTATGAATACATCCACCTACGAACAGGAACTGCTGACAGAAAATCAGGTGGACGAAGCCAAATACTTCTTGAAGGAAAATACCATTTGCAATGTGCTTTTTTTCGAATCAAAGGCAATCGGGCTTTCTTTGCCCAATTTTGTAGAACTGAGAATTGTGGAGGCGGAGCCTTGGGCAAAAGGTGACACGGCAGCCGGCAGCACCAAACCGGCGAAACTTGAAACCGGGCATATTATACAGGTTCCTCCATTTATCGAGGAAGGCGAACTGGTTCGAATCGATACGCGCACCGGTGAATATGTGGAACGGGTTAAAGGATAATCCGAATAATTTGCGCCGGATCAATGGCGACGGAATGCGGTTTCCGGTTGATTGGCCCCTTAGCAAACTCGTCGCCGATCGTCAGAAACAATGGCCCGGAATACCAGCGGTCAATTTATTTTTATGAAATAGAATACCTTTGTAATAAGCCGTTATGGAATCTTTTATATCATTTGAATCGGCTATAAATGCTACTTCCGAGAAGGATACCAGTGCCCCGCCGAACCGGATTTTATAATCTTCGTAAACATCAAGTTTTTTAACAAGCCAACCATTCACGCGGTTTTTTCTATCTGAATCACGATCATTGTAACACGATCGGTATATGGGTCGGGAAAGGAAACGATTCACAACAATTCGAAAAAAGCCGCAGCTCGGGCAATCCCGCGCGAAATTTTTTGTTTTCTGTCGGATACCTGTGGGAAAAACGATGTCGGTTAACCCGGCGGGTGATTCTACAATGCCTCTGCGAGTCCGGCCGCCCCTCTTGCGTCCATTCACCGAAATGCGGTTCGGATAACCGGCCGATAGATAAGGCTGCGGCTGTTCTTATCCTTGATCGAATACGAATGCATTCAAGGCCGTTGAGCACAAGGACCCCAAAATTAAAAAAGAGTGAAAAAGCGCATCAAAATTTTCATTTCGGTGTTTTGGACATTGAAACGCAACGTTCCTCTCAGGAGGTGAGGGGATGGCAACGGGTGGATCTTATGAGCATCCGCTGCGCGGTTCTATACGATTCGGATGAAGATTCCTATCATACGTTTTTGGAAGATCAGATTTTCCTGCTTATCGAGCACTTGCAAAAACTGGATCGGATCTTTGGATTCAATATCAACCGCTTTGATTACCGGGTGCTGGCCGGATGCGTAGCGTTCAATTTCAGCGCCCTTCCTGCGCTGGATATTCTTGATTCGATATATCAGCGTCTCGGCTACCGTCTGTCACTGAATCACATCGCCAGGGTAAGGCTGGGGGTTGAGAAAAACGCCGATGGTCTCCAAGCCCTTCATTGGTGGAAAGAGGGTAGAATTTTTGAAATCATCCATTACTGCATGATGGATGTAAAAATTACGAAAGATCTTTTTTTATACGGCAAAAAAACGGATATATCCTTTTTAATAATAAATCTGGGAATACCGTCCGTATACCTGTCAACTGGCAATAATAGTTTTTCAAAAAAAAATCGAATCCCGGCCCCATCCAGGTTGCGAGCACTTTATTTCCGTCCCCGCTAGAGTTTGCAAATTTCGCTTAATCTTTGATCATACATCTTTCCGACACCGTATTCGTCTCGACGCATAAATTTTTCCTTGGATGGGCCCATGATCTGCATTTCCGGATGACTTTGCTGAACTTCAAGCGCGATTTTCATTTCTTTGGTGCATCCGGTACTGAATGTGGCATCCTTTCCGATCCATTCGGGGGGAACCTTTTTGCCCATAATCTGAAATGCCTTTTCGATATCGTTGTAAGTCTGGAATCGCCATATGTCGATAAGACCGCTTCTCTGAACAATTTCCCACATATACATCAAATCGTCGGCATCCATTCCAGGTTCGTAGTATTCGGAAGGATTAATGATCAGTGTCATAGACAACTGACTTTTCAGGTATTCGATGAACATCGTAACTATTTTTTTTGCCATTTTTAATTTGCCGGGCATGGAGCCGATGATACCGCTATAAAAGATCACGGTCATTCTTTTTTTCTTCGCATCTTCCATCCGGTCGATGATTGTTTTTGCTTTCTTTTCCAGATCCCCATGAGAAAATTTAATAGCCGACGGATGCTTGGGTTTATAACGGATGGATACCCCTCCCCGCGAGTCCTCGGATATATTGAATATGTCCCCGGTAAACTGGAAATGGGTTTCAAAAATTCGCCGTTTTTGCTCCTGGCCTCTGGTCACGATGGCTTCGGCTTCTTTGAACATACGGGCAAAAACAGTTGACGCAAGAAGGAGATTCAGATTTTCCCCGGTTCCGTCGGATATGACGATGATGTTGCGATCGCTTCGCAAGATTTTAACGACCTCGTTTTTGCTTAAAACCTTCTCTTTAATAAACAGCGCGTCTTCGATTTCATTGCGAAGCGTTTCATCGCTTTGTGCGTCATAAAAGTCGACTTTTGTATAAAAAGGAACCTCTTTGAAAGCGATGATGACTTTGTGCCCGAGTTTTGTCAGATACCGAACGATCGCCAGATCGACAATGACTTCTCCGGACTCGTTTGTAAGCCAGAGGATTTTTTTTGACCGGGGAACCTTTTTTTCTTCTTTTTCACCATGAATGCCTAAAAGCTGGAGAAGCGGCTGAAAACCGTTTCCCGTTATTTTCCGGTTAAAAAGTCTGAAATAATCACTTTCAGTGTATGTCGCAGCGTCATTTGTTTCCCAAATGGATTTTTCAACCGATACGGAAAACAGTCTCCTCAATTCGAGATGTTCCACAAGCTCTCGAATCCCGGTAAGTGTTGGCGGGCGATTTTTTAAATCCGAGGCGTCGATTCGATTGTGCGCATTTTGAAAAGCTTCCGAATGTAAGGCCTTGCTTGCGCGAAGATTTCTCAAGGCCTTTTCGCATAAAAACGGATCTTCAATCTGGCTCCGATTTATAAAGATCCGGAAGAGGCGCTTTTCGAGCCGGGACGGTATCATTATCTGATCTCTTGTTTCATGATTGAATTTGATTCTGATGAGTGAGCTCAGGTATTTTTTTTCCCATTTCGATTCTATTTGTTTGTCAATCAGCTCAAGTATCCTTTTGAATACCGCCTGATACTTTTCCCGCAGGAAAACGCTTTTTTTCCGATTGATAATCGCTTCAAACATGCGATCGGTGCAAGGATAAAATCTTTCTTCTTCTTCGGTATATACCATGAACCGGACCTGTTCCGGAGTAGCTACATGTTCGGGATACGATTCGTGGTCCAAGTGATTTTCAAGGAAAAATGCCGTATACCATGCATCAATTTCGGGATTTTTGCCCAACCGGTACGGCACTGTAACATCTATTGGCGATATCTTTTTCGGCTCATTTCCATTGAATTTCATTTTATTTTCCATGTTTTTTTTTATCCCGATTTCCTTGGCCGGGATGCTCTGCTTGGCTCTTGTCCGTGCCTTTCGGGTGCGATTAACGATATCTCGCCGGATCGCGGACGCCTGCTTCTTCAAACCCTTTTTTTCTTAATAGGCAGCTGTCGCAGCTGCCGCACGCCAGACCTTCCGGAGAAGGATCATAACAGCTGTGGGTCAAGCCATAGTCGACGTTCAGTTCAATTCCTTTCCGGATGATTTGCGCCTTTGTCATGCGAATGAGAGGGGTTCGTATTTTTGTTCGGATCTTTCCTTCAACTCCGGCTTTTGTGGCCAGATTCGCCATATGCTCGAAGGCATTGATAAAGTCCGGCCGGCAGTCGGGGTATCCGCTGTAGTCGATTGCATTCACGCCGATAAATATATCGCCGGCCTGAAGTACTTCCGCCCATGCCAGCGCATAAGAAAGAAAGATCGTATTTCTCGCCGGAACGTATGTGACCGGTATCTCCTGCGTCATCTTTTTTTCATCCCTGCATTTGGGCACCGGTATCGTATCGGTGAGAGCCGATCCGCCGATTTTTTGAAGATCCGTATTAAGGATTAGGTGTTTTTTGACGTGGAAGGTTGCCGCGATTTTGCGTGCGGCATACAGTTCAAATGAGTGGCGCTGTCCGTAAAAAAAACTCAGGCTGAAGATTTCGAACCCCTCATTCTTTGCAATTGCCAGAGCGGTCGTCGAATCAATTCCTCCGCTCAAGAGGACAACGGCTTTTTTCTTTTCACTCATGATTTGCATCGCGTTTTTCTATAATCCGTTAATCTGCCATCTGTTCGACCGATGATCCATTTTTTTTGGAAGCCATTTTAAAACCTTCCTTCACATAGACTCTACCTATTAGGCTGGCGTTCCATTCTCCAAAAATACTCGACGATATATTCCTGCGGTCGACCCTTTCGTTCCGCCCGGATCGTGAAACGGATCGGAGGTTTATCAATGAATTCTATCGAGTGATTATACTCCTCTTGGTTGGTCCGGCCATATAATTTTCTGAAGCGCAAGATGAAGTCGGACATTCATATTCTCATCAAGTATCCACCGGGCAAGCTTTTCGGGCTGCATTTTTCCGAATACCGGCGAAAAGAGGATATGACTTCGAGGAAATTCCGATTGAATCGTTTTTACGATTTTTTGTGCATATCGGAAATCCTCCCGGTCCCCAATAACGAATTTAATCTGGTCGACGGCATTGAGCCGATTCAGGTTGTAGAGATTATTTTTATGGCTTTCACCGCTTGTCGGGCACTTGATATCGACTATTTTTATGCACCGGTCGTCCACCAGACCGATATCAATACTTCCGTTTGTTTCTAAGAGAACTTCATAGCCATCTTCAAGGAGGCTTTGAATCAAAAGAGGCGTATTATTCTGAAGCAAGGGTTCTCCGCCGGTAATTTCGACGACCGGGCATCGGAACGCGGCCACCTCCTTCAATATTTCCGTGATTGCCATCTTCGTGCCTTCGTCGTAAGCATAGGGTGTATCACAATATGAGCACCTCAGGTTGCACCCCGTAAGGCGAACAAAAACGCAGGGAATCCCCGCGGACAATGATTCCCCCTGAATGCTGTAAAATATTTCATTAACCAAAAGAGTCATCTGCTGTTATGGCTGCATCCTGGAAAGACTTTGATCGAAAAGAACCAAAGTCAAAAAAATGATTTTCGAATCCGTTTTTTAACAGGGTGTTGAAAAACAAGAATCAGGCCGTCAGGCAAGGCGCGCGGCGATACGACAAGCGCAGCATATTCAAGCATATGTGAGCATTGGCGAGAGCCC
>Ga0116141_10002625_pt1 | contig 15349 bp, 15 predicted proteins | sample AD_UKC097_MetaG_FD_89744 | JGI IMG/M metagenome (GOLD analysis project Ga0116141, IMG submission 89744) | Active sludge microbial communities of municipal wastewater-treating anaerobic digesters from USA - AD_UKC097_MetaG | ecosystem: Engineered > Bioreactor > Anaerobic > Digestate | place: USA...
AGGCGGTGGGCGAACAGCGCGATCGGCACGCCCCAGGTGCGCTGGCGGCTGATGCACCAGTCCGGCCGACCTTCCACCATCGAACGAATGCGCGCCTCGCCCCATTCCGGGAACCAGCCGCGTTCGCGCCCGATGGCGGAAATCGCGTCGAGCGCATCGCTGCGCAATCCGGCCTGATCCATCGAGATGAACCACTGCGGCGTGGCGCGGAAGGCCACCGGCGTGCGGTGCCGCCAGCAGTGCGGGTAGCTGTGCTGGATCTTCCCGAACGCAAGGAGGTGGCCGTTGTCGCGCAGGAGATCGACGACCGCGTCGTTGGCCTTCCAGATGAATTGGCCCTCGAAGATCGGCGTGCCCGGCAAGTACACGCCGTTGCCGCCGACCGGGTTGATCTGCGCGGCGCTGTAGCCGGAGAGAAGGTCGTACTTCTGCGCCACCGCGAAGTCTTCCTGACCGTGGCCGGGGGCAGTGTGGACCGCGCCGGTACCGTCCTCGGCCGAAACGTGGTCGCCGACGAGGATGGGAATCTCGCGCTCGGTGTAGAAGGGATGGCGCAGGCGCAGGTTTTCCAGCGCGCTGCCGGGCGCGCGGCCGAGGATCTCCGGCGCCGTGATGCCGTAGCGCGCCGTGGTCTTTTCCACCAGCGCCTCGGCCAGCACCAGCCAGAGCGGGTGCCCGCCGCGATCCGCGCCGCGCACCAGCGCGTAGGAAAGTTCAGGGCCAAGCGATACCGCGAGCGAAGCCGGCAGCGTCCAGGGCGTGGTGGTCCAGATCGGCACCGCGACGATGGCGTCATCGCTTCGGGCCACGCCAAAGGCCGCCGCGAGCGCATCCGGATCGATGGCATCGTAGGCCACATCCACCGCGCTGGAGGTCTTGTCGGCGTATTCGATTTCCGCCTCGGCCAAGGCCGAACCGCAGTCGAAGCACCAGTGCACCGGCTTCACGCCGCGTGCGAGGTGGCCGTTGCCGACGATCTTCGCCAGCGCGCGCAGTTCGCCGGCCTCGAAACTGCGGTCGAGGGTCTGGTAAGGATGATCCCAGTCGCCGATCACGCCCAGGCGCTTGAAGTCGGCGCGCTGCAGGTCGATCTGCGCCAGCGCGTACTCGCGGCATTTCTCGCGGAAGGCGGCCGCATCGAGCTTGACCCCGACCTTGCCGTGCTTCTTCTCCACCGCCAGCTCGATCGGCAGGCCGTGGCAGTCCCAGCCCGGCACATAGGGCGCGTCCATGCCGTCGAGCGAGCGCGACTTGACGATGATGTCCTTGAGGATCTTGTTGACCGCGTGGCCCAGGTGGATCGCGCCGTTGGCGTAGGGCGGTCCGTCGTGCAGCACGAAACGCGGTCGGCCGGAACGCTCCGCGCGCAGCCGCGCGTGGATGTCGATTTCGTACCAGCGAGCCAGCGTCGCCGGTTCGCGCTTGGGCAGGTCGCCGCGCATCGGGAAGTCGGTGGCGGGGAGATGGATGGTGGCTTTGTAGTCGCGGCTCACGGACGGGTCTGCTCGGAATGCGGGTTCTGGGAAAAGGAAAACCACCGCCACGCCCCGCACGGCGGCGGCACTGCCCGGCCCGGAGTACGGGCCATTGATGGCATCGGGACGCATCGCGCTGGCAGCCAGCCAAAGGCACTGGACCGGCTATCGCGGGACGGGCGCAGGCGGATGACGGACTGGATCACGACGTCGGATGACACGGAAGCAGGCCGGCACATCCGGATCGCGGGCTGAAAGGAACGCCGGATTATAGCCATGCCGCCACGGTTCCCGCAGCGGCAACCGGTCGCGCGACTCCCATCAGCCGGGGCACTTGCGCACCGCATGGCCAAGGCATCGTGCGACACGCCGGCCAAGGCCCCTCAGGCGGACGCCCGATCAAGCGGACGTGCCGCAGCCGGAAGCCGCACTGGCGCGCGTGGAATTCACGGTAACGCTTCGATACCATCGATCACGCGTGGTCATCCTTCTGCTGCAAACAACCGGCAACCGGTCAAGGATGAACCCAGGAGGCAACCGGATCACATCCGCCCCCGTCGTTCAAACAGGAAGCCAGAACCATGAAGTTCAACACCTTCATCCAGCGTCTCGCCGCGGCCGTCGTCCTGACCCTTGTCGTGCCATCGATCGGTCTGGCCTCCGAGATGAAAACCCAGAAAAAGTGGGAGTTCGCGGTCGATTCCGCTGCCGAATTCGAACCCATGGCGGCCGAGATCCGGCAGGAAATGGAGGCCGGGAAGTATTCCCACCTCGCCGAGCGCGATCGCCTGGCGGTGGATACGGACCTGAATCGCGTGAATCGCCTGCTGACCAAGCGGGATGAGCTTTCCAAGCTCTCCCAGCGCGACCAGGTGGAACTGGTGAATGCGCAGGAGCGCATCAACGCCATCCTGATCGACAACGATGCGGGTCGCATCATCTGCAAGCTGGAAGCCAAGGTCGGCACCCGCATGAAGACCAAGCAGTGCCTGACCGTGCGCGAATGGGCGATGGTGGATGCCGCCGCCGAGCGCACCAAGATGGACATGCACATGGGCGGTGGAAAGTTGCCCCAAGAAGGGCAGTGACCTTCGGCTTCAGATGCATGCCGCAGCCGGTGCCAGTCCCGGGGCCGGGTGCGGCACAGTGCGGACCGCCGTGAAAGGTTGCGGCATGCCCTGAAAGGCCGGATCTGGTTCGGCGACCGGCAGCCTCGATCACGCAGCCCGGTCGGCCCGCGCCAGCGGAGCGCAATCGTATACGCCGGCCTGGCAATCCGGGGCGTTTCAGAACGCAGGCTGCGACCGCTGGGATGCCCCATCCAGCGCACGGCGCGCATCCGCGGCGTCGCGGTGGATCTGTTCGACCATGCTGTCCAGATCGTCGAACTTCACCTCGTCGCGCAGCTTGGCGACGAACTCCACCGCGATGTGGCGGCCGTACAGGTCGCCGGAAAAATCGAACAGGTGCGCCTCCAGAAGCGGCTCGCGGCCGTGTACCGTGGGGCGCGTGCCGAGGCTGGAAACGCTGGCGCGCGGCGAATCTCCAACGCCGTGCACGAATGTCGCATAAATACCGGAAAGCGCAGGCGTTTTTCCGCCGAATCGAAGATTCGCCGTGGGATAGCCGAGCTGGCGGCCGAGCTGCGCGCCGCGCACTACGCGCCCGTCGATGGCGTAGCGCCGGCCCAGGAGGCGCTCGGCGAGATCCAGTTCGCCTGCCACCAGCGCGGCGCGGATGCGCGAGCTGGAGACGCGCTCGCCATCGATGGCCACATCGTCGATCGTCCGGACGCGGAAGCCGGCCTGCGGCCCCATCGCCTCCAGCAGCCCGAGGTCGCCCGCGCGACGGTGGCCGAAGCGGAAATCGCGCCCGACCCATACCTCGCGGGCGCCAAGGCGCGCCACCAGCGCGCGCTGCACGAAGTCTTCCGGCGCCATCCGCGCCATCGTCGCGTTGAAGCGCAGCAGACCCACCGCGTCCGCCCCCAGATTCCGCAGCCCGTCGATCTTGGTGCGCGGCAACACGAGCCGTGGCGGCTTGGCGTCCTGCGCGAAGAATTCGCGCGGCAGCGGCTCGAAGCTCAGCACCACCAGCGGCAGGCCACGCGCTCGCGCCGAAGCCCGCGCCGCGCCGATCAGCGCCTGATGGCCAAGGTGCAGGCCGTCGAACGCGCCCACGCACACCACGCTGCCCGAGGGGCACAGTGCGGGGCCATCGATGTCGCGGAACAGGCGGAAGCAAGCGCCGGGGGCGGTCACAGATTCACTCGCAGGGGGGGCACGACGCACGTGCAGCGGCGTCGATCGGGTGGAAAAAGGGAAAGTATACCTTCGCCACCCGGGCCATTCGGACAGGCTCAACCGACTTCGACGCCGGCAACGCGATGGGCGGCAGGCTCCACGGGCCGCCGCGACGTGCCCCAGCGCAGCGCCGGGCGCTCGATCAGGTGCCAGGAAACCAGCGCGCAGGGCAACACCAGCGCGGTGGACGCCGCGCACAGGGCCAGCGGTGAAAGCGACGGCCAGGTCGCCATCACCGCCTGCTGCACCGGGAATCCATAGAGGAAGATGCCGTAGGAGTAATCGCGGCTTCCCGGCCAGCGCAGCCGCGGCAGCCGGTACGCCGCCCAGAGCGTGAACTGCACCGCCACCAGCGGCATCGCCAGAGCAATCCAGTCGCCTGTGCGAGCCAGCCACAGCAGTACCAGCGCGCCAGTATCCACAGGTGCGACGGGCGCAGGTGCTGCCCCCACTGCGCCGCCAGCGCAGCCAGCAGGAAGGTCTGCGCCAAGGCCCGATAGCCCAGCGGATCGGGCACGCCCTGCACCGTCTGCCATGTGGCGTACAGCAGCCACGATCCCACCACAGCGGTGAACACCCGCCTGCGTCGCACCACCCCGAGGACCAGCAGCAGACCGAGCCAGAAGTACCAGCGCACCTCCAGCCCCAGCGACCACAGCGATCCGTTCACCACGCCCGGATAGGGGTTGGACTCGAACACCCCGGGCAGATGCCAGCGGAAGCTGGTCGGCTTCAGGTTGTGCCGCAGATGTTCCCAGGTTTCGGGCGCATGGAAATAGTCGGCCAGCGGCCAACTGGTGAACCATGCGCCCAGCGCCAGCACGCAGAGCAGCAGGCACGCCAGATAGGCCGGATATACGCGCAGCATCCGATGCCAGGCATAGCGCAGCACCGAGGGGTGGCGCAGCAGGCTGGAGGTCAGCAGGTAGCCGCTGATCGCAAAAAACAGGAACACGGCGCAGCGGCTGATCGAATAGCTCGGCAGCCATGCATGGAGCAGATCTTTCTGTTCGAGGACGTTGTTTCCCAGCGGATAGCTGTGCCCGTAGATCACCAGCCTGGCGGCCAGATGGCGCAGCGGAAGAAAATTGTCGGTGCGGCGATCGGCCGCGTCGGCCAGCGTGGGAGACGTGCTCATCGCGCCTTCAGTCAGAATGCCTCAGCTCGCGCGGGCGCCAGCCGAGCGCGAGCAGCGCCACGACGTAGGTTCCGGCACCGGCCGCGATCACCAGCGCAAGCCACAGCCAGCGCATCGCGCCGTGCAGCGCGCGCCAATCCCACGGTCCCATCCGCAGCGCAACAAGCACGACCACCATCGCCGCGCCTGCCACACCGATGCGCAGCAGCGCCCTGCCCCAGCCCGGTGCCGCCTTCCAGGCGCCTTCACGTCGCAGATATCGCCACAGCAGGAAGGCGTTGCCCATTCCGGCCAGCGCCGTGGCCAGGGCGATGCCGGCGTGCGCGCCGCGCACGCCCAGATGCCACAGCGGCGTGACGATCGCCACCATCAGCGAAATGTTCAGCAGCACCGTGAGGATGGCCGCGCGCATCGGGGTCTTGGTGTCCTGGCGCGCGTAGAAGGCAGGCGCCAGCACCTTGCTCAGCATGAAGGCGGGGATCGCCAGGCTCATCGCCGACAGGCTCAGCGCGGTCATGCGCGCCGATTCGGCGCTGAACTCGCCGCGCTGGTAGATCGCGGCCACCAGCGGCTCGGCCAGCGCCAGGAGGCCGAGCGCGGCCGGGACGGCCCCGAGCAATACGGTGCGCAGGCCCCAGTCCAGCGCGGCGCCGAAGCCGGCAGCGTCGGTATCGGCGTGGCGGCGCGAGAGGTGCGGCAGGATCACCGTGCCCAGCGCCACGCCGAACAGCCCCAGCGGCAGTTCCACCAGGCGATCCGAGTAGTAAAGGTACGCGCGGCTGCCTTCGACCAGGATCGAAGCGAAGATCGTGCCCACGATCAGATTGAGCTGGGCCACCGAGGAGGAAAACAGCGTCGGCAGCATGAGGCGGAACACCCGGCGAACGCCTTCATGGCGGAAGTCCAGCCGCAGTCGCGGGAACAGGCCGAAGCGCCGCAGCGCTGGCCACAGCAGCGCCATCTGCACCGCACCGGCGGCCAGCACGCCCCAGGCCAGCGCCATGATCGGCCGATCCAGGTGCGAGGCCAGCCACAGCATCGCGGCGATCACCGTGAGGTTGTGCAGCACCGGCGTCAACGCCGGCAGGGCAAATCGCTGGAAGCTGTTGAGCACCCCGCCGGCGAAGGCGGTCATGGAAATGAAGAAGAGATACGGGAAGGTGATGCGCAGCATCTCCCCGGTCAGCGCCAGCTTGCCGGGTTCCTCGGCAAAGCCCGGCGCCATCAGCACGGCGATCCACGGCCCCGCCAGCATGCCCAGCCCCGTGACCAGCAGCACCACGGCGCACAGCGCACCGGCCACGTGGTCCACGAAGGACCGCAGCGCCTGCGCGTCGCCCTTCTGCCGCAGCTCGGAGAGAACGGGCACGAAGGCCGAGGCGAACGAGCCTTCGGCGAAGATCCTGCGCAGGTAGTTGGGCACCTGGTAGGCCACGGTGAAGGCATCCACCAGACTGCCGGCACCAAACAGGGTGGCCTGGATCACGTCGCGCGCAAAACCGGCCAGGCGCGACAGCAGGGTCATCGCGCCGAATACGGCGGTGGAGCGGAACATACCGGCTCCCCGGCTCATGGCGCACACCGTGAATTGACGCAAACGCCAGAAATCACCATAATTGGAGGTCTTTTCCCGAATCTGCCACCCGAATTTCCAGGAGCATTCCCTTGGCCAACATCAAGTCTTCGAAGAAGCGCGCCCGCCAGGCCGTCGATCGCAACGCCCGCAACGCCAGCCAGCGCTCGATGCTGCGCACCTATGTCAAGAAGGTGCTCAAGGCCATCCAGGCCAATGACGCCCCCGCGGCCCAGGAGGCCTACAAGGCCGCCGAGCCCATCCTCGACCGCTACGCTTCCCGCGGCCTGATCCACAAGAACAAGGCCGCCCGCCACAAGAGCCGCCTGACCGCGCGCATCCGCGCGATCGGCGCCGCCTGAGCGGCGGCCCGCAGATTCGGGAAACCCTGCAAGGCCGGCATTCGCCGGCCTTGTTTTTTGCGCCTGCCGCATGGCGATGCGCGGGCATGGGTGGGGCAGCGCAAGTGCAGCGGCGCGCGTTGTCGCGGGCACGATTGCGCACTCGTGACGCTCAGTCCCCATCGTCGGCGTCGTTCTCTCGCATGGCAACCACACTGCCAATTGCAGTGCCGGCGGTCTCGCGCTCCTGCGCGCGCAACCCGTCGAGCGCCTCCATCAATCGCTGGCAAACCGCCCAGGTGCCCTCCTTGGCGATCGCCGAGATCGCGAAGGCTGGTGCCGTCCAGCCCAGTGCGGAAAGAACCGCCTGCACCCGCGACGCGCGCTCGTCCCCGGGCAGCAGGTCGAGCTTGTTGAGCAGCAGCCAGCGCGGTTTTTCCAGCAGCGCCGGATCAAAGCGCGCCAGCTCGGCCTCGATCGTGCGTACTTCCCGCACGATCGAGTCGACCGGGTCTTCGCCCAGATCCAGTGGCGCCGCATCCACCAGGTGCAGCAGGACGCGGGTGCGCTGGATGTGCTTGAGGAAGGTGATGCCCAGTCCGGCACCTTCGGCGGCGCCTTCGATCAGGCCGGGAATGTCGGCCACCACGAAACTCTGGTCGCGCGCGACGCTGACCACGCCCAGATTCGGATACAGCGTGGTGAACGGGTAGTCGGCCACGCGCGGGGTGGCGGCGGACACCGCGCGGATGAAGGTGCTCTTGCCGGCGTTGGGAAAACCCAGCAGGCCGACGTCGGCAAGCAGCTTGAGTTCCAGCCGCAGATCGCGCTCGTCGCCCGGTGTACCCGAGGTGGATTGGCGCGGGGTGCGGTTGGTGGAACTCTTGAAGTGCATGTTGCCAAGACCGCCCTGCCCGCCCTGCGCCACCTTGAGGCGCTGGCCGTGGCGGATCAGGTCGCCGATTTCCTCGTCCGTCGCCAGATTCAGGATCACGGTGCCGACCGGCACGCGGATGTCGATGTCCTCGCCGCCGCGGCCGTACATCTGCCGCCCCATGCCATCCTCGCCGCGCTGCGCCTGGAAACGGCGCTGGTGGCGGAAATCGACCAGGGTGTTGAGGTTCTCGTCGGCCACCAGCCACACGCTGCCGCCGTTGCCGCCATCGCCGCCGTCCGGGCCGCCCTTGGGAATGAACTTCTCGCGGCGGAAGCTCACGCAACCGTTGCCGCCGTCTCCGGCCTTGACCAGGATGTCTGCTTCATCGACGAGTTTCATGGGGAAGAGCCGGGAATGGGGAATGGGGAGTCGGGAATGGGGGTAAAGCGTAGCGTGACGGGGTGCGGAAAGGATGACGGGGCAATGGCGTGGGAAGGCTCTTTCCGATTCTCCATTCCCCATTCCCGCCCCACAAAAAACCCCGCCGCAGCGGGGTTTTCCGTTGGGCCGCAGGGACCGATCAGGACGAGACGACGCTGACCGTGCGGCGGCTGTTGGGGCCCTTGACCGAGAACTCGACGGTGCCGTCGATGAGCGCGAACAGGGTGTGGTCGCGGCCCAGTCCGACGCCGGCGCCCGGATGGAACTGGGTGCCGCGCTGGCGCACGATGATGTTGCCGGCATCGATGGCCTGGCCACCGAACACCTTCACGCCAAGGTACTTGGGATTGGAATCGCGGCCGTTGCGAGTGCTGCCGCCTGCCTTTTTATGTGCCATGACTCGTGTCTCCTGTGCCTGGGATCAGCCGGCGATGCCGGTGATCTGAACTTCGGTGTAGTGCTGACGGTGGCCCATCTGCTTGCGATGGTGCTTGCGGCGGCGGAACTTGATGATGCGGATCTTGTCCGCGCGGCCGTGGGCCTTGACCGTGGCCGTGACCTTGGCGCTTGCGGCCGCATCACCGATGCGGACTTCTTCGCCCGTGCCCACGAGCAGGACCTGATCGAACTCGACGCTGGCGCCGACCTCGGCCTCAAGCTTCTCCACGCGCAGGGTCTCGCCCTGCATCACGCGATACTGCTTGCCGCCGGTCACGATGACTGCATACGACATACCGATACCTCTGTAGTTATTCTGGAAACCCGGCCGTGCCGGAGGTGCCTCGCTCCTGTCGCGCATTTCCGAAAGACCGGAATGGCTCGCACAGAAGACCGCCAATTATGTGCCAGCGCGCGTGCCGCGTCAATCGCAGCGTGCCACGATCGGCCCGTCCGGCATCCGGCACGCCCGGGCGCGAGGATCAGAAACCTTCGCTGACCGTGAAGCTTTCGCCGCAGCCGCAGCCGCCGGTGGCCCTGGGGTTGTCGAACACGAACTCCTGGTTGAGGCCGCGCCGCACGAAGTCGATCGTGGTGCCGTCCACCATGGACAGGCTGTGCGGATCGACCACCAGCTTCACGCCGTCCTGCTCGAACACCGCATCGTCCTCTTCCACCCGCGTCGCCAGGTCCATCGCGTAGCCGAAGCCGGAGCAGCCGCTTTTCTTCACGCCCAGGCGCAGGCCGACGGCGTCAGGACGGGTATGGAGGAAGCTGCGCGCGCGCTCTGCGGCGGCGGGAGTGAGTTGGACGCTCATGGGAAAAGTTCCGGGCAGGAAGCAGAAACAGGCAAGGAAGGCCGATCACGTTAGCGCCACCGGCGCACGGCGTCCATGTCGGCTCGCGCATGTCATCGGATGCGGGCGTTTCGCTATCATGGCCGACCCATGTGCGCCCGTCGGCGCGGAGATTCAAGGCAATGTCAGTGGTCAGCGTGCAGCAGGCGCTGTCGGGCGCAATCGACGCCGGCAGCCAGGTCACCGTTCGAGGCTGGGTGCGCACCCGGCGCGACTCCAAGGCGGGATTGAGCTTCGTCAACCTGAGCGACGGCTCGTGCTTCGCGCCGATCCAGGTCGTGGCGCCGGATCGGCTTGCGAACTACGAATCGGAGGTGAAGCGACTCTCCGCCGGCTGCGGCGTGATCGCCACCGGCACGCTTGTGCCCTCGCAGGGCGCGGGGCAGACGTTCGAGATACAGGCCGAATCCATCGAAGTCACCGGCTTCGTGGAGGATCCGGAAACCTATCCGATCCAGCCCAAGGCGCATTCGCTGGAGTTCCTGCGCGAAGTGGCGCACCTGCGCCCGCGCACCAACTTGTTCGGTGCGGTCACGCGCATCCGGCACTGTCTGGCGCAGGCGGTACACCGTTTCTTCCACGAGCGTGGTTTCTACTGGATCTCCACGCCGATCATCACCACCTCCGACGCCGAGGGCGCGGGCGAGATGTTCCGGGTGTCCACGCTGGATCTTGCGAACCTGCCGCGCGACGGCAAGGGAAACATCGATTTCTCGCGCGACTTCTTCGGCAAGGAAACCTTCCTCACGGTGTCCGGCCAGCTCAACGTCGAGGCCTTCTGCCTGGCGCTGAGCAAGGTCTACACCTTCGGCCCCACCTTCCGCGCCGAGAACTCCAACACCACCCGGCACCTGGCCGAGTTCTGGATGATCGAGCCGGAAATCGCCTTCGCCGACCTCAACGAGGACGCCAACCTCGCCGAGGACTTCCTCAAGTACCTGTTCCGCGCCGTGCTGGCCGAGCGCGGCGACGACATGGCCTTCATCGCCGAACGGGTGCAGAAGGATGCGATCACGCGGCTGGAAAAGTTCGTTGCCGCACCGTTCGAACGGATCGAATACGGCGAAGCCATCCGCCTGCTGCAAAACAGCGGGCAGAAGTTCGACTACCCGGTGGAGTGGGGACTCGACCTTCAAACCGAGCACGAGCGCTGGCTGACGGAACAGCACGTCGGGCGCCCGGTGGTGGTGATGAACTACCCCGAGCACATCAAGGCGTTCTACATGCGCCTCAACGACGACGGCAAGACCGTTGCCGCGATGGACGTGCTGGCACCCGGCATCGGTGAAATCATCGGCGGCAGCCAGCGCGAGGAACGTCTGGACGTGCTCGATGCGCGCATGGCGCAATTCGGCCTGGATCGCGAACACTACGGCTGGTACCGCGACTTCCGACGCTACGGCAGCGTGCTGCACGCCGGTTTCGGCCTTGGCTTCGAGCGCCTGATCGTCTACGTCTGCGGCCTGTCCAACATCCGCGACGCGATCCCCTACCCGCGTGCGCCGGGCCAGGCGGAATACTGATCGTGGGCGCGTACTGAATGGGCATGTTCCTCGCGCTCACGGCGCTGGCCGTGGCGATCTCCGGCGTACTCGCCTTCGCCTTGTTCTGGGCCATGGCTTTGGTACACCTGCGCGACCGCCATCCGGCGATCCTCGCCTCGCTCGGCAGCGTCGCCTTCCTCGCGCCCGGCGCGCTGGGCTGGCTGCTGCTGGGGCGCTACCGGAGCCTTTCCGATCGTGCGCTCGACGGTCTGGCAACACCGGCGCGCATCGCGCTGTGGTGCACGCTCGCGGCGCTCGCCACTTCCGGCCTGCTGTGGCTGATCTACCGCTGAAGGAGACCTGCACCCATGGAGATCCGTGACCAGTGGTGGGTGGTTCGCATCGGCAACCGGCTGATCTGGGGCCTCCTGCGCGAACTCGAATCCGGCACCGCGAGGGTGCTCGACAGCGCGGGCAACTGGCTCGGCTACGACAGTCCGGAAAGCGCCCGCGCCGCCCTGCTCGATGCCGAGTTCCGCGCGCTCGACGGCATGGATGACGAAGACGCGGCGGAACTGGGCTTGCCGCTGGCCGAACTGCTCCCGCCCGAAGGCGACGATGAGGCGCTGATTGCGCGCATGGTGCAGGAAATCCCTGCACGGCACTGAGGCCGTGCGCCGCGCGAACGCGGCGCGCTTACCAGACCAGATCGTCGGGCACCTGATAGCGCGGGTCGGAATAGTCCTCGCCGGTCGCCGGCGGCGCGTCCGGATCCACCTGCAGCGCGAGCGAATGCGGCATCATTGCCTCGGCCTGCGCGCCGTCGGCCGCGGTCACGAGGTGATAGCGGCCTGCCAGTTGCACCACGGCCAGCGTTCCGGCATTGAGCTCTGCGAACTGCTCGGCGGTGACGTGGATACGGCGGATCTTGCCGCCGTAGGGAAAGTGCCGCGCGATTTCGGCGGTCTCCACGTTGAGCCGCACGCGCCGCAGGAACTCCTCGAGCCTGGCGCGCGCCTCGCGGCGCTGGCGCGCTTCCTCCTGGCGCTGGTGTTCGGCGGCGATGCGCTCGTCCTTTTCCTTCTGCGCGCGAATGGCGAAGGCCTTGGCGAGATCGATGTCGCCCTCGTGGCGCGGCCGTCCCCTGCCCTCGCCGCGGCGGGGCGCGGACTCCCTGCCGGGATGCGAGGGCTTCCGGTCATCGGGCCTGCGCTCGGGTCGGCGTTCGACGGCCGGCTTGGGTGCCGGCTTGAAGCCGAGCTTCATCAGCTGGTCCTTCAGCGAGTCGGTCATCGGGAAATCTCAGTAGTGCGGCGGCGGCGGCTCGCTGGCCGTGCCGGAGGAAAGACCCTCGCGCAGGGTCAGGAGGTCGGCGGTGGCCTGACTCAGCGCGTGGCGCAGTGCGTCCAGCTCCAGACGCTGGCGGTTGACAAGATCGCCCAGGTCCTGCAGGGCGGATTCCTGGAAAGCCAGTCGCGTCTCGATTTCGATCAGGCGGTTTTCATCGGTCATCCGATAATTCTACCTGCTCGCGTGGCCCGATCCGCATGAACGGGCACCGCACGCAATCCCCGCGCGCGGCCATGGAAGTTCGTGCGGCGCTACCATGCGCGCCGCATGAGCCGCCCTCCCGGGCGCGACGGACAAACCGCTTGGACGCATCCATCGTTCTCTATGTTCTCGGCGCCCTGCTGGTCCTGATCGGACTGGCCGGCTCCGTGCTGCCCGCGCTTCCGGGCACGCCGCTGATGTTCGCAGGCATGCTGCTGGTGGCCTGGGGCACGGGGTTTTCCACGATCGGTTGGGGCCTGCTCACGGTGCTGGGACTTCTGGCCGCACTTTCGCTGGCGCTGGATTTCGTGGCCAACCTGCTCGGCGCCAAGCGAGCCGGCGCCAGCCGATTGGCGCTGGCGGGCGCGGCCATCGGCACCGTGGTCGGGTTTTTCTTCGGGCTGCCTGGCCTGGTGTTCGGCCCCTTCCTCGGCGCGTTCGCTGGCGAATACCTCCACAGCCGGCACGGAGGCATGGCCACGCGGGTCGGCATCGGCACCTGGGTCGGCATCCTGCTGGGCCTCGTGGCTCGCGTCAGCATCGCCTTTCTGATGCTGGGCATCTTCGCGCTGGCGCTGCTGCTGTGAAGCGGCGCGCCAGCGCGGTTTTCCGGCGCAGGGTGCGTTCCTCACTACACTAGGCGGCTCGTTTTTCACTTTTGCGCCCGCTTCCGTCGCGCGTTTTTCCGAATGATCTCTCCGATTCCCGCTCCACCACTGCCCCGTGGCAGCCAGAAGCGCATCGACTGGCGCGTGCCATCGAGTCTTTCCGCGCTGTCGCTGGCCGCAGCGCGCACCGCGGCCGAGCACGACGGCCTGCTGCTGGCGGTCACGCGCGACAGCCACGCCGCCCGCGTGCTGGAAGCCGAGCTTGCGATCTTCGCCCCCGCACTTTCCGTGCTGCCCTTTCCCGATTGGGAAACCCTGCCCTACGACCTATTCAGCCCGCAGCCGGACATCGTTTCCCAGCGCGTGGCCACGCTCTACCGGCTGCCGTCGGTCTCGCGCGGCGTGCTGGTGGTGCCGGTGGCCACCCTGATGCAGCGCCTGGCGCCTCCCGGCTTCATCGCCGGGCAGTCGCTGGTGGTCGAACAGGGCCAGAAGCTTTCGCTGGACGCCGAAAAGCGCCGTCTGGAAGCCGCCGGCTACCGCAACGTGCCGCAGGTGCTCGATCCGGGCGACTTCGCGGTGCGCGGCGCCCTGCTCGACATTTTCCCGATGGGCAGCGCCGAGCCCTACCGCATCGAGCTGTTCGACGAGGACGTGGACTCGATCCGCACCTTCGACCCCGAAACCCAGCGATCCCTGCACAAGGTGTCCTCGGTGCGGATGCTGCCGGCGCGCGAATTTCCGCTCGACGAGGAATCGTCCAGACGCTTCCGCAGCGCGCTGCGCGAGCGCTTCCCCATCGACCTGCGGCGCTGCCCGATCTATCAGGACATGAAGGAAGGCGGTGCGCCGGTCGGCATCGAGTACTACCTGCCGCTCTTCTTCGACACCACGGCCACCTTGTTCGACTACCTCGGCGTGGACACGCTGTGCCTGCTGGGCGAAGGCGCGCTCGAAGCTGCTGAGACGTTCTGGACACAAACCGGCGAGCGCCACGAGCAGCGCCGCCACGACATCGAACGCCCGATCCTGCCGCCCGCAGAGATTTTCCTGTCGCCCGAATCGCTGCGCGAGGCGCTCAACCAGCGTCGCCGCATCGAGGTGCTGGGGCGCGAACATTCGCGCTTCGAGACTGCCCTGGCGCTCGGCGACGCGCCCGCACCGGCGCTGCCGCTGGTGCACAAGGGCGAGGCCAGCGGCACGGCGCTGGCGGGTTTTCTGGAAACCTACCCGGGGCGCGTGCTGATCGCCGCCGATTCCGCCGGCCGCCGCGAGGCGCTCATCGACACGCTCGGCCACCTCGGGATGAAGCCGGAGACGGCTCCCGACTGGAGCGCGTTTCTCTCCGGTTCGTCGCGCTTTTCCATCACCGTGGCCGCGCTGGAAGACGGCTTCGCGCTGGCCGATCCGCCGCTGTGCGTGCTCACCGAGCGCCAGTTCCATCCCGAACGCGCGGTCGGCACGCGCCGGCGCGCGCGCGCCGGGCGCGATCCGGAAACCATCCTGCGCGATCTCTCGGAAATCTCCACCGGCTCGCCCATCGTCCACGAGGACCACGGCGTGGGCCGCTACGTCGGGCTGGAATCGCTCGACGTGGGCGAGCAGCGCGCCGAGTTCCTCTGCATCGAATACGCCAGGGGCGACAAGCTCTACGTTCCGGTGGCCCAGCTGCATCTGGTGAACCGCTACGCCGGCGCTTCGCCCGAACTGGCACCACTGCATTCACTCGGCGGCGAGCAGTGGGAGCGAGCCAAGAAAAAAGCCGCGGAAAAGGTCCGCGACGTGGCCGCCGAGCTGCTGGAAATCCAGGCCAAGCGTCAGGCCCGCGCCGGCATCGCGTTGCAGGTGGACCGCAGCATGTACGCGCCCTTCGCGGCGCAGTTTCCCTTCGAGGAAACCCCCGACCAGCTCGCCGCCATCGAAGCGGTGATCGCCGATCTCGATTCGGCCCAGCCGATGGATCGGGTGGTCTGCGGCGACGTCGGCTTCGGCAAGACCGAAGTCGCGGTGCGCGCGGCCTTCGTCGCCGCCGCCGCCGGCAAGCAGGTGGCCGTGCTGGTGCCCACCACCCTGCTCGCCGAGCAGCACTACCGCAACTTCCGTGACCGTTTCGCCGACTGGCCGCTGCGCGTGGAGGTGCTCTCGCGCTTCAAGACCGCGAAGGAGATCAAGGCCGAACTCGACACGCTTGCCGCCGGCGGGATCGACGTCATCGTCGGCACCCATCGCCTGCTGCAGGAAGACGTGAAGTTCAAGGATCTGG
>Ga0116141_10002628_pt1 | contig 15343 bp, 15 predicted proteins | sample AD_UKC097_MetaG_FD_89744 | JGI IMG/M metagenome (GOLD analysis project Ga0116141, IMG submission 89744) | Active sludge microbial communities of municipal wastewater-treating anaerobic digesters from USA - AD_UKC097_MetaG | ecosystem: Engineered > Bioreactor > Anaerobic > Digestate | place: USA...
ATCTGTACGAAAAAGAAGAGAACATGCTGCGATTCGATTGCAGCGAGCTCAAGCACCCGCAGGAGGCCATGGCGCGCCTGATCGGCACCAATGGGGTCTACCGAGGCGCGAAGCCCGGAGAACTCACGCAGCCTGTGGTGAACAACCCTCGGCGCGTCATTCTCTTCGATGAGATCGAAAAGGGCTGCCAGGAATTTCACGACCTGTTCCTGACAGTGATGGGAGAAGGCCGTCTGACCGATCAGAACACAGGTCGCGTAGCGGATTACACCGAATGTATCATCGTCCTCACGAGCAACCTCGAGCATGAGGCGGTGGGCAGAATCCAGGAACAACACAGCGATCCGGACGAGATGAACAACGCTGTCAAACAACACCTGCGGGATATCAAGGCGTTTCGGCCGGAGATCGTCGGTCGGTTTGACCGTGTATATGTGTTCAAGACGCTAGAGGGAATTGTCGTCGCCGAGATTGCAGCCCTGAAAATGGCCAAGAATGCGCGGGCCTATGGTTTGGAGTTGGAGTACGTCGATCCAAGACTCATCTTTCAGGCCATGGAACGGTCGGAGAAGGTGAAGGACTTCGGCGTGCGTGAGTTGGATCGCATCGTGGGCGAGATCATGGACGAGCCCTGTATTGCCGCGCGGGAAGCCGGCGCCAAGCGCATTCGCATCGATATAGACGACAACACAGGTGAGTTGATCGTCAATGCTGTGTAGTTCCGTACGTCAATGAACGAGCCCGACGCCAAGCAGCTACTCGAGATACGCCGCCTGTTTTGGAAGAGGTTGGCGATTTGCATAGGGATTATCGTGTTCATACACGCAGTCCCCAAGAGCAGTGCGCCCCGCAACACGTTTCGCCTGCTGTGCACGCTGGTCTATCTTGGGGCAGTTCTCGTACTTCTCTGGCAGTTGCTGAAACCCCGCCGGGAGTACATGCACCTGCTCTACGCATGGCGATTTGCGGACTGCCCCTCCGCGATCGTGCGGCTATCACGACGCTATCTGTATTCTCTGGACCAACTCTGCCGCGTCCTTTGCTGCATCGCTCTTGCCTTCGTCGGCAGTTCGGCCATCCTGGTTTTGCAGGGATGGTTCCGCGGGTTGAGCGCTCTGGCCCCACTGGCGAACATGGCCTGGTGGCTCTCCCTTCTGACGCTCGGCGGCGTGATCCTGTTTGGCGGGTTCATGTTCAGCGAGGTCGGTCAGCATTATCGACTGCTGAAAACGGAACTGTCCGTAGGAGACTATCGGTTGAGGACCACGGCCGATCTGGCAGGCAGTGCCAGCGAAGCACAGGAACCTGGGACACCGGTCCAGGTCTCAGGAGAGTTGACGTTCATCGCCGGGGAGCAGACATGGCACTGGGAGCAGTTATACAAGAACGTCGTTGTCATGGGCCAGACCGGGACCGGCAAGACCCTCTGCGTCCTCAATGCGCTGTTGGAGGGGCTTGTTGCCTCTGCCAACAATCCCAAGATGGCGCCGAGCGGCCTGATTCTGGATCCCAAGGGCGACTTCCGGGGCAAATTGGAGGTGCTCTGCCGGAAGTACGGGCGCCAGGACGACCTGCTGATCGTCGATCCACAGAGGCAGAGCGAGAGCATCGTGTGGAATCCTCTGGACTCGCGGGATGATGAACTGGAACTGTCGTCCCGGTTTGTGGCCGTGTTGCAGGCCCTGGGCATGAAGTCCGAGGATACGTCGTTCTGGATCGATTCGGCTCGGACGTTCATTCGTCATGCGATCAAGCTGATCCGCCTGACGAACCCGCCCGGCGCGCCGCCCTCCCTGACGGAGATCGGCCAGCTTGCCCGGAGCTTCGATGCCATCGTGGCACGAACGGACCGTCTCGACCTCATTGACGAGGAGTGCGATGACTGCCTGGAGTTCTTCGCCAATGACTGGTTGCCCAAGGCCGATGAGACCCGAACGAGCGTTCAATCATATATCACGAACATGGTCGATCCTTTCTCCCTGCGGCCCTATCGAGACATGTTCAGCGGTCGTTCCACGCGGAGCACGGAGCAGATGGTCGGCGAGGGTAGAATCCTCTATGTCCATATGCCGGTTGCGGACAAAGAGGCCATGGCGCGCACCATCGGCACCTTCGTCAAATTGGCCTTTTTCCGTGAGGTCCTCAAGGCCGTCAACAAGCCTCGCCCGAGCTTCTTCCTCTGTGACGAATTCCAGGTGTACTTCACAACCGCGCGCGGTCAGGGCGACGCGGATTTCTTCGAGCGGTCGCGGCAATCGCGTCATGTGAACATCATTGCCACCCAGAACCTGCCCGCGCTGCTGAAATGCAGCCCCACGGACCGCAACCCGATCATGAACCTGATGGGCAACTGCGCCACGAAGATCTTCCTCCGCAACACAGATCCGGAGACGAACAAATGGGGTTCTGAGTTGTTCGGCCAGGAATTGGTGGCTATGGGCAGCTCCAGTGCCGGCGGCAGCCAGGGTCATTTCAAGGCAGGAGCGCAAACGGGGAATGCCAGCGACCAGTACGACAGCACCGTTCGCCAGGAGCGTTTCACGGAGTTGGCGATCCCCGACCGTTCGACTGGCGTCGATTATTGCGAGGCAATCATCCATCGCGGCGCGCTGGCGCGGCTGGAACGGCGACCGGCGAATTCACGATGGCGCGTTCACCCGATCATAGAGAGTTAGCAGGAGCACCGCACGATGTTTGGTCTACTGTTTCGCATCATTCTTGTGGCTGCGATCATCTATTTCCTGGTCCTGCCGCTGATTCTTCGATCACACAGCGCCGCCGTCCAGTTCTACTGGTGGATGCGGCCATAGGAAGACCGTGTCAATGCAATCTACTGTTAGGAGCTGTCTGACATGACCCAGGTGGAGCACCTTCTGAAGTCCCTCTCGAATGCCGACACGTGCGCCGAGAGAGTCCGCGCGGCACGGGAACGACGCTTCCTCGCCGTGCAGTTGGGCCGACTGGAGCACCAGCGGGCAGGGCTCACAAATCCTGACGCAGAAAGAGAGTCGCTTGAACAGACAATCACGGAGGTTGCCTTCCGATTGGGATATCAACTATGAATCCCTCCAGGAGATCCGTGAATGAGGTGACGGAATGGGCTGAGCTCTGGAGGGAGCGGCTGGTGACTGGCATCTGTCCGGCAGAAACACCCGAGGGTGTCCTTGTATTGGGTCAGCCAGGGACGGGCAAAGCGACGGTTGTGGAGGAGTTGCGCCACTACTACGGCGACAAGGGGCATTGCGTGGTTCTCAATCCCGAAGAACTGGTTCTGGCACATCCCCATCTGGAGCATGCCCCCGAGACAAACCCTCTGGAGACACCTCACTGCCCCCGGCGGCAGGCGGTCGAAGTTGCTCAGGGCGCGCTGGAAACGGCCATGACTCAGCGGTTTCACACGGTACTCAGGAACATGGTGCACGAGCCGCTTGAGACCTGCCGGTTGGTGGATCGAATCAAGCAGCACGGCTACCACGTGTGCGTAATCGTCCTCGTCGTACCGCCCGAAGACAGCCGGAGCGACTCCAGGACAGTACAGCAGGAACTGCGGGACTACCTCTGCGTTGAAGGCGAACTTGACACGAAAGACCACGATGTGGCCGTGAGCCGGCTGCCCCTGATCGTCGATGCCCTGGAGAAACAGGGCTTGGCCGACGAGATCCACCTGGTCACTCGCCAGGGCAAATGCCTTGCTAGTTCTACGGATCCTCAGCACTCCACGCCCGGAGCGCTAGCCGAGATCCTCGGACACGCGCTCACCTCCCAGGACGCCGTCCCGCCTGCTCCCCCGGACCAGACTGAGAAGACGCTGCCCGTGAACAATCGACGAGAGGATCAACCAACCTCGTCAGACTCCGCCATCTATGGGGAGCGAGGTTCACCCGCCGGTGCTCCGGAAGCCAAGGTGATCGAGCTGAGCGACGGCCGACGAATGCGTCTGGGTCGCGTCAAGCCGACCCCCGAAGGAGGCAAGGAAGATACGCCCCGAGACCGGCCGCCCGCGAAACCGGCCGGTGAGCGCGCCCCGCGAGGGTTTCGCATCAATATCAAACCCGAGCCGCTCAAACAGCCCGTGGAGGAGCAACCACAATCCAGAGGTTCCAATGACGCATTGCCTGTGACTGCCTCGGAGGGCAGAGGGAAAGCCGTTTCTCTTCCGGAGGCTCGGCGGGAAGAACCGGTTCCGCCGAAAACGGCGCCGAGGAGCAGCTCCGCGGACACGGGTCCCGATCGTGCCGAGCGACTGCCGGATGCCGCAGACGATATCGCCCCGCGCGTTGCTGAGAGCGGAGAGACGGCCAGCGACACCGCACCGCGAGATTTTGCACTGCGTTACCAGCAGCTCACAGAGACGGATCGAAAACAGGTTGACAGACGTTTGCGACTGCAAGAGAAGCTCCGCCGAGCCGCACAGGGTGGTTACGATAATGGGTGAACGCACACTCCTTCTTGAGCCAAGGCTGAGGATTGACATGCCGGAGAACAATGGTAGTAATCATGTGTGCTTTCTCGGACACGGCGTGGACGTTTTTTTGAGGCAATTCCGGGCTTTTACGCGTGACCAGATGTGGGCGTGATCGCCTTAGTACCTATAGACGTGTCGGGCCCCATAGAGGACTATCCCGGCAGATGCCGATGGGCGAGCCCTTGACAGATCGGCAGGTGATCAAAAGTATTAGGAAGTTATTCAGAATCCCTTTCCTGAGGCGGTACTCGCCGCCGGAGGGGACGGAGAAGACCAATGAGCACCCCAGATGACATACAAGCGACGGACCAGATTGGACAGGAAGACATCACGGGCAACCTGACTGCCGAAAAGTGCGAGAGCACGATAGAGTATCATCACAGGAAGGCGAAGGAGGCCCAAGAGCAGCGGCAGGCGCTTGAAAGTGAGATAGCGGACCTGAAGAAGACCGGTGCTGACCCAAGTAGACTACGTAGACTGATCCGCCAGAGGAGCGAGCTTAAGCGTCTGGAGAAGTCCCATAGCGAGCAAGCAGATGACGTCGCGCTGACCCGCTACGATCCACCGGAACAACAGATCAATCGGGAATCGCGCTCCATGCTGAGGCAGTGGGCCGTGGAGGAGGCAGAGTATGCCAGGAAGAAGAAGGCAGGCGTCGCGACACGTGAGGATCAGAAGAAGAGCCAGGAGCGCCTTGGCGAACTTGGGGCTTTTCTGGCAATTCGTGAGGATCCTGTATTCAAGAACGAGTATGCAGGGTACCAGTTGATCCACGGCTATCATAAGCCGGGCATACATGGGTGTGACCAAATCTGGATTGACTCAAGTGGTAATATCCTAATTGTGGAGGCGAAGGGAGGATCGGCGGATCTCGGGACAACCAAAGATGGTTTTCGGCAAATGAGTTATGACTGGCTGGTGAAAAAAGCCCTCGAAATGCGCCGCAAGGGAGATCCCAACGGACAACGAATCCTGAATGCGCTCGCCGACGGGAAGGAGGTGAAGGTCCGCGGAGTCGTGCTCCACACCAGAGAGACGAGGTTTCTGGTGGAACGCGCTGCGGACGGAAGCCCGACGCAGGCCATCCCACTGGTGTGGGGCCAAGACTCAGAAGCCATGATCAGGCAGCTTGGGGCCAAGGACGAACAGATTGTGAGGGAACTGCGCGACAGAGGAGCCACCGACCAACAAATCAAGAGGATGAGAGCAGAGGTCGGAGTCTCAGTCGAGGAACGCTCCACAGGGGGCAGGGCGGAGACAATTAGTGGTTTCGATCCAGAGGAAAAAGGCATCGATTACAAGGAGACCGAAGAGTACAAGCGTGACACCGCTGGGCTACCTGAGGAAGAGAAGGCCAGACGGCAGCAGTATTCCCGCAGAGTAGAAAAGCAATACCCCTTGGTGAAGAAGAGGGCGCCAAGAAGAACCAAAGGACACCCAAGGCAGCAAGGAGGGTGAAGTCGCGTTAGGGGCGGAAATGGACGAGGAGAAGACCAGAGAGTCATCTAAGGAATTCCATACGGAGATCATCCGGCCGGCGGGCGAAGAGACGGCGTCGGGCCGGATTGGTCGCTTTCATGTCCAAAGGATCCTGGGCGAGGGGGGGATGGGGCGCGTGCTGCTGGCGCTGGACACGCAAAACCAGCGTCTGGTCGCCATCAAGGTGATGAAGGAGGCATTCGCCAGAAACCCGGAGCACTGTGCGGAATTCGTCAAGGAAGCCCGGTACATGCAGCGGATGGACCATCCGAACATCCTCCACGTCCTTGAACTCGTGGAGGAAGCAGAAGCAGGCCCGCACTACGTCATGCCCTATATCGACGGCGGCTCTCTGGCCGCGAGACTCTCCTCGCGGCGGCCGCTTCCACTGGAGGAGTTGCTCCCCATCGCCGAACAGGTCGCCGACGCCCTCTGCTACGCCCACGACCGGCAGGGTTATATTCACCGGGACCTCAAGCCGGAGAATGTCCTGCTGGATCATGACGGGACCGCGTATCTGTGCGATTTTGGTCTCGTGCGCTCCCTATTCAACGAGACGATGGTCACGCCGGAGTCCCAGCCGCACTGGACCATCGGCACGCGACCCTACATGCCCCCGGAGGTCGTGGCCGGCAAGGCCAGCGACACGCGGGCCGACATCTACTCCTTCGGGGCAATGCTCTATGAAGCCTGTTCAGGCCAACGGCCCTACAACGGTCAATCCACCGAGGAGATCTTCACGAAAATCAAGCTGGGTCCGCCGGTGTCGATCCGGGAATACAATCCGGGGCTTCCGGAGGGGATGGTCACGATCATCGAGGGGGCCATGGGCCGTGAACTGCGGGACCGCTACGCCAGTATGGCAGACGTGCTCGCGGACATTCAACGCTTTCGCAGAGGACAAGCACCTCTGGGGCCCCACGGCTTGTCGGCGCAGACGGAGCAGAAGCCGCCCGACGTGGAAGAAGCCTGCGTCGAGGAACCGCGTCACGGGGACAGCGATTTGGAGCATGGCTCACGAGATCGCGGGGCGCAAAAAGGCAAGACTCGAACGCTTGCCAAGCGAGCCGCCGTCGCCGCGGCAGTGCTCGTGGTCATCGCCTTGGGGTATGGTTCGCTTCATCGCAAGCAGGCCCAAACGAATACCCCGGCCAGTCCCCCGCAGGAGTCTCAACGCACCGATCCTACGGATGAGGGGCTGATCCCACACACCAATGACGGGCAGTCGCTGCCCGCTTCTCCCAAGCCGGAGCCTGCGAGGCCTACCGTGAATCCCGGACAGCAGCCTGATCGGCCTCCGGAGAGTGTCTCAATCGACAAGATCGACGAACAGTTGTCCAAAGCACTGCAAGATGGGGATGATGCACTCGCAATCCAGTGTGTTGACAGGTTTGGTTCCATCCAGGACAAGACCAGCGTCTTAAGGGCGTTCCCTATCCGCGAAGCCATCAAGTATCAACGTATCGCCGTCGTCAGCCACATTCTACAGGTCCCAGTCGGGGCGGACGATCTCGACGGAGATGACACTCTGCACAAGGCGGCGGAAACCAACAAGGTGGTTCTGATCGAAGCCTTGGTCAAGAATGGGCATCTGGATGTGGACCAGAAGAACGCCGAGGGACAGACTCCTCTTGTTGTCGCGGCCGTGTCTGGCAGGAAGGAGGCTGTGACCGCGCTGTTGAAACTCGGGGCGGACAAGAACGCCGTCGACAAAGAAGACACGACTCCCCTCCATGCGGCTGTTGAACGCCATCAGCGTGAGGTCGTCAAGGTCCTCCTGGCGCATGGTGTTGACACCCGAGTTCGTCGTCAAGAGAAGACCGCGCGCGAATGGGCGGAGATCAACGGCGATTCGCAGATTGCAGCCGATATTGCCCGATCTGAATCAGAGAAAGATGGTATTTATCCACTGCGTCCCAATGCCTCTCCGACGGAGATCGCCGCACGGTTGTCCAGAGCGCTGCAAGGTGGGGACGATGCATTTGCCATCCAGTGCGTTGACAAACTCGGTTCCCTCCGCGACCAGGCCGTCGTCTCAGAGGCACTCCCTATCCGCGAAGCCATCAAATATCGACGTATCGCCGTCGTCAGCCACATCCTCCAGGTACCAGTCGGGGCGGACGATCTCGACGGAAATAACACTCTGCACAACGCCACGGAAACCAACAAGGTGGCCTTGATCGAAGCCCTAGTCCAAAAGGGACATCTGGAACCGGACCAGAAAAACGCCGATGGACAGACTCCTCTTATTCTCGCAGCAGTATCTGGCAGGAATGAGGCTGTGACGTCGCTGTTGAAACTCGGGGCAAACAAGGACACTGCGGATGCTGGGGGTATGACCCCACTGCACGCGGCTGTTGAGGGAAGGCACGCACAGGTTGTCACCATCCTTCTCCAGGAAGGTGCGGACACGGAGATCCGATGGGAGGGAAAGACTGCACGCGAACGGGCGGAAACAAAAGGCTATGTGGAGATCGTTCGACTGTTTGACGAATTGCTGTCCCCGTGGAACAAGCGAGTCGTGTCGGTGCCCGGCATGTATTACATCCTCAAGAATATGGCCGTCGTTAGATTGACTCCACTGAACAACGGTCAATGCCAGATGGACATCGCGTTTGCCACGAAACGTCCAGGTGTGGCACAACGCATCAGGCCGCTACGAGAGGAGAAGTCCTCGTTCGACTTCGATGGACATCCGTACGACGTGACCGTTCATGAGTACAGAGTCGAGCGACAGCAAGCAGTGGTTACGCTCAAGCCCAGGGAACTCGTGTCCGCCGACACGGGACCTCCCCTTTCATGCGTGCTGATCAAGGAGCCCGCTCAGTATATCGGCGAGACGCAGATCCGGCTGGAAAACGGCGTACGGATAGGTCTTGCGGACATCGTTATGCGAAATCGAGCACCGACGGTTCCCGTTACTGTTGCCTTCCCCAAAGACTCCACGAGAACGCTTCCCCCAGCCAATCTGAAGCAGCTTGAGTGGACGCAATTCTCATTCGACGGTCGAGACTATTTCGTTGACGTCCATTCTCTCAATCCCGACAGCCGGACGGTGACGGCGGCCGTTCGCGTACTCGATCGTCCCGCCATCGGAACACCGCTTGAGACGGCGAAGGATATTGGACACTGGGACAGGCAACGGCTGGATGTGCCCGGCGCATACTATATTCTCAACAACATGGCTGTCGTGACGTTCAGGCCCCACCAGGCTGCGTGCCACGTCGTGATCACGTTCGTGAGCGAGCGCAATCCCGTGGGACGCCTGGTTCGATCGCCGAGAGACGTGATCTCGTTTCCTTTCGGGGGAACCGAGTACAGCCTCACGGTTCACGACTACAACGTGGATCGGCAGCAGGCGGTGGCCACGCTGAAGCCGGTCGATACTCTCGTTTCCGGCTCGGCCTCCTTTCCCTCGTGCGAACTCACGAAGGAGCCTACAGAATACGCGGCCGGGACACAGATCAGGCTCGACAACGGGATCGAATTGTCCCTTGGGAAGATCAACTGGCAGAACAGAACTGCACGGCTCCCTGTCAGTGTTGACTTCCCCAAGACTTCGATACGAGAACGCAAGACCTGGTCACTCGAGGCCCTGGCCTCACAGGAGTTCACCTTCGACAATGTGGACTACTTTGTCGACGTTCATTCGCTCAATCCGGATCGCCAGACGGCCACCATAGCGGTCCGGACGTACAACTCGTCGAAGTAGACCGTGCGACGCAACTGCAAGTTGATCGGAGGCATGGTGACAATGAATAGGATCTCGTCCAGACTCAAGAGCATGCTCACGAGGAAAGATGTGTTCACCGGTCCTCTCGGGTTGATGACTCAATGGCCGAGGGTCGGCCGGGCCTACGGCATCGCTGTTGCGTTCCTGGCCCTGTTCGCTGTTGCCTGGGTTCTCGGCCGGTGCTGCATTCCTGTGGTATTCTGTGCAAGCTCACAGGACGTGGATATCTCCTGTAACTGGGTGTTGTTCTTTGTCTCATCGGCGTGGCTGTCATTCTCGTAATCGGCTACACCAAATGGGGGGCCTATTCTGCGAAGGTCTTCGGCACCATGTACATCATCCTCCTCGTGCTCGTATTCCATTTCTCAATGCCGGAGGGTCTCCTGATGGCTCTTATTGACACTATGATTATGGTTGGGCTATTCCGCCTTCCGTCCCTCGCGGCCGCATCGGCAATGCTGCCGCTCGACACCAATCAGAGGCAGTTTCGCTGGGATGAGGATTCGGCACTCGCGGTGCAGTTGGATACGTTGTCTGGCGACAAGGCGAGGATCGAAGTCACGCGGCCCAAAGCCGCTTACGGTTTCGCAGTCGCGATGGAACTCTGGGCAAACGATGTCTTCCTGGACAAGATCCGGAATGGCCAAGTCAAGACATTCGAGGTCGATGCCTGTGAAACGGAAGTGAGCGTCTGGCGATACTCGCAGGACGCACGTGCGACACGAGTGTTGAAGGGAGGCCATGCCTACGCCATCGAGGTGGGAATCGAGTTGCATGGTCTCGGTTTCACGACGCCCCTCACTGTGCATTTCGTCGACTATCCGCATGCCAGGACCGTCAGCGACGGCTCGACTGCGGTGCGTCTTCGGCAGCCGCTCGGGCACACGGTGGCACATGGACATGAACCGGCTCAAGGGGATGCAGGACGCCCACTGCCCAACGGCTGATAACGCGGCCGTCTGCCCACGGGGCGGGCGTAAGTCACTCCTTCGGAAGATCGCCAGGAAAACGAAGGACCCTTCGTGCTGCCCGAAACAGGTCGGCATGATAGGCAGTGTTTGTGAAGTCACTTGTCGAGCAGGAAGAACGTCTCAGGCACGAGGATGACATGAACAGCAAATCCATCAGCGGCAAGGAATACCGGATCATTGCAGTTGCGGCGGCCATCTCGATCGCGCCATTGATAAGCTGCAAGCCCAGAGAATCGACCGACCAGGGCGGTAGACAATCTGCTGAATTCCTGGACTCCTCGCAGGCGACCGCTTTGGCATTGGGCCAGTGGGACACACTGAACTCAACGTATCTGAATCGGTTCTTCGGGCTAATCCGAATCAACTTACCACGGCGCTGGGAGCCAAGACTGGGGACTGCGGACTATGAGCTGATAGACGCCCCGCCAGGGGTGAGCGTGGGACCGGAGCATTTCAATTACGTTCACCTGCTGCGCGCTGTGGGTATGGAGACGTTCACCAGTGGAACGGATCAATTCCAACTGCTTGTGGAGGTTCGTCGGGTTCGCACTGGTTTGAGCGAACAGGATGTTATTAGTAGTTGCCATACCCAAATCCTCCAGTCTTTATCACGTAGATGCTTCCTTGTAGACGGGCCTTTCAGGCGAAGCCCAGAGAAGCTGAAGGAACGCACGTACGCAGTGTACGATCTAAGGGGGCGATGGTCGGGTGGATGGCTTTGTACACAAGTGTACCATACACGCATCAAGAACCATGTCGTGTCTGTGAGTTGGGTCTTCTCATATCCGGATGAGTCCTATTACGTACATGAGTTGATGCTTGATTATGTTCAAATCAGTGATGAGTAATCCTGGTTTGTTCCCGATCGCGTCATTTATCCGCGATCCCAAAACACGCGTACGTCGGCGCCTTCTCCTACCGGCATACGTTGTTCTCTCGGGGAGAAAGGCAGAAAGGACAGGAAGAGCACATGAATAACAGACATAGGCGCAAGAGCCTTCGGCGGTTGGCCTCGCGCAGACGGGCGGTAGCCGTCATATTCCTCCTTGCAGTAATGGGTGGATGCGGCGCTAAAGAGGACTCACAACAGGAGTACTACCAGGACCTTCTTGAGTGTTTTGTCTATCGTCCCTACGATCCCAATGTGACGCGGGAGGTGTATCGTCGGGGCATACAGTCAGGTCGAGCAGTGGCCGCGGAGATCGACGAGGCGAAGAAGTGGCTCGGGCAATTGCAGGAGGCCGCACGAGCTGCGGAGCGGGAGATTGTGGCGTCACACAAGGAGCAACGTCACGTAGAGGGGGTGGGGCCGGCGATCATCATGACTGAAGATGGCATACCAGAGCTGGAGCAATACCGAGCCTACAACCTGCAGGTCGCCCGAAAGCTGGGAGTGCTGGACAAGATTGAGCAGGAGATTTCTCCGGACGACCAGAAGACCCGTCTCCAGGAGGCGCATCTGGACACTCTGCGGCGTCATCTCGCCCATCTAACGGAGCATATTGACTTTCCATACGATTACGATGAATTGCAGGAGGTGTACCGTGTCAGCATCCCCCTCGGCGTCGCCGCACTGGAACCGCTCGAGGGAGCGAGGGATGACCTGGACAAGTATCTGAAGGACGTTCAGAAGCTCACAGCGAAGTTGGCCATGCTGGAAGGGAGGAATGCGCCGCGGGTCCAGGCATATCGGCTCAGGGCCATTCAGATAGCCCAAAGACAGGACGACATTGCCGAGATACTCGGGCCGGTTGTTGACGAAGCCGCATGGGCGCGGGGAAACGACGATCGCACCAAGATCTACGAACCGGAGCGGAAGTGGGAAGCCATTGCGCTGCCGGCGATAAACCCTCAGGCAGACCTGCCCCCCCAAAGTGGTACGCGGAGATGACGCAGGGGTCCACTGCGTGATGCGACGGTCGATCGCGAGGTGCCGAATCGTCTGCTCGGCATGATTGTTCGTCGGCTTGATCGCCGCCGGCATCAGAAAGCGCAGGTAGCTCTCGGCCTTGTGACCGCAAAAGCGGTCGGCGAGCGTCTGACGGCGGCTCTGCTGGACCGGCTGCCCCATCACTGCCACATCTTCGAGATGAATGGCGAGAGCCATCGCTTCCGCGAGTCGGTGAAGAAGAGCAAATCAGGAAAGCAATGTCCCTTTGACGGTATGGTGGAGAGGTATATAGTGTGCCTAAGGTGGGTCCCAATTCGGCGCCGATGTGGGTCCCTCTTACATGCCGATTTGCACGACCGCACTCTTCGCCCTATAACCCGTATCCTCCAGACTGTCGGGATAATTCTTGCGGCCGCCCCCACATTCTCATACACTCAACGTGTCGTCGCGCAGGATGGGGCTCGGGTGGGAACCAACTCGAGCGCCGCCACGACTCAGGGGCAGGGGCGACGTTGTACAGAGTCCGCGTCGCTTTGCCCTCTCTCCTGCCTCTGGCCCAACGCGAAGAACCCGAGGGACCTGGGGACAGAGCGCCAGGGTTGCTGAATATTACTGTGCTGTCGGATTGCCCGTTGATACTCCGAATGGCTGTGTCGCGTTTCGCATAGTGACGCGCAGAATGCTGCGACGTGGGGCATAGTATGATGGACCTTAGGTCGATTGTCGAATCTCACCGTTGGGCCTGGATAGCTATTTCACTTGTATTGATAGCACTCGTCCTATGCGCCTCCAACCGTGGAAAGCCTGACCTTGTGGGAGCTTGGGCGGTAGATCTTGATGAGACGGCAGACTACATCATAGAAGGAGACCGTTCGGCGTCAGTACAGCACTTCAATGGCGACGGGGCTTTCTGGCGTGCCAAGGTGATCGAGAAACACCAGAGGGGTCTCCGGGCCGTGGGGTTTCTCGATACGATATTCGTGTTTCACAAGGAAGGGAGTCTATGGGCGGCTGTGGGAACCGATGGAGAGACAGTGCTGAGTAGCCATATGGCGGACGTAGAACGAATTGGCCAGTGGTACTTGAAAGGGGACACGGTCGAGTTGAGGATAGAACAGGTGGAGGGCCCCCCAAGCAGGCTGCATTGGCATCTTAGAAAGGGGAGAATCGAGGCCGTAGTCTGGAATGAACCGGACTTCTACCCCGTCGTTCTGAGGAAGTTACGATGAGAGCGAGGCTACTACTTGCGTCTGTGTTGCTTGGTGTGGCCGGCTGTAAAGACAATAGAGACCCGAATGGCTGGATGCGCCACCATGATCTACGCGGGTTCTCCATCGCTTATCCTGTGACATGGGAGTCTGAGCAACGAGTCAAAGATGGAATACTCTACATTTACCAGATCACAAGTCCTCACGACAAGGAAGCGGGTGTATGCCGTTCTCTTAGTGTGGTCGTTTACCGCAATGAACCCTACGAGAGCATGGAGGCGTTAGCAGGAGCCAGAATGAGGGAACTGGCTGGAGGTAGAATTGCGTACCAAGGAGTTCTGGAAATAATCGATGCCAATCAGTCGCAATGGACGGTTCTCGACCACGAAAGATCCTATCACGATGTTTATTCATGCGAGCGAGTTGTTGATGAGACAAGAGTACGGATGAAGGTGTATCGCTGGGTGACCATCCACGGTTCATCCGTATATCAACTGACTGCCTACTGTTCGCCTGAGCAGACCCACGAAGATGAAATCCGAGGGATTGCCCAAAGCCTTCGATTTGAATGACACAGCCCTTTCTGAACAAGTGCGGCTTCAGCATGTAAGGGGCAATGCAAGCATACGGGCGCAGACGGAGTGGGTGCACCAAGATAGACCAGGGCGTGTGCGCGAGGACACGGACGACATGGGTCACTACTCGATCACAATCGCGTTGGTGGGACATTCATCCGCCGCCTCCCGAACCACCTCTTCACACTCCGGATCCACGACGCGGTTCTTGGCATGGGTGATCTCCTCACCCATCTCGAACACTTCCGGGCAGATCTCGATACATCGTCCACAGGCAATGCAGTCTGCGGTGACTCGTGCCAACATGGATCCTCCTTTGCTTCGTGCGAATCCCACCCCTCATCAGCGCCAGATCGCTGACGGACAGGATTCCTGCGACTCTGTCCATACTGTCAATGACCAGCAGGCGATGCACCTGCATGACGAAACTCGTTTTTCTACCACCACATGTCCCCATGCCTTTCTGCTGTATCGTCTGACACCCTCGTCACCCGATTCCAGCCCTGAACCGGCAGATTCCGAATAGACCTCTACTGCCCATTCTATGGCATGTTGCAGGCGCGCACGTATGAGGAGTATGCCTAATCTGGCACAGGCATACCCTCAACGGAACATTGCTGCGCCATCAGACACAGCCTGTCTGCGCCAGGAGATCGGCACGGAAAACAGACCCACGGCGGGGAGTGGGGATCGGCATCGAGTGTCTGGGCGGATTGCGGAGATCCTACCATCGGAAGCTCACCTTGTCCCGGATGTACATCTGCACAACCTCGTCGCCGACCCTGGGGCCCGTATTGGTCACATCGACCCAAACCGCTGTGGATTCATTCGTGCCGATGACGGACCTTCTCAGGCGGGGTTGGCCAAACTGGAGCTGCGTGTAGCTGAGTCCAAAGCCAAATACGTACGGTGGCGTCACATCATCGAACAGATATCTGGAACAGGGCATGAATCCCTTCGGAAGGATCAGGCAACGGAAGAAGGCCAGCAAGAGCCTTCGCTATGTCTCGGCGGGAGAATA
>Ga0116141_10002631_pt1 | contig 15338 bp, 12 predicted proteins | sample AD_UKC097_MetaG_FD_89744 | JGI IMG/M metagenome (GOLD analysis project Ga0116141, IMG submission 89744) | Active sludge microbial communities of municipal wastewater-treating anaerobic digesters from USA - AD_UKC097_MetaG | ecosystem: Engineered > Bioreactor > Anaerobic > Digestate | place: USA...
GGCCATAGGTCGTTGGTTTTTGATGGCACTATTCTCGCTACAGCATCGGCAATAATTATCCTGTGCAGATTGTTCGGATAATAGATCTCGCCCCAGCTGAAGACCACTTTTTCACCTTTATCGTTTTCGACTTCAACAAAAAGGTCGATTATCGGATTGAATTCTTCAGAATTTACCTTCACAGGGATCCTCTTCTCCAGTATGTCGAAAAGAGAACAGCCGTCGTATCTGTAAGCGCCGACGAACCTGTCGGATCCCGTGTCGTCGAGAAGTGTCTCCTTAACAATAACTGAGCGCCTGGGAAGAGAGGAAAGATCTACACTGCCGGGATTTGAGACTTCTCCTTCAACTGTTAGTTCCTTAACAGGGAGGGAATAGGTTTCCGTATTGTCATAAAAATTGTTTGTCATTTCCGTGGTATCAATGAATTGTGCAGAATTTGTCAATGCTTCTTTATTATTTGCCGGATTTTGAGTGCAGGCTGCCAAAACCGTAAAAACCAGACCAAGCAGTGTTAAATGTTTCATAATATTAATAAATAGTACCTGAAAGAAAAAGCACGAAGACGAAGTGCCTGCTTTTTGCCTTTGCAGAGTCAGATATTTCCTTGCATCTTTTTTCAATGAACCGGTAGGAACTTTAGCAGGGCGGATCATTCTGTAATCTAACTCCTTACACCCCTTCCTATCCGAAAAAAAGATATGCCACAATAATGGCAGCTATTGCCCCGGCAAGATCGGCAATAAGGCTGCATCCTACAGCATGCCTGGTGTTTTTCACTCCCACCGATCCAAAATACACGGCAATAATGTAGAACGTGGTGTCAGTCGCTCCCTGCAACGTGCATGAAAGTCTCCCAAGGAAGGAATCAGCGCCGTAGGTTGTCATAGCGTCGATCATAAGGCCTCTTGCACCGGAGCCGCTCAGAGGCTTCATAAAGGCAACCGGCAGTGCGCCTGTAAAACGTGTATCAAAGCCCAGCCAGGCAAAGAACACATCAAATCCCGAAACTATGAAATCCATTGCTCCGGAAGCCCTGAAAACACCAATGGCAACCAGGATGGCAACAAGAAAAGGAATGATCTTTACGGCAGTATTGAAGCCTTCCTTCGCCCCTTCAATAAATGCGTCATAAACATTGACTTTCCTGATAAGCGCAAGAACTATGAAAACCACTATTATCGACAAAAGAATAAAGTTGGCCAAAAAGGTTGATATTCCTGCAATCTGATCCTTGGGAAGGGATGTGAAATAAATAATGATCCCTGCTATTATCGCTGTAAGTCCGCCCAGGTAAGCAAAGATGATCCTGTCGAAAAGGTTTATTTTCTGGACTATGGCAACACTTATAAGAGCGACAAGTGTTGCGACATATGTTGCAATAAGGATAGGGATGAAGATGTCTGCAGGATTGGCAGCACCCAGCTGGGTACGGTACACCATAATGCTTACCGGTATTATTGTCAGGCCCGAAGCATTAAGAACCAGGAACATTATCTGTGCATTCGATGCCGTATCCTTTTTTTGGTTTGACTCCTGCAATTCCTTCATGGCTTTCAGGCCCATCGGCGTTGCGGCGTTGTCGAGGCCCAGCATGTTGGCTGAGAAATTCAGTATCATTGAACCGTAAGCGGGATGTCCTTTGGGCAGTTCCGGAAAAAGCCGCTCAAAGAAAGGGCCGAAGAGTTTTCCGAGCATCGCGACAACACCTCCCTTCTCTCCTACTTTCATCAGGCCCATCCAGAGCGTCAGAGCTCCCGTAAGTCCGAGGGAGATCTCAAATCCGGTTTTCGCGCTCGAAAAGGTGGAGTTCATTATCTCATTGAAGATTTCGGTGTTTCCGGCGAAGATCAGCTGAAACAGCGCAACCAGAAATCCGATAAGGAAGAAAGCAATCCAGATATAGTTCAGGGCCATACTACGAATGTTACCGGCTAAGATAAAGATTTATTGAAAGAATGCATATTGGTGATTTGTGATTTGTGATTTGTGATTTTTGGATACATTTGTAGAAATACTGAAAAAAATGGCCAGATTTACCAGAATTGATGTTATTGTAAAAATGCTTGATGCAGGCATCATTCCGATCTTTTATCACAAGGACCCTGTTGTATGCCGCAATGTTATAAAAGCGTGTTATGAAGGAGGAATAAGGATCTTTGAATTTACGAACCGTGGCGATTTTGCCCATGAGCTTTTCAGCGATCTTAACAAATGGGCAGAGAAGGAGATGCCTGATCTTATTATGGGAGTCGGTTCGGTTGTCGATCAGGGGACGGCTTCACTTTACATTCAGCTTGGAGCCAATTTTATTGTCTCCCCTGTTTTTAATCCTGAAATGGCAAAGGTTTGTAATCGCAGAAAGATACTCTGGATCCCTGGTTGCGGGTCAGTGTCAGAGGTCAACAATGCCGAAGAGCTCGGCGCCGAATTCATTAAGATATTTCCCGGATTGTCTGTCGGCGGTCCCGATTTCATCAAGGCTCTCAAAGGTCCATGCCCCTGGTCGAACCTTATGCCGACAGGAGGCGTCGAACCCACGGTGGATAATCTCAGGCAGTGGTTTGAGTCGGGTGCAACGTGTGTCGGGATAGGTTCAAACCTGATAATAAAGGAGCTAATCCAGAAAAAAGACTGGGCAGGTCTCACAACAAGAATCTCTAATGCTCTCAAGATAGCCAGGATGTTCAAAAAAGACTGATACTCATAATAATGAAATGCACATTATTATGCGGAGACCAGGTCCCGTTAGATTTTATAAACCCCTCATTCTCCGGGTGCCCGGTACAAGCCGATTTCAGAAATTACCGGACAGGCTAAGGCCCTTGTAAAGGACACTCTGATCTTCGATGTCGTAACAGCAGGGAATCTGCGGATTATCTTGTAACCTATTGTTGTTCCGTCGATGATTTTGATCCATTCGTTCCCCTCAAGGGCCTCAACTGTGAATTCCTGAACGCGCTGGCCCAGGCGGATATTTTCCTGGATTACGATCCTGTTGACTTCAGTCTCACTGCCAAGATCTATGGTTATACTTCCTGTCGTAACATTGTCGGGCGCTGACCAGAATGTTGACGGATCGCCGTCTGTAACGTTCCTGGCCCCGAATTTTCTGCTCCTGCGGATGTCGGAAGTTGCATTCTTGCCTTTGGCAAGTTCAATGGTAAATTCTTTCTCTCTGAGTTCCCTGAATTTAAGAAGCGATTCAACATCTTTTTCATGGAGCAGCCCTCTTCTGTCGGGCGGCACATTCAGGAGAAGGTTGCTGTTCCTTCCGACCGAGGAATAATAGAGTTCCAGCAGGTTTTCAGGGCTTCGCACCAGTGAGTCCTGCGATTCGTGGTAAAACCATCCCCTGCGTATAGAAACATCAACCTCGGCGGGTACCCAGTAATTGCCATCTTCGTGTCCCTCGCCGAGAATTTTTGCGAAATCGCCTCCCGGATACATTTCATCTTTTTTTAGGAGGCACCAGTTGGTAAGGCTTCCCATTCCCCTTTCATTTCCAACCCAACGGACATCCGGACCGGCGTCGCTGAACATTACGGCATCAGGCTGCAGTTCCCTTACAATCGTGTGTGTGTTGGTCCAGTCATAGTATGTTCTGTTGTCTATCCGGCGGGTCTCCCTTGCACCTCCGTAATATCCGTCTCCGCCGTTTGCGCCGTCGAACCAGACTTCGAAAATATCACCGTAGCCTGTAAGGAGTTCTTTCAGCTGGGCCCTGTAGTACACAAGGTAATCAGGTGTTCCGTACACAGCAGAGTTCCTGTCCCACGGAGAAAGGTAGACACCCATCTTCAGACCGTACTCATCACAAGCCTGCCTAAGTTCTTTAAGGACATCTCCGTTTCCATCCTTCCACGGCGATGATTTAACCGAGTGGCTGGTGAATTCAGAGGGCCAGAGGCAGAATCCGTCATGATGCTTTGCAGTGATAATTATACCTTTCATTCCTGCGTCCCTTGCCACCTTCGCCCACTGCCGGCAATCGAGCCCGGAAGGATTGAATATCGCAGGATCTTCGTCGCCGTATCCCCATTCCTTATCTGTGAAAGTATTAACAGTAAAATGGACGAACATGTAATACTCCAGTTCGTGCCAGGCAAGCTGTCTTTCGGAAGGAAGAGGTCCGAATGGCCGGGGAGGTTCATTATTTGTGCAGGAAATCATTCCGGCAAAAATCAGAAGAAGGGCTAAGGTTCTAAATTTCATATGTAATAAAGCTTAAAATACTATCCTTACGGGAATCCGTGTTTCTCCCATTTCCAGAAATCGTCTGTCAACACTGCTGGCTCCCGGCAGAAGCGGTACCCTCCGGCACTATTTGGCCGGGCTGAGGTCCTTTATCCGTATATTCCGGAACTGAACAACTGAACCGTGACCCAGAAAGCCAATATGTCCGGTTGTGTTCTTCAGACCCGGGTGATCAAGATGGTCCATAGTACCCTTATCCCTTGCTTCCGCAATGTCACCGTCAACAATAACGGTCCCGTTGAGTGTAATCTTAATCCTGGTTCCCCGGACATCAACTTCCTGGGTGTTCCATTCGCCGAGGGGTTTGAGATAGCCTCTTTTGGCAGGAATAACACCGTATACTGATCCATGGTATTGATATGGCTGGAGTTTTGCATAGACATCCGCGGTATTGTCGAGGATCTGTAGTTCCATTCCGACATACGCGGCGTCTCCTTCGAGCGGGGTTCTTATACCCAGTCCGTTGTTAGCTGCAGGAGTAAGGAGGAATTCAAATCTGAAGGTGAAATCGGAATATTCCTTTTCGGTGTACAGGTTCCCTCCGCTGGTGTTCTCAGGCCTGATCACTATCATTCCGTCTTCCACGACGTACGATTGCTTGTTGCCGACCCAGTTATCGAGGTTCCTTCCGTTAAAAAGAGCGACGAAGCCTTCGGTTTTTTCCTCAGGGGTAAGGTTATACTCCCTGTCGCTTATCTCCCTTATGTAAATATCCCTGAAGGCAAGGTCAGTTCCATGAGCCTGAAGCTCGACAAGTCCTTTCGGGAAGATCGGTATTTTACGGTCCCAGTAGTTTTCCATTGTAACATTATCTACCACGAGCTCCCCGTTCAGCCATACCGAAACCTTCTCCCCTGTCATCATTATCCTGAAAGTATTCCAGTCTCCTACTGGATTATCAGCGACCTTAAGCGGTTTTGAGGGATTTACCTGGTTATTGTAAAGACCACCCGAGCCTACCTGGGCTCCGACATCAGTTCTTGATGTATCCCAGATCTGCACCTGTGGTGTTCCCCTGAGATAAATGCCGCTGTCGCCGTCTTTGGTAATTTTCCAGTCGACAAGAAGCTCGAAATCTCCATATTCGGTAACTGAGCAGAGGTTATTGCCTTTTCCGTTGAAGACTATGCAACCGTCCTTCACGCTCCAGTTGGCAGGTACGAGAACGTTTGCCTCTGCCTGTTTTCTTTCAAGGTCAACTCTCCTCATCCTTGCCCTTGCCACGGGGTTCTCGACAAGTCCCTGCCAGCCTGAAAGATCCCTGCCATTGAACATCGGCCTGAATCCTTCGCCGGCATTCATCCCTGCAAGGTATTTGTTCACCATTTCCCTGTTGTACTCACTTTCCGGGCCGCTGAGCTTCGGAGCTGATTTTTCAAGTATTTCGCGTACAAGGATGCCGTACATTCCGGTTCTGGAGTCCGATGATGGCAGAGCAATCTTCATTGCGGCCGAGGCGGCTTCAGCTGATGTTTCCGGATCGTCGAGGTAATTTGCAACAAAGAATAGCGACTGGTAGGTCTTGAGTCTTCCGATTTCAGAAATTATCTGGTTCTTTCGTCCGGCGCTCAGAGCGTAGGGCATTATCTTCCTGTAAAGCAGAAGCTTCTGCTCGTCAGTCAATGGAGCCGTACGTATCTGCCTGACATATCCCCTGAAGGCAGGATCCTCATATGTCTTGTTGCCTGACGCACAAATCTGATAAAGCGCTGAGGAAGCCGTGTGATCGAGCCAGGAGCTGAGGGCGGCAAAGCACACATCCCTCATGGCCGGTCCGCCGTTTTCGAACTCCTTCAGGACAGTGTTAAGAGCCTCTCTTCCTCCTGTTTTTGCCAGAACAGGTATTAATTTTTCCTTTGAGCTGCTCTCTTTCAGGGCTTTCAGAATTGTTCCTGATCTTTTTTCAGGATCAGACGTTAGCAGGGCAGCGTTCGCCAGAGCATCCTGAAGGTTTGCAATGTTATCTTTATCAGATGCTGATTCAAGCAGTCTGATAAGGTCATCCTGGTCACCGTTCCCTGCAAGGGCAGGAAGGGCCCTGAATGCTGCATCTTTTACTCCTTCATCAGATGAAGCTGTCAGCGGCAGTACTTCACTGAAATTTCCACTGTCCATGTTCCATGCAATAAGTTCAACTGCGCTTCTGACTGCTGAAGGGGATCCATTTTTAAGAAGTGGTTTGAGCAAAGCGATCTCGGGGTTTCCCGATACTGACATCAAGGCTGCCTTGGCAGCATCGAGATCAGCAGGGTCAGTTGAATTTCCAAGATATTCAATCAATGCCGGGGCAGCTTCAGCTCCTTTAACAGCAGCGAGAGCTGCCGCAGCCTCGGCTCTGACCTTCTGGCCGGGATCGGACAATGAGGCGGTGATAATAGGCAGTGCAGCAGGATCGGCTGTAATGCCGAGCATATTAATTATCTCGGGTTTTGCTTCAGCCCTTGCTTTGGGGAAATAAGCTATCCACTGCGGAACCATTGCATTTCCGGGAATCGCCATTGAGGCCTGGTAGGCAGCGTTTCTGTATGTCCTGTCGTCATTTTCAGCTGCCTTTAACAGAACTTTTGCCGCGTCAGTCCCGTGAAAGCTGACATAGGTTTTCAAAGCCTGCGACTTATTCTGGACGGTTAGCTTATCCTTGCATTTTGCCATAAAAAGCTTAGTGATCCTGTCCATTGTTTTGAGATCACCGATGCGTCCGATATTTTCGGCATAGTTCAAAAATGCCGACGAAGCTCCAGCGACATCCCAACGGTACAACACGTCCTTCGCGGCTTTCGCGAGGACAGGATAGGCAAGAGGGCTTGCACTATGAGCAAGGGCGTTTAGGGCGGCACCCCTGGTGTTGACATCGACATCCTGAGCCCAGACAATATAATCATTGACTGCCAGTTGAGACTTCATAACGGCAAGCGCGTTCATTACTGCCGCGGGGCAGGGAAGCTCCCTGTTACTTAGCGATTCTGCAAGGGCTGTCTCCGCTTTCTTTCCCCCTGCCGACAAAATTGCAGCAAGAGCAGGACTGCACATTTCCCTGTCGGCCAGATAAGTCTTCAGGGCCTCAACAGTTGCCTCCCCTCCGATTATCTGCAGCTGCTTCATAAAAAAGTCCCTTACTCCGTTGTCTTTCTGCCCGGTGGCAAATCCAATGCATATTTTTTCCCACAGACTCTTTTCTGTTTCCCTGCCCTTCTGCGAAAGAAAACGGGAAAGGCTCTCAACCGCGAATCGTGCCCTGGTATCGTCTCCGGTCCCGGCAGGAATTATCTGGCTGCATACCAGATTTAATCCTTCTTCTCCCAGGGCCAGTATGTCGCCCATCAGCTTATCTGTATATTTCAGGTCGTTCGCAGGCAGCTGTGCAAGAAGGTCGGCTACCCTGGTCTCCATGGTCCTTTTGTCCTGGGAAAATGCACTTCCTGCAGCAAGAAGGAGAGACATTAAGAGAACTGATATTTTACTGATTTTCATTTGTAGATTGTTTTTATTTTCTGGTTCTGTGCCTGCATTTTTTCAGGCAGGTAAAGACATATTTTCTTTTGTTATTGTTGACCTGGAATGAAGTATACCATTCTTTCATGGCAAATCCGACATTCCTTTTCTCATATATTACCGGGATCAGATCCTCCATGGTCCCCTCATCGGCTGGTCAATCAGCCTGTTAGCCCCGTCATCATCAATAAACCTTTGATTTACCGGATCATATTTAAGATTTCTTCCCAGACGCAGTGCTATGATGCCAAGGTTGACTATTGAACATGACCTGTGGCCGTTGGATTCGTTCAGTGCGAATCTTTTTCTTGTCAGGACCGATTCGGAAAATGTCGTTATCTGAGGTTCAGGATCCGGAAGCGAGTTTATGAAACTCCGGAGGTCCTTTATTGTGGATCGGAATCCCTTATAAACCTTTCCTCCGGGGCCTTCAATATAGGCTGCGTCCGTGTCGCGGTTTTCACCGTCGAGGATTATCTGGCATCCGTCTGCGTAGGTATAGGTTATTCTTCTCCACGAACCTACAGCATCATAATGCTGCTGAGGGGCGTCAATCTCGACTGAAACGGGTCCGGTATCATCCTTGCCGAGCATATACTGGACAGGATCGATGTAGTGCTGACCCATATCGCCAAGTCCTCCTCCGTCATAATCCCAGTATCCCCTGAATTTTGAATGAACCCTTTCGGGGTTATAAGGTTTATATGGAGCAGGTCCGAGCCACAATTCATAGTCGAGTTCAGCAGGAACCGGTTCGGGTTTGAGGTTATGAAGGCCGCTCCAGTAGAATTTCCAGTCGTAACCTGTTATACCGCTTACAGTTACCTTTAGAGGCCATCCGAGAACTCCGCTGTCGACGAGTTTCTTTAACGGTTTCACCGTTGTGCCGAGACCATAGAACTGATCCTTGAACCTGAACCATGTGTTAAGTCTGAACATCCGTCCGGTTTTCTGAATAGCCTCTACAACTTTTATCCCTTCCCCTATTGTGCGTGTCATCGGTTTCTCACACCATACATCATGGCCCGATTCGGCAGCCATCTTCGACATTATTCCATGCCAGTGGGGAGGTGTTGCAATATGAACCACGTCGATATCCTGGCGGGCGAGAAGTTCCCTGAAATCATGATATCCGGATATTTTTCCTCCCGCCAGGGCAACGGCCTGGTCAAGGTGATTCTTATCCACATCGCATACTGCCAGTAACCTGGTTCCTTCATACTCAAAATGGCCGCGTCCCATACCGCCGACGCCGATAATACCCTTTGTCAGCTGGTTACTCGGAGCAGTATAGCCCTGACCACCAAGGACATGACGAGGAACAATTGTAAAAGCAAGTGCAGCAGCAGATCCCTTAATGAGAAAATCGCGCCTGCCCAGTTTTTCTTTTTTCATCAGTAAATAATTTATTATTAATGGTCTGATACCTGCCTTCCGGCAAACATTAAACCGTACATCATGGTTAACTATGTCTGGCCCGCGAGCCTGATTGTATAATTTTTAATCTTTGCGTGTTTGCGTCTGAGATCAACCATACGGGTTTCAAAAAAAGATTCGTTTCGTTATAGTGCTGTATTCCCCTTTGTTTAACAGTGAGGAGTAAAATATACGGATCCGGTTTAAGCGGAAAACAATAATCTGCAATTTGCAATTTTATAATGAAATTACAAACAGAAGAATACCTGTTTGAAAGGCATATTTACAGGTTTAAAATTCTTATCCTGAATAATCTCTAAAAATGATTCCAGGCTCTTTTTAAGTCAAGAACCGGAGATCAATATGAATTAAATAATAAGGAATCAAGGCTTTGCAGGATCAACTGCAATTATGAATTACATCAGAGGCAATGCATGCTGAATATCAATCCAGAATTTATCATCGAGTAGATATGCAGCACCGATAAAGGCAGCATCTTCCTTTAGTTCAGAAAGTGCTACCCTGCAGGTGCAGTCATTGTCCCTGAGACTCTTCTCAAAATGATCTCCGAACAAGTTATAGGCATGTGAAATATTGCCTCCCACAACCACTATCTCGGCTCTGAACCTGTTAAGCCAGGGAGCCAGAAAGATGCCAAGGTCTATCCCGAAGTTACGGAAGAGATCCATTACGTTTTCATCAGACTGTGCCAGTCCGGCCAGTTCCCTTACTCCGCTTATCTCCCTGCCGCTGATCTTCTTAAACTGACCTGTAAACCATCTGGTCGAGAAATAGTCATCAGCAATATTATCCCCGTAAGGAAGATGATAAACGCAACCGAGTTTTGGAACTTCAGGTCCGTCGACCACAGGTATGGTTCCGGCAATGAATGCTGATCCAAATCCTGTGCCAAGGGTTACCGACATCGATCTTTCCTTCCCGGCGGCTTTTCCAACTAGGGCTTCTCCGACAGCAAATACCGAGACATCGTTCATAAAACGTACGGGGAATCCGTTTTCGAAGCCGAGGCGTTCAGCTATTGATTCGGCCACATTGCAACCGTATAATTTTTCATATTTGGCAACACCCTTTATGTAGCTTATTCCTTTCACATAATCAAAGGGGCCAGGCATCCCGAAGCCTACACCCTTAAGGGAATCAGAAGGGATTGTGGCAATAGAATCCATTAATGCCCTGCTCCATACTCCAATTATTTCCGATGCTTCTGCCTTGTTGTTGACTGCCATCTCAGTACGTGATCCATTTATTATTTCAAGTGAATCGAGATTGACAGCTGCACAGCTAATATGGCTTCCCCCGATATCTGCACCTATTGCGATATTCTTCTTCATGATAAAGTGAAAATAATTTGATAATGTCTTTAAAAACCGATGCTGAAAGTATTGAATTTTGTCGGTAATGCAAAAAATAATTGTAAAAAGAAAAATGCCCGCAGGTCCGTCTGACGATAAAAGAAAGATCAGGCCTGATACTTTCCGGGGACATCCGGCCTGCCTGTATCATACTTTTCCTTTTTACCGGATTAAGGCATGGAATTATCGCAAGGGCAGCGATTTTTAAGTCAGGTTCTGCACACAATATCCGGTAAAATAATAGTAAATTAGCGTTAATAAATTAACAACCCATGCCAAAAGTAACCAGGGAGGATGCCCTTATATATCACAGCAGAGGCCGTCATGGAAAGGTAGAGGTGATACCTACAAAACCGTATTGCACCCAATATGATCTGAGTCTTGCCTACACACCGGGGGTAGCCTACCCCTGCAAGGAAATTGAAAAAACGCCCGAAGATGCTTACAGTTACACTGCAAAGGGAAATCTTGTCGGGGTTATCTCCAACGGGACCGCCGTTCTCGGACTGGGCGACATCGGGGCTCTGGCGGGAAAGCCGGTGATGGAGGGCAAGGGCCTTCTTTTCAAGGTATTTGCCGACATTGATGTTTTTGATATTGAAATCGATGAGAAAGACACTGACAAGCTTGTTGAGACAATAGCGAGGCTCGCTCCGACTTTCGGGGGGATCAATCTGGAAGATATCAAGGCTCCTGAGTGTTTTGAAGTAGAAGCAAGGCTGAGGAGCATGCTCGACATCCCTGTCTTTCATGATGACCAGCATGGCACTGCTATTATATCCGGAGCAGGTCTGATTAACGCCCTTGAGATTACCGGGAAGGCCATTGAAGATGTAAAACTTGTTGTATGCGGGGCAGGAGCTGCCGCTATTTCATGTTCAAGACTCTATGTGGCGCTTGGAATAAGGAAGGAGAATATTGTTATGACCGACAGCAGGGGTGTTGTAAACAGCAAAAGGAAGGATCTCAACAAATACAAGGAGGAGTTCGTGACCGACAGGGATATTTCCACCCTTGCCGAGGCTGTTAGTGGTGCGGACATTTTCCTTGGCTTATCGGCCGCCAACGTTCTTACGAAAGAGATGCTCGCTTCGATGGCTGATAAACCGGTTGTTTTTGCAATGGCTAATCCCGATCCGGAAATTACATACGAGGACGCTATGGCTACAAGGGATGACCTTATTTTTGCAACGGGCCGTTCCGACTATCCTAATCAGATAAACAATGTACTTGGATTTCCTTTCATTTTCAGAGGAGCTCTCGATGTAAGGGCTACCTCGATTAATGAGGAGATGAAGCTTGCCGCCTCACGTGCTCTTGCTTGCCTTGCGAAGGAGCCTGTCCCAGAAGAAGTTCTGAGAGCCTACAACATAGAAAGCCTCTCATTTGGAAAGGACTATATAATTCCAAAACCACTTGATCCCAGACTTATTTCGTGCATAGCATCATGCGTGGCAAAAGCGGCGATTGATACGGGTGTGGCTCGCCGGCCTGTAACTGACTGGGATGCATATAAAAAGAGCCTTGATAAAAGGCTCAGTGTACATATTAAACACATAGGGGAATTAAGCGAATTCTAGAAGACGGTTTTCATCCTCTGTCTTTCGGCCATTCGTGCCGCCACTTTCTTTTCATACAATGAAACGATAAGGTCTGCCGTATCGTGAACGCTGAATGCCTCCCTGTTCAGCGTTACATCGAAGAGACTGTCGAGATCCTTTGTTTTCTTATCCAGAAAGGTTTGGATCAGGTCATTTCTTTTTTCGTCAGTATCCTTAATGTATTTCATGGCTGTCTGCTGGTCCATTTCCTTTTTTCTCATTACGTTTTCGGTCCTCCATCCGTGAGGGGCAACCAGTCTTACGTGAAGAGCATCCTTTATACCCTGGGCTATTGAAACACCGCCTCTTCCAACTATCACAACATTGCCTTCCTTGCATATGGAAAGCACTACATCCTTTATGGCCTTCTTAACCCTCAGGTCACTTACAAAACCTCCGGAGAATGCCATAATCATCTCCGAAAGATCTGTAAGTTTAAATCCCTGATAGTAGTTCTCTATCCTCTGCGTGTCGATATTCAGCTCCCTGGCAATAGAATATATGATATCCTTGTCGACCCATTTCCAGTTCATTGATCCTTTTTTCAGGTTCATTTTGTCGACCACGTCGGAAGCGATCTCTCTGGCATCGCAGCCTGTAAGCCTTGAGATGGTTATCACGGGTCCGTCATCAGATGCCGGGCCGCTCAATACCGATTTACGGTACCGCTCATCAAAATAATCGAAGAACTTTTCCATGTTGCATTTCTCCTTTCAGTTATTAATTACCGACGGATTTTTTATTTATTGTCAGTAATGAACCGTGCTCAGGCTCATGTCTGTAAAACTCAAAATTGTAAAGAACTCTGAATGATTTTTCCGGCAGGGTATAATATACGAAAAAAATATGAATATCCCTCTAAGAAAAGTCCGGATTTCGATTATCCGGGGAAGATTCATTATAAGGTACTGCTCATAAGAAGTAATTGATTTTATTGTATCTTTACTCAACATATATCTCAAAAGAATCAGGAGGCGATTGCATCTAATTTAGATCCAAAACATAAACTGAACCTTAACATTAAATTTAAAAATCAAACATGAGCACATCCATTTTTTCCAGACCTGAACTGATATGGTTTATTATTGGTCTGCTGCTTTTCCTGCTTGAACTGGTACTTCCGGGCTTTGTGATCTTCTTCTTCGGAGTGGGAGCCTGGATAACGGCTCTACTGTGCCTGGTTGCCAATCCGGGTATCAATTTGCAGGCAATAGTTTTTGCCGTTACCTCGGTTCTTTCACTTCTTCTCCTCCGCAAGATGATTCAGAAAAAATTCTTTTACAGCAATGAAAAACTCTCGGAGAAAGTTGAGGATGAATTTACGGGCAGGGAGGCTGTTGCACTTACTGACCTGGCGCCCGGAAAGAATGGCAGGGTTGAATTCAAGGGAACTACATGGAAAGCTGAATCAACATCGGTTATTTCTGAAGGACAGAGAGTCATTATCAAGAGTAAAGATAGTTTCAAATTATTTGTAGAACCAATAAATCAATAAACATGACTGTTTTAACAACATTTGCAGCTTCTGCCTCGAGCACCACATTTATCCTTATCGGAATAATCTTACTGGCCTTTATACTTATCTCATCGATGGTTAAGGTTATTCCGCAGCGAACCGCCGTCATCGTTGAGCGGCTTGGAAAATACAGGGCAACATTTACAGCCGGTTTCCAGATTCTTATACCCTTTGTTGACAAGATAAGATACAGGCTTACACTGAAGGAGCAGGCAATAGATGTTGCATCCCAGATCTGTATTACACGCGACAACATTGCAGTTGAGGTTGACGGAATTCTGTACCTGCAGGTACTCGATCCTCAGAAAGCAGCGTATGGTATCGACAATTACAGGTTCGCATCCATCCAGATAGCCCAGACCACGATGAGAAGTGTCATCGGGAAGCTTGAGCTTGACCGTACATTCGAGGAGAGGGAATCGATTAATGCAACAATTGTTGATGCCGTCGACAAAGCCAGTGAACCATGGGGCGTAAAGGTAACACGCTACGAGGTAAAGAACATCTTTCCGCCTCAGAGTATAAAGGATGCCATGGAAAAGCAGATGAGGGCTGAAAGGGAAAAAAGAGCCATCATTGCTGAATCGGAAGGGACCAGGCAGGCAAAGATAAACGTTGCAGATGGTGACAAGCAGGAATTCATTCTCAGGTCGGAAGGTGAAAAGCAGAAGAGGATCAATGAAGCGGCAGGACGTGCCTCTGAGATTGAGCAGGTAGCTACTGCTACAGCTAACGGACTGAGAGCCATTGCGACGGCAATATCCGAGGAAAACGGGCTTAATGCTGTTAACCTCAGGGTAGCGGAACAGTACCTGGCGGGCTTTGCAAATCTTGCAAAACAGAACAATACCATAATCCTTCCTTCAAATCTAGCCGATGTCGGAGGAATCGTTGCCACGGCAACAGCGATGTTCAATGAGATGAAGGATAAGAAGAAATAGTTTTTTATACGATAACTGCATTATTGTCCCCTCCATCGGTCAAAGGGCTGATGGAGGGGATTTTTTTTCAACACAATATGACCTTATGGAACCGCTCCGCGGTACGAATGATTGAATCGATTGGCTTTCATCCTATCATTGATGGAACCTCTCCGCGGTACGGGACATTCAAATTAACCTGTCCGGAACAGGCGAAGCCTTTGTGCCGCAGGATTAAGGAATAACCTCACATTTCACCGTGTTCTGTCCTCCGGATAATTTCATTCTGGAGATCCTCACCCAGGTCATTGAAGTAATCGCTGTATCCTGCCACCCTGACGATCAGATCGCGGTGCAGTTCAGGATGTTTCTGGGCTTCACGCAGTGTTTCGGCATTAACTACGTTGAACTGTATATGGTGACCATCGAGGCTGAAATAACCCCTTATCAGAGCCGTAAGGTTCCTGTAACTGTCTTCATCTTCAAAAAACTGAGGCGAGAATTTCTGGTTCAACAGAGTGCCTCCTGTACGAAGATGATCGATCCTTGATGCCGATCTTATAACAGCTGTCGGTCCCTGGCTGTCGGCCCCCTGGAAAGGAGAAATGCCTTCCGAGAGTGGAGTGAAAGCCTTTCTTCCGTCAGCACCTGCGCCTGTGACACTGCCGAAATAGACATGAGAGGTCGTCGGAAGCATATTTATCCTGTGAACACCGCCACGTGAAGCCGGGCGGCCGTTTACGGCATCATAGTATATCTCAAA